>Ga0209542_10003322_pt1 | contig 34534 bp, 34 predicted proteins | sample RifCSPhighO2_01_FD_184028 | JGI IMG/M metagenome (GOLD analysis project Ga0209542, IMG submission 184028) | Soil microbial communities from Rifle, Colorado - Rifle CSP2_plank highO2_0.1 (SPAdes) (version 2) | ecosystem: Environmental > Terrestrial > Deep subsurface > Rock core/Sediment ...
TAACTTTCCACCGAAGATAGAGTTACCGGACATTCTAACATTCTGCAGAATGTTAGAATGTCGCTGGCTGGTTTCTATTTCCACTGCCCTCATTGTTAAAAATTTGGGGGCGCGAAAGTCAATTTTGTTTTCGTAAAAAAACTGGCCCATTCCTTTTATGAATAAGTCTTTCCACCAGCGAATTTGTTCTTTATTAAGATATCCGGCCTCAATCACGATCTCTGGCGAACAGGCCGTCTTCCAGTAGCTTGTCATTTCAGACAATCCGCAGTGGAAAGCAAAATTTTGTAGCGCCCTCCCCCCTATTTTTCCAAGCCGGGGTTCGGGAATGTTCAGAATGCTAATTTCAGGATGAAAATCAAGGTCAGGTTCAAGGTGAAAATTAAACCTAACTTTCAGCGAATTTCCTTCGCGGTTTATTGCGAAATTTCTATAAATGAATTTCGGGTGTTTTTTTCTCAAAAAATCACACTGCTTCATATTAAAAATATAGCAGTTTTTTGGCATTTATTCAACTTTAAAGCGCCTCCGTTTTGGGGGCGCTTTTTTACGGCCGCGTCTGCCGCAATGTAGTGTATTACTAATAGGCAATACGCCCCCTATTCCGCTAGCTCCGGTCAGTTTTTGGCCGCGGCGAGCCGTTTTGCGCGACGCTCATTTGCTTCCCGCCAGCGGCGGCGCTGTTCTTTCGTGCAGGGAACGACCTTAGGCATGGGTTTTGGCAAAAACCTCGGCTGCTGAATGGCGACGCCGTTAAGCTCAACTTTTTCAATTATCATTTCGCCGGTAACAAAAGTGCAGTAGGCGGAAGCGATATGCTCTCGCAAATCGGCGCCGGGATACTCAACGAAAACTTTTACGCCGACTTCGCAGGAAGTATCCCACACGCGATTTATCGCGGCGTTAAAAATAAGAAGTCCGCAGGAAACTGGCTTCTTGAATCTTATGTTGTCAAAACTCAACGTCACGCAGTTCATTCCCGAATGCCGCCTAACAACTGCGCCGGCCTTTTCGTCCAGCAACGCCGTCACCACCCCGCCCGACATTGTCCACGAAGAGTTAAAATCTTTAGGGGTTAAACCGTGCACTTGATTATCCAGCGCCGAGGCGCTCACAGGCTTTGCCTTCATTGCGAATCCCCTCCCTTCGGCGCTGACTCTGCAGATTCCGCCAACTCAAGCAGTTTCTCCGTAATAACTTGCGCGGCTTTTTTATGGTCGCGCGCGCCGTCAACGACAAATACGCTGCCTACCCTGATAGTAATCGGGCAGGTCAGAAATCGCCACAATCTCGGAATCCGTTTATCCGGAGGCAATATCTTGTCGGTGCCCTCCACCCATATGGGAACGCAGAGGGGGCTGGCAAGCAAAGCTAGCATACCCATTCCTCCGCGGAGAATACCCATCTTCTTTCCGTTGCTCATACCATAATATTCGCTGCGGCGCACCGCCTTATATGTTCGGGTTCCTTCAGGAAAAATAAGCAGGTAGGCACCCCCTTTGAGCAAATTAGCCATACTGCGCAGCGCAAGCGAATCGCTTAAACCCGCGTTGCGGCTACGGCTTATTGGTACGAGGCGCAAGCGGCGAAGCCACCAGCAGTACCAGGGATCGTAGAAATTACCGCGGTCCGCGGCAGTCCACGGAAAATACCTGGAAGGATTTTTAAACAGCGCGGCGCCCAGCAGAAACTGAAGCAATATGGGCTCAATCAGCGAAGGATGGTTTGAAAGCAGAAGTACGCCCCCTGGAGACTGCAAAGGAATATTTTCTCTGCCGACTACTTTTAATCGGCGCGCGGCAATAAGTATTGCGATAAAAACGGCCAGCAAGAGCCCGGCCGAATAAACGGTTGCCGCTACAAACCTCACATTTCTTTTCATCGGCCGCTCCTTTTCCGGTAAGTAAAATTTTAAAGTGCGCGCGTGCGGTGTAGATGATTCTACCAAAAAAATTTTATTATGCAAGGACGCGTAAAACGGCGCGCGCAAAATAAAAAGCTCCCGGGAATAGACCGCGGAGCCCCAGCCCAAAATCATCGGCTTACCCAAGCATTCGTATAGTAACGCCAACGATCGCCATTACCACGCCGATCACCCAAAAGCGCATTGTCACCTTGTAGTGCGGCCAGCCTTTAGCCTCAAAATGGTGATGTATCGGGGAAGCGAGAAAAATCTTTTTATGCCGAAATTTTTTGGACAGAAGCTGTAAAATCACCGAGGCCGATTCCACAACCAGCAAAAATCCGATTATTGGCAGAACAAGCACGGAATCGGTCAAGAAGGCCACGACGGTTAGGGTTGCCGTCAGACCCAGAATGCCGGTTTCTCCGAAATAAAAGCGGGCAGGCGGAATGTTGAACCACAAAAACGCCAGCGTGGTGCCGGCGATTACGGCCGAAAACGCGGCCAAATCAACTTGATTGTTAAAAAGGGCAATTACCGAGAAGGCGCCGAACATAGTGCCGAAAGCGCCGCCCGCCAAACCATCAAGACCGTCAATCACTCCGCCGCTGTAAGTCGCCAGCATAACAACCGCGTAAAAAAGAATCATTAAGGCGCCGATTTCCATATTCCCGTTTCCGGGAATGTGGATTGTTGACCACGCCAATTTTTCATAAAACCACCAACCGCCCACCAGCCCTATAAGTGTCACCGGCAAAAGACGCCATTTCAGACTTAACCCGCCGCCGATATATTTGCCGCGGCCGGTAACCTGAAGAACATCATCAAGCAAGCCCAGCAAAGACGCCGCAATTAAAGTAAAAAGCGGCAACCACGTCTGAGAACGGCTTAAAAAATTAAGTTTTTCCAGCCACCAGATACCTGTTTTTGATAAAATCAAAAAAAATAACGCAAGGAAAAGAGTTGGAATCCACACCAACAGCCCGCCGAATCTTGGAACGCGGGTTTCACCCTCGGAATGAAACTTCTGAAAAAGCGTTACCTCTCCCCCATCCACCGCCTTGGTGCGAACCTCTTTGCGCCAAAGTTTATGTTTATACAAAAAATGCGTTAGTAATGGAGTTGATAAAAACGCTGCCAAAAAAGCGGCGGCTCCTAGGACGAAAACTTTAATTATATTAAACGCTGAGCCTTCCATATTTATATTTATTCTTGCCAACTCCACGCCCGATCCGCCCAATTTACCAGTTTAGCCATCTCTCCGAAACGATCGTCGGAACCCAAAAGAACATATACCAAAAATCCCTGATTGCCGGGAGCTCTTTGCAGCAAAACCAAACATCCTTTGGCTATCGGCGTCCAGCCGGTTTTGCCGCCGATCAGGCGCGGCACCATGCCAAGAAGCTCATTGGTATTTTTTAACCTATGATGCAGTTTGCCATCGGGCATATAAAGATCGTATGCGGAAAGACCAAGAATGTCCCAGACCAAAGGTTTTTTTTCGTATAGCGTCTGCGCCAGTCGCGACAAATCGCGCGCCGTTGAATAGTTAAGGGGGCCGTTCGGAATATCGGGATCCACGCCGTTCGGATTTATGAAATACGTGTCGGCTAATCCACTTTCGCCGGCCTGCCGATTCATTTCCAGGACAAAATTGTCTATGCCTTCTTGTTCGGCCAAGGCCCAAACCGCGTCATTGCTGGATTCCATTAAAATCAGGTATAAAAGATTTTTCACCGACAGGCGCTCCCCCGCTTTCAAGCTTCCGAAGTCTTCTTCGCGGGCAACCGCCGCCTCATCAATTTCAACGATACGGGAAAGGTCATAGTTATTTAAAATAATATCTGCGACCATGAGCTTTGAAACGCTGGCTATGGGCAATTTTCCGTCCGCGTTTTTTTGGAAAAGCGTCTTGCGGCGTCCGTTATTGTCCACCCAAACTGCGAAAGCGGCGCTCGCGCTGAAATCCTCGGGCACGATGGATTTTTCGCCGGGATTACGCGAAATAGCCGGGGAACGGCGTACCACCGGCGCCTGCGCCTCAGCCAAAAACAATTCCGGATCGGCTTTGATAATCTGCCACAGAAAAAAATCCTGCGAGTTTTTTTGAAATATGTTCGCTCCCCACCAGAGGGGAAAACTTACCGCAAGGGCAATAAAAAAATGCTTGAGATTCACAAATATAAATTAACCGTTTTAGTTATTTTTTTTGCGCTTTCTTTTCCGGATGAAGATGCACTTCTTTTAATTGCTCGTCCGATACCCCGCTCGGCGCCCTCATCATCAAGTCGCGGCTGTCTCCGGTTTTAGGGAAAGCCATGACCTCGCGAATATTCGGCTCGTTCAGCACTATAGCCAAAAATCTGTCTATACCCGGCGCTATTCCTCCGTGTGGAGGGACCCCGTAAGAAAACGCCTCCAGCAAGTGGCCGAAGCGATCCCTAATCTCTGGTTTTTCGTGCCCCATAATCTCAAAAACGGCTTCCAGAACTTCGGGCCTAAAAGATCTCAAACTGCCCCCGCCTATTTCATAGCCATTGAGAACAAAATCATACTGAAACGCCAGCGCCTTTCCCGGATCCTTCTTTAATTCGTTGATTTCTTCCGTTTGGGGACGGGTGAAGGGATGATGCATCGCGTCCCATCTGTTTTCGCTTTCTTTCCACTCAAACATCGGAAAATCAACCACGAAAGCAAATCCCAACTCGTTGGGATCGTTTTTGTCTTTTCGCAGATCCGGCTTATCCGAGTTGTATTTTTCCATAGCCTCTTGGTAACGCAATCTTGGAAACGGAAGCTGGGTGAATCTTTTTTCCGGAAAAAGCTTTTGAACTATCCCGCGGTACAAACGCTCTATCAGGCCTAGAATATCGTCCTGGCCGACAAAAGACATCTCAATGTCAAGCTGGGTGAACTCCGCCTGACGGTCGGCCCTGGGATCTTCGTCTCGAAAACACCTCGCTATCTGAAAATACCGCTCTACGCCCGCCACCTGCAAAAGCTGTTTATACTGCTGGGGGCTCTGGGGAAGAGCGTAAAATTTTCCGGCCTGCAGGCGTGAGGGCACCAAAAAATCCCTGGCCCCTTCGGGAGTTGATTTGGTGAGAATCGGAGTTTCAACTTCAATAAAGTTTTCGTTCTGTAAAAATTCGCGCATATGCGAGATAACCTGCTGGCGAACCCGCAGATTACGGTGAAGCCGGTCCCGCCGTAAATCAAGATAGCGATATTTCAGCCGTTTTTCTTCGGAAACTTCGTAGCCCGAGGTGTCAACCGCGAAGGGAAGCGTATTTGCTTTTGAAAGCACCTGTAGTTCTCCCGCGGCAATTTCCAGCATACCGGTTGGAATACCCGGATTTTCCATGCCCTCGGGACGTTTTTGCACATGCCCGACAACCTGAATAACCCACTCGGGCCGCATGGTATTTGCTAAATCAAAAATGTCCTTGCTGTGTTTTGGACCAAATACAATCTGCACTTGTCCCATCATGTCGCGCAAATCAATAAAAAGGAGCTTTCCGTGACTCCGCACGGTCGCCACCCATCCGGCGACCGTTACTTCGCTACCGATATATTGGCTCACTTCGGATGAGAAAACTCTTTTCATGTTATGGTAGGCTTCTTAAATATTACTTGGCGGCAGTTTTCATTCTACCGACTTTGCCGTAAAAATCCAAAACCCGTTCAGCTATTTTGGGCCATGCGTATTTTTGGGCCTCGCGAAAACCCCACTCCCCCATTTTCTTTCTTTTCGTTTCGCTTCGTATTAATATTTCCAACCTTGCCGCCAAAGCGCGCCAATCCCTTGGTTTCGCCAAAAAGTCCTTGCCCTTTCCCGTCAAAACATTTTTATATCCCTCATTCGCGAATGCGGCCACCGGCTTTCCCGTCGCCATGGCCTCCAATAACACAATGCCGAAACTTTCGCCGAAAATCGCGGGGCTTACGAAAATATCGCAGGTATTATAATACTGATTGATATTTTTTTCCACCGCTTTTTCAAAAACCACGCCCGGAATCATATTTTTTCTGACAAAATTTTTGCATTCGGGCAAACGCGGCCCCTCTCCAACCACCAGAAGCCGGATGCGATTATTCTGTTTTCGCAGCAAGCCAAAGGCGCGTATAAGATATATCAATCCCTTTCTCTCTTCCGCCCGCCCGACAAACAAAATGTTCAGCTTACCGTCCGCATATTTTTTTATTTTCGGGACGTCGGCGTTAAACTCGCTAAGATCAATGCCGTTTGGTATTACGATCTTTGGCCCCCTGAATTCACGGAATAATTCCAGCTGAAAAGGAGCCACGCAGATTATTCCATGCATCCTGTGCGCCAAAATCTTTTTGAAGCGATCCAGCAGGAACGGGAATGTTTTAAAAATCTTGCTGCTGGTTATGTCGGCGTGGAAAGTTAAAATATTGACGGCTTTGGATTTTTCCAGAATCTGCCATGAATGCAGTCCGAAATTGTGAAAATGAAGAACGGTAAATCTCTCGCGGGATAATAGCCGGTCTATCGCAAGCGGATTGAAACAAACCGTAAAATCGGACTGCGTCCCTTCCAGCGGCAGGTCAAAAGCGGTGCCCAGAAAAGCAAAGTTTTTCCCGTATTTTTCCGAAAGATGCCTCCGCGGCAACACTATTTTTGACAAAACGCCCTTCGCCTGAAATTCGTTTTGCAAAGCTAAGACGTGCCGTTTTACGCCGCCGGGCTTGGCAAAAGAATGCAGAGGAAAAAATCCGACTTTTAATTTTTGGGGGGGGAATGAACTCATTTTAATTCCAAAATTTAGCCTCGTTTATTTTATAAATATCCCCGGCGCCCATAATTAAAACCACATCTTCCTTTCCCATTTTTTTTACAATAAAACTCGGGATACGCCGAAAATTCGGCACGAAATAGGTTCGCGGCTTAGATTTTTTTATTTCGGCCGCGAGCGCCTTTGCGTCCCTTCCTTTCGGCGGCTTTTTTCCCTCTCTTCCCTGCACCTCAAAAATTTTTGTAAGCACCACGGCGTCCACCCCATCAAACGCTCCTATAAATTTGTCAAAAAAGGCGGCCGTTCTCGCAAGCTGGTGCGGCTGGAAAACGGCCCAGATTTTTTTGCCGGGAAAACGTTCTTTTGCGGCTTGAATGGTGGCTTGAACTTCTGTAGGATGGTGCGCATAATCACTTATGACCTGTAACCTGTAACCTGAAACCTGAAACCTTTTTATCTCAAACCTGCGCCAGGCACCTTTGTATTCAGAAAGAGCCTTAAGGCTTATTCTGTCCGGAATTTTGAGCGCGCGAGCCGCGCTAAGCGCGGCAAGCGCGTTCGCAATATTGTGGGCGCCCGGAACCTGCAAAACTCTTCTTAGTTGTTCCGCCTCTTTTTGATATAATGAGTAATTTTGAATTTTGCAGTGTAATTTTGAATTTTGAATTTTGAATTTTGAATTTTTACCGTCGGCATTTACTATCAGCATCCCGTCTTTGGGCAGGTGTTCTATGTATTGTCTGAATGCCCCTAGGATGTTCTTGAGGCTTTTATAGTAATCTAAATGATCTTCTTCAATATTCGTCAGCACAATCATTTGGGGCCAATAGTGCAGAAACGACGCAAAGTGTTCATCCGCCTCTATGACTAGATATTTTGACTTGCCCATTCTGAAATTGCTGTTGCTGAACTCTTTAAGTTTGGCGCCGACGATTACGGTCGGGTCCAATCCGGCCCTAACCAGAATTAAAGCAGTCATTGCCGTTGTGGTGGACTTGCCATGGGTGCCGGAAACGGCAATAGTAAAATATTTTTTTGTTAGCTCTCCCAGGACCTCGGGGTAGCTCAATATTTTTAGCGGATAACGTTTTCCACCGGAGACGGATACGCCTTTGGCGGAAGCGGATAACGTATGGGCATAACGAAGCTCGGGATTTGAGTTCGGCGCGGCGGGGGTATAAATAACCATATCAATGCTTTTCGGCAAATTCCCGGGTTTATGGCGACCTATAAAAATTCGCGCGCCTTTTTTTCGGAGCAAAACAGTCATTTCCGAAGGCGCCAAATCAGAACCGCTTACTTGATGACCGCTTGCCAGATAATATTGGGCTAGCGCCGACATCCCGATGCCGCCGATACCTATAAAGTGAACCCTCATGATTTTCCCGCGAGATTAAAACTCTGAAGAACAACATATTCTGGGCCTCCCCTTTTAAGATCACTCTCCATTACCTCAATTGAAGAAACGTAAAAAGAAATATTTATTGGTTCGTCCACCTCGGGTCGTTCTTCTGATTCAATACTGCGCCAGTCCCACGCTCTTATCCGGGCCAGTGTAACATGTGGCGAAAACGATTTGTCTCGTGGTGAGTCCGTTGAACCACCGTCTGAAGAAAAACGAACCTCATCCGCCAAAGACTGTTCTAAATCTTTGCTCAAGGCGGCGAGTGCGGGCGACCGTTCCCCTTCCGCCCATACCATACGCGGAGGAATTTTTTGGGGGGGACCATAAGATATTTGCTTTAAAAATATATCGAACGGCTTATGCCGCAGTGCAACCCGCTCCGTCGCCCCACAAACCCGTAAAAGTTCATCGTCTAAAATATAACCCAAAAAAACCAGCGTGATATGCAGGTTTTCTTTTTTTGTCCAGCGTGCGGGAAGATCCGGCCATTTGTTTTGCACAGAAAACAGCTGCGCCTTAATATCTTCGGGTAAATTGATTGCTAGAAATATTCTTTTCCTTTTCATTCTTGACTTATTCTATCAGAAAAGGCGGATTTAATATAGTCCCTACGGTACACAAAGGGGGGTCCGTGCTTTACCAAGATATGATAGAATAAAGTAATCAAAATGGCTCAAAAAGAAGACCTCATAAAATTATTCAACGAAATTGCCGAACTCTTGGAAATACAGGGCGTTGCGTTTAAGCCTGCGGCCTATCGCAGGGCGGTTCATGGTTTGGAGAATTTCAATGGAAATATTAGCCAGCTTTATCAGGAAGAGGGCAAAAAAGCACTTCGGCGCATTCCCGGAGTCGGCGAAAGCATCGCCCAAAAAATAGAAGAATATATCAAAAAGGGAAAAATTAAACAGCATCGAGAACTTCAGGAAGAAACGGCAATCCAGCAAATAGTTACCCATTTTTTTAAAACGCGGGGCATCCCTCTTGAACAGCTCAAGCGGGACGCCAAGAAACAAAAAATAGTTTATTCCAGATTTACCAAACCCGCAAAACAGCTTATAGAACTTGCGGGTTCCGTGGAAAAAGCCAAGGCGGCAATAGATAAAGTAGCTGAATGGGCGAATTCGCGCGGATTGGATTACGCCATTGAAACCGTATTCAAAAAATGGCTGGAATTGGACCGGCTAAAACCCAAAGAAATCGTCAAAAAACCCTACTATCGCGGGGATCCTATGGTGTGGTCGGAAGCGAAGCGAAAATGGTATGTCATTGGGAAAGGCGGCGACTGGCTGGAATTCGCGGACAAGGAATCAGAAATTGAATGGCGGAAAATGAAGTAGAAAAATAAAAGAGGCTGAGCATTGGAGCCTCTTTTATTTGATGGCCTACGAATGACATTCATCGCGGAGATATTTTTTAAGCCATAAAATGGCGCAGACGGTGCCTTCGTTTTCTATCTCGCAGTCGTCCACCATTCTGTAGGCTTCGTTCAAGGGAATTAAAAGAACTTCCATATCCTGCTCCCCGGCGTCTCGGTTTGTGCTAGTCGCCTGAAGACCAAAAAGCATGCAGGTATAAATAATCCCGCGGACGCGCAAATACCCGGCCGTAGACTTCTGCTCGCATATCAGCTCCGCGTTCACGGCCCAAAAACCGGCCTCTTCTTCAAGCTCCCGCCTGGCGGCGAACAAAGGATTCTCGTTTTCCTCCAAGGCGCCCGTGGGCAAACGAAGAATATGCCTGCCCGCGGCGCCGCGATACTCGCGCACGAAAATCAGTTCGTTTTTGTCGGTAAGGGCGCAGATTCGCACCCCGCCCCATCCCTTCTGCTCCACGTATTCCCATGTTTCGTTTCTGCCGTCGGGAAATTCCATTTCCTGCGATATCACAAAAAATTTGCGTGACTCAAAAAGCGCTTCCGGCTCGCCGACCGATCTGAGCGGACTCATTTTAATCACCTCATTGTAAAAGTTCTGCCGCCAGCATATCATGTTTCAGGCATAAGAACAACACATTTCTGAGAATTGCTTTTTTGTTAAAACCAGCTAATATATGATAAACTTCGGAGTCCTTTGAAAAGGAGGAATGAATTGTTCGCCGCCCATCACGATCACGGCGTCGCGCATAAAAAGAGTATGCTTTTACCCCTAAAGGTAGCTCTTTTCTTTGCAGTATCCTTTTTTGCCGCCGAACTTGCCGCCGGACTGCTCTCGGGAAGCCTCGCGGTGCTGGGAGATTCGTTCCATAATCTTTCTCACGCCTTTGTGCTGGTTTTTTCTATTTTCGGACTAGCGCTTGCCGTAAAACCGCCCACCAAAAAAATGACGTACGGCCTGCGGCGACTTGAATCTTTGGTGCCGGCGGCGAATGCTATTTTTCTGGCAATTGTTGGCGCCTGGCTTATTATGGAAGGCCGGTACCGTCTTCTTTCAAATCAAGAGGTATCCGGTATACCGATTATCGCCGTTTCCTCGCTTGATATTGTTTCAAACGTGTTTGTTGCGGCATTAATGAAAAAATACTGGCGAAATCTCACCGTTAAGACCATAATGGCCCATCTGGTGTTTGATGCCCTGGCTTCCTTGGGCGTTATTTTTGGAGGAATATCCATTGCCCTCTGGAATTTCTACCGAGGAGATGCCTTGGCCGCAATCTTTATCGGGGGACTGACTATTGTATCCTCTGGAATAATGCTTTGGAAAATAAGCTATGCCGGGCTAATGGAGGGAGTTCCCGCTATTATTTCTTACGATGAAATAGAAACTTTTCTGCTGAAACACAAGGAAGTTTTAATGATAGAGGATATGCATATTTGGAATGTAGGCGAAAAAAATTACATTACGGTTCACTTAATCCTGCGGTCAACTCTGCTAAGGGCCGTGTGCGAACTGGACGAATTCGTTGAAGAACTGTCTCGGGGCTTAAAACACGACTTCCAGATATCGCATGTAACCATTCAGCCGGAATTCCGAATAATGAAACCGGAAGAACACTAATCAAAAATTTAAAAGCCTCTGCGCAACGGAGGCTTTTATCTTTCTTCGCGACAAACAGCACCCGCCATTTTAGGCGGGTGCTGTTTGAAATAAATCTGAATTTTTATCCTACTTTTTTGGTTTCTTTCGCGAGCGCAGATAGTTATAGACAGCCGTTGCAAGTGCGATAAGAATGAGAAGTATCAGCAATTTAACCAACCAGCTTGCGCCCCAAACATCGCCGATTGCCGCTAAGAAAGATGTTGGTCCTCCGGCCGCGGGAACTTCCGGCGCCCCGGCAATGGTTTGCGGTTCTTCGGAAGTTGTTGCCGATCCGCTTTCACTAATTTCGCTTTCTTCCGTTTCTGTAGTTGCCTCTCCAAGTACTTCAGTAAGCGGAGCTACAAACGGCAATTGCGACAGTTGCTCAAAGAATGATTGAGGAGATGCTGGCGGTGCGGATGGCTGGCCTCCAGACTGTGATCCACCGCTAGATCCTCTGGCCCTGTCTCCGGAAGTTCCGCCCAAAAGACTGGCTAATGGAGCTGGTTGCTCGCCATCAGGAGTGGAATCGCAAACGTCCCCTATCCCATCTCCATCCGCATCCGCCTGATCTGTATTTGAAATATCCGGGCAATTGTCGGTCGCGTTATCTATGCCATCGCCATCATTGTCTCCGTTCGGAGTGGAATCACAGGCATCGCCAATGCCGTCTTCATCGGTATCAGTCTGGGTGGCATTCGCAATGTCAAGACAATTATCTGTCGCGTTATCTATGCCATCACCGTCGTTGTCCCCGTTTGGAGTAGAGTCGCAAACATCGCCAACGCCATCTCCATCGGTATCAACTTGATCGGAATTTGCCACAGCAGAACAGTTGTCTATACCGTCAGCAATACCGTCCCCGTCCGCGTCCGGAATAAATGCTACCGGGCCCGCGTAAGCGGTTTCTTCGGCGTTGCCGGCACTATCCGTTGCGCTAACCTGGAAGCAGTAAACTCCGGTCTCCGAAGGAGTCCACTCCTGACTCCATGAACGTGCCAGCGGGTCGCCACCGGTAAGTTCCAACTGAACCATTTCCGTTGCGATTGGCTCCTGGTTAGAGCAATCGATCCGGTTGAAAACATCAAAGAAACTCTGCGAAGGATAAGAATTAACCATTGTTTCGCCGCCAACTGTCGCAATGGTCAGATGAGCTGAACCTACGCCCGAAATGTCATCCGTAGAAGTTCCTGCTAGCTCCAGCTGAAGCATTTCAGTTTCTATTTGGTGATCCAGCGGATCGCCGAATTCGCTCTCGGGAGCCGTAATATCGTGCTGATTTCCGAAATTTTTATTTTCCTCGGCGGCGCCGGAGGTTACATTAAATGTATATGTGCCTGATTCAGCCGGAAGCGTCTGGTACCATCCCTCCTGCGGCGTCTCGCTAATAGTCCATTCGCCGACATCTCCTGACCCGAAAGTAAATTCATAAAATCCGTCTTCGTCCGTTTCCGCCGTTCGAACTTCCTCTCCTTTCGCGGCTTTTATCTCCCAACCTTCCAATGCTGACTCGGAATTTTCACCCTCGTCTTGCCATTCGCCGTCCCCGTCCGCGTCATTCCACTTGTATCCGGCAAATACAGCGTCTTGGAAATTGCCGAAATCTGTGACGAATACTTCGTTTTCCTCGTTCTCCCCTCTCGGTCCGTCAAAAACACGATACGTGCCATCAAGTTCAACGAAAACGTCAAAGAAGCTGGATACGGGCGCGGTCTGTGTCCATCCTACTTGCTGTTCTTCGCTTAACTGATATTGGCCCTGAGTTACATTACCGGAAAAAGAGAAAAGTCCATTTGGGTCGGTGATGCTGGAGCCCTCGAATATAACATTAACGCCCTCCAATATAATTGTCCAACCCGGAAGAATAGGTTCGCCCTCATCTCTTACGCCGTTACCATTCATATCAATGTATTTCGTTCCGGTTATGGTTGCGGATGCTCCGTTTGGAGTAGAATCACAGGCGTCGCCAAACTCATCTCTATCGGTATTGGTCTGGTCTTCATTCCAAGTTTCTGGACAATTATCTATAGCGTCGGGAACGCCGTCGCCGTCGGAATCTAGCGGTATATCACAGGCGTCACCGATGCCATTACCGTCAGTATCTATTTGATCCGGATTAAAAACTTCTGAACAGTTGTCTAATTCATCACTGATACCATCGCCATCGGAATCCGGGGGTGGCGGCGCTTCGCATGCGTCGCCAGTGCCGTTACCATCCGCATCGGCTTGGTCGGGATTTGAGACATCGGGACAATTATCTGTCGCGTTATCTATGCCGTCGTCGTCGTTATCCCCGTTTGGAGTAGAGTCGCAGGCATCGCCCACGCCGTCTCCGTCGGTATCCGTCTGGTCAGCATTTGGAGTATCTAGACAGTTATCTGTACCATCAGGGATTCCATCGCCATCTGAATCCGGAGGCGGTGGAGGGATAAGATCGCCCGCTACAACCACATCGTCGATCCTTGCCTCCTCGTTATTTGCGCTTGTAGTTGATTTAAACTGAACCTCAATAACTGAACCGTCTGCTTCGCTTGGTAGCGGAAGAACTACCTGATCATAATTATCCCAATCATCACAATTCGAACCAGAACAATCAACTGTTTCAGAAAACAACTCTGGCTCGCGCCATGTTTCTTCTCCCGCTAAACGCCACGACACAACAAGGTCCTCCGAACTTTCAGCGTCCTTATCCCCCCTCCAGTAAAACGAAAACATTAGGTTTTCATAACCACTAGCGTCAATCGCATGGCTTATAGATGCGCCATCGCGTAATCGAACGTGTCCCGTAGTGGAACCGGGACGAGGACTGTTTTTTGATATTCGAGCATCTTCGTTATCATGCTCTCCCTCAACTTCGTCCCATGCCCCTTCATCTCCTATAACGTCAGCTCTGTTGCTACTTCCAAACGAATCACTGAAAAGAGTTTCCGCATGCGCGACCTGCGGGATAAATAAAAACGCGTTGCCTGAAAAAACCAAAGCAAACGCCGTGATAGCGATAACTATCATTCGCGAAATCTTCCCCGGTGAAATATTTTTCATAAAATATGTATCTTGTTAATGACGGGCCGGGGCAACAATCCGCGGGAACGCCATTTCCAAAATAATAAAATTAATATTATGCTCGGGTTAACTTTCCAGCCCAGCTTATCATAAAAACCTAGCCGTGTCAAGCGTTTTAGCCATATGAACTCTATTGATACGGAATCCAATTGACAGAAATCAATATATAAAGTAATATGGCTAGTATGGATTTTTCTCTCGGCCCCAAAAAAAACTCGCTTCCTCCCTTGCCGCCGGAGGCGCTTAGTAAGATTGATACTGTTGCGCTCCACATGATGCCACACGAGGTTGTAGATGAACTTCAGGCGTTTGTGTTTGCAAAAAACGATAAGGGAGTCAAGGCAGCGGCTGTTAATCCGACAGATCATACTCTCCAGCTATATATGAAAGAGCACGTCGGAGAACGGATTCAGTGGTTTGCCGCCACAAAACACGACATCGCATTATTCCTGCGCCTTCACATACGAAATTTTGCGGAAGAAATTGATAAAATAAATGCTTCGGGCGTTGATGCGGGAGGAAATATCGCGAAACTCGCGGATATGATTCTGGAGTTTGCTTTTCGGGAAAAGGCAAGCGACGTGCATATTGAGCCGCTTCGCGATAAAACCGTCATCCGTTTTCGCGTAGACGGCACTCTTCGCCCCGTGGCTACTCTACGTAAAAGCGTCCACACTGCGCTGGTATCGCGCTTTAAGATACTCGCCGATATGAAAATAGACGAATTTCGCAGGCCGCAGGACGGGCGCATTGAACCCGAACATCTAACCAATATCTCTTTGCGCATCTCTACCATACCGACCATGCACGGAGAAAAGATGGCGCTTCGCGTGCTGGACGACTCAAGCGACTATCTTACGCTCCAGCAACTTGGCTTTTCCCCGAAGCAAGAAGATATTTTACTCCGCCAAATAGAAAAACCGTTTGGCATGATTGTAACGTCTGGCCCCACGGGTTCCGGGAAAACCACAACTTTGTACGCGCTATTGCGCCTTTTAAAAAAGGGGGACGTTAATGTTTCCACCCTTGAAGATCCTATTGAACATTCTTTGCCGGGCATTAACCAAATTCAGGTAAATCCCCGCGTTCAGCTGACATTTGCGTCCGGGTTGCGCGCGCTCCTGCGCCAGGACCCTGACGTTATTATGGTAGGAGAAATCCGCGACTCCGAAACCTCCGTGATGGCGGGCAACGCCGCGATGACGGGACACCTTGTATTTACCACTATACATACGAACGATGCGCCATCGGTATTCACCCGTTTTCTGGAAATGAAAATGGAAGACTTCGTGGTAGCGTCTGCGGTGAATACCGTTATCGCGCAGCGGCTTGTGCGGAAAATATGCAGCGGCTGTAAAACGGAAAAAAAGATTGACGGCATCGTCGTCAAAAGAATAAAGGAGCGCAAAGATATTCTGGCAAGCATAAAAACGCATCATAAAATGGACGCGCAAGAACTTTCCGAAGGCCTTTTTTTTATGGGCGCCGGATGCGACGGCTGCCTTAATACCGGATATGCCGGCCGGACGGGCATTTATGAGGTGCTTGAGGTAGATAAGAAAATCCGCGGGCTTGTCTTAAAACATGCCTCCGTAGAGCAGGTAAAAACAGCCGCGGCAAAAGAAGGATTTCGCGACATGATTGCAGACGGCGTAGACAAAGTATTTGCGGGAATAACCACTTTTGAAGAAGTATTGAGGGGCACAAGAGCATAAAACATACGGGTACACATTTATCCTTATGGCGCAATTTACATACAAGTGCATTACAAAGGACGGAAAGATCGCTGAAGGGACGATATCAGCCGCTTCCCAATGGGCGGGCAAACGCAAACTGCGGAAAAAAGGCTCTTCGGTGCTGTACCTTACCTCGCAAAAGCAGTTTTCTTTTTTGAACAAAATATCTTTTTTCGGCGGACTTAGCGCAACGGAACGAATCAACTTTTTCCGCAACCTTGCGTCTATGCTGGAATCGGGTCTGGCCCCAACGACTGCTCTTTCTGTTTTTGAAGAGCAGACAAAAAGTTACCATCATAAAAAAATGTTCGCCGTCATGCGCCGCAACATTGAGAACGGAAAAACGCTCTCCGACGCAATGATCCGTTTTCCTCGCCATTTCTCCGAATACAGCATAGCGATAATGCGAGTAGGCGAAACCACGGGCACGCTTGTACACGCCCTGGATCGCATCTCCCTTGACCTTGAAACGGGACAGGAATTACGCCGGCAAGTTATAACCGCCGTGGCCTACCCCGTTGTCGTAGTAACGGTGATGATCGCGGTAGCCATGGTTCTTATTTCCCAGGTTCTGCCCAAAATCGCGGAGCTATTCGCCGAAATGGAGGCAAACCTTCCTTTTGCAACCCGCGCGCTTCTTGCAAGCGGCGCTTTTTTAGCCGCGAACGCTCTCTATATTGCGGTAGTCGTCCCATTATTTCTGCTTATCGTTCTTGGACTTGTCCGCACGAATCACGGCAAATATTTTTTTCATTACGTAATGCTAAAATTCCCGCTATTCGGAAACCTAATACAAGAATATAATCTGGCGCAGTTTTTCCGTTCGTTAGATTCCCTCTTTTCAAGCGGAGCCTCGCTCATTGAGGCGGTAGAAATTTCCGGCAAAACGTTGAATAACGAGCTTTACCGCAGGGCACTGCAAAAATCACGCGCGATACTCTTGCACGGTGTGCCGCTCAGCGACATTTTGCGCGCGCATCCGGCGCTATTCCCACTTCACACACAACGTATCATTGAGGTGGCGGAACGCACGGGAACATTTCAGGCAACATTCGGGCGAGTAAGCTCGCACTACGAGCGCTCTGTGCGCCACTCCGCACAATTACTTACAGCGCTTTTGGAACCGATTCTTATGCTTGTAGTCGGTATTGCCGTCGGAGGGCTGGCCCTGACTATTTTCCTGCCGCTTTATCAAATTGCCTCCGTTCTCAAATAATCCGCATGAACTCTTTTTTTTCTTTTTCAAATTTACGCCGGCGCGCGCCACGTTATTCGCAGCGGGCTTTTACGGTGCTGGAAGCTCTGCTTGTCATAGCGCTTATAGGCATTCTTTCGGTCGGCGCCATCGTAAGCTTAAGGACAGGCGCCAGCTCTTCGTCTCTTAGCGAAGCCCAGGCTACGGTTTTGTATGGCCTTGAACGCGCGAGAAGCAAATCCGCCGCCGGAATGGATGGAACGGATCACGGCGTATACCTCAAAGAACATTCTATTATTTCTTTTGAAGGAGCAACGTACGTCGCCGGCACCGGAAGTGAAGTTCCATTTTCTTCTGCCGTAACAATAACTCCCGCGGAGAATTTTATTATCTTTAAGCGGCTTAATGCGCAGGCATCGGATATGACAATCACCCTAACGCATCGGGATGGTTTCTCTAAAACCATAACGATAACGGAAAACGGCGCTATTACAAAAAACTAATGCCAATAAAAACATCTAAAGGTTTTAGCATAATAGAAGTTCTCATCAGCACCGCCATTTTGGCGGCGCTGGTTGTGTCGTTTACTATACTCGTAACGGAGGCGGCCGTCATTAACCGGGACAACCTCTTCTCGCTTCGCGCGGAAATGTATGCGCGGGAACCAATAGAAGCAGTAAAGGATTTGGAGCAATCAAACTGGGCTGCCATCGTTGATGCCATCTGCGCCTCTCCAAATATTTGCCACCCTGAAATATCTGGCGGCGCATGGACTCTTGACGCAGGCACGATAAACGACGGTGTATTCACGCGCTGGATTACCATTGAAGACGTATGGCGCAGTCCCCCGCCCCCGGTATTTCCAAATACCGTAGTTAAAACCGGGGGGGCTGTCGGCGCAAACGATCCTGACACCAAAAAAGTCACCGCATACGTATCTTGGGCGATGAAAGATAGAACAAAAACCATTTCTTTGGAAACATATGTTTACAACACCGATTAAAAAGGGGGCGGCGCCGGGCTTCACGCTGGTAGAAGTAATCGTTAGCCTTGCCATAATGGCTTTTGTCGCCCCGATGACGATATATATAGTAAGCATTGGGACGAAGCATATCCGTTCTCTGAATGACGCCCAACAGCTTACTGCCGACGCGCATTTTATACTGGACGCGTTTACCTATTGGACGAAACAGGCAAAAAGCGTTGATGTTTCCGCTCCTTCTACCCTGAAAGTGCGCTTATTGGACGGCTCCGAAAAGACATTCACGGCGTCTGGCGATGCTATCTTTCTTGACACTACTCCTCTTACAACGAATGATACAGAAGTGCCTTCCCTTACATTTACGAAATTAGCCCAATCCGTACGGATAGAATTCCAGCTGCGCTCAAAACGTTTCGGCACAACGCTTCCAATCACGACAACCGTTTCGTTCCGTAATCAATAAATATGAAAAATTGCGCGCCGCAAAAAGGAATTATTAATTTGGTGGTAATGTTCGCCATAGGGCTGTTTGCGTTGGGCGCAGCATTAAGCATGTCAGACGGCATATTGCTGGAACTTCTAAAAAACAAAAACCAAACGCGAGGAAGCCAGGCGTTTTATACCGCCGAAGCCAATTCAAAAGAAGGGGCCTACCAGATAGAAAAAGAGTTTGCCGCAACCGGCAGCGCCACATATGACGGCGGGTCGCCCCTTACGCTTAATTCGGCATCCTCCGCCGATATTACGGTAACGGACCTCGGCTGGCCTTATAAAAAAATAAGGGGCTTGGCTTCTCGGACAAACAGCTACCGCGCCGTAGTGCAATTACTTACCGTATACCCTGAAGGCCTTGCTTTTGACCACGCGATATACGCGCAAGACGATCTCACCCTCAAAGGAAATGTTGAAATATACGGGAGCGTCTTTTCAAACGGAACTATGAACTTTAACGGCGGACCCGACATATACGGAGACGCGTACTCCACAGAACCCATTGATAATAGCGGCGGCAATATAAGCGGCGAAGTTTTTGATGGTGTGGACTCGATTCCGCCTCCCCAGGTGGATTTAACGCCATACTACGACGAAGCGCTGGCCGACGGCACCTTGTTTGCCAGCGCCACATCCGCAGATGCCTTCCTCAGCAACCAAACACGGACGGCTATTGTGTATGTGGACACTGCTCAAAAGACCACTGTACAAAATACCAACCTCAGCGGAGGTCTTGTAACGACTGGCGACCTTGACCTTACTGGCGGCGGCACATATACCGCTTCCGAGGATCATTTAGCTATTATCGTGCTAGGAGACTTAAAAATCGCGGGGGAAGTTACTATTCACGGTATCGTATATGTTACGGGACAAACCACTTTCGGCGGCGGGAATATCACAATTGAGGGTTCCCTCATTTCCGCTGGAGGAACCCAAATAGAAGACACAACGGTCGCGGGCAAAGCAACGATTATTTATGATCCGGATATTGCCGCAAGCTGGCAGGAACTGCAGGGTATTTCTGGCGCCACTTCAACTGAAAACCCCTGCGTTATTGAATGGGGTGAGGAGTAAAAAAACTAAACTTTTGCATAGCGAAAACGCGCCGTCTTAGGCGCGTTTTTACTTATTCACTCAAGCATTTAGTCGCTTCCCAATCCACTCTTTCGGCGACTTCGGCCATCCAAGCAAAAGAAGCAGGGCTAACGGCGCTCCCCAATTTGCCCAGCGCTCCACAAAGTCCCAAATTGGCTCGCCCACTATCGGACGCAGTAAAGCCGTCCAGAATCCCCAAAACACCATCCATAGCAGAGCAAGCCGTATCGGCTTTACTAACACCAAAATCGCCAACGCAATATCTATAACGCCGACTATAAACAGTAACTTCGCCGCCAGCTCGGCGTCGGAAACGCCGAAATTGGAAAACCAGCCGATCCATTGCTTTTTTCCCTGCAAAGCGAAAACTCCGTGGCCGATAAACTCGCCGGCGACGGAAATTCGCAAAACCCATTCCAAAAGTTTAGTTTTGTCCATCTTTTTTGAATTTAATTTTGACTTTTAATCTCCTGCATTAAATTTAACACGGCGCTTGCGCCGCGGCAACCTTTTCGGATTTTATCCGGTTAAGTATGATTTCCGCTTTTTTAATGCTTGCGGGGTCGTAAATAGAAATGGCGACGGCGCCGGAATTTATTTTTTGGAGCTCCTCCAATTTTGCCTCCCATATTTTTTTGTCCGCTAAATCAGTTTTGGTAAGAAATAAATATTCGGGCTTCTGACAGAGAACCTCTTTGTATGAACCGAGTTCCTTGCGGATGATTTCATGGTCCTTTTTGACATCCGCGGATTCTGCCGAAATAAAATGGAAAATAATTCGCGTCCTTTCAATGTGGCGCAAAAACTTGATTCCCAGCCCTTTTCCAACCGATGATCCTTCTATGAGACCCGGGATGTCGGCTAGAATCAGTTCGTAATAAACGCCGAGATTCGGTTCGAGGGTCGTAAAGGGATAATTCGCAACTTTGCTTTGGGCCCGCGTCAGCATGTTTAATAAGCTAGACTTGCCTACGTTCGGCAGACCGACAAAGCCGATGTCAGCGATAAGTTTTAGTTCAAGGCGCGCCTCAAATTCCTCGCCCGCCAAACCGGGCTGGAATCGTCTCGGACTTGTGTTTTTTGGCGAGCGGAAAAGAAAATTACCCTTGCCCCCTTTGCCGCCGCTTGCCAGCAATATTTTCTCGCCGATTTTCGTAATTTCAATATCTTCTTCCTTTGTCAGATTATGTATTACCGTCCCCAGCGGCACTTTCAACGTTAAATCTTCGCCGTCGCGGCCGTCTTTAAATTGCCCGCGGCCGTCCTGCCCGCTTTCCGCGCTAAAAACTTTTTTGTATCGGAACTGGTTTAAGGCGCTCAAATCCGATACCCCTTCGGCGTAAACGTTTCCGCCCCTTCCCCCGCTTCCGCCAGTCGGCCCGAGGGCCTTTAAGTTCTTGTTAAAAGCTACGGCTCCTTTTCCGCCGTGCCCTGCTGAAATTCGTATTTTTACGTCGTCTATAAGCATTGCTTGGATACAATCTACCTCCTGCCAAATGAACCACGGCGATGATAACGCCACGAACCTCCGCTGCCACTCGCCCGACCCGGCCTGCTAACGTGAGAACGGCTGGAGAATTCTGCGAAAGCAACGTCGGGAATGCCCGAAACCTTTCCCACCGGCAAAGTTTTTCGGATAAGATATTCTATGGAACGAACTTCCTTTTGCTCTGTTGGCACGGCAAAGCTAATTGCGTGCCCTCCGGCTCCAGCTCTAGCCGTGCGGCCTATCCTGTGCACATAATCTAAAGCCTGCGAAGGCAAGTCGTAATTCAACACCAGCTCAATCCCAACAACATCTATTCCGCGGGAAGCAATGTCCGTGGCAACAAGCACGCGGTATTTGCCGGACTTGAACCCTTCCAGCGCTTCCCTTCTCTGGCTCAAAGAACGATTTGAATGAATTTCTGAAGAACTTACGCCCATCATGCGAATCTGATGCGCTACTTTCCTCGCGCCGTGTTTAGTTTTGGTAAACACAAGGGTCGGACCGTTATACGTCTCAAGCAATTTCTGAAGCAGATGCATTTTTTTATCTCGTTGAACGATAAAAAGTTCCTGCGTCACTTTTTCCACGGTAGTGCCCGTTGGCGCAATCTCTACCCGAACGGGCAATTTCATATAATCCGACGCTATCCTCATTATTTCCGACGGTATTGTAGCTGAAAAAAGCATGGTCTGCCTGTGTTTTGGAAGCGCCTTAATAATTCTCTGTATCTGGGGCAAAAATCCCATATCCAGCATTCTGTCGGCTTCATCAAGCACAACAATAAAGATGTTATCAAGCTTAAGGTTTTTATTCTGCAAATGATCAATGAGCCGCCCGGGAGTCGCGATTATTATATGCGGTTTTTTAGAAAGCGCCTGAACCTGCGGCCAGATGGCGGTTCCGCCGATTAACACTGCGGTACGCAATCCCAAACTATGCCCGACTTTTCTTAACATCTCGTCCACCTGAAGCGCTAATTCACGCGTTGGCAAAACTACAAGCCCTTGCCCTTTCACTTGGGCTAATCGCTGGATCATGGGAACGCCAAAGGCAAGCGTTTTTCCGGTACCCGTCTGCGCGATTCCAACAACATCTTTTCCTTGAATCGCAACCGGAATTGCCTGCGTCTGAATAGGGGTCGGTGTTTTAAAACGGAGCCTCGCCAATATATCCAAAAGCGCCGGGGCAATGTCCAAACCGTAAAATCCATTTGTATTTTCCTGTATCTGTTTTTGCATCTTATTCGTATTATATCCTATGGCGAAAAAATCCCCTTTCGGGGATTTTTTCAGACTTCTTACCAGCGCTCTCTCCGATCTCCGCCGAATCCCCGATTGCCCCTGTCAAATCCTTCCCTTCGCGGAGGACGACTTTCCATTGGCTTGGCTTCGTTGACCGTGACGTTTTTTCCGTCAATTTCTTTGCCGTTAAGCATTTCAATTGCTTTTTGGGCTTCCGCCTCGGAAGACATCTCAACAAAACCGAATCCTTTTGAGCGCCCGGACATTTTATCGGTAATCACGGTCGCCGATTCAACTGTTCCGGCCCGCGAAAAAGCCTCCTTCAGGGTCTCTTCGGTGGTTGTATAGGACAATCCGCCGACAAATAGTTTTTTAGCCATATTTATTTTTGTTAATTTATTAATACGATATGCCGACCTCTTTTTTTATCTCTGCGTTTTTTTGGAAAGCTGCGATTCGCTTTCGATGCCCTTCTTTTCCTCGACCGTTAAAGAAGTAAGCCATAAAATAAAGGGCCTCCGAAGTTTTTCTATGGACCACTCTTCGTCTTTGAAGAGCGCGGTTTTTTCTATTCTAAAACGCGAAAGCAAAGACGTTGTAGCCTGCATGCCCACCGGGGACAATTTATTGTGTGCCTCTAAAAACTGCTGTTTCTTTGTCATCTTCAATAAAAAGCAACTCCTAATCCGTGAGCTGCAAATAATAATATTGACTATCAACCTGCGATAATAAATACGTCTATTTGCGATCCAACTCTCAAGTGATTTAATTCTACACTAATTGCTTAAATAATGCAAGGGGCGTCTAATGCGGCGGGCAATGGTCTTTAGGGCTTATCTATCTTCAAAAGTTCAACTTCAAAAATCAATGTTGCGTTTGGCGGAATCGGCCCGCCGGGAGTCCCGGCGCTTCCATACGCAAGCTCCGGAGGAATTGTCAGCCGTCTTTTTTCGCCGACTTTCATATACTTCACTCCGAGATCCCACCCCCGTATGACTTGCCCCGCGCCCAATACAAAGGAAAATGGCTGGCCCCTGTCCACGCTTGAATCAAATTTTGTGCCGTCCGTCAAAATTCCGGTGTAATGCACGGCAACCCTGTCGCCGTTTTCCGCCGCATTACCCGAACCTTCCTTTAATATTGCTATTTTCATGCCCTGAATTTCGTAATTTGATGGCTTTGTATGCCCGTCGCCCGCCGTCTTAAAATTCTTGAGCACAACAAAACCTCCAGCAATCACGATAATTATTAAAATGGCTATTAATGGTGCGTTTTTCATACTTAACCCGCAGAAGTTACCCCGCAGAAGTTTAACTTCTGCGGGTTAAAAATTATATAATATAACTCCTAATAAGTTAAGATTATGTATCTCAGTCACCTGACTTAGCATATGATGGCTGCCGGGCTTGGTATCCTTCACTTGCGTTTCGGACTACCCTTACGTCCCTCCGCGAAATCCTTCTCCAGGGCTACGGAAATAAATCTTTTATAGGCAAACGATTTACCGGAACCTGTTTTTAAATATAGTTCAAAATCTCTTGCTTCTTTCTCGGTTAAAAAGGCTCCGTACCATATTAGGTTCCAGGGAATATGCGATTTCGTAGACTTCACCTCACCATGATTGTGCAACTCCATTCTTTTCTTTAAATCTTTTGCAGAACCAAAATAAAATATATGAGATTTTGAACTTAATAAAATATAACAATAAAACATACTGGCATGCTATTCCGTAGCCTTGGCGAAGGATAGCTGGCCACTCTGGTCTAGAACCACCAAGAGGGAGTTTTTCAAGGGGATTTCGGGGCCGAAACTCGTGTCTCATTGACCCATCCTGGTCGGGTCATTTATTCGGGAAATGAGACAAATAAGACACTATATTGGGGTGTCTCATTGGCGTATCGTTACAACGGCTCAACGAGATCCTCTCGTTGCTATCGTAGCAATATTTCGTAATTTTTTCCAGGTTCTAAATAAGCTGCAAAATAGAGCAACTTTAAGCGCTCGGCCGAGAGGCTGAGCGCTTTATCATACACAAATCCATCTCCAAAATCAGCCCCTAAAACTATTTTAAGGACCAGGGAAGATTGACTGCAATCGGGGTTGCATCAGGAAACGCATCTCCAACTTTCGGTTTCAAAACCTCTGCCAGGTAGTGCTCGATACCATCACGATATTTCGCAAATACAGGAGTCCACGTCACATACAGATTGTTATAAGCCGTAATGGTGCGGTTTGTGCGATGCCGTGCTATCCGATCTCTGATGAAACCTTGGCCAACTCGAATAATGGAACCATTGCCTTGCCAAATGATATAGATTCCTTCCATGCTATCAAAATGAGCATGAGTCAAATCAACGGTCAAAAAAGGACCCCACACATTGCCAACGCATCTCTGCCAATTAAGATTTAACACCTCATTCTCTATGGGTAAAAGTCGTCTGGGATCGTGGAATTGTTTTCCTTTCCGAAAACAACCCCACAAATCCCAGCAATATAGCCCTAAAGGCTATCTCTTCGTGTCGCCGCGACCAGGTTTTGGCACCCGTTCTACGACGTGAGTATCAGGATGCCGTCTAGCCCTTTCCACCGTAGTGAACTCACCAGTACGAGCATCCCGACCACGAAGAGTCGTTTTAGACTCTTTAGACATAGTGTTATTTACTTATTGCCTCTGGACGTCAGCTGTGATAGGATAAAAGAAGAGTAAGCCTAATACACCGCTTTCTCGAAGAAGTCGACTCGGGGTCGTATCGGAAAGGAAACCCCTTCTCCGATTTGAACGCCCAGAAAAATCGCCCAGTTATGGGCGATTTTTCTTGAAACTCAAATCTGCAGCCCGAAAGCTGCGAACTACGCCCCGTACGATACCTATCGGATTAACTTGGCTTGGAGCAGCCACCATAGGTTCGTATTTGGAATTAAGGGACTGAAGAATAATACGACCCCTTTCCTTGTAAACCTTTTTCAATATCGCTCCGCTTTCGTAGACGACAACGGCTACATCCCCGCTATCTACGGGCATCTTATCTACGAGCACCAAATCCTTATCACAAATCATAGGCTCCATGGAATCACCTCGAGCTTCAACAAGAAAAGAGTCGGGGTTCACCCGGAGCTGCTTCACCGGAAAGGGAACCCGGTTTATCACATTATCCTCATTGAAAAAACCATTCTTGCCACAACGAACCATTCCATAGAGATTAAGATAAACAATATCTCGGACGGGCGCAGGAAGAACTTCGATATGGCCGCGATCACCATGTTTGCGGATATAACCCTTTTTCTCTAATTGTTTGAGGTGATGAACTACCGTGTTGATGGAATTGACGTTGAGCTCTTCTCTCATGTTATCCAACGTTAAATCTCCGTCTCCACGGAGTAAAATATCATATAGCTTCTGTTGGCTAGAATGAAGGGAATCCCACCCTCGGATATTTTTTTTCATTATAAATGTATTATAGCATACTCAAGTTATTTTTGCAATAGAAATTATTACAAGGTTCTATTGTAAATAAAGAGCGCTCGGTCTCTCGAACGAACGCTCAATCTAGCGGGAGTAGTGGACGAGGTCTAGAGCCTGTTTTCAGACCGCCACTAAACGGTTCTTTATTCCCACTTAAATGCTTACTCTTCTCAATAAGCAATTAAGAAAAGTTACCATGCACAAGACCAGAAATATAATCTAGGTCCTTTCAACCGCCCACTCGCGCTCTTGCAGCTAAGGGGCGGATGGAAAAACTCATCTGCTCGTGCTCTGCATTTTCGTAATAAGTTTATAACGGCATCACTTTAAAGTAAAGTTGAACGGAAACAAAGACGCTTGGTGACGAAAACTTTATCTGCCCTGTGGATAACTTTTCGCGTTGGAAAAAAGGGTTTGGAAAAAGGCCGGGATATGTCTTCCTTTTCAACCGATTGCCAACGATTGCCAAGGACTTGCGGTAAAGACGGTATTTGGTAAAATAAAAATGTCTCGAAGTACATTATAATTTGCAGGCAAAAAGCCCACTGGCGTACTCGAGATCGTCGGGGAGGGTGACGTATTAGGTCTTCGCGGGACCGAGGCGTCAAGGTTGCCACGCGGCTTGAACGCCGCTCGGTAACCCTAAAACGGAATCCTTATAAAATGGGGCCGTGCAGGGGGAGCCCGAGATAAGTTCGGAAACCTATTAAATTGGGGTTTTTGAATTTATCTCGGGTTTTTTTGTCGAAAAAGCTCGCAAAGGTCGAAAAATAACTAATAAATAACATCTATATGACGAAATCTAAGAAAATAACTGGTGGAAAACTAAATATCGTTTACGTTCGGGTCGATGAGCTCCGCCCGGCGGAGTACAATCCCCGAAAATGGAGCAAGGAGGCGGCAGACCAACTGAAGCAAAGCATCGCGAAATACGGCATCGTGGACCCCCTGCTCGTAAATTCCGCCCCGAACCGCAAAGGCATCGTTATCGGAGGCCATTTTAGATTGTCGGTCATCAAAGAGCTGAGAATGAAGGAAGTCCCTATCGTGTATATCAACATTCCGGATATAGAGAGGGAAAAAGAATTAAACATTCGCCTCAACAAGAACATTGGAGAATTCGACTGGAACCTTCTTGCAAACTTCGACGAAGGCTTTCTCGGCACCATCGGCTTCTCCAGCGAAGAAATGGATGATATTTTCGGGATAGATGAAAACCCGGAAGTTTTTGATCTCGCCAAAGAACTCGCGAAACTCGACATCAAGAAAATTCGAATCCGCAAAGGAGATGTATACCGCCTGGGCGATCACCGTCTTATGTGTGGCGACTCGACAGTCGAAGCCAATATGCTGAGACTTATGGATGGAGAGAAGGCAGATTTCTGTTTTACGGATCCTCCGTATATCCTCGATTATCTACATGGTAAAAAGCGGCGCGGCAAAGCGACCGAAGGATTCGGATTGAAACGCGACCGGAGATACCTTGAAACCGAGTCTCTGCCGGATAATTTTACCGAACTTTGGATGGCGAATGTCGCGAAAGTACAGAACCCAGATTTCTCAATCATTGTCTTTGAGAATCCAAAAAACCTGCGAACGATATGGGACGAGTTAGAAAAGCATTGGAAATACCGGAACACAATCGTTTGGCATTTGCCTAATCGTGTCCAAGGATTCGCCGCAAAATACAAGTTCTTCAACAAGCATGATATCGCCCTGCTCGGCACCGGCGGAAACGTAACGCTGAACGCCGAACCGGAGGAAGATCTGTTTCAGACCGAATATGAAAATGCGCTATTCGCAACATCTGGCAAACCGCATTGGGAAGGATACGAAAAGGGAAAGCGGATCTGCCCGACTGATTTTGTTGAATTCAAGGCGGCGGATGAGAAATCATCTGGCCAGGGAATCATCTTCGGCACCAAACCGGTAGAAATACTCATCCCCTACATCAAGGTACTTACGGAGCGAGGAGATCTAATAGTAGAACCCTTCGGCGGATCGGGTAGCACAATGATTGCTGCGGAGAAGATGAAGCGGCGTTGCTATGTTATGGAAAAGTCACCGGTATACTGTGAGGTTATTAAAAAGCGCTGGGAAAAACTAACCGGCCGAAAGGCTAAAAAGTATGAGGGGTAATAAATTCAAAGAGTCGATCATCAAACACCTGAAGGAAATGCCGATCGTGCAGGTTGCCTGCGCGAAGGCAGGCGTCAGCCGAGCAACCTACTACCGCTGGATGAAAGAAGATTCGGCATTCGCCAAAGACGTCGGCACAGCCACCGCAGAGGGCGAGGCGTTCATCACCGATATGAGTGAATCCCAACTGATTACAATGATCCGTGATAAGAACTTCCAGGCCCTGCAGCTCTGGCTGCGCCATCATCATCCCAAATACGGGAACAAGGTCGATGTATCGGCAAAATTAAGCGTAGATGAACCGTTAACCGAAGAGCAGGAAATGCTTATCAAGGAAGCGCTTCGGCTCGCGGGCATTGACGGCGACAATGATGAATTCCAACCACCTTCCGGAGGAGATTCCGCCCGAACTTCTTAAACGCATCTTGACGGATCCGAAGCTCATGACCGCGCTGGCCAGAAGAAGCTTTATACACTTCTTCTATATCTTCTTCAGATCTTACGTAGAATATCCGATTGCCCCGTTCCATAAAGACATGTTCCGTTGCGCACAAAACGATTCCTTGAAACGAATCGTCCTCGTGGCCTTCCGCGGATCCGCAAAGTCCACGATCTACAGCACTGCGCTTCCTTTATGGGTGGTAACCGGCAGTCCGAAAAAGAAACACATAGTTATAGCAACCAGTACCCAGCAGCGGGCATCCGACCATTCTGCCAATATTGCCAGGGAAATAGAGGGAAACGATCTCTTGCGTAAATATCTCGGCCCCTTCGAAGAAGAACAGGGGCGCTGGAGCGTTCCGGTCAGGGTTCTCCCGCGGTATAACGCCAGGATTTCATTCGTATCCGTTGAAGAAGGCATCCGAGGAATCCGCGAAGGGCCTCATCGCCCCGATTACATAATCGCGGACGATATCGAGGATTACGGATCCGTAAAGACAAGAGAGGGGCGGGATAAAACCTTCGAATGGCTTACCGGAGAGCTTATTCCGATCGGAGATATCGACACGAAAGTGGTGCTTCTCGGAAACTTCCTGCACGAAGATTCATCTCTTATGCGCATCATAAAAGCGATGCGCGAAGGAACGATGGATGGAGTATTCATGAAGGTCCCTATAATGGACGAAGACGGAAAGATAGCATGGCCCGGCAAATTCCCCTCCCTTGAATTGATAGAGCGATTCAGGCGCGGCATCGGAAACGAAATAACGTGGCAACTTGAATACATGCTTAAAGCGGTCCCGAAAGAAGACCAGATCGTTTTTCCGGAATGGATACAATACTACGATTCTTTGCCGGAAATCCCTCCGAAAGACGAGCAAACGTATACGAACATGTATAGAGGCGTGTTTACCGCGGCGGATCTCGCCATTTCTACCAAGGAAACGGCTCACTACACGGCCATAGTTTCCGCCAAAATATTCAAGTACAGAAAAGACGTGAAAATATACATCCTCCCCCATCCCGTCAATAAACGGATGACTTTCCCAGAGACTCTGGAAAAGATAAAAACCATATCCCGATCGCTCGGAGACGGAATGCCGACCCCCATCTATATAGAGGATGTCGCGTATCAGAAATCCATCATCCAGCAGCTCCGCCAGGAAAACTTTCCGGCGGAAGGAATATCTCCGCAAGGACAAGACAAAACGGCCAGGCTCCGCCTCATAACTCCGCTTTTAGAAAAAGGACAGGTGCTTTTTCCGCGAAGGGGCGCCGAACAGCTTATCCAACAACTCTTGGGCTTTGGCTCTGAGAAATATGACGACCTAGTCGACGCTTTCACAATGCTAATCCTGAAGCTGCGTGAGTATATTAACGAATCGGAGGCGCAGATACGATCGCTCTAAAGCAAAAACTCCGTGAACGACGGTTTTTGCGCAACGCGTTTAATGTCGTTTTTCTCCTGATTCCATCCATTCGTTGTGACAGTTTCGGCATTTGTAGAACCCTTTCGGTTTCGTAAAGCCGTACACCGCTACTGCGATGCCACCAAGAAGGAAGGGAATGCCTATGAGGATAAAAATCCAGGGAATGGAAAGAATTGCAAATACTACTCCTCCCCATCCGTAGGTCTTTCTAATATCTAGCGTTTTGTATGACTGGCAATTTGGACATTGTATTTTTTGCATATGTCAGAAGAGTTTTATCACGATATCGCTTTTGTTCGCGTACAGTTCGGACGCCGCCAATACGTCTGCTCTCTTCGCTTTTCCTCGAAGCTTCCCGAGAGATCGGAACGGAACGAGAAACGCATCCATCTTCCCCTCGCTTCCAATAACTACGCCCATATAGGCGCCGACGCGCCATGTCTTCATCGCAGATTTTATCTTCTCAGAACCCATCGGAATGGTCGGAGCGAACGCACGGTGCGATTGAGCGATCCTTGCTTTAACGGAGATGCCGATCATTTTGTTCTTGGGCAGAAGCCCACCCTTTGAATCGATGGCGAACAAGTCAAATCCGACGGTGCTGGCTCGTACGACGTAAACGCCTTTTTTAGCAAGAAGATGGGCAATAAAACTTTCTCCGAAATCTCCGGAAAGCATTGCCTGGCCGCCTGCATTTTGATGCTTTTTATTGGTCATGGTATTTAGCGAAAAACACAAAGCCCACCACGGGCGGTAGCTGAGCTACCCACTGCCGGTTTCCCGACAGGACCGGTAAAGGTATTCCCATGATGGGTTCTCTATCCTTTACCGGTTTTGCGCCATGCCGCGCGGATGCACGGTTTAGGCATATTTAGTTGTTAATGCATTATACCAGAATCGACCTTTCCTCTCCACCCCTTAGCTTAAAAAGAGGAGTTTGCGAAGGCCCTCCCAAGGCCGACGGGGTCTGGACTACCTAAAAGGGTTGCGTCATCCCTTGTACTTAGGAAAGGTCGAGGAAACCAATAAGGGCAATTTTATGACGCAACAAGTTTTAGGGAAAACAAAGAATGCTCCGCAGGCGCAAGCGCCACCGGTGAAGTACATCCTCTACGCAAGGAAATCAACGGAATCCGAGGAGCGGCAGATACTCTCCATTGATTCCCAGGTAAACGAGATGCTACAGCTAGCAGAACGAGAGACCCTCCAGGTTGCCGAGATACGACGGGAGAGCCATTCGGCGAAGGCGACCGGACAGCGACCGGTGTTCAATAGTATTCTTTCAGATATCCGCTTGGGCAAATTCAACGGTATCTTGACGTGGGCGCCGGACCGTTTGAGTCGGAATGCTGGCGACCTAGGGTCGCTCGTGGACCTTATGGACCAGCAGCTGTTGACCGAAATACGAACCTATGGGCAGAAATTCACCAACTCTCCAAACGAGAAGTTCCTTCTTATGATACTGGGCGCGCAAGGGAAGCTGGAAAACGACCAGAAAGGCGTGAACGTAAAACGCGGTCTGAGAGCAAAATGCGAGATGGGATTATGGCCAGCACCGGCTCCTACCGGATACCTAATTGAGAAACGTACCGACCGAAAGGGCTATGTAGTACTGGACCCCGATCGGGCTCCGATCATTAAGAAGATGTTCGAGAAGGTGGCGTACGAGGGATTGAGCGGAAGAAAGGTATTCAAATGGCTACGGGAGATAGGATTTACATCCGTGAACGGAAACCCCTTATGGCTATCGAATATCTACATGATATTGGACCACACGTTCTACTACGGAGAGTTCCAGTATCCCGCAAAAAGCGGCAACTGGTACAGGGGCGTACATACGCCCATAATTACTAAAGAGCTGTATGAAGCGGCCAGGAAGCAGCTCTTCAGAGAACATGAGTTCAAGTACGAAAGTAAAGAATTCGCCTTCACTAAGCTGATGAAATGCGGAAGGTGCGGATCTGGAATAACGGCAGATGAAAAGTTCAAAAAGCTCGCGGACGGAACGACGACCAAATACGTCTACTACGGATGCACCCGGAGCAAAAACCTCCACTGCAAGAACGGATACCTCCGCGAAGAAGACCTTATCTTGCAGCTTCTTGATATGGTGGATCGCATGAGCTTGGACGAGCTGGGGCTGCACAAACAGCTGGAGGAAGAAGTGAAACGATACCGCAAGTTCCAGGGCGTGATCGGCGCGGAAAGAAAAAAGGCACAGACGGCAGACGTGGATATGCGCAACTACGCCAAGTACGTGCTTAAGCACGGCAGCGTGTTCGAGAAACGCGAACTGCTGTCGCATCTGAAGGATAAGATAGTCGTCACGAATCGGGCAATCACGCTAATGCAGTAAAAGAAGAATCTACTTAAGACCCTTCAATAAGATCCAGAAATGTGGAAAAATGATAAGAAGGCGCGACATCAAATAACCCTCCAATGAATAATCGGGTCATAACACCATTTAGATACCCCGGCGGGAAGTTTTATGCCCTAAAATATCTAGAGCCGTTTTGGCTTACCGTTCTCCACGATGAATACCGGGAACCCTTTGTGGGGGGTGGATCAGTATTTTTCGCAAAGCCAAAGGCAAAATTTAACTGGATCAATGATATCGATTCTGATCTCATAACCACCTATCGGGCGATCCAGGACCCGGTGCTGAGTGGAAAACTAATTAATTTTCTGGGAAAAGAAACTGCGACAAAAAAAAGACACGCAGAGATGAAACAAATGCCGGTTCGGGATAAATTGTCCACCGCCCTTAGATATTACTACCTAAACAGAACTTCTTATTCTGGTATTACTAACAAGCCAGCATGGGGATATAGAGAAGATAAAAGCTCCCCCCCGGCTAATTGGGGGAAAAGGATATTAGAAGCAAGAGGTGGGCTTCAAGAAACAAAAATCACCTGTTTAGATTTTGAGAGGGTAATATCTGCAGAATCTACCAATACATCTGTTTTAATATATTTAGACCCCCCTTATTACCAAGCGGATCAAAAAAGAGCATATACCCACAGCTTCTTAGGTGGAGACCATATAAGACTGGCTAAGGTGTTGAAAAAGACAAAATTTAAGTTTTTCCTTTCTTACGACGACAACCAATTTATTCGTCAGCTTTATAATGGTTTTAATTTCTATCGACTGAAATGGTTCTACAATACAGCAAATCTTAAAAACAAGAAAAGAAACCAGGGGCACGAATTGGTAATCACAAACTATAGGATCGGATCCGGAAATTTATTTGAAACTCTTTAACAAAACACTGGGGTCATTAAATCTTGCCTTTCTCGCATCAAAAAAGAATCTGGGCATTATATACTTCTCGCCCCATTCTTTGGATCGAGGATGAGAGGGTAAATCCTGCATCTTAAAAAAGATGAAATTATAATCATCCGCTGGTATACCGCGTTTCTTTGCGGTTGCCGCCGGAATAGTCCCTGGGTCTATCACTATAGTTAAAATGTCGAAGTCTGATTTTTTATAAAGACGCGTTGGTATATGACTGTGGGAGCCGAAAGTTTCGCACCCAATTTTATCGTCACGACAGAGTGATTTTGTAACACCCTTAACCTGTATACGTTTCATATCTTTTAAGACATAATCTACCTTATTGCTCGTTCTCGCACTATTCAATACTTTCGGGTGTAAAAGTTTAATTTTTAATTTACTTGCGAATTTTTCGAAATGATATTCTCGAATGGATCCCACGATGAGTTGTTGCCACATACGAAAATTCTCCGGGCTTATTAGTGATTTCACAATCTCGTAATCGGAAAACCCTATCACTTTTTCGAGCTTCGGAAACAATTTCCCTTTGTGCCTATTGGAAACGGTGGGTACCCCCGATTTAAAACGAACGCCCAATAAATCATATCTATCCAGCCATTCCGTATCCCACGGAAACGGTGTCGAGTCGGCTATATATTCTGGATATTTTAACTTTGGGTTAACCTCTCCTCGTTTAGGCATATTATTTCTTGGACATATTATTACATGCCCATTTGGATGAAGGCCCACAAAGAAATCGGCAAACTCCCTTGGTAAATATAATGCATCCGGATAGCGTTCGCTTCCGTGCGTCTTGTGCATCCTAAATTGAACGATACGGCCCTTCTCCGGACTACCCCTTATATAAAATGTTTTTAGCTGAAGTGTTTTGCCGTTCAGCTTTCTATCGTGTACCGTATCGCCCCCGATTTTCGTTATATTATAATCAGCCTCGGAAATCACTCGGTCAAACCACACTTCAAAACAATGGCCACGAAGACTTCGATAAATATGCGGACGGGTGGCCAAAAACTCGTCTAACTCCTTAATGGTTACACGGATTTGTCTCAGACGAACATTTAACTCCTTGAGTTCTGCTTTAGAAAGTTGTTCCATTACATTGAATATCTCAAAAATATACGATTCTGTCCAACGAAAAACCGCCTTTTGGGGCGGTTTTTCGTTCTGGATACGGCGCTCAGCCGGTATGCCGTAACTGGGGAGATCGCGGAACCATCGAGCGTTTCTTGACCCGTCCTGGTCACTCGATACTTCCGCCTTGCTCTGCCGGGCTTGGATTCGAACCAAGATTGACGGATTCAGAGTCCGCATTCCTACCGTTAGAAGACCCGGCAAAGGTAATTTTTTTTCACCTCAAATATTTTCGCACGGCAAGCCAGCTGGAGACGA
>Ga0209542_10003324_pt1 | contig 34518 bp, 38 predicted proteins | sample RifCSPhighO2_01_FD_184028 | JGI IMG/M metagenome (GOLD analysis project Ga0209542, IMG submission 184028) | Soil microbial communities from Rifle, Colorado - Rifle CSP2_plank highO2_0.1 (SPAdes) (version 2) | ecosystem: Environmental > Terrestrial > Deep subsurface > Rock core/Sediment ...
CCAAAGAAGATCTTAAAACAACCAGCTATACTTACCAATCACCCTCTAAACTGGACACCACCTCCAAGCCATCCATGGAGGAAATTCAAGTTTGGGAGGGGGTGACATTTCTATTTATAACTGACAGAAGCCTTGGCAAGCTCTGCTCTAATCCTAATTAGAGCTTCTCCTTCTTCCTGCAATACTCTTTCAGCGTGTTCATCAGTTAAAACTATTCCATCTCCACCTATCATGACAGGGATATTTTCCTGGCTAGCCTCATCTATTTTTTTATCACCATCTTCTACACTCTCAAAAACTAAACTCCTCAAAGTTTTTCTGAATCCAGGAATATTAGTACCGTCTCTTTTATATTCAAGTCCAAGCTGTGGAAGTAAGGCACTTTTTTCCGAACGGATCTCATCACCTAATTTATCATTTAACTGCTCACCTAAAACTTTATCTTTCTTCTTTTCATAAAGAGCTCTTAATTCCTCTTTGGCTCTGGACAATCTAAACGAAGCAGCTGCTTCATCTTTCCTAAAGATTATCTCTCCTAGAATTTGCCTTTCGTTCTTTATAGCTTCTGGTTTTTTGTTTGGTATTATTCTTTTCATCGGTTCTTTCCTTTCTTTAACAACATCTATATGAGGCGAAATAGCAGGAGTTGTATGAGGCTTAGTCTCTGTTTCAACTACTACATCTACCTTCAATTCTGGTTGTAACTCTAATTTAGGCTCTGTATAAATCGGTCTAGGTTCTATATCAACTTCCCTATCTGGTTCTATAGGATCAAAAGGCGGAATAGTATCTGATAAAACAACTTCAGCTTTAGGTGCCTCCTTCTCAGAAATCTCAATTCTTCCTTCCTCATTAATCTCTGGTTGTGGAAGTTCCTGCACTTCCACCCTTGGAATTTCTTGAATCTCTGGGATTATTCCCGTTTTAGGTAGAGACTGAGCAACTTCGGCTTGAGGTGGAATTACTTCTTCTGCTATTAGTTCCTCCACTAACTCCTGCTCTATTATTACCTTTACATTTTCTTTCTTGATGTCTTGCACAACATCATTTTGCTCTATGATCAAAGGAGGAATAGCTTCTATAATTGCCTCCACTTTAGCTGCCTCTACAGGCATAATTTCTTCTGCAGGTAATATTATTTTCTTAATAGGTTTAAATATTTTATGCATAGGTTCCTCCACTAACTCTTGGTTTATAATCAAAGGCTTAGAAGCTTCCACTTCCAAATCTTGGACGGGCTCAGTTTTATCCCAAGCTTTAGTTGCTGTTTCATAAATTTGACTAATTCCTAAACTTTCTCTAAAAGGTGTAATCGGCCTAACTTCTTTAAAGAAACTTTTCGGAACAGGTCCTTCATTAACAATGCTGTCTAAAGAATTACCAAATTCAATTTTTGGCCCGAAACTCGATATCCTAGCAGGAACAATTGCTACAGCTGGCGCTAGTACTTCTACAGTCATATAACAACCTCTCTAGGACTATAACTTGGAGCTTCTATTCCAGAAAAACTTCGTCCACCTAATATTTGAGGTCCTATACTAAAAATCATTGGCACTAAAGCATCACCTACCCTAGCTAAATTTGTCATAACATTTCCTGCTTCCATAGTTATAGCAAGCATTTCCCCAAAAATATCTGGACTTGTTCCATATCCATATGAAGATCCCCTTTCTGAACTATGCATATCGATCCTTTCTGATCCTAATTTTAGGGTAAAGAGAGCTTGACTGCTTGATATTAAACTGATAAAATCCTGATGAACCAGAAGCTAGTTCAAGGATTTTTCAAGGTTCTTCGAACGAAGTGAGAAGGTTCTTATATAATAATGACGAATATGAGCACAAATCCTACCAATAATTTCAAAGAAGCACAGTTAGGTAAAGATTTTGCGCCTGAAAAACTTAAAGAGTTTAAAGGCATGATTGATGCTGGAATCTCTTTTGTAGTTATGTCTATGCCTGGAGTTGGAGCTTCTTATTTTCTAAAATATCTTTGCAGTTCATCCATAGCATATTTCATTCATGTTGATTTGTATGAACTCCCCTCGTTAACTACTCATGAATTTTACAGATTATTTCTAATTGAACTTGGCGGAGAACCAGGAAATCACGGTTCTTCGAATAAATCAGATGATGCTATATTCTCGGAAAGCAAGGGTATCCTAAAAAAATTATTAGAAAGACAAGAGAAAATAGTTATTATTTTTAGTAGATTTGATCAGCTTAAAAAGGAGTTTGATTGGAATTTCCTATCAAATATTCAATCTTTAACCACTATTGCTCAAGGCAAAATTATAGAGATTTTTACTTCTGTAAAACCCTTAAATGAGACCGCTCCTGAAGCTGTCTCGGGTGGCAATTTAAATTTTTTCTCTAAAGATTTATATTTTAAACCCTTTTCAGCTTCAGATTTAAAAAAGCTATTTTTATTGGATCACACGCTTAAAGCTCACCCAAACATAGATGATCTTATAAACTTATCTGGCGGGCATATTCAACTTTTTGATATTATTTTAAATTCTCACAAACAACAAAATCTAATGCTGGATCAATTTGTTAAACAACAAATGAAGTCATTAATGGGATATTTAGATTATCAACAAAGTAAACAGGTTCAAAAAATAGCCTTAGGCAAAAGAGTTGACGAGGTTGATGAATATCTTTTGGGTGTAGGCATGGTCAAAAAAATCGGAGATCATTTTGAGCTTTTTACTCCTTTATTAGCTCAATATATTAAAGAAAACATGCCTATTAAACTTCCTGCAAAAGAGGCTAAACTTTTTAAATTACTCAAAAATAACATGGGTAAAGTAGTATCCAAAGACGAGATATTCTCTACAGTTTGGCCAAACTCAGAAGATGCTACTGATTGGGCCTTGGATGCCCTAATTTACAGGCTTAGAAAACACCCTTTCATGCTTTCTCATGGTTATATCATTGAGAGTAATAAGAAGGTTGGATACTCCCTAATACAAGGGTGACAAGTGACAAGGCACTAGTAACATGTTTTTTCTTGTTACTTGTTACTTGTTACTATTCTATAAAGTACTATCCCTAAACTAACCATGACATTTAAGGAAATGTTTACTCCAAACATAGGAATCTCTACTATCCCGTCACAAATATCTAAAACTTCTTTTGAAACTCCATCACTCTCATGTCCAACTACTAGACAAATAGGCATTTTGTACTCATATTTATCATAAGGGATTGATTTAGAGCTCTGTTCTACTGCTACCACTTGTAAATTTGAAATTTTTAATTTTAAATTTGAAATTGCAGTTTTTGCATCTGCAAAATACTGCCACTCCACCCATTCAGTAGTATTAATAGAGGCCTTTTTTATTCTGTGATTTGGTGGAGTTTCTGATCCCCCGCAAAGATAAATCTTTTTGGCAGACACAGCATCAGCCAACCTAAAAATTGAGCCTATGTTGTAGGTATCTAAAACATTATCAAGCACTATATATATCTCGTTCTTCGTTAGTTCGTTTTTCGTTTTGTTTTTTAACGACTTAGCGAATGACGAATGACGAAGCTCTTTTGCATTAAGTTTAACCATAACTCCATATGCTATCAATTTCACTTGACATATACAAATTATCTTCCTACAATGAATTCATGTCTGATCAACCTGCTCCCAGCACTGAAGAATCTGCTAAAACAAAAAATAACGATAAAATAGACCCAAAATTAGCTTCTATTATAACCATTATAGTAGTTATAATTTCTTCAGGAGTTGTTGCCTGGATATATTTTACGCCAAAACCTTCTCAACCTGTAGTTCAAAACGCTCCCTCACCTGCACCTGGAAAACCAACAATTCCGGTCAGTCTTAGTAATCCTGCTGTAAAAAATATAGGAGCAAAATATGAGTTCAAAGCTCAGCTTAAAGAAATAAAAAAGAAAGAAAAAATCCTTGCCTTAATTACCGACATAAACGGTATTCCAGATGATGGCATACCTGAAAAATTTGATGTTGATAGTAAAACTAAAATCTTTACTGTAAAAAATGGACTAAAGAAAGAAGCATCATCTTCTGCTCTAAAGATAGGTCAAAAATTAGAAATTACCACTACTTATTCATTCATAAGACAAAAATGGTCTAATGTATCTACCGTAGATATACTGGTTCCCTAATCTTATCTTAAGCTGGCACAAATCTGCGAAGAAACAGGCATAAAAGATGCTATTTTCTTCGGCCAATCTATATCCTCTGAAGAGTAACGTCTGGCTTTAAAAATACTGTTATTCAGCCAAAGCCCTTCTTTTTCAATCTGGTATGGAGAAATCATATCCCAAACAATTTCCTTATTAGGTGTAACTTCAAAAAGATGTCCGGCTGGCCCATGCATAATTAAAGTATTCCCGTTAGGCAGTCTTTGGGCTCCGCTGGTAATTGGGGCTAGAAATGAAATTTTTCTTGATCCGCTGTCTCCCCCATCAAACCTCCATACAACCTCATTATTCTTTGGATTAACCTCTAAGACTCTGCTTCCTTGAATCACCGTTGGTAAAGGCTCTCTAAACATGCCATTATCAAAAATTAATATATTTCCATTTGCTAAAAGTGTTGCATCATGCTGATAAGCTAACAAGCCTTTAGGACTTCTCCAGATAAAGCTCCCATCTTTTTTATTAATTAAAGCCACAGTATTTATGTGTCTTATGCTTATTAAAAATCCTTCCTGCCCTGTAATAGGATCTTTTTCAACAAACCTTAATGAATTTGCATGTGTCCAATTGCTACGGGGTGTTAACGGGCCTAAACTATCCATTACAGGATCAAGGTGTTGATAGCTGTGCCACTCCCAAACTACTTTCCCTTCTTTGTTAATCTCTAAAATAGCATCTGAAATCATACCGTTCGAAGAATCGCTTCCAATCATTCCCCCCTGTACCTTAAAAGCTATATCCTTAGGAACAATCTCGTTTACCGATACAGCTATATTTCCATTCGGTAAAACATCAAAATCATGATGCATATCATTATTTTTATATTCCCATAAAACTTTACTATCCCAATCTAACTCTTGAATTATTCCGGTTTTACCAGGCTTTGTACGGTTTTCAGGAGTAATTAAAGAAACTACCAAATTACCATTCTTTTTTAGGATTGAATATAGCGCAGGGTATGGAATCTCCCAGGTATGAACAGCCTTACCAAACAAATCTATTAGATACACTTTACCCTTACCTTCTGTTTTAGCACTCTTATCGTAAGGGGATATTAATGTATAACCTTCAAAAATTTTGCTTTTATCAATAACGGGAGAGAAACCTAATACATTTTTAGCAGGCAAGAGAGTATTACAATAAGTTTTATTTACCAAAATAAGTCCGATTAGTACTAAAAAAACAATTAAAATCCAATTCTTACGAATCATTAACACACATTAACATAATTGTTACAAAAGTATAAATACTGAATTGTTATTAGCTTCTTTTCTTTCTAAAAACCCAAGTAGAAAAACTTAAACTATCCCCTTTTGAGTTTATCAAGCGAACCCTTCTACCTGAATAATAATCGGTAATATTTATGTCTTTGGGATTAATATTTATAAGTTTAAAGATATCTTTCCTGCCTAACGTATTCCAATGATATCTATATTTGCTTCTAACTATTGTTTTCGGAATATCCATTTCATTAAAAAAATTAAAAATAATCAAATCCTTTCCCACTCGTATAGCTTCAGAAAATGCTTTTTTGAGTAATTTTGGTGACAAATGCTCAAATACAGAATTCACCATTACAATGTCAAACGATGAATCAGCAAGATTAAGATCCAATAAATTTCCCACTGAAAAATCTCCATTTGGAAAAAGCTTAGAACAATTTTTAATATTCTTTTCTGCTATATCAACACCTTTATAATTGATTAAATCGTTAATGCCACTTCTTAAAAAAACTCTGTAGTAATTCCCAGAACCACAACCTATATCTACAATTGATGGTTTTTTAATCTGCAGATTTTTTAAACGAGATCTTCTTAGAAAACCTGTTACTTTTAAAACATTATCAAAAAGTGATTTTGAAAAAGGCGTTGCTCTTTTTATCCATTTAACTTTTCTTATCTTCTGTAATTTTCTTGCTATCATAACCAATACATTCGTAATATTTTCTTCTTTAGAAAAATTTACTTTTGGATTTAATTTTCGTAAGTATTCTAAAATCACATTTTTTGTGAAAGCTACCCTTGGATCTATCTCGGTCTTTCTTAAATAATTTTGGAGTTTCTTTAGAGTATATCTATTCCACATAAATTTTAAATTTTCCGTTTCTTGCTGTAGAATTGATTTCCGATCTTTCATTTGACATATCATAGTGTAGAAAAATTGATATGTCTATCAATATCACATGATAAAATAAGCCCGTGAGATATTCATACAAATCAGTTCAAAGTTCAGCAAAAAAAATAGATGCTTGGTGGACAACCATAATTGTTGATCAAATCGCCATTCCCTTAACATACCTTTTTGCTAATTTTACAAACTTTAGTGCAAATCAAATTACTATTATTTCAAAATTTTTGGGTTTTAGTTCTTTCTATTTTTTTTATCAGGGAACTCCAAGAGATATTTTTATCGGTGCTCTACTATTTGAAATATCATTTATTTTAGATTGCGTTGATGGAAAGTTAGCTAGAGTTACCAAAACAACCTCCCCTACAGGAGCATATTTGGATTATGTTTCTGATAGATTGGTGAACTTAACTTGCACTCTAGGACTGATGCTTGGGGTTTATTTTCAATCTAAAAATCCTGAGATTTTAATATTAGGTTCTATATTCCTGGTGCTTATAACTTACATGCGCATGTTTAATTTTCATTTCCGGATTATATTTAAGAAAGCAAATAAATCTTTTAAAAAATCGAGGTCTAAAAATAATTTTCCTCTTTTTAATTTGGTGATTCGGATTAGAGATTATCTCCATGATAAAAGAATACAAATAATGCCATCTACTGTTGAGGTTGAAACAATTGTATTCTTCATTGCACCTTTACTAAACTTCGTAAAAATAGGTTTTATTATTGGTATTATCCTATCCTTAATTTTACTTATCATGCAACTTCTTATACGCTTTAAAAGGCTTTCTTACTTCAAAGGATTAAAAGAGAAATTTGAAGAGAATAAAAATATATAAACATGAAAGTTATTATTTTAGCTGCGGGTATGGCAAAAAGACTAAATCCTCTTTGTATCAACAAAAATAAAAGTCTTTTAAAAATAGGTCATAAAACTCTTCTGTGTAGGCTGTTTGAAAGCTATTCAAGTATCGGCTTAAGAGATTTCATTGTTGTTACAGGTCACGATGCAATAGGAATTAAAAGAGAAATAAACAGGTTTAAAAAAAGAAAAGCAATACAAGTAAATACAATTTATAATCCTTTTTACAAGATAAGCAACAACTGCCAAAGTCTTCTTTTAGGAATTCAGAATCTTTCTGAAAATATCTTGGTAAGCAATGCTGATATAATTTTTGATCCTAATATTCTTAAAACCATTAAAGGTAAGAAGGGAAATTTACTGGTAATTGCTAATAAGCACAAGTTAGACGGCGAAACAATGAAAGTAGTTTTAAAAAATAAAAAAGTTGTAAACATAAGTAAAAAAGCTGATATCAAAAAATCTGTAGGTGAATATATAGGCGTATCCATAATCTCAAAAAAAAGCCTGCCAGCCTTAAAAAAAAGCCTTGAGAAAATTGTAAGAAATAATCCAAATCTCTATTATGAAGATGCCTATAACCTTATGCTGAAACAAAACCCATTTTATAATGCTGACGGCAATAACTTCCAAGCATTTGAAATAGATACGCTAAATGATTTAAACGTGGTAAAAAAGGCCTTTCTTTCTAAGAGTTTTAGTAATAATTAGAAAAAAGAGAAAAAGCATTAAAAATAAAATATAGGAAAAAATAGAGTTTGGAATAAAGTAAGAAGCAAAACCAGCAATCCCTCCTCCTAGAATCACTTTAATAACATCCCTATTAATCGGAAAAATGCCGGTTTTTTTATACTGATAAAACTCTCTAAGTAAAAACTCGATCAATGAACTAAAAAGGAATGCTTGCGCAATACCAAAAGTCCCATTTTTATACGTAAAAACTACTGTTGATACAAATACAACAGCAGATATTACATTAATTAAAGAGCCCTCCATATAATATTTAAATGCAAAAAGAACATCATTTGCAATAAAACTGATGGCTTTTAGACTAAAGGCTAGCGATAAAAGAAGAACAGTTGTCTCTGAAATATCAAACTTATGCCCAAGAAGATTAAATACTATTTCATCGGCAAAATGAATAACAAAAAAAGCTAAAATAATAACAATTATTAACATCCATTTAGTTACTAGCTGAGTTGATTTGCTAATATCTTTTCCCCTCATCTTCGCAACTGATGCCACCTGATAAAACATAGTAAAAAAGGAGGTAGAAATTGTAAAGATTAAAGATGGTAAAAAAAGAACAGAAATATAATGCCCAAGCGACCTAAATCCCAAAAGCAATGCCACAGTAATAAGATCAATACTTTTTAAAATGGTGCCTGAAAAAGCAATGGAAAGACCAATATTGCTGGGTTTTTTTATATTTATGAGTTCAAATTTTTTAAATTTGAAATCGGGTATAACCTTTTTGACTAAAAATAATGCTGAAAATCCCAAGGCTATTATAGCTATGGATTGACTGATTATTGTTCCATAAAGACCAAATTGAAAAACTATGAGAAAGATTATTACTAAACCTAATCTAAGTACTGCTGAAAGAATTTTTTGTAAAAAAACCACTTCTTTAAATTTTTCTAAAAGAAGAAGTGAGCTTCCGATACGTGAAGATAATATTTGAAAAGGAATAGCTAAAATAAGTGGCGCGGTGTATAAAAACCAGTTTCCTCTACCGGAAGATGTTAAAAATAGAAATTTGGCCATAATTAGAAAAATTATCATGGCAAAAAAACTATAAACAATTGATGTTGTGATAGAGCTGGACATCATTTCCCTAAATTTCTCAATCTTTTTTTTGGCTGCAAACTTTCGTAGATGCTTCATATACATGGTATTTATAAGGGTGTTTGCAGAAGATGTAACATTAAAAAATATGTGTAAGAGTGTATAAAAAATACCCAGTTCAGAAGCTCTCCCGAAACGGGCTAAAATTATGATTAAGATAAAAATTAAAAAATTGTGGGCTATACTTCCAAATCCAAGCCAGATTGAACTTCTGATAAGAATTTTTTCATTCAGCATGTTTTAATACTCCGGCAAAAATCCAAAAGATCAAAAATACAGATGCAACCTGCCAATCAAAATCAACTAAAGCATTTAAGGTCGAAGCTAAAAGTCCTATCCATACAGCCAAATAGAGATTATTTTTAAAGATTTTAAACCCTTTAAAAAAAACTGTTCCTATTAAAATTAAACTGTTGATAAGACCTAATAAACCGCTGTCAGAAAGATTTTGAATAATAAAACTGTGGGCATAAAAGTTTCTTATTACTATCTTCCCATCTTCAGCATAATTAACTTTATTGGAGACTAACCCTACCCCAAAAATCGGGTTTTCCTGAAAATTTATAATTCCTTTCTTCCAATAACCTATACGCCCTTCTATCGAGGAGATTGGCTTCTTACTCAAACCAAACTCCCTGTTTATAAATAAAGATCCCATTAAAAAAGTAGATAGTATGACTATTACCGCTACAACTGTATAGATATTCTTTTTCCAAGCTAGAACTAAGATAGCTGAGATAGCCAAACAAATCATAGAACCCAGGCCAAAACTAAAGAATAAACTTATAAGTAACAAGGCACTAGTAACAAGTAACAAGATTTTCCAGATTCTATCTTTCCAGTATTTGTTTAAAAGATAAAAATTCAATGGAATGGCAAAAATAAGTAATGCTGAAAGATGATTATGTCCAAAATAATTCCACATAAAACTTACTCCTTCTGCGTGCCTATTCACATATTTTAAAATCAGAGTGTTATAGAGAGAAATTAAAGAAAGAACAGTAACCAGCAACAAGTAGCCAGTAACCAGAAGTTCTTTTGATTTTTCAGAAGAGAAGACAGATCTAATACTTACAAAAATTACAAAGTAGCTTTGATATAGAAAAAGCTGAAGAATACTCCTCTCTTGATCTTGTGCAAATATCGTAGAAAAGCCGTTAGCAATTAGAAAAAGAATAAAAAATAAAGTTATTTTCTCTCCTGCTTTCACATCTTCCCGGATATTTTTAACAAAAATCGGCAGAAGACATATGGCAAAAGCATAAATTATGTAATTAATGCGAATATCAACCTGAAGAGGAATAAAAAAAATAAGGGCAATAAAAAAAATTACTAGTAGTTGATATAAAATCATACTGCTATTCTCCAGACTCCTTTTTCCCTAAAAGCCGGGATAGTTTGACGTTTGGCAGCATTTAGAAGTGATGAGCCTCTTTTGTTAACTTTCTTAGCATATTCAGAAAGTGGAATGATTGTCTGACCTTTAAGATAAGCTAGTCTTTTGTGAAGTGCTTCTGTTAGGCTTAAAGCTATAATCTTTTCCATAAGCTTAGTGTTTTTATCGTTTATGTATGAAGCAAAACAGTCATAATACTCATGCTTCTCTTTATTTCTGATAATCACAGGAGGAAAATCCAAGCTTTGTAACTGCAGGTTAATTAAACAGCGGCCTATTCTACCATTCCCGTCATTAAAAGGGTGAATTGCCTCAAATTCAAGGTGAAATTTGGCGATTTTATCTAAAAAATAGCTGTTAAAATCGCTTGAGTAGTCAATAAGCAGCTCCTCAACCCTTCTCTCTATATGCTCAGGAGCAGAAGCAATATAGGCTCCAATCCGTACGTACTCATTCTTCCCTCTGAAGCGGCCGGCAATATTTTCTTTGATATTGCTAATAAGCATCTGGTGTAACAGTAGAATTATCTGTTTTGTTAATTTCAACTCAGGTAGTTTTATGCGTATATATTCTATGATCCTGGCCAGATTCTTTGCTTCAAACACTTCTCTTAAACTTAAATCTTTCGATACTTCCATCTCCAGCAGAATTTTTTCAGTTTCCTTAAGAGTTAAGGTTGAATTTTCTATAGCATTGGAGTTATAGACCATTTCTGGGATTTCAGCTTCCTCAATAATTTGAAGAAGAGAATCCTTACCAATTTTTAAACGGTCATATTCTTCTTTCAGTATTTTAATTTGGTCTTTAGTTGGATTTGATATAGCCATGAAATTATTATAATATATTCACGTTATTTTGTCAATATCCCGTGAATTTATCTCAAAAATGACTTTAATTCACGGAAATTCTGCTTAATCTTCAATTGGGCTGAGTGTTGTCCCAATTCTCCTTTCTAAGACAGAGGTGCAATACATTTTTTCTTCATCATCAGCTTGTGCCTGACAGATATCTCTGGCCTCTTTTTCATATGATTTTGAGGCAGAAAGCAAAGTATTTATCACTCCACTTATGCATCTCCTAAATAATACGTTGTTGCCAATAAGTGGATTACAGACAGAATTTTTAATATCCGTTGATAACCTAGGCTCCCTTATAATTAAGCCCGAGGCATGCAAATAACATTCATTTCCATATATATTACTCGGAGCCTTTCTGCAAAGATCATAAGTCTTTTGAGGATCATTTTTGGCTAAAACAACAAACATGTGCGAGATCTCTCTCCAACATCCCTGTCCTGCAATCCCGCTATATTGCCTACATAGTGCCTCCTGAGCATCCGTAGTCTTCTGATTTGTAGGAATATGCTCTCCTAATCCGTGTAATATCAGGTTATCTCTGGTAATAGATTCCATAAAAACCCCTCCATTGCATTGATATTGAAGATTCTTAGGAACTTTTGAGCAGACTTCTACAGATTCATCTATAAGTCCTGCCTGCTCTGTAAGCAGAATGTGACCTGAGATATGGGCACAATATTGATCTCCTCCACTCCCTTTAACTGACTTTTTAACAATACCGCAAATCGCAGGCAAGCTATTTTCATCAAGTTTAAAGCTTTTGTCATACCTGTTTAAACCTTCCACCATACCGTGTATAAAACCCCCTGTACAATAATTAGCATCAACTTTAGTTAAAAACTCCTTCCAGGAGTTAGGATTTCTCTCCATTTCAGCCGTAGCTACTGCATGCGCCATTAGATGACAATCCCTTGACCTGGGGTCAATTTTCTCTAAAGCTTTCATAATTTTTATGGAAGAATCAAAAGGAATAGTTTTTGCAATCTCACTCATCTTGTCATAACTGCATTTTCTCCAACTTAAGGTAGATTTAAAGCATTCAGACGCTATATTTTCTGTAATCTGGGTAATTTTTGTGTTCATTTCTTTCTGGGCACGATCACCTTCTATTTTCCTTGCGATTATGAAAACATCCAAAAATATAAGTAAAACTAATAGAAAAGTAAGGATTCTAGGCATAATACGCATATTTGCTTAACTATTTATATTCTCTATGAGAACCTGAATGTTTTGTGATAGCAAATAATAGAATTATTTGTTTCTTTACCTCGTCAAAATCCCAAATAATCCGTAGGTCACCAGTTACAAAACTGCTCCATTTTGTTCCAAAATTCTTTGTATTTACCTTATGACTTTTTAATGAAGGATAAAATGGATCAGTACGCATTAAGTCAACTGTTTTATTCATCCGTTTTTCTTTCTCGAGATTACCTTTTATGAGTTTTTTATATGCTTCATCAAAAGTAGGAGTGGAAACAGGAACATACATGCTGTTTATAGACTATCAAAGTGCTTTTTTATCTCTTCCTCTGTACGAAGCACAGTAAAACGTCCATTTTTGTAATCTTCCATTCCCTGTGCAATCAATTTTTCTGTCTCTTCATCTACGAGCGGAATGTTTACCTCTTTTGAATATTTCTCAGCAAGAGCTACTTTTATAATCTCAGCTTCAGATAATAGTTGATACTTGTTTCTAAAGAAAGTTAAGACTTCTTTTAGTTCTGGTGTTTTGTTTAATCTAATTTGTGACATATACTGACTATTTTAATGTATTTACTACCCAATGTCAAGCAGTAATTACATTAATGTAAGTTTGCTGAAGCAAAACTTGCTTAAATATGGTATAATATAGGTATACTATGAGCCCAGATATTAGGACCGAACGGCCAATTCCAAACATAAATAGCTTAAAATCTAAAGTCATTCTCGGTACTTATCCAATACAAGAATTCTTCAGTGGCTGGAGGAAACCTAATAAATTGCAGGTTGCTGGCGCGCTTGCTACCCCTGTAGCTATGCCTGGTATTGTAATGGCACAAGAAGATTTAGACCTTAATCCCCCAACAGAAATTAATATCTCAGAAATAGAACTGGCAGGTGCTGCAGCAGCCGATGCAAACATTGGACCTCCAACAGCCCTTGCTCTTAGATTTAATCCTTTTGGAAGAGATAGAGACTGTGGAGATTTCCCAACATGGACAGAAGCACAAGATTTTTATATAGCAGCCGGGGGCCCAGATGCAGACCCTCATAAACTAGATAGCAATGCAGACGGAATAGCCTGCAATGCCCTATACAACAGCGAACAAATTGCACCTCCTCAAATATTATTTGAAGATAATTTTGATGATCCTGAAATTGGATCACTATTAACAGATCTTAACTCTGGACCTAATTATAGATATATTGACGGTGAATATGAAATAATTAATTCCGCTCCTGCTAATGCGATTTATGCAGTAGTGTCAACTAGAGCTTTAACAGATTCTACTATTAGCATTAACGCCAGAACAACAATTAACGAGAGTCCTAATAGTAATGTTGGAGTAACATGCCGCAGTACTGCAGCGGCAGGAGGATATTCTCTCTTAGTATTTTCTGGTTATACTTCATATTTTCTAGGAAGGTGGGATGACAATACCTTAGTTCCATTAGCACGGGGGGGGAATCCTGCTATTTTGCCAGGCAAACAGGGTAATCACATTGAATTTTCCTGTAAAGGAAATGTCCTTACCGCGACTGTCAATGGAGTGATAGTGGCAGAAGCAACAGATGATACATACAAAATAGGTTATCATAGAATTACGGCAGGATCAGCTACTACAGCTCGCTTTGATAACTTACAAGTTACTAACAATTAAAGCTTCTCTCATTTGTTTAAAACATTTATCTTTATAGAAGTCTGGTGCCCCATTGCAAAGATCAGTTACCCTATCGCTAAATTTGGGCGAAGAAGAAAGCATGGAACTAACAATTTGAAACATGCATGTTTGATAAAGCGGATCTTTTTCGTTATAAACTGAGCATACCTCAGTAAGATAAGCCGGCTTAAAAAAAGAAAAAACAACCATATTCCCTGCACCATAAATATAACAGGCATCAGCCATGGTCTTATCAGGAGCCTGATAGCAGGCCTCAAAAACCTTTTTAGGGTTCGTTTTATAAAGAGTTGCAAACATGTATGATATTTCTTTCCAGCAGGCTTGCTGAGGCAAACCTCTATATTGATTACAAAGCTTTTTAACTTCCTCTGTATGAACCTGATCCCAGGGGATTTTTTCTGCCAGTCCATGAGCTTTCAGGTTCAACCTTGTTAAATTTTCCATAAAAAGACCGCTTAAACACTCATACCTGGCTGTATAGTCTTTAATCTGACTACAGATTTTTACTCCATTGGCAATGCTATTTTGTTCCTGAACTAAAAGAATATGGCCCAGGTTATGAAAACAGCTTCTTTTGGCTCCGCTTTCTATGCTAAATTGACCGCAAAGCAATGGCCAGGCAGGCCCGTCCAACCTAAAACTATTATCCATGCTCATATGAGCCTCTAAAACTCCGTGTATAAAGCCTCCTGTGCAAATATTAAAATTCTGCTTAGAAAGGAGCTCCTTCCAATCCTCAGGATGCTTTTTAGTTTCTGCTAAGGAAATATAGTGCGCTATTAGATGACAGCCTCTGGATTGTTCAGGGTCAATATCCTGCAAAGCTAAAAGGGTTTTTTTAGAAAAATCCATGTTTAAGATTTCAGTTAATCTGCCAAACTGAATGGAATAACACTCCTCCCTATATTTATACTTTTGACAATAGTTAGCAATTCTACCGGCTTCTAACTTTACCAAATCCGGCTTAGGTTGACTTCTTTGAAAATGAATAAAAACAGCAAAAATATCAATAAGTATCAGTGAGACAATAAAAAGAATAAAATACTTACGCTTAATATGCATTAATTTAACTATACCTTAAAAAAGCATCTGGCGATTATTGACAATAGACATTGCAATTTAGTGCTAAATTGAATACTGACACTTTACAATTTAGTACTAAAATGATATAGTAGAAATATGTTGAAACGGGCAATTGAGGATAAAATAGACCAATACTTAAACGGAGAGAGTTACAAGATTTTATTTGTTTGGGGACCAAGGCGTTCCGGAAAAACAACTTTACTTAATAAATTAGTAGCGGAATTGAAAGTAACTAAGTATAACTTCGATCTTGAATCTGATAGAGAAAGATTCGCTCCCAGAAGAGAAGTACTTGAAAAAATTATTAAGGAAAATGAGATTATTTTGCAAGGCAAAAAAGCTACACTCATTTTGATTGATGAAGTACAAAATTATCCTGAGGTAACGGTAATGCTAAAAATTCTTTATGATGAATATAAAGTAAAAATAATAGCAACAGGTAGCAGTGAGCTCAAACAGAAAACAGGCAAAGATTTTAACACAATGGCAGGCAGATTTACCGAAACTTACTGTTTACCTCTATCTGTATTTGAAATTGCCGGGAATGAAAAAGTATTAGAGTCTGAGAGAGCTACATATGAACGTTCTCTTGCAGAAAAATTGCAAATATATGGCGCTTATCCAGAGGTATATACACAAGATCAATTAACTGAGGCTGAACGGACTGATCTCCTGCAAAATATTCTGGATACTTATGTTTTAAAAGATGTTGTTGATATCTATGAATTAAAAAATACTAAACTTGCCAAAGATATTCTTACTAAAATTGCCCTGCAACTGGGTAGCGAAGTATCTATCCGGGAGATTTCAGATTCTCTAAAAACAAATCCAGTTACAGTATCAAATTATATTGAGATTTTTGTAAAAAATTATATCTTGATTCCTCTTCCTTCGTTTAAAACCAATCTGAGGAAAGCTGTATCAGAAAACCGCAAACTCTACTTCTATGATCTGGGAATTAGAAATATCTTAGTGCAGGACTTCCGGAATTTAACACTTCGTCCAGATAAAGGAGGTGTGTTTGAAAACTTTATTATTTCTGAAATTGAAAAATGGCGCAAAGTATCAAATACCAAAGTAAATCTGTATTTCTATAGAGAGTATGGCGGAAAAGAGGTAGATATTGTAATAGAGGATTATAAAAAGAATTACACTATTGTTGAGATTAAAGTTTTGCAGGGTAAGGTTAAAAAGATATTCCCACTGCCTCACAGCTTAGAAACCATTAATATGCAAAACTACTCCGAAAAAATATTAAAGATATTAGGTTAATGAGGCTGGACATTGCAATTTAGTAGTACATGTACTATTGACATACACAACTATTTAGTATATAATATAATTACTATGTTAAGAACAAATGTTTATCTTACTGAAGAACAAGAAAGAGCAATTAAGTTCAGAGCTGCTATTACAAAAAAACCTAAGGCAGCAGTCATTAGGGACATTATTGAAAATGGTTTAAAAGTCACTCCTGCACCAAAGGATACTTCTACCCAAATTTTTCTAAACTTGGCAAAACTTGCTGAAGAGTTTAAGGATAAGGGTACCGCTCCTAAAGACCTCTCCACGAATCTTGATAAATATATTTGGGATGAATAAGCATAGCTTTTCTACGAATAATCTAATTGTCATTGCCGATGCCGATTTCATTGTGTCTCAGGCTATTGCTGAAGATAGTAATCATTTATTAGCTTTAGAGCTGGCACAAAAACTTGATGAAAAAGGTACCCAAACCATCTTTCCTTCTACAGCTATAACAGAAGCCGTTACAGCGCTTCAGAGGAAATTTTCAAATCCGCATCTTGCTACTAGAACCTTAAATCTGTTTAGTGCTCCAGGAATTAATATAGAAAGCATTGATGCAGAGATTATCCAAGAAGCAAGTAAGTTGTTTAATCCGGCTTCAAGTAAGCACAACACTTTTTTTGACTGTATCGTAGCAACAGTGGCAAAGAAACATAACGCTGATGCAATTTTTTCCTTTGACGTCTGGTACACAAAGTTAGGATTTAAATTAGTTTCAGAGTTATAAATAACACCGGCTGATTGACAATGCTCCTATAAAACTTCTAAACTGAAAGAATGCTCAGGATTTTTTCTGCTGGCTTTTTCTTTATTCTGTTTCTCTTTCTTTCATTATTTTCCCTCTATACTCCATACTCCATACTCCATACTTCTAATACAGTTCATGCTCAATCTGGTGATGCTAGTGATCCAGCTTATGGTGGCGAGGATCCCTCAGGAGCCTACCCTGGTCAGAATCCATATGAGGAACCTGATCCTGGAACTGGTAGTAGTAGTAGTGAAACTGAATGTGATAGTACATGTCAAGATAATTTAGTTGAGGTTCCATACTCCGAACCTTCTGATTTAACAGCAAGAGGAGGTACTGTCTTAGTTGATCCTGATACTGGTAGACCTGTAGGTTGGGTAGACCCTACTGACACATCGTGTACTGGTGGATGTACAACCTCTCCTCCTGATCCTGATGATAGTAACTATGATGGTAGTGATAGTAATTATGTTGATGATAGTACTTATCCTGATAGCGGTTATATAACTCCATGGGATGTTTCAGGGAAGGTTTTTTTAGATACTAATGCTGACGGAGTTTTTAATGGATCTGATACAGGTATTCCTAGTGAACCTGTTTATCTCCAAAATGCCGCTGGTACCTCAAACTACACAGGTGAATATACAGATGCCTCTGGTAATTATTTTTTTGGAGGACAACAAGCAGGCTCTGATTACAGAGTAACTCACTCTGTACCTGCAGGATATATAAGAACAAATGATGATTCAGTAACTTTTAGCTTAGGTCCTGATTTTTCAAAAAATTTTGGGGTAAGAAAAAGCATAGTAACTGTAAATAATGCAGTAATTAATACCAGCCCTGTTACCCCAAACGGTTCAACTCAATATACTATTACTGTAACTGCCACTAATGAAACTGGCGGAAATGATATTACCGATCAATACTTCCTTATTAACTATCAAAACAGTGATAGTTCGCTCCAACCAGGTGGAAAAAACCGAGGGCTTTTCCGCTGGTCTAATAACAATTTCGCTGGCTGGCCTGCCAATTCATATGATTCTCTTTTTAACTGTTCGGGAGGAGGACAGGCAGTAAGATATATTTTAGGTTATGGGAATAGTTATACTAATCTAATAAGCTGCAGTTCTTCTGTTTCTGGTGCAATAAGAACTACTACTTTTAATGTAACTTTTGATACTAGCTTCAAAACTCCTGAAACTGGTAACATTATCTCCACTTATGCTGCGAATACGGCTGGTGCCGGAGATGGATGGAAGCCTTTTGGGACATTTAATATTGTCCCTCCTCCTCCAACGGTTACTCCTACTCCTCCCTTTTCTGCTTGTCTTGATTCTGGAGATCCGGGAAGCAGGATAACTATTTCCTGGACAAACTCCGGAGTAAATTGGGTTGATATTGATACCGGTGTTAGCCCATTCGTTGACGGATCTTATTATCATAAAGCTATTACTGTTGGTGAAACATCAACAACGGCAAATGGATTTGGTCCCTACCCTTCTGGTAGCGGAAATTTAAGTTTTAATCCGGGTACTACCTATTATGTAAGAACCTATAACGGAACTATAAATAGTCAGGTTGCCTCTTTTAATTATGCTGTCTGTAGTTTTGATTATTCACTAGCTTCAAGTAATGCTTATGTATCCAGAGGCAAAACAATTTCCAATCCTATTCCCGCTACCCGTATTCAGGGAATAACTCAATCTGTATCTTACGGCGTATTATCATCAACTCCTGCATTACCTACAAGTATAACAACTGTTTTTAATCCAGCTTCTTGTTCTCCAACCTGCACACCAGGCTTAGAAATTTCAGCCTCTGCTACTGCTCCATTTCAAACATACGTCATAACTGTTAGAGGAAGCACAACAGAAGGATTGCAAAAAGATACCACCTTTAATTTGACAGTTTCTTCTCCAGCTTTTATTCAAACTACGGGAGGTGATGTTCACTCCAACACCAGAATTAATGTCCCGGGAGCTCCATGAGGATTAAATTCCAAATTACAAATTACAAGATACAAATATTTTGTTTGGTTATTGGAATTTGTTTCTTGATATTTCTGCCTCAGGGCAGCTATGCTCAAACCTGCGGAAGTAGTGCTACTAAATTAGCAGAGGGACTAGTTAGCGCTCCCGATTTAGGCTCAGGTTCTACTTTCACTACTACCGGAGGCTGTATTGTTAGTTCTAAGGCTGCATTAGCCCCATTTTCTATCCCAACTTATGCTGATTTAAAATCAAAATATTATACGCAAAGTAAATCTCCTATCTGCACTGGCAGTAATTATCCTTGTAAAAATTCTGTTTCTGCTTCTACCAGTCTTCCCGGCTTTTCCGGAGATCAGATTTTTTCCTATAGCGGAAATTTAACCATTGACGCATCCTCCCCTAGTTCTGGTTCCGGCATACAGATTATTTTTATTGAAGGAAGCTTAACTTTTAACAGCAACTATATATTTAAACCTGCACAAGGAGGAACTGTTTTTATTGTTAAAGGCAATGTTAATATCGTAACCGCTGTTAGCGAAATTAATGCAGTAGTTATTACAGAAGGCATTATTTGTACTGCTTTTGATGGGTCTAATTGCCCTGCATTTGATACGCTTGCTTCTCAACTTATTATATTTGGCAGTTTAATTTCTATAAATCAATCTGATGCAGTTCCCCTAAAATTTAGGCGTACTCTTGCAGATAATAGTATCGCTGCAGAAAAAATCATCCAGCAGAATAAATATATAGTTTTATTAAAAGATCTGCTATCAGATACAACGCAAAAATGGTCGGAAATTACAGGATCTATAAATATTTTACCTATTCCTCCATGCGTTAATGGATATAAAGATGCTGACGGAGATGGATATGGAGCAGGAACTTATGCATGTTTTCCCTCCGGAAATATTGATACAAAATTAATTCATGTAGATGACTGTGACGATACTGAATCTTCCGCCACTAACGGAGGACATGTTTATCAAATGAAATCTACTGTCAGAGATGCTGATCTGGATGGAAAAACAGCTCAAACTACACTTAGTTCTAATTGTGTTGGTAATGCTTCCGGAAGTGCCTACAAAGATATAAATGACAGTCCTACATGGTTAACTACTGCCACAAATCCAGCTGACTGTAACGATAACTCTGTTAATACATGTCCACCTATTGTGACAACGGAAACTCCTGATATAGGAGTAACTACTGCTACCTTAAATGGAACTATAAATCCAAATGGGCTAGCTTCAACGCTAAATCCAAGAGCATATTTTAGATACAGATCTACCGCAAGTGCCGCTTGTGTAGATACTGATGCCTGGGGAACAAAAGTTCCTGCAATTATCCCTCCTGTATTTCCTAATGCAGGATTAGCAGCTTATTGGAGGCTGGATGAGACGTCAGGTACAGCAGCAGCAGACAGTGCAGGAAGCAATACCGGAACCTCTAGTTCTTCTACTAATATAGATTCTGGGAAACTTAGTAGGGCCAGAACATTTAACGGCTCTACTGAACAAGTAGCAATTACCAAAACCGCTTCTTTGTCTTCTTTTTCTGCCTTTTCTGTTTCTGCCTGGGTTAAACCTGTTAATTGTAGCGGAGCAGGTGGTCACAATACAGCAGTTGCCCAGGAAAGTGGTCTTCTATTAGCCTTTAATCCTTCATGCCAAGTTGCTAATTATGTATATTCAGGCGGGGCGTGGTCATCCGCGGATGGAAACGGGGCCACTATAACTGCCAACGGATCAACATGGTCACATATGGTCATGACCTGGGATGGATCTACCATACGTTCATATCTTAACGGAGCTCTTATTAGCGGATCTGGAACGGCTAAAAGTGGCGCTTGGGGAAACAGTGCTTTTAACTATTATATTGGTCGCAGACCTGACACTGCGATTCAACCATTAAACGGAGCAGTCGATGAGGCAGGAATCTGGAATAGAGCGCTAACAGCTACAGAAATCTCTAATCTCTATAATAGTAATAAGGGATTAAACTATATTCCTCCTACTGGCACAACTGCCATCCCCTATTCTCAAGATATAACCGGATTAACTCAAGGCACTCCTTATTGGTATTGCGCTATAGGAAATAATACAGACGGTACTTCTTTTGGAACTGTCATACCTTTTACAACAGCAACCTGTACCGTAAAAACAATCGGATCACCTATCACTATTGGCTTACTGCAATGTATTACACTAGGTGCTCCCACTGCTCCTTCGGCTCCAGCCGGGTTATCAGCAACAGCAGGCAATAATCAGGCAACTCTTGCTTGGACTGCACCAGATAACGGGGGATCTGTCATAACTGGATATAAAATTTATAGAAGCACAACTTCTGGAACAGAAACTATTTTAGCAAGTCCTGGAGGAGTTAGTACTACATATATTGATTCAACAGCCACTAATGGCAATTTGTATTACTATAAAGTTTCGGCTGTAAATGCTATTGGAGAAGGTCCTCAAAACTCTGAAGCTTATGTTGGCCTACCTATAACTTATACTCTTGCTTCAGGATTTAGTTCTACCCAGGGTCCAGTTTGGTATTACTATGGATATTGGGCTGGAAGTACTTTTGCATTAACATACAATTCAACCAGCATTGGTCCTGCTACCTGGGCAAATCCTAAATGGTACTCTGCAGGAGGAGGATATACATATATTACAAGCGGAAGTATAGAAGCAGACGCTGATGTTATTATTTACTGGAAGGCTCCCAAAAAGGGGTCAGCAAGGCTTCGGGTAACTCAAGCTCAAACTGGATTTACTGATGGAAATGGTTTTACTATATATGTTGGAATCGTCCCCTCTATTGGACAATATCCTGGTACTATTGCGAATCAACTATATGTAGCTGGAAATGATAATGCTACAAAATCTTTTGATATTACTCAGCCGGTATTAGGATCTGGTGATGGATTATTTTATAGAACAAATTCAAATAACAGTCCTTATCATGATGATTCTAGCTTCACTGCGCAAGTTGATTTTACCCCTACACCTTAGATCCTTTATATGATATCAATTAAACTAATGCCCATAAAGTTATCAGTTCGTTGTTCGTAATATCTTTTTTGATGCGTTATGTTGACAAAATCATACTAATATGATATTCTGATTAATATGAATTATACTCAAAGCATTTCCAAAATTAGAGAGCGCGGGCAGTTAACAGTCCCTTTGGAGATTCGTAAAGCTTTAAACTGGCCCGATGAAGAAGTTATAGTCAGAATTGTATCCGCTATGGATGGTTTTAGAGTAGAAAGGTTGCCTATCTCCCATACCCAACACCCTAAAAAAAGGCTAACTAAAAATGAATGGGATAAAATTTATCAAGACATGGAAACTTTCAGTAAAACGGGCAGACAGGATATTAAATTAACCGAATTTATAAGAAAAGACAGAGATAACCACTTATAAAATGCCTGCATATGTTTTGGATACTTCTGTTGTGGTGCAATGGTTTCATCACTCAAAAGAACTAAATGTTTCCAAAGCCAAAAAAGTCTGGGAGGATTTGAACGGCGAGAAGATCACTATTATTTTGCCGGATATTTTATTCCTTGAGCTATTAAATGCCTTTATTAAAGGGAAGGGTGCATCTCCCAAGAGTTCTTTCCAAATATTGAAAGGATTATTTCAATCTCCGATTACAATCACAGAAGTTTCATTACCTGTCTTAGAACTTACCGCAGTATTAATGGGACAATACAGACTTGCTTCATATGATGCTTATTTTTTGGCATTGGCTCAGATAGAGGATGCTAAATTAATCAGCGACGATAAGAAAGCACATAGTCAGGTTAAAGACGGAACAGTAATTATGCTTGAAGAATATACTTAAATTTCACCTCCCAAAATTTCTTTTCCCTTGACTTAAAGCTATTTAAAAGGTTAAATTAAACTAATGCTCAAATTTTCTGTTCTAACTTTACTTGTCACTTGTTACTTGTCACTTGTTACTTCTGTCTATGCCACAGCTTCTGAATGGGATATAAAGAAAAATGCATCTTCACAATTAGAGTTTAATTATAATAACCAGGCTTCTTCTCCTTTAAACCTTGATGCAAATGGGACAGTATTTCTTGGACCAACTACTCTAGGTAGTTTAAGAGTTGTCAGCTTAGATAGCAACACTGTCAATCTTCGTCCAAATATAGGGAATGGGGATATTGTAATCTCAGATGACAGTGGTACAGCAGCCCGAGGGATAACTATTGCCAATGGCGGCGCACTCCAAATAGGAGGTGGTTCAGCATCCTCTGTAAGACTAGAAGTTGCCCAAGGAAGTGCTATAAAGGTTGGTAATGCCTATCTCTCCAGTGGGGCAGATCAATATATGCATCTTGGATCAAATGCCTGGTTTAGCGGCACGGCTTGGAATATACCGGATGCAAGCAGAAAAAGCGCTTTACTACAATTTGCTAATGATGCAATGACATTCCACCAGTCTCAGACTGCAGGTGCAGCTGATTGGGCACAAAGATTGACCATTTCTGGAGGCAATGTTATGGTCCATGCAGCAAAAGCTAATAATTGGGGTGGTACATTTTTAGGACTATTTCAAGGTTTGGGTAGTTTGCCGGGTTATCCAAATGATACTTATGCAACCTTAAAAACAGATGGCGAGTACATTGGTTTTTCTGCATCAGGATTGTGGTCTACTTATATGGATAATGGTGGTGGGTGGCATCCTCAATCTTCTAGAGCTGTAAAGGAAAATTATCAAGTTTTGGATTTAGAAAATGTTCTTTCTAAGATAGATCAACTACCTGTAATGAAATGGAATTATAAGTTCCAGGATCCCTCCACAAAACATATTGGACCCTTCGCTGAAGATTTTCATGACTTGTTTGGCCTTAGTGGAGCTGATAATAAAACAATCAACTCCACAGATTTAAATGGTGTTACATTGGCAGGAGTGAAAGCTTTAATTGAAAAAAATAAAGAACTGGAAAAAAGGGTTAGCATCTTGGAAGAAAAAATTAATAGTCTAAACAAGTAATATGGGATCCAGAAAGATTGTTTTATTTCTTATAATTATTTTAATTCTGGCTTCAGGAACCATAGTTTTATCAATAATTTTACGTCAAAAAGGAGTTTCCTTTACCCCAAAAACTCAAGTTTCCAACGAAAGTTCTCCTTCAGCCCAAACCGCCATTGGCTCTTCCTTATATAATTTTGCCGGTACAATTAATAATATTTCTGGAAATAAATTGACAGTTGAAACTTTGGTTGGAGATGAAAAATTGCCTCCCCAGGTTAGTCCTCCAAAAATGAAAAATGTAACTATCATTGTCACTGAAAATACAGAAATTACCTCCCCTCAAGCAGGTGGTTCATTCAGAAAGCTTTCCCTGCAGGAACTAAAAAAAGATTTAAGAATAAATATTTATACTAAAGCAGGAATAAGTTATTCAGATGAAATACCCGCCTTAAAAATAGTAGTCATGAATACTTCTGCTTCCGCTATGCCGCCAGAATAGCTCACTTTCCAAAATTTCTTTTTTGATTATTGACATACTATTCATACTATGGTATGTTTAATACTAATATGAGTAATAAGATTGTTACCAATTTAAGAATAGAAAAGGAAAAGTGGGTGCAAATTAAATCTCAGGCCTCAGAAATGGGTATGAGCGTTAATGAATATGTCAACTATTTAATAACAGACTTATCCATAAAAAGGGAATTGATTAATGATTTTGACAAAGCTCCTATTTGGCAGTTACCGGAAATTCACAAGAAAGTCAAATACGCTCCAATGGGATTATCAGAAGAAGATGAAATAATTTATGGCAACTAAGGCTTCTGTCTTTTTGGATACCAGCTTCTTTAAAGCAGCAATAGATCCAAAGGATGATTTCTATATAGAAGCCAAAATGATTTTAAATAAGCTTCAAAAAGACAAAGTCACCCTTGTAACCTCAAATTATGTGCTTGACGAAAGTTTTACCTTAATCAGAAAACGTTGTGGCAGGGAAATGGTTGATAAATTCAGAAAAGACTTATCAAAAAGTACCTTGGTTGCAACAATTATTAGGGTTACAGTTGTGGACGAAGCCAATGCCTGGGAATGGTTTTTGCTAAACTGGAGTGACCTATCTTTTACAGATTGTGTTTCATTTGCCTTGATGAAAAGGCTTGAGATAACCCGCGTCGCTACCTTTGATAAAGACTTTGAACGGGCTGAATTTATCATAGAGAAATGAACTACTCCGCAGTAAACTGCGGAGTATCCCTTCGGGCAAGTTCTTCTGTGAACCATTCATCCCCGCAGCAAGCTGCGAGGTATTCTAGTTCACAGAATAAACTCATTAACGGCGCAAAAATATCACTTCCCAAAATTTCTTTTTTGGGGACTATGGTATAATTCTTTCATGAAACAATTTACTTTTAGAAGTATAATCCAAAAAGATGGTAAAGGCTTCCATGGTTTTGTGCCCTCTCTTCCCGGATGCCACACATACGGTAATTCTATAGAGGAAGTAAGGAAAAATATCAAAGAAGCAGTAAGCGGTTGGCTTGAAGCAACTCAAGATCAAGGCTGGAAAATTCCAAAGGACGAAGGCATAGAAACAATTGATTCTATTCAGTTTACATATGCCTAAAATTCCTATTGTAAATGGGAATCAACTTATCAAGGTTTTAACAAAAAGTGGCTTCGTTTTAAATAGGATAAGCGGCAGTCATCATATTTTGATTCACCCACAAAAACAAATAACTATTTCTATACCTATTCATAAAGGCAAAACATTAGGAAGGGGTATTACTATATCAATTATAAAAGATGCAGGTCTTACTGCTGAAGAATTCTTAAAATTGAAGTAAAGTTATTCCTTTTTACTTCCCAAAATTTCTTTTAAATCAAATTATAAACAAGTTTGAAAGCTTAGCTTATAAACTCTAAATAATTATCAGGAGTAATAACTTTAAACTCTGCCTGTTTGTAGGTTGATAACCAATCTTTAGGGGCTTTAACTTTCTTTCTAACAGACCATTTGCACTCATACCCAAACAACTTCCCTTCCCGTTCCTCCACTAGATCAATTTCTTGACCATCATATGTCCGCCAAAAATAACTGTTTCCATAAATTGATTTATATGACCGTTTCTTAAAACGCTCCATAATAATAAAATTCTCCCATAAAGCGCCAATATCATTTCTGTTCTCAAGTAGATTAAATTGAGAAATAACCGCATTCCGTATCCCGTTATCCAAAAAGTAATATTTGCTTTTGCTGGTAATTTCTGAGCGAAGATTCCTTCCTAAACTCCCAATACGCATAATTACAAAAGTTTTCTCTAACAAATCAAGATAACGGGCAACTGTTTTAACGTCAATATTTAAACTATTTGCCAACTCATTAAGCGAAACTTCTCCTCCTACTTGAAACGCTAGCAACTTAAGAAGATCAAGTAGAATTTTTGAGCTTTTTACCTTTTCCAACGAAAGAACATCCTTTAAAAGGTAAGAATTAACTATTTCGGCTACAAGATCAATTTTCTCTTTGTTAGTTTTGGCAGTAACCACTTCAGGATAGGTGCCAAAGATTAAAAACTCCTCTAATTTTTCCTTCAGTTCAAAAAAGGTAAAAACCGATAACAACTCCAGCTGGGAGATGGGGTATAGAGTAATTGTTTTTTTCCTGCCGGTCAAAGGTTCGCCAATTTGATGAGATAAATCGAATGACGATGATCCTGTAGCAATAATCTTAATACCTGGTATTTGATCAACAATAATTTTTAATCCCATTCCAATATTCGGGATTTGCTGAGCTTCATCAATTGCAATCAACTCATATCCCTCTGCGTAAGGCAAGATTTGGGAAAAATCTTGTGAGCTTAATATTTGTTGAATTCTAATATTATCGCCTATATCAAGTTTATACTTTAAGGGAGTGTCTTTAAGATAATTTTTTAAGATAGTAGTTTTCCCCACTCTTCTGGGACCATAAATTACCAACACCTTTTGTGGTTTTAGTAACTTGCCGATATTATCATAAATCCTTGGAATTAACATATACCGTAAGTATATCACATCTCCATAAATTTTAACTAATTTATGGAGGTATACTCCACAAATTCACTTCCCAAAGTTACGCTTCTGACTCTTGTACCAACCAATAGCCTTCTTTAACTCAGTCTTATCAAAATCCGGCCAAAGAGTTCTTGTAAAATATAGCTCTGAATATGCTGTTTGCCAAAGCAGGAAATTGGATAATCTGGATCTCCCCCCTGTTCTTATAACTAGATCTGGATCAGCCTGGCCATTTGTATAAAGATGTTTATCAATTAACTCCTCATTAATCTTTTTAACATCAATTCCTTTTTTAACAATATCTTTAATAGCTTTTATCATTTCTTTTTTACTTCCATAGTTTAAGGCTATATTTAGTTTTATAGATTCGCTTTTAATATATGTTTTTTTAATTTGGTTAATAAGATTCTTAATAGTATCAGGCAGGCCATGTACTTCTCCTAGAATAGTAATACTAACTCCTTTATCCATCATTTTTTTTAACCTTGAATGATAGGCTTTTCTCATTAGATTAAAAAGTCCTATTACTTCTCTTTTAGCCCGTTCTTTTACATTTTCTGTGGAGAGAGCATAAACAGTAATAGTCTTTACGCCCAATTTCTCTGCTGCTTCTACCATTTTCTCTAAGGCTTCTGCCCCCTTTTCATGACCTTTAATATCAGGCAAACCTCTTCTTCTAGCCCACCTTCTGTTTCCATCCATGATAATGGCTATATGACTAGGAATATCTTTATCAAGTTTTTTTATAATTTTATTCATATAAAATTTCAAGGTTCTGCGATTAGCAGGTTCTTATCATGCAGTTCTTTCAGCTAAAAATTGACACATCTCTCCTAAAACTACTTTCATTCTTGTATCTGTTGTTATTTCTGGAATCATTTTTTTAGCTTTAGCTGTGTATTCTAACAATTTATCCCGCGAAATCTTACGTCCGAAGGACGGGTGTACTGCGAAGTGGGATTCACCATCTAACTGATCGTCCTTAATCTGATAAGCTATCCCCAAACTCTCTCCAAATTCTTTTATCCCGCGAAGCTCTGGCGAAGTGGGATCCATTCCTCCTAAGATAGCTCCAATTTGAAGAGGCCCTGCTACTGTATATTTGGCTGTTTTGAAAAGATTAACAAAATCTTTGTCCCGCGAAGCATCTGCGGAGTGGGACTCCACATCCATAATTTGTCCCCAACCGGTATTCATGACAATTTCTGACAACTGATTTAAAGCTTTAAGCTTATATTCACCCAAAAAATTTGTTTCACTGATCAGCCTTATGGGCAAGTACAAGGCAATATCTCCCACACTAATTGCTTGAGATATGCCTTGATGATCTCCTCCAAGTGATTGATACAAAGAGGGTTGTCCTCTCCTTTTTGTACTTTCATCCATAATGTCATCATGTATCAAAAATCCAGCATGCAGAATCTCGTATGCAGCCCCAATCCTTAAAATGTCATTTCTAGTCCCGCCAGAAGCGGGCGAAGCAATCTCATAACCCAGCTTCACCAGTACTCCCCTAATTCTTTTTCCACCTCTACATGAATTTAGGAGTCCAAGAGCAAAAGGCAGAAGCTTAATATTTGTTTCTTTAACCTCATTTAAAAAGTTAGATAGCACTTCATCTAGCTCATCATCTATATTTTTAGCAGTAACTTCTAGATAATTTTTAAAATCCATGTGACTCAATTTACCACAATCCTGGCTACGATGCACATTTTCTGGTAGAATTGGCTCTCGATGAAAAGCAAAACTAATTTGCGTGACTTTTCTTCTGCCTCGGATCGTCGCCTTTTTTTAGAAAAACAACTTAATATTAGCCTTAAAAATATTGGTTCTTTTACATTTACAGAGGAACAAGTTTCTGGTAGAAATATAGAGAACTTAATTGGAGCAACTCAAATCCCTTTGGGCGTAGCTGGCCCATTGACTTTACGAACAACGAATAACGAAAAACGAACTGTCTACATTCCTTTAGCAACTACTGAGGGCGCTTTAGTCGCATCAGCATCCCGCGGTTGTAAAGCCATAAATGAATCTGGAGGAGCTAAAGTTTTAGTAGAATTAGTTGGCACAACAAGAGGTCCTGTTTTTAAAACTAGTGGCATAGAACACGGTCAAAAAATAATAGATTGGATTAACTCACATACTTCCCAAATATCCCAAACCGCCCAAAAAACCTCTTCTCATCTAAAACTTTTAAAAATTGAATCTTCTTTAGTTGGAAGAAATTTATTTCTAAGATTTTACTTCGAAACCGACGATGCCATGGGAATGAATATGGTAACGATTGCTACCACTGAAGCAACCCATCTGATTGAAAATAAAACCAATGCAGAACTTATTTCTGTTGCAGGTAATTATGATATAGATAAAAAACCAGCCTGGCTGAATTTTATAAACGGCAGAGGCCGAAAAGTTTGGGCAGAAGTTACTATCAAAAAAGAAGTGGTGAAACAAATTTTGAAAACTACTCCTGAAAAAATAGCAGAAGTTGTTTTACGAAAAGTTTTAATAGGTTCAGCTATGAGTGGGTCATTAGGTTTTAATGCTCACTACGCCAATACCATAGCAGCTATTTTTACAGCCACTGGTCAGGATTTGGGACATATTGTAGAAGGATCTTTAGGCATGACTAATGCAGAAGTTTTAAAAAATGGGGATTTATATTTTTCCATATATCTTCCTTCTTTAATGATAGGAACTGTTGGAGGTGGAACTCACCTACCTACTCAACAGGAAGCTTTAAAAATTATGGGTGTTAAAGGGTATGGAGATACCTTAAAAATGGCTGAGATAATAGGATCCGGCATATTGGCCCTGGAATTATCCCTTATAGCTTCTCAGGCAGAAGGTACACTTGCAAAAGCACATCAAAAACTTGCAAGGAAAGGAGGAACAAGACGTTGACAAGCGCAGTCAATCTCTGTTTGAGCAAGGCTAGTCCGTATCAGACTAGCCGGTCCCAAAGGGATGCGAGTTTGATTGACGAGCATGGCAATGTCGAGCGACGATACTTATGATAGGCATAGTCTCTTACGGAGCATATATTCCTAAATATAGAATTAAGCCTTCTCAGATTGCTCATGCTTGGGGCAGGGATGCTAGTGAGGTTGAAAATTCTCTAGGAGTATATGAAAAAGCAGTAGCTTCTGTTGATGAAGATGCTATTACCCTATCAATAGAATCAGCTTACAAAGCATTAATAAACGGCAATATTGATCCTAAAAATATTGGAGCCATTACCATTGGATCTGAATCTCATCCTTACGCAGTTAAACCATCTTCTACAGTGGTCGCTGGCATATTAGGAATGGGTAACGATTATCTGGCAGCAGATTTAGAATTTGCCTGCAAAGCAGGAACAGCAGGAATCCAGCTGATGTCAGGTTTAGTTCAATCTGGAAAAGCTAAATTTGTTTTGGCAATCGGCTCAGATGTAGCACAAAGCAAACCTTCTGATGTTTTGGAATATACAGCCAGTTCTGCCTCTGCTGCCTTCATTTTAGGCAAAAAAAATATTATAGCCAACTTAATTGATTTTACCTCCTATTCTTCTGACACTCCTGATTTTTGGAGAAAAGACAACGAAAAATTCCCATCCCATGCGGGCAGATTTACAGGAGAACCTGCATATTTTGCACACGTAATTGGAGCTTCTGAAGCTTTACTTAAAAAGATAAATTTGAAGCCGTCTAATTTTAAATATGCAGTTTTTCATATGCCAAATGCTAAATTTCCAAAAACTGTTTCTAAAAGATTGGGGTTTAGCAAAGAACAAATGGAGCCTGGATTTATAGTTCCTTACATTGGTAATCCCTATTCCGGCTCATCCATGGTTGGTTTAGCAGCCACGCTAGATATTGCAAAACCCAAAGATAAAATTTTTGTTTGTTCTTATGGCTCAGGTGCCGGAGCGGATGCTTTTGTATTTGAGGTAACTCCAGAAATCAAGGCTTACCAGAAATCCATGAAAGATACTGTAGCATCCCAAATTAAGAATAAAGAATACATTGATTACTCACTTATAGCTAAAAATATTTTAACCAAATATAGAATATGAAAAGCAAAGTGACGAGCATAGCGAGTCATCCCGTACTCGATACGGGATCCATAAAAATAATTATTGGTATAGATTCCCGCTTTCGCGGGAATGACAGGAGTGGAAAATGAAGATTAAAGTCCTTGGCACTGGAATAACAAAATTTGGAGAACTTTGGGATCAATCTCTAGAGAGTTTGGCAGAGGAAGCATCTCTTGAAGCGATTCACGATTCACGAATCACGATAAACGATATTGAAGCTGTTTATGTCGGCAACATGATTTATGGGAAAACTGCTAATCAGGATCATCTGGGAGCTTTAATAGCTTCAAAATTAGGAATTAAGGGTGGATCTTTAAGGGTGGAGGGAGCCTGTGCTTCTGGAGGCTTAGCTGTTCATTTAGCTTGCCAATCCATCCAGGCTGGAACATACAAAAATGTTCTAGTGGTTGGGGTAGAAAAAATGACAGACGTAGGAACATCAGAAATCACCTCAGTTTTAATGGGAGCAGGGTCTGAAATGGAGCGAAAATCAGGTTTAACATTCCCGGGACTTTATGCATTAATGGCCAAAGCTCATATGGAAAAATACGGAACAACAAAGAAACATTTAGCAGGGGTCTCTGTTAAAAATCATTATCACGGCTCTTTGAACGAAAAAGCTCAGTTCCCTTTTGAGATAACTTTGGAAAAAGCTCTAAATTCGCCTGAAATCTGCTCACCTTTAACTTTATTTGACGCTTCCCCCATTACAGATGGTGCAGCCGCAGTCATATTGTCCTCCGACTTAACCTCTGGATCCACAAATAATGTCTATATTACAGGTTCAGGCGTTGCAACAGACACAGTTGATTTAGCAGAAAGAAAATCTCTAACAGAAATTCCTGCTACTAAAGAAGCATCTCAAAAAGCTTTGGCTCAAGCTGGAATTAAAATTGAAGATATAGATATTGCAGAAGTTCATGACTGCTTCACAATTGCAGAAATAATGGCCATGGAGGATTTAGGATTTTGCAAAAAAGGAATGGGCGGCGATTTTATTAAAAGAGGCTATACAAGATTGGGAGGCAAAATGCCCGTTAATACTTCTGGAGGCTTAAAAGCCTGTGGTCATCCTGTTGGAGCAACAGGAGTAAAACAAATTGTAGAGATAACTAATCAACTTTTGGGCAGAGCAGGAAAAAGACAAGCCAAAAATGTAAAGTTCGGTTTAACACAAAATGTCGGAGGATCTGGAGCAACTGTAGTAGTACACATCTTGCAGACGTAATTTAAAATAACTATGAACTATAAACTACCAACTAATAACTAATTATGAGTACACCATCAGCAATTTGGCGTTCACATAAAGAGTTAAATAATTACCTTGGAAAACAAGGGAAACTAGTTGTTTGGACAAAAATCCTAGTTGCTCCAAAAGGATTTGAGAATCAGGTCCCCTATTTAATAGGAATCATTCAGTTTAATAATGAGAGGATGCCTGTACAAATTGTAGATTGTAATGAGTCTGAATTAAAAACAAATCAAAAAATGGAAGTAGTAATCCGAAAAATTGGTAAAGCAAAATCAGAGGATATTATTGAATATGGGGTGAAAGTGAAGCCAATATGAATAAAGGAAGAAGTATAACAGTTTCTGCCCCAGCAAAACTTCACCTTTTAGGTGAGCACACTGTGGTATATGGAAAACCAGCTATTTTAGTAACTATCAATCTAAGAGTAAAAGTTACCATCTCTCAGGGAAGAACTATTCAAAAAGATTTTGTCTTCCTCCAGAAGATCATTGAAAAAATCATCAAAAAAGAACTTAGGCTTAAAAAAATGCCATTGTATAGTTTAAACATATCCTCTCAAATTCCTCTGGGAAGTGGTTTAGGCTCTTCTGCTTCCCTTTCTGCAGCCTATATTGGAGCATTGCTTTCCTATTTAAGAGTCGCCTGGAGTTTACAGTTGATAAATAGATTATCCTTCGAAGCTGAAAAAATATTTAGTGGCAATCCTTCTGGTGGGGACAACTCAACAGTAGTTTATGGAGGATTAATTTGGTTTAGAAAAGAATCTCCTGATCTCAAACTAATTCATCCCCTTTCATTTTCCATTCCACAGAAATTGGCCAAAAATTTTGTACTGATTAATACAGGAAAACCAGAAGAAACCACTGCACAAATGGTAGCTTCTGTAAAAAATCTTTATGAGAGAAAACCAAAACAGGTTAATAAAATTTTGGAAGATCAGGAAAGATTAGTAAAAGAATTATTACCGGTTTTAAAAAAAGCTGACGAAAAAGAGTTTCAAAGAATTATTAAGGATGGCGAAAATAATCTTGAAAATCTGGGAGTGGTTTCAAAATCAGCCCAAGAAATTATAAGAGAGATAGAAAACATAGGTGGAGCAGCTAAAATTATTGGTGCAGGAGGAATAAAAAATACATCAGGCATGCTTCTGAGTTTCCACAAAAGTAAAAGAGTTGTAGAAAAGATAGCTAAAGACCATAATCTCCCCTACTTTTCAGTTAAATTAGGGGTAGAGGGAGTAAGAATAGAAAAATAATATAAGCAAAGCTTGAAAATATGAATTTATGAAAAAAATCACTGTTTCAGCACCGGGAAAATTAATGCTTTTTGGGGAACATGCTGTTGTTTATGGCAGGCCATGTATTGTGACAGCTGTTGGGCAAAGAATGAAGATCACTATCCAGTTAACCAATAATCCAGTTTTCCAGCTAGATGCTCCTGATGTTGATATTAAAAACTACCAAAAGTCTATGGATCAACTTGGGACAAGAGATATTCCCAAAGGAGCTAAGTTTGTGGAAGTGGCAGTAAAGAACTTTCTGAACCAGAACCCATCGTCATTGCGAGCGAAGCGAAGCAATCTCTATTCAGGTATAAAAGTTACTACCAAATCAGAATTTAATTCTAAATTTGGTTTTGGCTCCTCCTCTGCCTCAACTGTTTGTGTAATTAAAGCTTTATCAGAACTTTTTGGTAAAAAATTAACTAACAAACAAATTTTTGATCTCTCATACAAAACTGTATTAGATATACAAGGAAAAGGTTCTGGCTTTGATGTAGCTTCAACCATTTACGGAGGCACACTATACTTTGTAATTGGTGGCAAGGTTATCAAACCACTCAAGCTTAAATCTCTTCCATTA
>Ga0209542_10003325_pt1 | contig 34513 bp, 47 predicted proteins | sample RifCSPhighO2_01_FD_184028 | JGI IMG/M metagenome (GOLD analysis project Ga0209542, IMG submission 184028) | Soil microbial communities from Rifle, Colorado - Rifle CSP2_plank highO2_0.1 (SPAdes) (version 2) | ecosystem: Environmental > Terrestrial > Deep subsurface > Rock core/Sediment ...
ATCAAGTCTTATGATAAATGGTGGTGATACGCGGGAGCAAGCTGAAGCTGGGAAGCGACTCCATCGCCACGACCTTACGGTCGGGGTATTGCTGTCGGAATAAATAGTTATTTTTTATTACGACGGCGAGGCAAGTAGCGTAATATGCGACTTCCGGTAGCGGCATTAGCCGGCTCGCTACTGTCGTAGAAGAAGTCGGGTTGGCTGTATTGGTCATAGGTGACCATTAAAGCTCGTGATTCTATGGAGCGAAGAGTTTCAAGTGCTACCGCCACCAAGATAAGCAAACTCGTACCACCAATAGCCACATCGGTTTTGAGAAATACCTGTGCAATCATTGGCAGAATTGCCAAAAATCCAAGAGCCAGCGCCCCAAACAGCGTCAAACGATTTACCAGTTTTCCAAGATACTTCTCAGTCTGTTTGCCAGAACGAACTCCAGATATAAACCCTCCTTGCTTCTGTAGATTTTCGGCAATTTCTTTGGAGTTAAAGGCGACATTGGTATAAAAGAAAGTAAATACAAATACCAAGGCGAAGTAGACAACCGGGTAAAGATAGGGCTGCCAGCTGCCAGCCTGAAAACTCTGCACACTAGGCGTTTGAAACAAAGTAAGGAGTTGTGTGCCAATCTGTTGTAACTTAAGACTGGAGCTTCCCGATAACAGCTGTCCGGCAAAGCTTGGTACGCTCAAAAAAGCGACAGCAAAAATGATAGGTATAACGCCAGCAGTAATAAGTTTTACCGGCAAGGCTGTTGTTACGCCACCATAGGCCCGATTACCCTCAACCCGTTTAGCGTAGCTTACCGTAATATTTCTAGCGGCCTCGTTAAGTTTAACAACAAATATAGTAACCAGCACTACAATCCCCAATATTAGTAAACTATAGAGTACGCCAGCCAAGCTAAAAGGCATTGTTTGGCCTAATACAACTAGTTTTCTATGACCTGAAGCAATCGAGCCAATAAGTGTGGTTGCCGATTGCGGCAAGCTGCTGACAATGCCAACCGTAATAATTAACGAAATACCGTTACCAACGCCTTTTTCTGTGACCAACTCACCCAGCCACATAAGTATCATTGCTCCGCCTGTCAGTGCCGCCACCATCAAAACCCACTGCGCGGTGGTCGTATTGGCTGTAATGTCTCCAAGCCCACCAATGCTTGATGCAGATTGCCGTACCAAGTATATGGCGCCAACTGACTGGACTATTGCCAGGGGCAAAGTTAACATACGTGTGTATTGATTGATCTTCTTGCGACCGTATTCACCCTCTTTATTTAGAGCTTCGAGTTTAGGAATTGCCCGCGTCAGCAACTGCAAAATAATTGAGGCATTAATGTATGGGCCCATTCCCACCAGCATGATTGAGAAGTTTGCAAGCGCACCACCAGATAGGACATTTATAAAACTTAGCAGTTGAGGGGTATCGGAAGATGAAAAAACACTTTTAAGCACTTGCTGCAAAGTCTCGGGATCGCTAAGTGGAACAGGAATATGTGCAAGTATGCGAAAAACAAGAATCATACCCAACACGGCCAGCAAACGCTTGCGCATGTCGGCATTTTTAACAGACTTCCAAATTACCTTCCAGTTCATCTTATTCTAGTATACAGGAGCGGGTGATGTTGTTCTAGAATAAAAACATCAGAGCAATAAAAAAGGGTAATTATCTCTCAAGCCAATTACTAATTCGTCTTCCCAGCAAGTCGCCTAAAGCATCACCAGCCGGAATTGCGAATTTAAGTGCTACTATGCCACAGAATGTTGCAGGAGGCATCATAGCCCACTCATTATTTGTTTCTACACCAGTTTTTGCACAGTAATAACCAAGGGCACCGGCGCCTAGAGATACGGCGGTATCTCTGAGGGCATGAGAAGCTGGAGGAAATTCAGGATCATGTACTCCAGGTATAATTTCGTCAGACATAAAATATATCCTATCACTAACTATGCAGTATTGTCTACTATATTACTTAGTATGTTCTGTTTTGTCTGCGGTCTTTTTACTAGGTCGAGGCACTTGAGCAGTTGGAGTAAAGCTTCCGCCGGCTTTTTCAACAGCTTTTACGGCGGATTGACTGGCCTTTTGAAGATGTACAGATATTTTTTTTGTCACCTCACCTTTAACAACAAGCTTAACATTTGTGTGTGGGCTGGATACTAGCCCAGCTTCACTTAACGCGTGATTATCAACTTTTGCGGACGAAACTGCATTGATCTGGCCGGTATAGACTGTCTCAACCGCGGCTCTATGTGAGTGAAAGCCACGCAGTTTAGGAAAGCGCTGCATCAACGGATTCTGGCCGCCTTCAAATCCAGGCCGACGCCCGCTGCCGGCTCGCGCCTTTTGCCCTTTTGTTCCGCGTCCGGCAGTTTTGCCCTGACCGGCTGCGATGCCTCGACCAACCCGGTGAGTAGACGTTTTGGATGATAAATTCAGTTGATTGTATTTCATAATTACTTCTTGGCCACTATTTTAGTTGCTGGCTTTGGATCTGCAACTTTTGGTGTTTCCAGTTTAGAATAATCGCTATTCTGCCGTGTTATCCATAGTTTGGCCGGCACAATGGCTTGCAACGCTTTTATAGTGGCATAGGCTGTGTTTGTTTTATTAGCAGAACCCATTGACTTACTAAGTACATTGTTAACACCAGCCACTTCCAAAATTGTTCGCACCACTCCACCGGCAATTAAGCCAGTGCCAGGACTGGCAGGTTTAATTAGTATTTGCGCTCCACCAACTTTTGCTTGGCTCTCATGTGGCAACGTGCCTTTGTATAACGACAAGCTAACCATGTTTTTCTTGGCAATTTCTACAGCCTTGGTCACAGCTGCTGTTACGTCGGCACCCTTAGCAGAACCAATTCCAACCCGACTTTTATGATCGCCGACTACTACTAAGGCTCTAAAACGGAACCGACGTCCGCCCTTAACCACACGGGCAACTCTGTCGATGTGGACCACTCTTTCGTCAAACTGCTTTTCTTCGGCAAGTTCCATGGGTTGATTAGATCGTCCTCTAGTTATGGGCATATTAAAACTCCAATCCTGCCTTGCGGGCTGCCTCTGCCAAGGCCTTTACTCGTCCGTGATACAATCGGCCATTGCGGTCAAATACAACTTGCTTGATCTTATGCGTCTTGGCTTGGCTAGCAATTTCAGTACCTATCCAAGTAGCTTTATCAGTTAAGCTACCGGTGACAGTCTTTTGCCCAACACTAGTTACGCTTGCTAATGTTTTTTGTGCATCATCATCAATCAATTGAACTGAAACATGGTAGGCACTAATGAACACACTTAGCCTGGGTCGTTTGGCAGTGCCATGCACCACCGCCCGTACCCGGTTTTTGCGTACCATTCTATGTATCTGCTTTTGCCTTAGACGGTTCATATTATTTCTCCTTACCAGACTTGCCACTTTTGCGAATAATTCGCTCACCGACATATTTAATTCCTTTGCCCTTATAGGGCTCCGGCTTCTTGAGTGATCTTATTTCTGCAGCGACTTGACCAACTTGTTGACGACTAATGCCACTAATAGTAATAACATTTTGCTCAACTTTGGCAGTAATGCCCTCTGGTAACTTGTAGGTTACATCATGTGAAAATCCGAGGTTGAATCGTAAGTCATTGCCTGACAAAGCAACTCTATACCCAACGCCATTAATTTCAAGGCTCTTTGTGAAGCCCTCTGTGACACCTGTAACCATGTTGCCAACCAGCGCCCGCATAAGCCCATGCTTAGAACGTATTTTAGGCTCATCATTGGCCCGAGTAACAGTTACTTGGTCACCCTCTTGATTAAGCGTAATGCCGGCCATTGTAAATTGGCTCAGGCTACCTTTGGGCCCTGTCACTGTTACAGCGTCGTCAGCTATGGCTACGGTTACGCCGCCTGGTACTTTGATGGGTTGTTTGCCAACTCGACTCATGCTTAATACACCTTACAAATTAATTCACCGCCAATATTGGCTGATTTTGCTTGCTGACCGGTCATGACACCCTTGGATGTGGAGATAATGACCAAACCACGCCCCTGCTTAACTACAGGAATTTCTTCAACTGTTGCATAGTGACGACGACCGGGCGTGCTCAAACGTACAATTTCACTTATACGCGCACCTTGGCGAGTATCACTAATGACAATCACTAATGATTTTCCAACAGTTGCATCCTCAACTCTAACATCATTCACAAAATTACTTTCCTTCAGCAGCTTGGCAACGGCTTCTTTTATACCAGAGTGCGGCAAAGTGATCTCGCTGCGATTAACAGCTACCGCGTTCCGGATGCGAGTCAGCATGTCTGCTATAGGATCGGTCGAAAGTCTACTCATTACCAACTCGCTTTCGTTACACCAGGTATTTCACCCTTACTGGCGTGTTCTCTAAATGAAATGCGTGACAAACCAAAAGTCCGCATATAACCCCTTGGCCTTCCAGTTTCCTGACAACGATTCTTGTGTCTTGTTGGTGAGGAGTTACGAGGTAGCTTGTGTAGCCCCTCTTGATCGCCCATTTCCTTGAGCTGCAGACGTTTGGCCGCATACTGCTCAATCATTCGTCGGCGCTTTTGGTCCCGAACTAGTATAGATTTCTTAGCCATTTTGAACCTCTTTCATCATGTATCCGTCTCCTTGTTTTCACTTGTATCACTATCTGTTTGTGCAACCTCTAGAACCTCTTGTTGTGCATCGGGAGCCTCAATAACCGGCTCGGGACGGCGGATCTGCTCTGCAGGCTTAGGCTGAGGCTTCTCAAAAGGCATACCAAACTTTTCTAGTAATGCTCGGCTATGGACCGAATCGTGCGCCTGGATGACTAGGACGGCCTGCAAACCGTGTGAAGTCGTGGTTTCCTCGTATGATAACTCAGGGAAAACAGACTGATCGCTAAGACCAATGCTGTAGTTGCCGGATTTGTCAAAGGCCTTGGCTTTAACACCGTGAAAGTCTCTCAGCCGGGGCATAACAATATTAATCAGTCGGTCAAGAAATTCATACATTCGGTCGCCCCTAAGCGTCAATTTGAGCCCAATCTTATTACCCTCACGTAGTTTGAATGAGGCAATAGATACATGGGCGGTGGTTTGAATCGGTTGCTGGCCCGATATTTTGCGAAGTGTATTGGTGGCCACATCCATCAAGTGCTTGTCATCCTTGCCTCGTCCAAGACCAATGTTAAGTACAATCTTCTCCATTCGGGGAACTTGGTGTATGTTTGACAGACCAAGTTCTTTCATAAGCTCTTTGGCGTATTTTTCACGATATAGCGCGTTTAAGCGAGCCGGCATGCGAGTTGACTGAGTCTTGGCTGATTTTACAGTCTCAGTAGCCATTACTTTATCTCCTTGGTTGTACCGGCATATACACGGGTTTTGGGGCCGTCTTTTGTAAGCTTATAGGCAATGCGTGACGGTTTTTTAGATGTACCGTTAACAATTCCAACCTTTGATACCCAAATTGGCTTGGTCAGCTCCACAATACTGCCTTGGGGATGCTGTCTATTGGGCTTAACGTGTCTTTTAACAACATTTATGCCCTCAACAGTGACTTTGTTAAGACTTGGGTGAACCTGAGTAATTTTGCCTGTTTGACCTTTGTATTTACCAGAACGTACCATAACCATGTCGCCAGTTTTAAGCCGAATTTTGAATCGTTTAGCCTCGATTTTCATAGTACCTCCGGTGCAAGTGAGATAATTTTGCTATAGCCCATGTCTCGCAATTCTCTGGGAACGGGTCCAAAAATACGAGTACCTTTGGGCTGTTTATCCTCACCAATAATCACCGCCGCATTGTCATCAAAACGAATAGTTGAGCCATCCTGTCGCTTAATAGGCGCATTGGTACGCACAACAACAGCCTGAACAATAGACTTTTTCTTGACGTTTCCGCTCGGGCTAGCCTGTTTTACGGTGGCAACAATAATATCACCAACCCGGGCATAGCGTCGTCGGCTACCGCCAAGTACCCGGATACACAAAATTTGTTTGGCACCACTATTGTCGGTTACGAGCAGTCGAGACTCTTGCTGAATCATTTTACCCACCCTAAACTTCGGTAAGAAGTTTTGCATGTATTGTGGGCTTTTATATAATTAAGTGCTTTCATAATTAGCTTTATTTAATCTTTACCAAAGTTTTGGCGGGCGAATCTTCCTCTTTGGCTTTGGCCTTAGTATCTTTGGGCTTTTCGGTATCTTCAACGGCTGTAATTACTTCCACGGATTCTTCTTGGGAAATTAATGGACGCTCAACAATTGTAGTCAAAATATGGCGTTTGCGGGCACTAAGCGGCCTAGTCTCGGTAATAATTACTTTGTCGCCAACCCGAGCTTCATTTTTATCATCATGAGCCATAAAGCGTTTAGTAACCATGTACTGTTTGCGGTAAAGTGGGTGCGTTTTGCTACTTTGAACAGCAACTACGATACTTTTATCGCCTTTGTTTGATGCAACCACACCAATTAATGTTTTAGCCATCAGACAGTCTCCTTAGTAAGTTGTTCACTGAGAACGGTTAGCATGCGTGCTAAATCTTTACGCTTGTTGCGAAGTACACGTACGTTTTGGGTCTCACCGCTATAGAGGCCTCGTCTAAGTTGCAATATTTCTTCGCGTAATTTAGTACTCTGCTCAGCCAACTGGGCAGTGGAAAGTTTGCGAATTTCTGCAATCTTCATGACTAGACCTCCTCCTTGACCAAAAACTTGGTGCGCACAGGCAGTTTATGGGCAGCTAGGCGCATGGCCTCACGGGCAACTTCTTCTGATACGCCCTGCATCTCAAACAGCATAGTGCCGGGCTTGACCTTAGCCACAAAGAACTCCGGGTTTCCCTTGCCACTACCCATCTTTACATCTAATGGTTTGCGCGTAACGGGTGTATGTGGAAATATTCTAATCCAAATTTTACCACCCCGCTTAACGTAACGTGTCATTGCCTGACGAGCGGCCTCAATTTGCCGAGAGGTAATTCGCTCGGAGCTTTGTGATTGCAATCCATATTCACCAAAGGCAATCTGATGCCCAGTACTGGCCACGCCAACAATCCGGCCCTTACGTACCTTTCGGTACTTTTGGCGTTTAGGCATTAACACAAAGCACCTCCAATCCGAGTTGCAATGCTCAATGAACAATGCTCATTGCTCAATGCATTGGCACATTGAATACTTGAGCATTCATTGACCATTGAAACTTGAGCATTGAACATTAATGACTTCATTACGCAGTCTCTCCCTTATAAATCCAAACTTTTACACCAATAATACCCGCCACTGTTTTGGCATGGACTTGTGCGTAATCAATATCTGCTCTTAGTGTATGTAGCGGCACGCTACCTTCTACGGCTTTTTCGCGTCGTGACATTTCGGCACCATTCAGACGTCCGCTGACTTGTATACGTATACCTTTGGCTCCAGACCGCATGCTGGCTGCTGATGCTTGTTTAATGGCCCGTCTAAACGAAATGCGACGCTCTAATTGGTGAGCAATGTTTTCTGCCACTAATTTAGCGTGAAGTTCTGGTTTCTTAACTTCCTCAATATTTACACGTGTAGGAACTCCGTAAATTTTCTCAATTGCGGCCTTTAGTTCTTGGGCCCCTGTGCCACCGCGACCAATTACAACTCCAGCTTTGGCAGTATTGATAGTAACCGTAACCAGGTTTGGCGAACGCTCAATGTCAACTTTGTTAATTGCCGCCCGTGATCCAAGCTTTTGGCTAATCATTCGTCGCACAGATAGATCTTGGCTCAGATATGTAGCGTATTCTCGTTTGTTTGCAAACCATTTGCTACGCCAATCTTTGTTGACCTGAAGACGCATGCTGATAGGGTTAACTTTTTGTCCCATCAGGCATCTCCTTTCGGAGCTGCAGAGATCAGAGAGCAGAGATCAGAGAGCAGAGCGAGCACTTGACTGGCTTGTCTGCAACCTGAAATCTGATACATTTCTGTAATCTGTAATCTGTAATCTGTAGGATTAATCATTTTTTGGTCTCCTTATCTGCAACTTTGGTAGGTTTTTTAACTTCACGCTTATCACCATCTACCACAACATGTATATGCGCAGAACGCTTTAAATACGGTAAATAGCGGCCACGTGCAGCTGGGCGACCGCGTTTGATGCTAGGTCCAGGAGTAACACTAATAGAGGTGATCCGCATCGTATCCGGCTTGAAGCCATGATTATGATCAGCATTGGCCTTGGCACTTTCAATTACTTTCCTGACCGGAAGTGCGGATCGGCGAGGTGTGTGTTCAAGAATTGTCAGTGCGTCTGCCACTGTCCGCCCACGAACAAGGTCAGCCACTACAGCGACTTTGCGTGGGCTCATCCTTATTCCTTTAGCTACAGCTTGCACGCTCATTATTTGCTCTCCGATTTGGCTAATTTGCCACCGTGACTGCGGAACTTGCGGGTTGGGGAAAATTCGCCCAGTTTGTGGCCAACCATATTTTCTGTAATAAACACCGGTACATGCACCTTGCCGTTATGTACAGCAATAGTCCGGCCAACAAAGTCAGGAGCGATAGTGCTGGCACGTGCCCAAGTTTTGATAATTGTCCTGTCTTCATTACCCAAAGCAGCAACTTTCTTTGCAAGCTTGGGGTCAATAAACGGACCTTTTTTAAGCGATCTAGACATAAACTTCCTCTCCGATAGACGTATTAATGTAGTCGTTAACTCCGTGCATAAACTTTATGACGTCAAAGTCATTACGATCGACCCCACATTCATCAGCGATAAAGTCATGACTAAAACTACAGCTACTCACTTTCCCATTATCCACATCAACCCATTCTCTCTCAGGCGTGCATGCATACACTCCTGCTCGATCTCTAACGATATCACGTCTTAGATGTTGCTTCCTTTCAAGAAGCGGATTTGTTATCTGGTCGAGCTTGAAATCTGCATCAAAAGCGGCATTGAAACCGGCCACCCAAGGGAATTTTTGCTCTTCTTCTGTGATGACTTCTAATACATTACTCATACTTATCTCCTCTTGGCCGCGTGGCGGCTCCGTACAATAAACTTATTACTGCGGCGACGGTGACGAGTCTTAAGGCCCAAAGTCTTCTGGCCCCAAGGTGTACGAGGATCTTTGGCAGTACCATGTCGGCCGCCATCACCACCACCATGGGGGTGATCGGCCGCGTTCATCACAACTCCACGGACTCCCGGGCGGATGCCTTTGCGGCGATTGCGCCCAGCCTTGCCAATCTTAACGTTTTGGTGCTGCTCGTTGCCAACGCTACCCATGTGAGCCATACAGCTTACCAATACCATACGAACTTCGCCACTAGGCAGGCGGATTTGAGCATATTCGCCCTCTTTGGCCACCAGTTGCGCGCCAGTACCGGCACTTCGCGCTAGTTGGGCGCCTTTGCCAGGTTGTAATTCTACGCTGTAAATAGTGCTGCCAACGGGTATGTTGCTTAGTGGCAATCTGTTGCCGGTCTCAATAGCAGCTTCTTGGCTACTGACTATCTTGTTACCAACCTTCATGCCTTTAGCGGCAATAATATAATGGTACTTGCCCTTATCGTCTTTAAGACGGGCCAGTCTAGCCGTTCGGTTAGGGTCGTATTCGATGTGCTCTATTTTGGCATTGGTGCCATCGGCTAAATCAAAATTCACTAAACGGTAAAATCGTTTCACTCCACCCCCACGATGGCGAGTAGTAATACGTCCCTGACTGTTACGGCCACTGCCAACCTTTTTGGCAACTAATAGTGAGCGTACCGGTTTTTTGGTGGTAATTTCGCTAAGATCCTGCGTAGTCATACCACGCTGGCCAGGAGTTGTGGGCTTATAATTTCGGATCGGCATTACTTGTTACCTCTTATGCCGGTTCGTTTTTCTGCCCGGCGCCCAATACCAAACCGTCTTGGAGATGTAGCCTTTTCTTCCTTCTTGGCTTCTTTATCTACAACTTTTTGGATCTTTTCTTGAGTCTTCTCTTGCTTGGCCTCAGCTTCTTCATCGGCTGCAAAAATAGGGATGTTGTCACCATCTTTGAGTGATACATAGGCCTTTTTAGTGTCAGAGCGTGTGCCGCGCACAAATTTGCCACGCCTGTTAACAAATGTTCGCTTGTTTTTGCCGGATAAATTAGTAATATTAACGGTCGTAACAGTGACTTTATATTGCTCAGCAACTGCTTTGGCTACTGTTAGCTTGTTGGCTTCGGCTGGAACATCAAACACGTAGGTGCCGGACTGGCTTTGGCCATAGGCTTTCTCGCTCATACGAGGCTTTAGAGTTAGTAGTTGACTCATTCTTTGGCCACTTTCTTGGCAGGTTTTTTAGCCTCATCGCCAAGCCAATTGTTAATAATCCCAAGGGACTTCTGGCTAATGATAATATGATCGGCATTCATAACATCATAAACATTTACATACATCGCTTGAACCGTTTTAAGATTGGTCACATTCCTGGTGGCTCGCTGTGCCAAGTCATCTTTATTACCAATAACCAGCAAAACGTTCTTATCGGCATCGAGTTTTTGCATAAGCTTAACGGTAGTGGCCACTTTGCCGTCTTTACACTCAAAGGTCTCTATAACTTTAATTTTGCCAGCATCGTTGGCTAGCGTAAGGGCTTGCCTAAGGGCTTGCTGCCTAACAGCTGGAGTTAGTTTGTGTGAATAGTTTTCAAGTCCAGTTGGTCCAAAAATACTACCACCACCACGCCATAGAGGTGTACGGCTAGAGCCAACACGGGCTCGACCTGTACCTTTTTGACGCCATGGTTTTCGGCCACCACCGCGCACCAAACCACGAGTCTTGGTAACGGCTAAGTTTTGGCGTCCGTTAGCCAGATATGCTACATAAGCTTGTTTGATAAGCTCGTGATTAGCTACTTCAACACCAAATATATGCTTATCCAACTTTGCAGCTTCAGTGGCTCTGTTACCAGTCTTGGTGTAAGTTGTCACGCTCATAACTGGGTACCCCTAATCAAAACTGTTCCTTTGCGAGGTCCGGGCACAGAACCGCGCACACCAATAACACTATTTTCGGCATCAACTAAGGCGACGGTTAAGTTACGGGTAGTTACTTGCTCGTGGCCCATTTGGCCGGCCATCTTTTTGCCTTTAAAAATGTGTTGAGGATACATTGATCCGATTGAGCCCGGGCGACGATAGCTACGGCCACCGTGTGTTTTGCGTCCACGATGAAAGTTATGACGTTTGATAGTACCGGCCCAGCCCTTACCCTTGCTAGTACCGGTTACGGCAACCTTGTCGCCAACTGAAAAGACCTCGGGGCTGAGTGTTTCTCCAACCTTGAGGTCTTCGGTGATTTCATTGACGCGAAACTCACGGGCAAACTTGGGCATAATCTTGGCGAGCTTATAATGCCCACTGGCGGCTTTGCCGAGTTTGGCGCTGCCGGTGCCTACTTGCACGGCATTATAGCCATCATTATCAATTGTTTTAACTTGGCTAATGACGTTGGGTTCAACCAATAACAAAGTAACAGCCTCAACGGCACCGTCTTCTGCGATGGTACTGGTCATGCCAACTTTAGATGCAATTAAGGCTTTCATACTTCTCCGTACAAATTAAAGTTTTACTTTTGCACTTTTGGGTAAGACACAAAAATGCCTGGCTATTGGTAGTATCTACCCCTGTTAGTGGGGGAGACTTGCCAACATGCCAAGTTCGCAAATACTAAATATACCATTACAGATTAGCAGACAATGCCTACCTCTGTCAATGTGTTGTGCATTCCACAATTATTTTAAGTATACAGAATTTCTAGCTACGGATTGAATATGGCGATACGCAGCCAGTGGTCTTTCTTCTGCGCCCTGGTGATTCTTGCGTAGTAGCCGCCCTATACACCGTCCAGCCTACACCAGTTCCAAAAAGTTCAGATGATCTCCCAATAGGATCCGAATCGGATTCAATTGTACGGATTGCGGCATAAATACCAGTCGCTACCAGCATTTCGTTACCTAAAATAAGTGTCGTTCGCGCATCAGGACTCATGGGGTAGATGACGTCTTTATATGGAAAGGACCTAAAGCGGATCGCTTCCGCGAGCGTCGGATTCTCGGCACCTATGGCTTGTAAACACGCTATGCCTCCATATATAAATGCTAACGAACGTGAGGAATCTTCATCTATAAACCCCAGAGAGGGCAAAGCAGGTCTAAGCGCGTCACCGCTTCTAACAAGCAGATCCCCGAATGGATGGCGTAGTTCCTGTTGCAGTTGCTTGTCAAGCACAGGCGTTCCTCCTGCAAACACATCAGCAATTACCTCAATATGGTCTAGTACTTGATCTGTGACAATGTCTCTGGCAACTACAGCCGTTTCGTGTTCGATAAACATGATGAACTGCCAATCTCCACTCTTAAACTATATTTCCATAACTAATTAATAACTATCATACCCCTCTTTATTTAATTAGCAATGTTGGAGGCTATAACTTACATCTTGATTTCGGCCCATTCAACAAGCTCAGGGTTTCGATCAAAATTACATTTTGATTTCGGCGTCACAGCCAGCGGGCAAAGATAGATTCATCAGAGAATCTATTGTCTTGGGTGTTGGTTCCAGCACATCAATCAAACGTTTGTGAACACGCATTTCAAACTGCTCACGGCCTTTTTTGTAAACATGCGGGCTCTTTACCACAGTAAAAGTTGTTCGCTTGGTTGGTAACGGAATTGGCCCGGCAATAGTTGCACCGGTACGCAAGGCAGTATCCACAATTTGCTTGGCTGACTGGTCGATCACCTTGTGATCGTAGGCCTTCAAACGAATTCTAATGCGCTGCGTAGTAGAAGCTTGAGCTTTTTCTTTAACTTCCTTAGCTGGCCCAGCCTTTTTAACTTCGGGTTTATCCTGAGTTTGTTGAACAGTTTTCTTATCTACAGCCATTACCAACCATTCCTTGCAATACCGTCCGCTGTATAGCTTTCAGTAGGTTCGTGAGGTGTAGAGCCCATGTGCGGATCCCTACTCTCAATTATCGCATCCCCAAATTCTCGCGCTACGCGAGCACCATACCTAGCTTCAACAAATGCAATATCTTGAAGCTCTTGCGCCCCAAAGAAAATCTCATCAAGTTTTTCGATCTCTGTTGTAAGGCTAGATAAATCGCCAGACGCAGGTTCGGTTGGTATTTGATCGTGATCGGTCATTGTATATTTCTATTTAACGATCTTGGTCACAACGCCGGCGCCAACTGTGCGGCCGCCTTCGCGGATGGCAAAACGCAGGCCTTGCTCCATGGCAATTGGTGCAAGCAGTTTTACTTTAAAAGTAATTGTGTCACCAGGCATGACCATTTCTTTGTCAGCGGGGAGTTCAACTTCACCGGTTACGTCGGTTGTACGGAAATAAAACTGCGGCTTGTAGCCCTTAAAGAATGGTGTGTGTCGTCCACCTTCTTCTTTGGTTAGGATGTAAACTTCACTGTCAAACTCGGTGTGTGGTGTAATAGTTCCTGGTTTCGCCAAAACCTGGCCACGCTCAATGTCTTCACGCTCAATTCCACGCAATAGCACACCAACGTTATCACCAGCTTGACCTTGGTCAAGATTCTTTTTGAACATTTCAACACCTGTAACAACACTCTTTTTGGTTGGCCTGATACCAACAATTTCGATCTCTTCGTTAACTTTCACAATACCAGTTTCAACACGGCCGGTAGCAACAGTGCCGCGTCCCTTGATAGAGAACACGTCCTCGATAGGCATCAAAAATGGCTTGTCTAGATCGCGTTTAGGCTCTGGAATGTAGTCATCCATAGCCTTAACCAGTTCCATAACTGCGTCTTCATCTTCTTTGCTACCTTCAAGTGCTTTGGTGGCGCTTCCCTTAACAATTGGAGCGTTTTCGTCAAAGTCATATTTCTTAAGAAGTTCACGGATGTCCATTTCAACAAGCTCAACCAGCTCTGGATCGGCAAGATCCATCTTGTTCATGAATACCAAGATAGAAGGTACACCAACTTGCTTGGCAAGTAATACGTGCTCACGAGTTTGGGGCATAGGACCATCTGCAGCAGAAACAACCAAAACAGCACCATCAATCTGAGCAGCACCGGTAATCATATTCTTGACGTAGTCGGCGTGACCAGGCATATCAACGTGGGCGTAGTGACGCTTTTCACTTTCGTACTCCTGATGAGAGGTAGCAATAGTGATACCACGAGCTTTTTCTTCCGGTGCGTTGTCAATCTCGTCGTATTTGACGGGCTTGTTAATGTCGCTTGGAAGTTTCTTGGCCAGCACTGCTGTAATAGCGGCGGTTAGCGTAGTCTTACCGTGGTCAACGTGACCCATGGTACCGACGTTAATGTGAGGTTTACTGCGGTCAAAATTTGCCATTCTTTTCTCCTTTACCCTGAGCGAAGTCGAAGGGTTTATCCTATTAATGCTAGTTTTCGCATAAGCATAACAACGCTCACACGAGTTACCGAATAATCTTATCTGATCGTGAGCAGTTTGTAAAGAGTTATTACTTAGCCTTTTTGGCAATTAATACTTAGTTGTCCCCCGGTGGCAATTCCTTAAAGGCACCAAAACTATCATAATCATACGGAATATTACCTTGAAGGGACTGCTGCGCAGCTGCTTGTATCATTGCTGATTGTTGATTCATCCTATCCAACTGCCGGTCCCCATGATCCATTGCATAGCCAGAGATTACTAACCCAGCGCCAGATAATAAGAGTGTTGATCCTAAAATTTCAAACGCATCGGGATAATGTTCTAAGGTATGCCCTTCTTCTTCGTTGGCATCATACTGTTCACGTAGTTCAGCCACTTTATCGACATCAACGCCAGCGTCTTGTGCTTCTTTAACCTGAGAAAGCGTAGCCTCTCCTGTTATTTCATCAAAAAATGAGCCTTCAAGCGTTGATAAATCATCCCTCATATCACTGTTATCTTCCGCAATTGTCCCTATCTTTTCACTATTAGACGCACTTGAAAACAATCCATGACCTAGAAAAAGTGCGCCTACAACGGCAACGGCTGCACCAGTTTTCTTAAGCCGTCTGCTCACCTTGTGGGGGTCATTATCAGGTTGTGGCTGTGGTGCTAAATTTTGACTTACTACTCTTGCATTAGGCATTACTAACCTCACAATTAGTCATAAAACTAATCTTATACTTTAAATTCTTATATGTAAACTATGTGTTACTTAGCGTTTTTGGCAATCACTAAGCAATTAACAGCTGTGGTCAGGGTTTGTCGAGAAATCTTTTTTTACCCGTATTTAGGAATTAGTTTATTTTAGTAGACGCTGTTAGTAGTCCTATGTGTTTTCAAATATTCCCGATGTAATCAACATACCCTCACTATCAAAGAATTGACCAGTCGCTACAATACCGCAAGCTCTGCGTTTAAATAAACCCCCGGAAACATATCCCTCGCACTTGGCCACAAAAACACACCGAGCTGGGTCAACACCTATGGCCTCCATCTCACTAAGGGCACTATTGATTACCTGATCAAATCTTTCGTCTGGAAAACAGCTTTTCTGGCAATCAGCTGCGGCACTTAGTTCACGTTCCGTAGGGATATTATGTTCAAAAGTCATTATTATACCTATACGCTATTTGGCATTTTTGGCAATTATAGCTTCGGCCACATGGCTTGGCACATCTTGGTAGTGATCTAGCTCCATACTGCTGCTAGCCCGGCCCTGAGTCATGCTGCGAAGATTAGTGGTATAGCCAAACATTTCACCTAATGGTACGAACGCTGTGATTTCTTTAATGCCTGCCTGCAGGTCTTCCATGGCTTCTATCCTGCCACGTTTACTGTTAAGATCACCGATAACATCGCCCATGAAACTTTCTGGAGTCACTGCCACTAGCTTCATTATGGGCTCCAAAAGCACAGGGTTCGACTTTTTGACACCTTCCTGAATGGCCATAGAGCCAGCAATCTTAAAGGCCATCTCGCTACTGTCAACATCATGGTAACTTCCGTCATAGAGCGTCGCTTTGACATCCACTACAGGATATCCGGCAATGACACCATTGTTAAGTGCTTCTTCAATTCCTGCTTTGACAGCTGGGATGTATTCACTGGGAACGTCACCACCCTTGATAGCGTTAACAAACTCAAACCCTTTGCCTTGTTCGTTTTGCTCTAAGCGCAGCCAAACATGCCCGTACTGACCGCGTCCGCCAGATTGACGAATAAACTTACCTTCGGCTTCTGTACCATCCTTACGAATAGTTTCGCGGTAGGCTACTTGGGGCTGGCCAATATTGGCTTCTACCGTAAACTCACGCTTCATGCGATCCACAATGATGTCTAGGTGAAGCTCACCCATGCCACTAATGATGGTTTGGCCCGTTTCATCGTCCACGCGGATACGAAAGGTCGGATCTTCTTCTGCCAAGCGCTGCAGGGCTATGCTCATTTTCTCTTGGTCGGCCTTGGTCTTGGGCTCAATAGCAATAGATACGGGAGGTTCTGGGAAGGTGATGCTCTCCAAAACTATTGCATTATTTGGATCACAAAGTGTGTTTCCGGTCGTGGTCTGTTTGAGCCCTACAATCGCGGCAATATCGCCAGCAGTGACTTCTGATACATCTTCACGATTGTTAGCGTGCATGCGGACAATACGGCCCACACGTTCCTTTTCGCCAGTAGAGCTATTTAATATGTAGCTACCTGCCGTAACTTTACCTGCATAGACACGAATAAACGCCAGCTTGCCCACAAACGGGTCTGTGGCAATCTTGAAGGCCAAAGCTGCAAAGGGTTGGCTTTCTTCTGGTTTGCATTCAATTTCGTCACCACTCTTGGGATGGGTGCCCCAAGTGGAGCCGCGATCTAGTGGTGTTGGCAAATAGTCAGTAACAGCATCAAGCAGTTTCTCCACAATCACACCCCGGCCATCGCCGCCACTGACAGCAAAGAACTTGCCTGTTAACACAGCAGTTCGGATGGCTTGTTTTACGTCTTCTTCCGATAGCCCCTCTTCACCAACTTCAAAATACTTTTCCAACATTTGCTCGTCTTCGGCCACAGCATTTTCTACCAATAATGAGCGGTATTTTTTAACCTGGTCGAGCATATCAGCTGGCACTTCGCCCTCCACTAGTTCGTGATCAGTAAACTCTTTGTAGGTGTAGGCCTTCATCGTCACGAGGTCTACAAGACCGTTGACACCTTGCTCAAAGCCAATCGGTAAGTGAATCGGGAAGGCTCGCTTGTTAAGACGGTGATGGATGGAATCAAGCGACTTGTAAAAGTCGCCGCCGGTTTGGTTGATCTTGTTAATAAAACAAATACGCGGCACTTTGTACTTGTCGGCCTGTCGCCAAACAGTTTCGGACTGGCTTTCCACACCCATTTTGCCGTCAAATACTGTAACTGCGCCGTCGAGGACTCGCAGCGAACGTTCCACCTCAACCGTGAAGTCAATGTGGCCCGGCGTATCAATAATGTTAATTTTGTGATCTTTCCAAAAGCAAGTTACGGCAGCGCTGGTTATAGTGATGCCACGCTCCTTCTCTTGTGCCATCCAGTCAGTGGTGGTTTCGCCCTCGTGTACAGCACCAATCTTGTGCTTGAGCCCTGTGCGATACAGAATGGCCTCGGTGGTAGTAGTCTTGCCGGCATCAATATGAGCAATAATCCCAATGTTTCTAAATTTGTCTAATGTATATTTTTTATCTGCCACGATTACTGGCTCTCCCCATAAATTGGTACAACCGTAAGACTACCATCCACAACACCTAACTTATGATCTGTTGGAAAAATCTGGCGATCTGTAGAGGTAACTCTATCAAACATCGCCATGCCTAAGTCTGTCGTAACGGCGTCTATGTCGTCGAACGCCCCAGTTGCTATTGCGTCCACTTCGCGTAGAGCAGCTAATGTGCTTGGATCATTTACAAATAAGTCTGGCGCAACACTTTGTAGCTTAGCTTGCACTTCCGCACTCGCTGCTGCACCTTCACAAAGTCGAACCCGAGTATCATCTCTATCACCTTCATCATAATTGCGTCTAAAAAATGACCGTATCTTTTCGGGCCGAAGTCCCGCTTTTGATGCAGGAATGAACATATCTGTACCATCAAACTCAATACTTATGGCCTCACACCCTCCACTCTCACCATTGACACATTGTTTACTAAAAGCACACTCTGCAGTGGCTGGTAGTTCGGATTTTCTAATAATTGCCATGCTAGAACCTCGCGAAGTGGGCGAAGGCGCGGTTGGCATCAGCCATTTTGTGTACATCTTCACGCTTTTTAACCGCTGTGCCGGTGTTGTTATAGGCATCCATAAGTTCCTGCGCTATACGGTCTTCCATGCTCATACCTTTGCGAGCACGGGCGGCAGCCACAAACCACATAGTCGTAAGATGGTTTTGGCGTTGGCCCTTGACCTCAAAAGGAATCTGATAGTTGGCCCCACCAACACGGCGGCTACGGGTTTCCATGTGCGGTTGGATGTTTTTAAAGGCTTGCTCAAATACTTCCAGCGGGTTTTTGACCTTGAGCTTGTCGGCCGCCTTTTGCATCCCACCATATACCAAGCGTTCTGCTAATTGCTTTTTGCCATCCAGCATAACTCGATTAATCAATCGTTGAACCGGCACGCTGTTATACAATCTGTCAGGCTGAATATCACGAACTAGTGATTTGGTCTTATGACGGGGCACTATAGTTCCCCTAATCTTTCACCCTCTGCGGCAATATTAACTGAAGTAACTACAGCTACAGGGCAATCATCAAAAGTTAAGTCAAGCTTCCGAACAAGGTCTACGTCACCCATCATAAGGTCCATAACCATTCTGCATATCTCTGGCATTTTTGCTTTAAGGCTATCGTCGTCCATTCGAGCAAAAACTGGGCAATCATTACGCTCACATAGTGTAGAATTTGCTACCATCTTATTTGCTCGGTTTCTTTGCGCCGTACTTACTGCGGCCTTGCTTGCGATCAGAAACACCTTGAAGATCTAGGGTACCGCGGACAATGTGGTAACGAACACCAGGTAGGTCCTTCACGCGGCCACCGCGGATTAGTACCACAGCGTGTTCTTGTAGGTTATGACCTTCTCCACCAATGTAGGCCCAGACTTCATGACCGTTGGTTAAGCGAACACGAGCAACTTTGCGTAGTGCTGAGTTAGGTTTCTTAGGAGTTTTGGTGGTGACCTTTACACAAACACCGCGCTTAAATGGCGAATGCTTTTCATAGTTACGGGTCTTGAGGTTATTAACCACGCGATCCAGTGCGGGCGAACCAGGCTTCTTGGTTACCTTTACACGCGGTTTGCGAACTAGTTGATTGATTGTAGGCATCTATACATTTCCTCGAAGCATGGATTTTATCATCTATTGGCCCCTGTTGCAACTTCTTCCTCGGCCTCTGCCTCGGCAATTGCCTCGTCTTCTGGCGACATATATCCAGTACCAACAGGTATTCGTCGACCCAAAATTACGTTTTCTTTAAGGCCGTAAAGTTGGTCAACTTTACCGCTGGTAGCAGCAGCAATAAGCACGCGGGTAGTATCTTGGAAGCTGGCTGCGCTAAGGAATGAATCCGTAGAAAGCGAGGCTTTGGTAATACCAAGAAGCAGTTGGTTATATTTGGCAGGTTGTTTCTTCTTACCTTTAACAAGTTGCTCATTGGCTTCTACAACTGCCAATTTACTGACAACATCGCCGGTTACAAATTCGCTATCACCAGCTTCTTCAATCTGAACACGGCTAAACATTTGGCGCACAATAATCTCTAGGTGCTTGTCAGCAATATTTTGACCCTGAGATGCAAAAATCCGCAGAATTTCGTTCATGATGTAGCGCTGTGTAGACTCTATACCTTGCAAACGCATCAGTTCATGCTGATTTATTGATCCATTGGTCAAGCGCTGGCCAGCCACCACTTCATCACCATCCTTGACAAGCAATTGCTTGAAGCCGGGAATATCAAAGTGGTGAGACTGTTCGCCATCTGGCACAACAATGATCGATTTTTTACCAACTTCAGCTTTACCGCCAATTGTAGTCACAACAGGCAATGACCCATCAGCTTTGGCAGCCACCACATCACCAATTGCCACCGTGGTACCGTTGGCTACTTGGCTCTTGAGACCCTTGAGTGGATACTCTACCTTCTTGCTATCTTTAGTGGTAGTCTGAACAACATAGTGATCGCCTTCTTCCCAAGTTGTAACCACTCCATCAATTTCAGCTAAGTAAGCCTGACCCTTAGGTGCGCGGGCTTCAAACAGTTCTTCGACACGTGGCAGACCGGTAGTGATGTCTTCGCCGGCAACGCCTCCGGAGTGGAAGGTCTTGAGTGTCAACTGAGTACCAGGCTCACCGATACTTTGGGCGGCAATTACACCGACTGGGTGATGAGCAGCCACTAGCTCTCCGGTAGCAGGATCAATACCGTAAGATTTGCGACTAACGCCGCGAACACTGGTGCAGCTAAGCACGCTCATGATTTTGACACCGTCCAGACTGGTGTCTTTATCAATTTGGGCTGCAGTTTCTGGAGTAATCAAATGGCCCTTCTTGACATAAGTACTAATTTTTTCAGCAGCAAAACGACCAATCAACCGGCTAGCAAAGCTAACACCAATTTCTGCTGAGTCGCTACGATAGATTGGGAAGCCGGGATCTTCTGCATCCTCATCAAGCGTAAAGACGTCTTGACTAACATCCACCAAACGACGAGTCAGATATCCTGAGTCAGCTGTCTTGAGGGCTGTGTCGATCATACCCTTACGGGCTCCACGGGTAGCGGTAAAGTATTCCAGTGGCGACAAGCCCTTTTTGTAGTTAGACCTAATCGGCAGCTCAATGGCCCGGCCGGTGGCATCGGTTGTAACACCAAACATACCAACAGCGGTCATGACCTGGCCAATGTTTCCACGGGCACCAGACACAACGGCAATGGACATAGACGTATCCTCGGTGGCAAATTGCTCGCTTAACTCGGCCTGAACCTTGGCGCTAATGTCCTGCCAGTCATCAACTGTCAATCGGTAGCGCTCCTCTTCGGTAATGAAGCCTTGATCAAACTGTTCACTAATATCTGTGGCGCGCTTTTCACCTTGGGCTAGTAGCTTATCTAGACCTGCAACATCACGGAAGTCGCCAATACCTAGAGACAGTCCAGAAACGGTAGCATATTCAAAACCTAGGTCTTTGAGCGCATCGGCAATCTCAGCCGTCTTGGCCTGTCCATATTGCTTGTAAACCAAGGCCATAACAGCACCCAAGTGTTTCTTGGTCATGGCTTGATCTTGGAACGGAAAATCTTCTGGGAAAATTTCATTAAACAGTACACGTCCGAGAGTAGTGTTTCGCTTTTGACCGCGAAACGGCAAAACAATCTGACTTTGAAGTTCAATTTTGCCACCATCAAGCGCCATTAAGGCCTCGTCCAGGCTAACAAAATTGTGTGGTTTCTTGGTCTGAGCACTAGCTCGATCGTACGTCAAGTAGTAGCAACCCAGCACAATATCCTGCTCAATGTGCAAAATTGGCGAACCATCGGCTGGTTTAAGCAAGTTCTTGTTAGCAGCCATAATGTTAACTGCTTCTTCTTGAGCAGCATCGCTGAGCGGTAAGTGAACAGCCATTTGGTCACCGTCAAAATCAGCGTTGAAGCCCTTACAGACCAAAGGATGTAGCTGAATAGCTTTGCCTTCAATTAATACCGGCTGAAAGGCTTGGATACTTAATCGGTGCAAGCTAGGTGCTCGGTTTAGCAGCACATATTTGCCCTTAATTACTTCGTCCAGCGCGTCCCAAACAGGAATCTCACCAGCCTCAATCATACGCGTGGCGCTGCGGATATTGTGGGCGTGCTCGTTAGTGATTAGATGACCAATCACAAATGGCTTGAATAATTCCAGTGCCATCATTTTAGGCAAACCACACTGGTAAATCTTAAGCTCTGGTCCGGCTACGATAACCGAACGGCCTGAGTAGTCGACACGTTTACCCAGCAAGTTTTGACGAAAACGACCCTGTTTACCCTTGAGCATGTCACTCAAACTCTTCAGCCTGCGTCGCTGTCCGGTGGCAGCCACGGCGCGACCACTGCGAGCGTTGTTGTTGTCTATTAACGCATCAACAGCCTCTTGCAACATTCGTTGCTCGTTGCGACGAATTACCTCTGGGGCATTGAGCTCAATCAGTTTCTTTAACCGATTATTGCGGTTAATAACGCGGCGGTACAAATCGTTCAAATCACTGGTTGCAAATCGTCCACCAGTCAATTGCACCATGGGCCGCAGATCGGGGGGGATAACCGGCAGTACATTAAGACATAGGCTATTGGGCTTAATCCCCGCCCTGTACATGCTTTCCAAAAGTCGGAGCCGTTTCATAATCTTTTTTTTGCGCTGGCCCTTGGCTTCCTCAGTTTCTTTGCTAAGTTCGGCAATCAGTTCGCCCAAATCAACTTGATCAAGTAAGTCTTTAAGAGCCGCACCACCCATTCCAACACTTACAATATCCTGCAGCTCATCCGGTAAATTACGATAGTCGGTCTCGTTGATGAGGTGAAGTCGCTCGAGATTATCAAGCTGCTCTTTAACTTGCTCATATTCTTGAGTTAATTCTTCAAGCTCTTTAGTCTGTTGTTCGGCCAAGATCTTAAGCTCATTGTGCTTGGCAGTAGCCTTATCATTGGGGTCGACTACTGGTAATTCCTTGGCTGCCTTTTCGTAGCGCATTCTGATAGCTTCTTTGGCGGCATTAAATTCGGCAGTTTTACCGGCCAGAATTTTGTCACGTTTTTCAACATCCACGGACTTGATAATGTAGCTGGCAAAGTATGCAATACGCTCCAAATTCTTAACCGTCATCCCTAGTACTAAGCCAATAGCAGATGGGGTACCCCGCAAAAACCAAATATGTGCAACCGGTGTAGCTAGACCAATATGACCCATACGCTCACGCCTGACGATACTTTTGGTTACAATTTCGCCGTTTTTATCAATAGCTGCTTCACGACTACGTACGCCCTTGAATTTGGCGTCGTGAGGGTTAATGTCTTTGACGGGACCAAAAATACGTTCGCAAAATAGTCCGTCACGTTCTGGTTTTTGGGTTCGGTAGTTAATCGTTTCGGGCTTTGTGACCTCACCATGAGACCACTCCAGTATATCTTCGGCACTGGCCACTGCTAGTCGCACGGCATCAAAATCGGCAATGTTAGTTCCGCTGGCGTAACGTCTCATTATTTGGCCTCCTTTTCAGAATCTTCATCGCTGGTTACTAATGCAGCGTCGTCGTCTGTTACTGTGGCCGAAATGTCGTCATCAAGACCCATTACACTAAACTCGTCCTGAACGGCGTCTTCTGTAACATCCACCTCAGACACCATCGGCACGGGCACATCAATTTCTGACATGTGTGCCGCCTCATCTTTAATGTTCTCTGCCAATATTGCCTCGGCATCAACCACGGCATCAGAGGTAATCAGATCTACTTTAAGACCTAGGCCTTGTAGTTCCTTGACTAAGACGTTAAAGCTTTCTGGTACCTTTGGTCCGACAATCTCAGTGTGTTTTATGATTGATTCATAGGCTTTAGAGCGTCCATAAACATCATCCGACTTGATAGTAAGCATTTCTTGAAGAGTATATGAAGCGCCGTAAGCTTCCAGGGCCCAGACTTCCATTTCTCCAAAGCGCTGACCACCATTTTGGGCCTTACCACCCAGTGGCTGCTGGGTCACCATAGTATATGGTCCGGTTGAGCGAGCATGAATCTTATCGGCAATCATGTGGTTGAGTTTGATCATATACATACTACCGACGGTTGTGTTCTCCTTGAAGGCATCGCCGGTGCGACCATCATAAAGTTGCTGCTTGCCATCTTCTGGCAGTCCTGCTTCTTTTAACAAGCTCTGAATTTTATCAAGCGGCACGCCGTTAAAGGGTGGGCTACCAACTTTAAGTCCCAGAACTCTGGCTGCCATGCCGAGGTGCGCTTCAAACAATTGCCCAACGTTCATGCGCGATGGCACGCCTAGCGGGTTAAGCACAATGTCAATGGGTGTACCATCGGCCATAAACGGCATGTCCTCAACCGGTAAGATGCGAGCAATAACACCCTTGTTACCATGACGGCCACCAAGTTTGTCGCCAACAGCAATTTTGCGCATTTGAGCTACAAAAATCTGAATCTGCATAATTACACCGGCCTTCAGCTCATGACCGTTTGCGCGGGAGAATACTTTGACACCCACAACTTTGCCGTGTTTGCCATTGCTCATGCGCTGAGAAGTATCGCGAACTTCCTTGGCTTTTTCACCAAAAATAGCACGCAGTAACCGCTCTTCACTGCTAAGTTCCTGTTCGCCCTTTGGCGTAATTTTGCCTACCAAAATATCACCGGGGTGTACATCGGCGCCAATACGCACAATTCCATCCTCGTCTAGGTGTCTTAATGCTTCTTCGCTGACGTTTGGAATATCACGAGTCACAATCTCTGGGCCAAGCTTGGTTTCTCGAACCTCGGTCATGTAGTCGACAATATGAATTGAAGTAAGACTGTCATCCTCAACTAGCTTGCGTGAAATGATTATAGCGTCTTCAAAGTTGTATCCCGCCCAGGGCATAAATGCCACTAGCAAATCTCGTCCCAGCGCTAGCTCGCCATCATTGATCGACATTCCCTCAATTAATACGCTACCGGCCTTAACTTTATCTCCGCTACTAACAACCACTTTTTGGTTAATGCAAGTGCCTTCGTTGCTGCGAGTAAAGTGCTGTGGCGTGTAAGTTACGGTATGGCTATTCTTATATTTGACCTGTACTTCGTTGGCATTGGCTTTTAGTACAATACCATCCGTTTCGGCATAAGTAATCTGACCTGTGTTTTGAGCGGCAAATGCTTCAACTCCGGTACCTACAATTGGAGCAACCGGGTTGATAAGCGGTACGGCTTGTCGCTGCTGGTTGCTACCCATCAGCGAACGATAAACATAGTTTTTCTCAATAAATGGAATCAGCGATGCGCTGGAACCAATGATTTGGCGCAGTGATGCATCCATGTGTGTAACATCATTGGCATCCACTTCCTCTGAGATCAGGCAGTTACGGGCGCCAACTCGTTCATCAACAAAAAAGCCATCACTATCTATCGCCTCGTTAGCAGCGGCAATAACGGCTTGTTCTTCGCCGGCAGCATCAAGATAGACTATTTTATCAGTTACTTGGGCGCGCACTGGCCAAGTTACCTGGCCTTTGACAGTTGCAAGTCGCTTAGCAGCAGCAGCCGTAATCTTGGTACCAGCTTTGACTATAGCTTTACCCTTGGCATCTTCCAGATCAACTGATGCAATTTTGCCAACCGCATCTTTGGCAGTAACAGCATTATTAACCTTGCGGTATGGAGTTTCTATAAAGCCATACTCGTTGATTCGCGCATAGCTGGCCAGGTTCAGAACTAGTCCGATATTGGCACCTTCCGGCGTTTCAACGGCACAGATGCGACCATAGTGAGTAGCGTGGGCATCGCGAACTTCAAACCCAGCTCGTTCCCGGCTAAGTCCACCCGGTCCCATAGAGCTCAGACGGCGTTTGTGGGCAAGCTCGCTCAGTGGGTTAATCTGATCCATGAACTGGCTCAGCTGACTACTGGCAAAAAATTCACGCACTGCGGCCACAACCGGACGTGCATTAATAAGCTGCGAAGGCGTAACCGTCTCGATCTCACTCATACTCATTCGATCTTTGGTGTTGCGTTCCATCCTAAGCAGACCAATCCTAAACTGACGCTGCACCAGCTCACCAACGAGCTTAACGCGGCGATTAGCCAAGCTATCAATATCATCCGGACCTTCCTGACTATTGTTAAGCCGAATAATTTCGGCAACAATTGCCAGCAAGTCTTCTAAGCGCATTACACGGTTTTCGGCCGTGTTCGGAACGTTTAAGTTCAGTCGTTTGTTGATCTTGTAGCGGCCAACCCGGCTAAAGTCGAATCTCTTGAAGTTATAAAACATGTTTTCCAGTAGACTCCGAGCGTTGTCGACTGTAGCTAGATCGCCCGGTCGCAAACGCCTATAAACCTCAATTAGAGCATCGTTTGTACCTTTTGAAGGATCTTTATCGATTGTAGCTGTCAGATAGCTAAGCTTGCCTTGATCGACATGCGCAAAATGATCACGCATCTGGGCTTCACTGACTCCCAAAGCTCTAAGCAACGTAGTAACAGGAATTTTTCGCTTTCTATCTATCTTGACATACAGGGCGCCCGATGCAGCCGTTTCAAATTCTAGCCAAGCACCCCGTCCAGGAATAACTTTAGCTCCATACAAACTGTTTGAGCCATGAGCATCGGCAGTAAAAAAAACGCCAGCTGAGCGGATCAGCTGGCTGACTACTACGCGTTCGGCACCATTAATCACAAAGGTGCCACGAGTGGTCATCCAAGGGTAGTCACCGAGGTAAATCTCTTGGTCTTTGACCTCGCCCGTGACTTTGTTCTTGAGCACCACTGTTGCCTTAAGGGGAGCTTCAAAACTGACGTTATTTTCACGGGCTTCAGCCTCTGTTAGTTTGGGCTTTTCAAACCGGTAGTCCTTGAACGAGAGTGATAACTTAGTGTTGGTATAGTCCTCAATCGGGCTAATTTCGGCCAAAAGTTCACCCAAACCCTCTTCAACAAACCATTGGAATGAGGTGTTTTGATGATCAACCAGATTTGGGAGCTGGACTACATCGTCAGCTTTACCAAAATATATTCTTTTTCCTTTGACTTGCTTAGTAGTAGTGGTTTTGGCCATAAATATACAAAACTCCCTAGCTTAAATCTTGCTGAATTGTTGATTTTGTTTGAGGTGTTGGTGTGGTCCGTGCACGAAGATCACTAAGGGAGCTTGGAACAATTATTTTTTGATAAATATAGCACTGCCCTTACCCTACTTCTGGACACTAGTGTATAGACTTAGCTCTTGAGAGTCAAGTGTTTTACTTAATTGGTTTTATGCTGGTGATAACCCTGTCAACCACGCCGTACTTTTTGGCTTCAGCTGCATCGAGCCAATAATCGCGCTCCATGTCTTGTTCGATTCTCTTAAGGCTCTGGCCAGTGTTTTTAGCCATAATTTCGTTCAGGCGTCGTTTTATGCGAAGGCTTTCCTTAAGGTCTATCTCCATGTCGGTAACCTTGCCCTTGGTGCCGCTGCTGGGCTGATGGATCATTACGCTGGAGTTAGGCAGCATGAAGCGTTTGCCCTTGGTGCCGCTACTAAGCAAAAATGCCGCAGCACTAGCTTGAATACCGATGCCAACAGTTTGGATGTCACTTTTGATGTACTGCATAGTGTCGTAAATAGCCATAGCGTCGTAGGCGCTGCCGCCTGGGCTGTTGATGTATAGATAAATGTCCTTGTCCGAATTTTCGTTGTCGAGAAACAAAAGTTGAGCCACTATGAGGTTGGCGGTGTGCGGGTTTACATCATCGCCAATAAATATAATACGGTCCTTAAGTAGACGACTATAGATATCGTAGGCACGTTCAATGCGGCCTTCGTTTTCTATAACAGTTGGGATTAATACAGCTTTGGGTTGGATCATGTATACAGAATATAGTAATTAGCACTCACGTGTCAAGAGTGCTAATTACGGACGATCCTAGTCTGGGAAAAGCTGGTTTAACCGCTGGTGAGCCTGCAATGTGGCTTGTTCAATCTCTACGCCGGCCTCAAGACTGGCTCCGAATTCAGTCTCAACTTCATGCAATGATTCTTCTAATTCGGGTTGAGTCTCCCGAAGGATACCTATACGATCATCAATACCATTCGGGCTCAAAACAGGATCAGTTTCTCCTCTGGCAATTTTGCCACGAGCTAGCGCATCCATTTCGTCTCTTGTTCGACCTTCATACGTCATAATAATTTATTATAGCATAACTACAATGATATCACAACTACGAAGTGGCGTACTCGCGTAGCTTGACAACTGTTTTTTCGGTCAGTAAACGATTTTCAATTTCTTGTTTGTTTTCTGGTTTGTCCAACTCGACCTGCATTGCCTTATCTTTGTATTGGCCCCTTAACAACTGTATCTTTACACTTAACTCGTCTGCACTGACCCTAACATCTTCAATTGATGCAATCTCTGATAGCACCAGCCCAGCCTTAACTTTACTCTCGGCCTCAGGTCGGTTTCGCTGGCGATGTTCCTCTTCGCTAATACCCTCTTCTTTCAAATGCTCTTCCCAGGTTTGTCCCCGGTAGGCTAAATTTTGACGTTCAGCTTGCTCAGCACGTTCAACCTCTTCATTAATCAGTACGCCGGGGACATTTACGCTCGATTTTTTAACTATCTCCCCTATAAGCGCGTTCTCAAAGTCTCGATCGACTTGCTTTTGCTGCTCCACCACAAGCTCTTTTTTGATGTCGTCCTTGAGCTCTGACAGAGTTTTAAAGGGCCCCGCCTTGGCAGCAAAGGCATCGTCAACTTTTGGCTCAACCACTTCTTGTACTTGTTTGGCAACAACATGAAAAGTTACTTTTTTGGACTGCAGGGCGGCTACGCCGTAATCTTTAGGGAAAGTAACAGTGAAGTTCTTTTCTTGGCCCGATTTTAGGCCGACAAGGTTTGGCTCAAAGCCCGGAATAAATGTATTGCTGCCGAGCACAATCGGATAATCAGTTCCGTCAGCTCCAGTAACCGGCTGTCCTTTGCTGTCTGTGCCTTTAAAGTCCATTGTTATTTCATCGCCTTTCTTAGCCGTCCTGATAACTGGAATGCGCTCAGCCAATCGGTGTTTAAGGCTGCCAATAACTCCGTCAATGTCTTTAGCAGTGATTTTGACCGTTTTTGGCTGCATTTTAATAACTTTGTAGTTACCAAGTTTAATGTCAAAGATGGCCTCTACCTCTGCATCAACTTCAAGCGTAGTAAAAGGAACAAACTTTTTAAGATTAATCTTTGGTTGCTCTACAGGGATAATTTTTTCGGCTCGTATAGCTTGCGAGTACATCCTGTTTACTGCCTCTTCCAGGAACTCACTTTGCAGAAGTGAAGGATCAACATGTTTTTCTACTAAAGCAAGCGGTGCCTTGCCGGCACGAAATCCAGGCAGCTTAACATGCTGGGCTGCCAAATGTTTAAGCACTTGGTTTTTAATAGTGTCCAGTGTAGCCTGGTCGGCCACAATCGATAACTTAACTCGTGTATCGCTGATGGCTAATTTTTTGACTTGCATCTGGCCAACTATAGCAGATGAATCAGTGAATGATAAGCAGTTGGGCATTCAACAGAAGGGTCATAGCAATAAACCAAGCAACCTCTACAACCCAGCCAATTGGGCGCTCAAACCACTGGATGATAGTGTGAAACTTACGGATTACACCGGATTTGGGCATTGACTTATGTTGGTTGGCTGCCAAAAATTTGGGTATCCACATCAGATCAGGGCTGGCACCCAAAATACCACAAGCCATTAATAGCCATATATGCTGCGGCATAATTAAAACAAGAGCTGCTAACACAAGAGCTGCGACTACCATATCGCATAGAAGGTAGACTTTAAAATAATTGCTATCAAAACGAATATTGACCATACCAAAATGAGGGATAGCGTCTAATACAAAGTGTGATGCCAGCGCGACCGGCAGTGCTATCCAAGGATTCTGGACTGCATTGGCTATGAAAATCCCGGTCAATACATGGTTGGTCGCCGTCATGCCGTCGTCTAGCGCCTATAATCTTTCACGATAGTAACAATTCGCTGCAGACTATGTCGCTCCTCTTTGCCAGTATCAAGATTTCTCAGTGTATAGCGTTCGTCAGCCAACTCCTTTTCGCCAACAAAAATAGCGTATCTGATGCCTTTTTTAACGGCTGATTTCAACTGGCTAGCCGGTTTACGATTGGTGGTATCAACAGCAATGTTTAACCCCATATGCCTAAGGTCAGCTAGCATTGGCATCGCGAAGTTGTAGACATCGCCTATCAGGATTACGGAGGCGTCTACTTCGGGGGATAGTTTGGGCAACAAATCATGCGTTTCTAGAAAGTTTGCAAGAGTTACATCGCCCATGCCAAAGCCTACGGTAGGGACAGGTTCTACCCCAAACAAACCAATCAAGCCGTCATAGCGGCCACCGCCAAACATAGACCGGTTATTTTCCGGGTTGGTGTCAAAAACTTCAAAAACAATATCGGTGTAGTAATCAAAGCCACGCATAAGCGTAAAATCAAAACTAACGTTCTTAATATTAGATTTATGTAGCATGTCTATGAGTTGCCTTAACTCTTGAACAGATGGATGCATGTAAAGCTTCTCGGGCAGTTCTTGCAAGTCATCTGACTTAATAACTTCTAGTAGATGTTCGCCGATCCCCGCCTCACGCTGACTGGGGGTAAGAATGGCGTCTGTTTGGGCCACAAATTCGGCATGGGTAATCTTGTGCATTCGGTCTATAAGTTTGCTAAAGGTGTGTGCCTGAACATTATTCAGCTGCAAATATTCCAGCAAAAAACTATCGGTCAACTTTCTACTATTCAATCTAATGCTGTACTGGCTACGCTTTGCCCCATAAGACTGCATGATGGCGTCGGCTACTTGAATAATTTCGTGCTCGGCAGATAATCCGGCCACACCAAAGAGGTCAACATTTAGTTGCCAGTGCTCACGCAAACGTCCTCGCTGCGGTCTTTCATACCTCCACAAGTTGGGAATGCTATACCAACGTAATGGATAGGGCAGTTCTTGCCGCTTGGCTGCCACCATTCTACTAACTGTTGGCGTCATTTCGGGCCGAATAGCAACCTCCCTATCCCCCCTGTCCCTAAAGCTGTAGGTTTGTTCGTTGACAATTTCATCGCCCGTCTTGGCCCTATAAAGTTCTAACGGCTCAATAAGCGGAGCATCGTACTCCTCATATCCATATTTCTCTACTACCTTACGCATAGTATTGAAGAGATACTTTTGAAACCGTTTATCCTCAGGATAGAAATCCCGCGCACCTTTATAGGGTTGAGTGCTAAGTGCCATGATTATCAACATTATAACGAAACTTATGCTAAGTCGACACAGTCATTTGTTATTGAAGTTATTACCTCAACTCGTCATAATAGAGTTACTAAGGAGACGCCATGTCTAAAACTAAGCATTCACCAACACCAAAAGAACCTGTTAGTTCGTTTGAGTTATTCAATCTAAGTGCTAGCGCGGTACAACGCAATCTGTCGGCTTTTACTGTTCTTAATCTTTTACCAGCAGCAATGATGTTAGGATCCGCTATTTCTAGTAGCCGTCGTGATCAACAAACGAATGATCTTTCGGGAATTGGAAGTCTAACAGGCCTGCCTACGTACGCAATAGCCAGTTTTGCAGGCATTGGCCTAGCTATATTCTTATTGGTTATACTCGCAAGTCTCATTATTCGGGCGATGTTATACGCCCTGCAACTAGAAGTGGCCAAAGGCAAGACACCAGAGTTGGCTGATATCTGGCAAGTTGGCAAAAAGTATTGGTTACGCCTTCTTGGTCTTGGGATAGTCGTTTCGGTTTTTGTTATCGGGGGATTGTTCTTATTAATTGTACCCGGACTTATAATGTTAAGGCGTTACTTCTTATCGCCATATGTACTGATAGAAAAAGACACCTCAATCAGTGAAGCTATGCGTATAAGTGCCGAGATCTCTAAGCCCTATTCTGGATCGATATGGGGTATCATCGGCGTTTCAATATTACTGTCTTTGCCCAGTTTTATACCTGTTATTGGTAGCATTGTTAGCTTTGTGCTGGCTATGCTATACTCGGTTGCTCCAGCTCTAAGATACCAAGAACTAAAGAAGTTGGCCAAGACATAATTGGTCAGGATAGTAGCTCTGAAAAATACAAATTCATACTCATCAATATATTTGACTATTACTGTATTTGATAGTATCATTTATACCCATAACATGGTGTCTGCGTATGACATTTGGTGAATTTGTTGATGTGCCACGTGAAGCTCTAGCTGAGACTATTCGATTTGGCCTTGAAAAGGATCTACGCGCACGTCAAGGCGGTCTTGATAGCAGCGTTATTGATGACGGCTTTATATTAACCGAGGAAGCCCGCTTAGTTCTGGCGAGAACGTACTTTGAAATTCAGGATACAGTTGACAAGCCTAGGGATGATGGACTTAAAATTTTGCACCATCTCGGGTATAAAGAACTTCCAGTTAGCGCCGACCGTTTTTGAACTGAAGTTTTGGTGGGCGAGAGAGTACAGCGCTCTGGCTGACGCGCAGAAGCAACTTTCATTCCTTGCGACATCCGCCTAGGGCGGACGGGTCATTGTTCATAAATATGGTGCCGAGGAGAGGACTTGAACCTCCATGGGTTGCCCCGCTAGCTCCTAAGGCTAGTGCGTCTACCATTTCGCCACCTCGGCATATCCGTTATTTTACGAAATTCTCCGGTAAAAAACTAGTTTGGAATCACCATATAACCTTGTGCTTAATAGCAGGAATTGATTATCGGGGAGCTCAACGTCTGTTTTTGGAGAGAGCGAGTAAACAATTAAATCCCCAATCGCGACATGCACGGCCATATTTATCAGTACGTCTAGATTGATTTTGTCGTACGGCGGGTCACAAATAACAATTCCAAAAACTGAGGTTGGGTTGTTTTTTGACCAGCTACTAATGTTGGCTCGAATTGGCTTGACTAAGCCCTTAAGCCCTAAGGTCTTTATATTTTCGGATATACAGCGGTGAGACGTGATATCTACTTCAACAGCCGTAGCAGATACCGCCCCGCGGCTAACAGCCTCGAAACTGAGTGCTCCACTGCCAGCAAAGCAATCAAGAACTGTCAGCCCGGCTATATCACCCAAGATATTAAACAAGCCTCCTCGGACTTTGTCGCTCATAGGATGAGTTCTGTGACTTTTTGGCGAGTCAAACTGGCGACCGCCTAGACTCCCGGAGATAATTCTCATATCAGAATTGTAAGTAGGTTCACATGATTTACCAAATGTGTTCGCTACTAAAAATAACTGTTATCCAAATCCTCGACTCAGGATTTAGGCTTAACAAGTTCAGCTTCAACCAGTGCACCGTACCAAGCAAGCGTGACAGTTCTGACCATAGCCGGAGCTAGTTCCCGACGCATGTCATGCGCCAAACCCGGATGCCAGCCGCGTTTATAAAACCGCTCATACATATTAAGGTCGGCAATTTGGTGTACTTGACGCTTATAAAAATCTACCAGTCCTATGTTTGTGAACATCTGAATTTCTTCTGGAGTAGGCCTGCCCTGGCTAATCCTAAGCGGCAATATTATGGTCGCAGCACCGGCCTCAAACAGTACGTGGGTGGAGAGCAGGCCTTTTGGTCCCAAAAATTTTATGTTTCTTTTTATAGATTCGCGCGCTGTGTCACCTTTTACTACCACACGTTGATAGGCGCTACCCCTGGTCTCTTTTTCTTCACCACGAAGCTCCTCCAGCTCCTGCTCATAAGGATAGTGATGGGCTGGCGTTAAGCCATCCACTAGACCATGCGCTAACCAACTAGCCTCAAAAGCCGCGCGCTCTTTGTTGCCGGATTTCAACTCCTTAATAAGTTGCGCATAATGTCCTTCTATAAGCGCCCAGAATTCATGATTGTTGTGTTCATCATAGGGATCATAAAAATGCCATGGCGAAGTCGCGCCCTTTTTAAGTTTGGTGGCATCCGGTCCGCGCCTGCCCTCAAAGTGCAGGATTTCACGAATTCTCGGGAAAAACAGCTTGTCGCCAACGAGCGTCTTAAGGTGATGATAAGCTATCCTATCAATTTTTTGATGCGCCGGCAGAGTATATGAATACATCCTCAAACCCCATTTGAGCAATCGAACGTCGAGATCCGATAGTCTAGTGTCATAGATTTAGTTTAGATTTGTTACAGCGCGCAGTTTTTGTACATTATCGTTTAACTGCCTATATTTTAACAGATTTTCGCCTCTGTCAATAAACTCCTGCGCAGCCTGACGAGCAGCCACAATCAATTTAACATCGCTCAGCTTGGCTATTCGCAGGTCTAATTGCCCGTGCTGGGCAGCACCATAAATTGCCCCCGGACCTCGCAGTTCCAGGTCGAGCTCTGCCAGATCGAATCCATCAGATGAGCTTTCAACTGCCCGCAAACGCCGGCTAGGTGCTTTGGAATCGCTTGTCATTAAGTAACAATAGCCCTGATGTTGGCTTCTTCCAACTCTGCCACGAAGCTGGTGAATTTGGGCCAGACCAAAACGTTCAGCATCTTCAATCAACATAACCGTAGCGTTGGGCACATCCACCCCCACCTCTATAACTGTTGTGGTTACAACAACATCTAGTTTGTGCGTCACAAATTCGTTCATGACTTTGTTTTTTTCGTCACTTTTCATTTGACCGTGCAACAGTCCCAATCTTCTGTGCTTGAATGGGCCTTTGCTGAGTTCCGCGTAGACTTTCTCTACAGATTTGCTGGCTTTAGACAACGTTGATTCAGTTATCAACGGGCAGACCACAAACATTTGCCGCCCATCACCCAGTTGCTCATTT
>Ga0209542_10003326_pt1 | contig 34511 bp, 28 predicted proteins | sample RifCSPhighO2_01_FD_184028 | JGI IMG/M metagenome (GOLD analysis project Ga0209542, IMG submission 184028) | Soil microbial communities from Rifle, Colorado - Rifle CSP2_plank highO2_0.1 (SPAdes) (version 2) | ecosystem: Environmental > Terrestrial > Deep subsurface > Rock core/Sediment ...
TCCCGTTGCCGCTGCCGCAGGGTATCGCGTGTACTTTGGTCCGAGTGCGGAGGATTTGGATCGATTTGTCGATACCAAGGTTCCCTCCTCTGGTATTCGGCTCACCGGGCTTACTGCCGGGGAAACATTCTTCGCAGTCACAGCGCTTGATTCTGCAGGGAACGAGAGCGCGGGGAAGAGTGCAGTTGTCTCTGCCAGAATGCGCGGTTCGCTCTTTGAACTCCAGGCAATGGGTATGGTAAATGGCGCAAAACTTCAGTGGGTAGCACCTCCCGGTATTTCGATCGAGCGCTACCAGGTTCGGTACGGCATCGAGCCAATGGCACCAACGGAAATGCGATGGATCGCTCAGGAGAGTACCTCTGTGCTTCTCCCTGATCTCATTAATGGTATTCCCTACTTCCTCTCGATCGGGGCTGTACAGGCCGATGGATCGCTTCTCCAGGATACGGTGGAGGTGATCGTTATCCCTGGCGAGAACGGTATGCCGGGGATGCGCCTCTCTCCTTTGGATCCGCTCCCACCGGGGATCGGTGGTCCTGGAGTGACTCAGGGAACGAAAGGGACTCCCACTCATTCGGTTGCGCCCACCCATGGTGTTCCGCAGACTGGTCCTTCTTTGTTCATCCTTGGATTTGCAACATTTGGATTCATTTCCCTCATCACGAGTTTTCGTTTCTTCCGTACGCGAAAACTTGAGCGTGCACTCCTTTCTCTGCACGTGTAATTCCTCCGCAACCTCCCATGTCCTCCGATCACGCGAACGATGTGGAGATTACTTCGATCGGGGGGGCAGCATTCGATGTGTTTGTGCGTGCACCGCACGAAACGGTTTCTGCAAGTGATGGAAAATTCATTCAGTTCCCACTTGGTGCCAAAATCAAGATCGAGAAGGTCATGCAGAGCTGTGGCGGTGGCGCTGCCAATACCTCTGTTGGATTTTCTCGGCTCGGACTTCGTTCGCAATTCTGCGGCGTGATTGGTGATGATGAGTGGGGACAGAAAATCCTCTCGGTGCTCAAAGAAGAAAAGGTGAGTACGGAGACCGCAATCATTGTGGAACAGGAAACCTCCGGCTTCTCCATTATTTTGGTGGATCCGGCGACGGGGGAACGCACCATCCTCTACGCCGGCAACGTGAATGCGCACCTCACAGAACCCGTGTTCCCAAAGGAAACACTGTCAGAGAGTCCGTGGATCTTTTTAAACCACCTCGCAGAGGTTTCGACCGGTATTCTGGATGATTTGTGTGAGATTACCGAATCGCACTCCGTTCATCTTGCATGGAATCCGGGGGGTACACAGATCAAGAATGGTTTTGATGCAAAACATGAAAGCACATTACTACAGCATACACACATCCTGTTCCTTAATAAGGAGGAAGCACTCCTCTTCACCAAGGCCAAAACGATAGAGGAGTCACTCCGCAGAGGGACAAGCGCTGGAGCCAAGATAATGTGCATTACCGATGCTTCGCAGGGCGCATTTCTTTCGGATGGCTCGGAGATCCTCTCTACATTGCCACAAAAAAATCTCACGATTGTGGATACCACGGGTGCCGGCGATGCATTTGCTGTTGGGGTCACCGCAGCCGTTATACGCGGTCTTCCCTTGCCAACTGCACTCCAAACGGGTATGATCAACGCTGCGAGTGTGATCAGTGTTATTGGCTCGCAACCCGGACTCCTGAGAGAAAACGAACTTCGTTCAAAGCTACTCAAATCCGAGCTCCATATTGATACTTCCTCCCTTTAACTACTCACACCCATACTCATGTCGGACGATCAGCTTCTCACGATTCAGGAACTTGTGGATTCCGCCACGAATTCGCTGCGGACGGCTCGCAACATGCTCGCAGAGCTCACCGGTGTACAGGATTCCTCGCGCCAGAAGTTTGCCTCGCGCGCGGCAGTTGTTTCCTCCGGGTCACCTACTTCCGGCAAAGTAGTGGAAGGTGTGTTCGATGGGCAGAACATGGTGGATAGCGATGGCCAGACCTACCCCGTGCCTGCAAACTACGCTAGTAAAAGTAAACTTGTGGAGAATGATGGCATGAAGCTCACGATCACCGAGGATGGAAAGTTCATCTACAAGCAGATCCGTCCAGTGGATCGACGCACCGTGGTTGGAGCACTCATTCAAGAGGATGGACAGTACAAAGTCCTTGCGGAAGGGAGGACGTTCCGCGTGCTCCTTGCTTCCGTTACCTTCTATAGAGCCGAAGTGGGGGATCAGGTCACGATCATTCTTCCGAAAGATGGCGATGCCACTTGGGGCGCGGTCGAAAACGTGATTCCACGCAATGTCTCCGAAGCCGCGGCCCGCCGCTATGTGCAGGGGGACGAAGATGGGGAGCTCACTCCTGCGGTAAACGATTAAGAGTTTGAATACATTATTTGATCAATAAACTATTTACGCTGCGAGTTTCCCGGAACCGCTCTTCCCTTTCTCCGCCATTTCATCCGCCATTGCGTAGATTTTTTCTTTGTACTCCTTCGCTTGTGCAAGAGCTTGGAGGAGCATGGTTTCCTCTTTTCCGCTTACTCCCTGATCGAATGCTTTTTTCAGACTTTCAAGCATTCTGCCTGCGGAGAGCTTCATTCTCTCTGCCAGCGCCTCCGGTGTGAACGCTGATCGCTCCCGCTCCATGAGATCCGTGGATCCACACTGAAAGCAAGTTGCCCTCTGCAACTCCGTCATACCGGAATCCGCTCCACATGCTCTGCAATCGTAGATAATCATCCACTGTGGTGCGCCTTCCACTTTGCGTCCCATGCACGGTAGTCTACGGAAGCACCCGATCCTGTCCATTACTCTCCGTGCTATTATTCCCGCGATGCCGAATGTCGAGATGCACACACGGCGAAAAAGGCTTCTCTTTGCCTTTGCAGGATGTTTTTCGCTCCTCTTGCTTTCGGGCATTGGATTTACATTCTCCCGAAGTGTGCCACTGATTGCTGCTGTGTTTGGAGAGAAGGAAAACACCACTCTCCTTCCTTCAAAAACAGGGGATTCCAAAGAGGCAATCCCCGTCTCTGCAGAAATTCTCCTTGGACAAGCGGAGAGGGAGCGATCGCGGGGGAATGCGCGTGCAGCAATTTTGCTCTACGAGAAAGCACTCGAGCGGGGAGGGGAGCTCCCTGTGATGCAGAGACTCTTCGATACGGCGCTCCTTGTCTCCGATACCGAGAAAGCGGAATCCGTTATGGGGTTACTCTCGTTCCGTGGTGTCCCCGATCTCACGCTCGAGGCGCTCCGGGGTCAGGTGCTGCTCCGTAAGGGGAAGCTCGACGAAGCACGCACACTTTTTGCAGCGGAACCAAACCGAAGCGAATACCGCTACGGTCTTACGCTCACCTCTATCCTCGAAGGTAATCACGGCGAAGCAAAGGAGCACCTTGCGGTTCTTGGGACAAGCAATGATCCCGCCATGGCACACGCAGCGCGAGTGATCATGGGGGCATACGATGAGTTCGCATTGTTCGAAGATGGGAGCGAGAGCCATTTACAAACTCTGCTCGCGCGCTCGCTCGGGCAAATCGGTGAGTGGCCGGCTGCCGCAACACTCCTCACGAATGTTGTGAGTGGGGATCCCGATTACCGTGATGCACAGATCCTGCTTGGGTACTCCCTCTTCATGATGGATGCTCCGGAGAATGCTTTCCTCGCATTAGAGCAGGCGTACAGGATTGATCCGGAGAAGGCGGAAACTCAGTACTTTCTCGGTCTCACCCATCGAAGACTTGGCCACAGTGATGAAGCGCTCACATTCCTCTCCCATGCACTGCAGAATGGCTTCGTTCCAAAACGTCCATTACGAGAGGAACTCGCAGAACTATCGGTGGAGCGGGGGGCCTACGAGGAAGCGATTGGGCAGTACCGTGCGATCGTGGATGAAGGGGAGGCAGATGTCATAATCTACCGAAAGCTCATCACGCTCCTTATTGATCACCATCAGGATCTGGAAGGTGCACGTGTTCTTGCGGGGGAAGCACGGGAAGCGCTCGGGGATAGCTCGGCGGATGTCCTCGATCTTGTGGGTTGGACGGCACTCCTCAAGGAAGATCTCAACGAAGCAGCTACCTTTCTCCAAACTGCAACTGAACAGGATCCAACGCTCGGATCAGCGTGGCTCCACCGAGCTCTGCTCCACGAGAAGCTAGGGGAACGTACCGAAGCACTTTCGGCGTACAAGCGTGCGTACGAGGAATCCGTCGCACGGAACCAGGAGATCGCGCTCGTCGCTGCAGAGAAATACAATGCCCTCCTCATGCAGCAGGAAAATACCGTTTCCCCGTAAGTGGCTAATACAGTGAGACATATAAACAAAAAGCCCACTTTCGTGGACTCTTTGTTTTTGTTTTCCCTTCGCAGGCTATCAACGGGTTCCAGTATATCGGTCCGCCGCTGAGCCTAAAGATGGAAGGGGTGTGCGGAGGTTTCGCACGGGGAGATCCTGCCTTGCTTTGGTCTCTTGTTTATCCTCGTGACCAGGCGAGGTCCCCGTGCCGGTCTACAATTTTCCAGAATGGAAAAAGAGACACTGGGGAGTAAGGTGACAGCATCCAGGGTAACCCCGTTTCTTGAACGCTTTGACTGCAGAGCAGGAATGGTAGGGAGAGTGATGACGCCGTACGGAGCACCGAGATAGGCCCGCAGGAGCTTTCTTTTTGGGACCTTCCTGCCAGTCCTCCGCTTGGGGAGAAAAAAATCTCGGGAGAGGTGGCAAAAGGGAAGGTGCCGGAGTGTTGGGTGCCGCTCTTGCGGCATCACACTCCCTACTTGGTATCGATGGTAGAAGGAACAAAAAGGTGTATGTTTGTCTGGATTTGGATGATTGATTTCCGAAAATCATGTCATTGTAACTCTCAGAAATTTATCTGCAACTTTCTTGTATTGATTTAGTCTGTAAATGTTTTATTAAATCAATTTTGAAAGTATTTTTGGCTTATGGATCAGATGCTATTTTCACCGAGAATAGGAAGGATCACACTACCCATCAATCCCGTATGCGTACCTCCTCACTCTTCCATCGTTTTTCAGCATGGGTTTTCGCATTCCTCTCTGTGGGATGCATCCTCCTCCTCGCCTCCTGTGGGCTCCGGGGTAAGGAAGATATCCACATCGAAGTGCAGGCGGAGGAACGCTTCAGCCTCGATTCGGATGAGCTCCTGCTTGTGAGTGGCAGAAATCCCGAGTCGAGCGTGGAACACCTCCTCACGCAGCTCTATGGAAAGGATACAGATGACCGGCGAATTGCAGATGCTGTTCTTGCATCACTTACAGAGGAAGTCCTCGGAGAGGAACTGCCACTTCTCTCTACACTCCATTCACTCGGCGATATTCCCTTCACCGTGATGCTTCGGGAAGATGAAGGGGGAAAGAAAGAATGGCTCGTGATGCTTTCCGATGTTGGGCAAAAAAACTTTGCATCGATCCTCCATCAGGCCTTCACGAACAGATTCCCGCGGGGGAAGTTACGGGAACGCACCATGCCAAGTGGGAGAGTTGTGCGTGATGTGTTGATCGATGATGAAGCAGTTATTTCGACCGAGGAATCCTGGAGGAATGTTCAGATCACGAGGAGTACGCATATTGCTTCTGCCGAATCGCTCCTCACAGGGATCCGGGGGGATACGGTGTACTTTGGGAATAGCAGAGCGCTGCTCCTGCAGTTTATCCACGAGAAAGTGCCGAAGGAACGCCCTCTGCTCCTCCTCCACGAAGCGGGACTTTTCCTCCTTACGGACGCGTTCCCGGATTCGGATCTCCTACGGTATGCACGAGCTTTTCTCATCGGAAAGGAGGACATTCTTTCGCTTTCTTCTTTTGAATGTCTCCCCTAAGATACCCCTGCTTTCTTCCCTCTCTCTTTCATGTCCGATCAGGATGATGGTTTTCTTCTGGATGATGACGATGGTGAGTCTCCCGTCATGGCCCCCGTTTCTACTGCGGTTGTAGCTTCCGATGAGGAGGCGGAGCAAATCCTTGTGACGAAGGAGGGGCTGAAGCAACTCAAAGAGGAGCTCCATATCCTCAAAACCGTGAAGCGTAAGGAAGTAGCTGAGCGCCTGAAGGAAGCAATTTCCTACGGAGATCTCTCGGAGAATGCTGAATACGAGGAAGCCAAGAACGAACAGGCATTCGTGGAGGGTCGTATCTTAGAGCTCGAGAAGAAAGTCCGGAATGCAAAGATCATCACCGAGAAGCATGCCAAAGGGAAAAGACAAGTCGTGGAGATTGGTTCCGAAGTCACGGTGCAGGAGCGGGGGAGTAGGAGGGAGCCGGAGACCTACACGATCGTCGGATCAACCGAGGCAAACCCTCTGGAATACAAGATTAGTAACGAATCTCCGATCGGGAAGGCACTCCTTGGGAAGAGTAAGGGAGAGGGGGTGGAGGTAGAGGCGCCGGGGGGGACGTTTAAGTATGAGATTTTGAATATTGCATGACACCATCCACCATCACCGTCCCCGATGAACTCAAGAAGCGGTTCCCCGAACTCATCGCACTGATCCTCGGCTCCGAGAGTATGAACGATGAAGAGCGACAGTACTGGATCAACATCCTCCCCGCGATGACAGAGGAGCAGCAGAAGAACTTGAAGGACATTTTGCAAAACGAAAAAGATCAGCTGGCCGCAATCGATGCCAAGTACGCGAAGGAGGCAGAGAAGGCGCCATCACTCCGTGCACTGCACGAGATCGATGCAGAGCGAAAGGAGAAAAAATCCTCGCGCACAAAAAAAGAGGAGGAGACGCAGAAGGAGGAGGCAGAGAAGGAAGAGGAGATTTTGAAGGCGATTGCCGGTTTAGACCAGTAAATCTCAACGCTACCTCATCATGAGGATCTGTCTTTCGAGGAGCGCCAAGAGTTCTCCCTGCTCTCCTGTCGTTGCTTTGATTCCTCCGGTTTTCAGTGCTTCATCGGATTCCGTAACTTGTTTTACAATAGAATGCATCTCTTGCTTCGAAAACTTCTTCGTTAAGGGGAGCAGTGCCTGAGCACTCGGGAAGGGGACACCGGATTCTTTGACGAGAGAGGGGAGTGAGAGATTTTTTTCGTGGCTAAAAATCCAGAGCGTTGCGAGGTTCTTCATGATCCAGAGGTAGATGTTCCAGAGTGCGAATGCATCTTCGCCCTGCTCATTCAGGGTTCGGACAAATTGGAGTGCCCCGAGGGCATCACCCTTCCCAATTAAATCGCTCATTCTCCAGACGGTGTGTTTTTCGCTTGGGAGACACACGCGATCGATATCCTCCAACTTCGGATTCTCCGCGACATACGAGAGAAGTTTGAGACATTCATTTTTGAGGTGCCACTGATCAGTACCTACAACGGAAACGAGGTGCGCGGCGGTACGCTCATCCATGGTTGCTCCGTGCTCACGCGCGAGTGAGAGAATCCACGGAACGAGTTGCTTCAGTGTGAGTGGAGAAAAAGTTTTTACTGTTGCTTCTTTCAGTAAAAACTTTGTGACACTCTTCCTCTTATCTGGTTCACCTTCTACGAAGGTGAGAATTGTTGCGGGATGGAGTACTGTGGGAAGAGTCTCGAATTCTTCCTTCTCGATCTTTGTTGGCATTCCTTCCACGAGGACGAGTCTCTTCTCCGAGAGGAATGGTGCCGCATGAATCTCCGCGAGGAGTTCCATCCATGTACATGTTTTTCCATCGAGGATTTGAAAATTCGCTTCGCCGTGCTTTGCGAGGAACGAGCTCTTCCATCGATAGAGCTCCTCCGAAAGTGCGAAGGAGTTCTCACCGGTGAAGAGAAAAAGTTGCTCTTTCATGAGGGGATGAGAAGTGACAAGAGGGGACAAGAGGAGATGAGAGGTCAATTGCTATAAATGAGTTTTGTGAGAAGAAAATTGATCCTGGCTGTGTGATCCAGAAAATCTTCATACTGTTCTTTAGTAATAAGTTTAATTTCGAAACAGAGTTCAATAAAACTTTCCAATTCTACATTTGATCCGCGTGCGCGCATGAAGTATGTATTTCGATGAACTGATGTTTTCATTGCCGACCCCTCTGCAATATTTGCCATTGTGGAGCTTGCCGCTCTATTCATCTGATCACGCAGATGCCACGACGCACCCTGAAATGCCTGAGTGGCAAGAAAAATTTTCACCGTCATTTTTTTTGATTCCTGCCAGACAATTAAATCGCGAAAACCTTTCTTATATGTTCTCATTTGCATATGGAAAATCATACCAGAGACTCTTTCATTCCATCTCCTTTTTCCCTCTAATCACCTCTCGTACCGTCTTGTTTCCTCTTGTCCCCTTTGCGTTCTCTTTCCCTTTATTTCCTCATTCTTTGTTCTCCATATTTTTCCACTTCGTCAACTCTCCTTGCATAGAGTCACTCCTCATTTTCTGATACAATATTGAGATTCATTCTTCAAACAAAAAACAGTGCCAAAAGGTCTGAAACGTCGGCGAATTTCCAGAGTTTTCCGTGGAACATCACTCGCGGCGCTCTTTGCGATTTGCGGTATGACAGCGTTCCTCCTCGGACTCAAAACCGTGAACGAAGTGGATTCGGTGGAGAACACCGTTGCGCAGGCCGTGCAGAACAGAGTGGTGAACATCATTCTGCAGGTGCAGCCTGTGGGTGGTGGTGCCCTGCGACCGATCGAAGTAACGCCGTTCATGAATAATTCAAACACGGCGCTCCTGTATCTCCAGGAGATCCACGTGGGGAGGATTGTTCCGGTGAACTCTAATGATCGTTGCCGCACGACAAACAGTCTGGGGCGATGCAGCGCACGCAATGTTCCCGTAGGACCAGATGCCGCTATCGGTCTCGCCACAATCGATCAGCAGTACGACATTCTGGTGGATACGGTGTTCCTGGAATTCCTCACCGGCATTCCACTGGAGACAACGGGAGCCTCTGTTCAATTTGATCCCGCAAAGTGTAGCGGGAGCACCACAAGCTTCACAGGTGACACGTGGTGCCTTACCAAGGCGAACGGGCAATTTGCAGCAGAATACTTTGTGACAATCACACTCAAGGAACGGAACACCTGCACAGATTCCACACCACCCTCGTCGTTCTGCGATGCTTCAGGCAAGCTCGTCACATTCTCATGTAATCCCTCGTTCAACGGTGCCACAAAACCGTGGCAGCCAAAAGCTGAGGGGTGTGCCACGGTCCAATGTCCCGATGGGAATTTTGCCGGAGGAGTGTGTGCCGATATCACTTCCGATTTTTCGGCCTGCTCCAGCGCACAATCCTGCCGGAACAATCTCCTCTGCTCTGTGACGAATTTTGGCTCTGCAATTGCTTACGATGCAGGGCTCGATACGATTGTCATCCGCGGCGAGAGATTTGGCCTCGCTGGTGGAACAGTGAGCTTCCCCACGGGAACCTCTTCCCGCGAAACCGTGGAGGTATTCCCGGGAGCAGATTGGACCGATCGCGAAATCCGTGTGCGCGTTCCGCGCGCTGCGATTTCTGGCACGCTGCAGATTCATCCGCATACCCATGGATTCCTGGAGGAGCAAAATGGGTCACTCACTCCGGTGACGTGTGCTTCGCCTCCGGCATCTATCCGTGCATTCAAAGATCAGTTTGCCATTCTCTCACTCCAAGCGACTCCACCGGATGGCGTACGACTCGTTGCTCCTGGATTTACGACAGAGCTCCAGCTCCTTGTGCATCACAATGATTCTCTCGGAAGACTTGAGAACATTCTCGTGGAGCTCCTCGATGGATCGTTCCCAGACCCGAATACCCTCCCCGTGAACCGCAGAGTTATTGCAAGCAGCACCTGCCCCGTGACGCTCCCTGGTGGAACCAATGTACAGGAGGGCACCCTCATTTGCAGAGTTGTGGTTCCGGAGAGTGCATCGATTTTCACAGGACCATTCACGTTCCTCGTCTCGGTGGTGGATGATTTGGGGAGCGCGAAGCGCGCAGTACTCCTCGCGGGAGGAGATTCTGTGCTGAGCGGAGATTTCGATTTGAACGGCGTGCTCAGTATCGAGGATGCAGTGATCGCACGACGCATTGCAACAGGTGCACAGGGAGCTTCCCCTGCGCATCTCCTACGCGATACCGATCAGGATCGTGTGATCACAATGAATGATGTCGTGTTTGTTCTCCACTCCCTCACCAAGTAAATGCTTCGGTTTTCTCCCTTGAACGGCTTCATGCGGCAGCGCCTTTCTGGCGAGAGTACCGAGGGAGTCTCCAAGCAGCGCTATCTCCTCATTTCTTCTCTTGTGGGGATTGCCGTTTTCCTCCTTCTCGTTGCTATTGTTTCTGATGCCATTCCCTTCACTGGTGCACTCTTCCAGATTGGGAGTGGCACCAATCCAGCCTCCGGTCTCTACGTGAGTAGGAGGTACGAGGCGCTCCCGAACGAACGGGGGAGCATTGTGGTGCAGGCCGGGCAGGGATTCACCAACATGGAGGGATTTTCCCTCTCCGTTGTCGTTGATCCGTTGCGTGCAGAGATCCTCCGTGTTCGCCGCACTGCTGCTACACAGCAGTTTTCGATTTCCATGAGCTACCCTGCACCAGGCATTGTGAAAGTAGCACTCGTAGGTGCTCCACGGGCCGTTGCACCAAATACGCAGCTTTTGGAAGTGGAATTGCAACTTAAAGATAGCACAGTGAACCGCTCTGGGAACCGCATCGATGTTCGCCTGCTCGGCGTGCGCCTACTCTCGAACGGCAATCAGATCACAACCGAAGGTCACGATGGTCTCATCACGTTTGTCTCTAACCAGAATGCACTCTCGCTCCCATTCGTACCAATGATTTCGGATGTGGAACCGGGAATTCTGCCACTCGTGAGTGCTCGCACGCTCACAATCCATGGAAAAGCATTCCCGGCCTCTCCCCGTGTACTCCTTGGGAGTAGAGCCATCCCTGTTCGCTCCGCGAGTCCTACGGAAATCATTGCCACAATTCCGGAAGATCTTGTTCCGGGAGTCTACAGCGTCGCAGTCGAGAGTTTGCTCGCCGAGGAAACAGTTGTTGTCTTTGGTTCACCTGGCACAGCAGGTGCTGTGGATATTGTGGATGAGCTCCTTTTTGCAGATCCAAATCCCGTGCTCTACACCGCAGCGAATACCGCAGCGGATCTGGTGCTCTGGATTCCCGTCTTCAACCCGCTCGGTTCTACGGATGCGATCGAAGGATCGGTGGATCTGTCGGCACTCGGTGGAGACCCGGATAATAGCTTCCAGGGTGTGGGTACGAGCGTTCTTGGCCCAAGTGGAGAACGGATCAACTGGTTCCGTTTTCCTGCACAGGGTGCATTCTCGCTCCCTGAGGGGCTCGAAACCAATGTGGATTACCCGGTCACTGTCCGGGTCGAAAACCGCAGCGGCACGACGGATACCGCTCTCATGATAATTTCTCTCCGTGCACAGATTCCGCAGGGTGATGCACCGGCGTTTGGTCCGCTCACGACGGTTCCCTCTCTTCCTGCACCCGGTGATGAAACCACGTTCTACACCGATATTTCCGATGCGGATGGTGTCGATTCCCTCATATTAACGACGATCCGACTCACAGCACTTGGAGGCAGCGTGCAGAATTTGGATCCTGCAATCTCCCTCCCTTCCAACGTCTCACTCCGTACAGCACCGTTCACCACAGAGTTTACGATTCCAAGGAATGTCACTCCAGGCACGTATCAATTAGAACTCCGAGCAGTGGATGATACGGGGAACGAGACCGTGATTTCCGTGCCCTTTACCGTCACTGCCCCTGGTGATACGCAGCGTGGCCAGCCACCCCAGTTTGTGGGGAGAAAGGAGGCACGTCCTCCAGTCATTGGTCCGGGTGGTACGGTGGATTTCTTCGTGGGACTCCGTGATCCAGATGGCACCGATACCATTGATATTGTGACGATCGATCTCGTGGATGTTGGTGGAGATATCCTGGAACTCTCTCCACTCATCACGAGCGATAGCATTGGGACACTCCCCGTCACCTACCAGGGAACATTTGATCTCCCCTCTGGCATTCAGAATGGTTCCTACATGCTGAGTGTGCGCGCTGTTGATGTGAACGGACTTTCCGCAGAAACCACCATCCCCCTCACGGTGGATGCGTCACTTGGTGGAGGAGGGACTGGGAACCCTCCCGAATTCCTCGGTCGACTGGAAGCAAAGCCAAATCCGGTGGGACTCGGCGGCGAGACTACCTTCTTTGTCTCTGTGCGTGATCGCGATGGTTCGGATTCGATCGAGAAGGTGAGTGTGGATCTTGTGGATATTGGAGGAACAGAACTGGAGCTCGAAGCCGCCTCCGATCCCGTGGGCGGTTCCATTGAACCTGTCCTCTTCATCGGAGAGTTCAATCTTCCTTCCACTATTCCCCCTGGCGCCTATGCATTGCCGATCCGTGCATTCGATGATGATGGGAACGCAACGCGCACCACGCTGAATCTCCTCGTGAGCGCCATTGCGCCTCAGACGAGCGTGCCTTCGATTCTCCAGGCACTCTCCATTCCAGCGCAGGTACCTGCGGATAATAAGACAGAGACCATGTTCCGTATAGAGGTAGAGGATAGCGATGGAGTGGAAGATATCACCGTCGCGCGTATCAACCTTTCGCCTATTGGTCTTGGGATCGCTACATTCGATCTCCAGTCCGATGCAGCGGGGGAATTAAGTACCAGAGGATTCTTCGATTCACGTCCCATTAAAATTCCCACCTTCGTAAAATCCGGTGGGTACGATCTCCTGATCGAAGTAGAGGATACGCAGGGGAACCGCGCACAGCGCACCCTCCGCCTCACCGTTGGTCCGCTCCTCGGTGGGGATGCACCGATGTTTCGTGAATCCAGGTTCGTTCCGGAGACTGCAAACCCGGGTGGCAATGTGCGGCTCTACGCCGATATTGAGGATTTGAATGGTGCAGACGGGGATTCACTTACTGTCATTGCGGATTTCACAGAGGTGCGCCTGGATGTGGAAGAGCTTACGGATCTCGTAAACTTCCCATCGGGAACGCTCGTCACGCGCAATACCTTCGTCTCCCCCACGATGTCGCTCCCCGAGGATCTGCCTGTTGGGGTGTACGACATTCCGCTCATGGTCACGGATGACACCAATAACGTCGTACGTACGATTGCGAGATTGCGCGTAGAACGGGGCAATGTGAATAGCGGTCAGGAACCGCGGATCGATGTGACGCGTACATTCCAGGTGCCGCGGATCATTGCGAATGACGATGATGCCGAAGGAGAGCTCCATGTGTTGGTGCAGGATCCCGATGACGATGTTTCCACTGTGATTGTGAACATGGGGTCCATTGGCCGCGCGGATAGCGCTTCGGTGAGCTCGAATGCCGGAGATCTTGATCTCCTCTGCCGCTCTTCGTCTTCCATTGTCTGTATGGAACGTGGAGCGCTCGAGAACCTGGGCTCGCGCTGGTTCATTTTGAAGGGCATTACGATCCCACCAACGACAATTGCAGGGAACGATCCATACCTCCTCGATGTCACTGCGGTGGATGATGGGGGACATGCGGTGCAGGGTCAGATCCCACTCCTCATCGGGAATCCAGAGGATGCACAGGCGCTTGCAAAGGAACCTGTCTTCGAGCTTGTTGTTCCTGTGAGTGCAACGCAGATCGAGCTCGTGCTGAGCTCCCCTGTGGATCCATCGAACATCGATCGCTCGGGGGGACAGTTCATCATTAAACCTGCACTCAACGCGTTCTCCTCCCTTGGAGTACGCAATCTTTCGTGGGATACCACCGGACGTTACCTGTACCTACAGACTGATCCACTCACTCCCGGCGAAACCTATATTCTCTCCGTGAAGCCAGTGACGACGCCGGAGGGAAAATCGCTCACCGATATCCGTGGGAACCGCTTTGCGGCAGATCGCGGCGGAAAAATCACCTTTACCTATAGGAGTCCCGGGACGGTACCACCTCAAATAGAAAGAGTGGATGCACTGGATGCAGAACACCTCTCCGTACGCTTTAAGGAGCCGGTGCTCCCAAGCAGTGTTCACCCCGATCTCCTCTCTGCTCGTGCATCACTCGTCTCCATCGTCACAGGAGAATCGCGTCGTATCCGCGATAGCATCCTCACCGAAGGTGGGAAGGTGCTCCTTCTCCTCGTAGAACCACTGCGGGAAGGTGATCGCTACAGACTCCGCATCGAGGGTGTTCTCGCGCCAGGTCTCATCGAAGCTCCGGATCCTGGCGTCGAGAAGATTTTCATTGCGATCTTCCGTTCGCATCAAGCTGCGGGCCCGATCATTCTGCCGACTGCTGACTTAAACCATGATGGCAGAGTAGACTTTGCTGATTTTGCGCTCTTTTCGGCGGTCTATAACACCGAATACGATTTGCAGGATATCGAAACACTCCTTCCCTTCGGTGCAACAGAGGAGGAAGAAGAGGGGAGTGGATTCCAGTTTGGCGGTCGACAATCTTCTTCTTCGCGCGGGGGAACAAATCGAAGCCCCCTCGGCGGTGAGCTTCCCGATCTTCGCTTCTAACAATGCGTCTCCTCCTCTCCACCATCGGCATTCTGCTCCTCCTCTCCTGTTCCGGACGGGAGCCACGTGCCGAACGTGCGCTTACGCATAGTGCTTCCCCCGAGGGAGTACGCATGGTGCTTCGTCTACTTGAGAATTCCGGTGATACCAAGAGAGTAGGTATTCTGATTCAGAATCCCACGCACGCCCCGATCCAATCCATACGGGCTTGGGTGAGATTCGATCCAGAAACTGTTCAGGTCTCCGATCTCACAATCGAAGATGGTCGATTGACGCTCTTTGCACCAAACGAGCGTGACATCGATATGGAGGAAGGATTCGTTCGCATCGGTGCTGCCACACGCGAGCCGATCACAGATTCTCTGATGACCCTTGCAACGTTCACGATGGAATCCTCATCCACTCCAACGCTCACATTCTACGATTGGCGCGAAGGCGGAGATGGACACACGGCGGTGCTTTCCCTCGATGGGCAATCGGTAAAGAACCTGCTTCAGGCACCCCCTTCCCTCGAGCTATGACAATACTCTTCGCCAATCGAAGGCTCTCTGCGATCCGCATTGCTGCGATTCTCTCGTTTGCGATGACGTTCTTCCTCCTGCCTCCGCCTGCGGTTGCTGCAGAAGCGAACGTCCTCATCAAGTTGCGTCCGCACTGCGAGGTAGCAAATTGCCCGGATTTCCCTCTCTACGATAGTGAAACATTCATTACGAATGGTTTGAATGTGGGGGATACACTCGATATCGATATTGTGCTCCAGAATCCGACGGGCCAGTCTCTGCAATCGGTGCAGAGCTGGGTGAAGTACGATTCCAAGATCCTGAAAGGTTTGGAGGTGAAGATCAGTGATCGCTTTCCGCTCGTTGCACCAGGCGAGAGTGGGTTTGCACCCGAGAGCGGTGTCGTAAAAATCGGTGCCAGCAATGTTTCCGGTGGTATGCGGGAGAGCGAAATCGCGTTTGCGCGGATTACGTTCCAGGTTCTTAAGGAGATGACCGATATTTCCTCTCTGGTGAGTTTCCATGAGTTCAGCCTTCTTGGTCAGGAGGGGAAGACCAAGGTCCTCGTGATTGAAGAAGGTCGGACTGTGAATGTGCTGAAGACACGCCCGCGTGAGCTTCGGCTCTACTTTGGGGAGAATCCACCGCCAAGCGTCATCCCACCTTCCACGAATCCACCGGTCATTCCTCCGGTGACGAATCCACCGGTGAACCCTCCCACGAACCCGCCTACCATTCCCCCTATAACTCCTCCTCTCACCGATCCCACATTTGCAGTACTCCGTCCGCAGGGACTCCGTGTGATGACCAAGGACGATCAGGTATTTTTAATCTGGAATGCACTCCTCGATCCAAGGGTTGTTGGTTACAACATCTACTACGGAACGGTTTCCGGTCGCTACATCCAGCGGAGAACAATTTCCTCGGAAACTACCGGCGTCACGATCCGTAATTTGCCCCCTGGAACCCGCATGTACTTTGCGCTCACCGCGTTCAATGCGGGGGCTCAAGATTCCGAATACAGCGATGAGGTAGCAGTAACCGTGGGGGATTCTGCAAGCTCCACAGCTCCCTTTACGCTCGCTGAGAACGGAAATGTGAAACCAGGAAATGGGGGTGTGCCCGTGGGCACCGGTATGCCGCTCACCGCCATCATTGTTCTTGCCGTGATCGCTCTGCTTGCGGGTTTTGGATCATTCTTCTTCCGCAGACGCATTCTCCGTAACGTATGAAGCACGATGTGAATCCCAATTGGACTACTACGGAACCGGATCTACCCCCGGAGGAGCAGGTTGTGCCATTCGTTGAGGAAGTAGCGAGTGGAGAAGTCGCTGAAGTTTCCCCCGCAGCTCCTCATAGAATCCGAGTGGAAGAGGGGAAACTCTCGAACTCTCGCCTTGCGATATTTGCGACCCTCGGGGGTGGAACAGCTGTCCTCGTTTCGGTCCTCTTTCTCCAGGGTCTTAATTTTCTTCAGGCGAATATCATTGCGGATCAGACTCCGGATTACACGGTGACGCTCACAGAGGAGGGTTTTACGGAGGTGAACGTTCTGCCTGGTGATGTTCTGGAGCTCCAGAACACTCTCTCGACTGTAGAGCAGTATCGATCCGAGCTCCCGGATCCCACAACCGGAGCACCGCTCATTGCCACTCCTTCTATTCCACCAAGCGGATCACAGCGTATTTCTGTGCCTGAAGCCGCCGCAGGCAAGGAAGTGATTCTGATCAGTGGATTTAATCCGCTCCGGCGGGGCACGCTTCGTGTGGGAGGTACATCGCAGGGGAGCGCTTCCTCTTTCTCGCAGAACTCTTCCTCACCGGAGGAGATTCTGGTTCCGTCACTCCCAGAAGTTCCAGAGCAGATCACTCCTTCACCACTTCCTACAGGAACACTCTCGACAAGCTCAAAGGGGGCTTCGACCAGTTCTTCTCCCTCTTCTGTTTCTTCTTCCTCTGCTTCTTCCTCCTCAGTTTCTTCTCCTTCGCCCGTCGTGAATACGGTCACGCTTCTCTCTCCTACGGTTGATCTTGGGTTAGCAGAAAGGAAAACTTTGCCTGGTCTCTGGCCCACAATGCTCCGTGTGAACCGCTTTACCGTGGGGAGTCCGCTCGTGCCGGATCTCTCTCCCATGGTTTCTATTCCCATGCATAGAGCAGCGCCTCCATCTTCTTCTACCTCTGTCACTCCGGTTCACCATGCACCCGCAACAGGACCAGAACTCTGGATTCTCTTCCTCCTGAGTGCAGCGATTGTGCCGGTGTATTGGGTGCGGAAGGTGAGATAAGGGCAGCCCCCTCCGCATCCTTCCTCAATATTCAGATGCCGCAATGCAAAATGTATTGAAGTAGATGAATGCGGAGGGGGTTAGGGGGAGGGCGTATGATACTCACATGAATCATCGTGTGGCTTTATTTTCTCTGCCTCCCCGCAAAACTCTCCTCATCATTGCAGGGTGCTTCTTTGCTCTCACCTTTGCGATCTATGGAACATCGCTCTTCAATGAGTTTGTCCGCTTTGATGATGGCCTCCTCATTACCGAAAACGTAGCGATCAGGGAGATCTCGCCACGATCACTCGCATGGATCTTTACGCACTTTGATCCGGAGCTCTACATACCACTCACGTTTCTCACCTACCAATTCGATTACCTCATTTCCGGACAGAACCCATTCATGTTTCACCTTACAAACCTTATCCTCCATACACTCAATGCACTCCTCGTTTTCTTGTTTGTTTTCCTCCTCACAGGAAAAAAGTGGATGAGCCTCTTCTGCGGTCTTCTCTTTGCCGTGCATCCTCTCCATACGGAGGCCGTTGTATGGGCAAGCGCACGGAAAGATGTGCTCTCGGGGTTCTTCTTTCTTTTAAGTTTAGTGATGTATGTGCTTTGGGAAAAAGTGACGAGAAGGGACAAGAGGGGACCAGAAGGGACAAGAGAACTTCTTGTGCCCTCTCATCACCACTCATCACCTCTTGTCACTTCTGTTCTGTCACCTCTCGTCACCTATTGGGCCAGTGTCATTTTTTTTCTTCTCGGTCTTCTCTCCAAGGTGAGTATCATTCTGCTCCCCTTCATCCTCATTCTCATTGATTTCTACGAAGGCAGGAAAATTACAAAGCAGACGCTCACCGAAAAAGTTCCGTATTTCCTCCTCGCCTTCCTCTTTGGTCTCATTGCGCTCTATGGAAAGCGGGAAGGATTCGAAGGAGTCACGATCCTCCAGACCATCCTCATGGCTGCCCGCAGCACTGTGTTCTATATTCAGAAACTCTTTGTGCCGACATCGCTCTCGGTGCTGTACCCGATCGAAAGAGGCATTGATCCAATGTATCCCGAGTACGCTCTGCCTCTCCTCATTGTGATCGCCGTAGCCGCTCTGGTTTTTCTTTTACGGCGATACCGGGAGATTGTGTTTGGGGTGCTTTTCTTCTTCCTCATGATTTCCCCGAGCTTCCAGAACTTTGCGAAGGACGGCGATTACTTCTTTGCCTCGGATCGCTACGCGTACCTTGGATCGATTGGGATTTTCTTTCTCGTACTCTCCCTCCTCTCCTCCCCCCGGATTGAAAGGTATACTATTCAATTGAATAGTATAATATCTCAGGAAACCCTCCGGAGAGGGCTTTTGGGTCTCGTTCTCCTCCTCTTCAGCGTGCTCGCATTCAAACAATCCATGGTCTGGAAGAATTCAGAAGCACTCTTTGCACATGCTAAAGCTCAGTACCCTGCATCAAACGCGCGCGCCTACAATAACCTTGGGAATGTCTACAGGCGGCAAGAGCGCATGGAGGAGGCAATCGCAATGTTCAAGAAAGCGATTGCAATAAGTCCGCGACCGCGAACATACAGTAACCTGGGAGCGGTCTATCGAAAGGAGGGGAGAATTCTGGAAGCACTCGAAATCTATAGGCAGGCAATCGAGATGAATCCCGAAGATGCAGAGCCCTATTTTGGCATGGGCCTTGTGTATGCGGAGGCAGGGGATTACGAGAAGGCGTTCCAGGCGTACCGTGATGCAATCGACCGGGATCCAGAGTATGCGGAGGCCTACAGCAATATGGGTGCCATCTACTCTGCTGCCGGTGATTACGAACATTCCATTCCGATGTACCAGAAGGCGATCGAAGCAGATTCTCACTTTGTGCAGGCGTACTTTAATCTTGGAGTTGATTTTACAAAGTTGGGAAGAGAGGAAGATGCGATCCAGGCCTACCGCGCAACACTTACGATTGCACCGGAGAGCATTGCTGCAAGGATCAATTTGGGAATCCTTCTCTATTCGCAGGGTGCTATTGATGAATCGAAGAAGATGTTCAAGGAAATACTGAAAAGAGATCCGGAGAATGTGACTGCTCGCAGGGCATTGCAGCAAATGCCCTGATTACTCCCGTTCCTTCTTTACGATGCACTGCCCGTTCTCGCAGACTGCGGCGTTGTAGGAGCAGAGAACACACTGCGGGGTGGAACCCTCGCGTCTGCAGGTTTCGAGGGTGTCGTCCATAGCAAGTACGAAGCTTGGATAGTTTGATTTATTGACGGCAATGCCACAGGTAATATGCGGGCAGCTCTGGCGAACCATGATGCAATCTGCTGTGGAGCCGCACTTGGTGTCCTCTGCATTGAGCTGAAGAAGTGTCTGCTTTTTTGCTGCGCATTCGTGCTGCGGCTCTGCGCCGGTACAATCCTCTGGGCAGTGGAATCGGCGATGGGGAGGGAGGACGTTTTCGTAGAGTTCGCAGATACCGTTGCCGCAGAGAGGAGGGGATTGGGGCTCAGGTTCGGGCTCAGGTGTTGGCTCTGGTTCTGGAATAGGTTCTGGCTCCGGTGGGGGGCAGAACATCTTGGTGCATGCGGGGCCACTACTTGTACACACACATGAATTACAGCCGTCGGGAGAAGGGAAGCCCTCTCCGATTTTGTACCCTCCCGGGCATCCCTCATTAAAAAAAATCTCATGGAGACAAGCATGCGAACAGCCATCATCATCAAAATTGTTCTGATCGTCGCATTCCTCTCCTGTCTGCACCATTCCATCGCCACAAGAGCCGAGATCGAGAGCTTTTCGCAACTCCTCCACTTGCTCCCGGAGTGGTGCAATCAGACGATCTTCTATTCGTGCAAAGAGGATTGCTGCCTGTGCTCGCGTGATTTCGTCCTGTGGACCAAAGAGGCCATTCCCATACCCCTGCATCATTCCAAGCGAGGCATACCGAGAGATCGCGTCCCCTGCTTCTGTTCCCACTTCCACATCGGAAAAAAAAGATGAACGAGCAGAGCGCTGCGCAATTGCATTACCCGTCACGATACCGATTCCAAAGACTGCGAGGGTGCCGAGGAGGAGACGGAATGGGGAATGCACGCTGGAAAGCATAGCAGAGGAGGGAAGGGTTTCTACCTCACCTTCATATCCGTCACATCTCGCGTAAAGCAGTAACGTCCCGCAGGATGGTTCCACTGAATATCGTATTGATCGTTCCGCACTGTAGAGAATGTGGCGCAGAACTCGTAGGTGGTGCTGTTCACGACGCGATATTCGTAGGGCATCCCGGTTTCTGGATCAAAAATTTCCGGCCGTTGATACACAGCTTTGGCTACCACTTCCTCAAGGGAGGAGGGGAGTGGTTGTTGCGGCGAAGCATCGGGAGGGTAGGGTTGCCCGTTAAAGACAATATTCAGAATTTCCTGGTGGATGACTCGTAGATGTTCGATGCGCTTCTCATCGAACCTCCGGAGGCGCTGCGCAGCTGGGGAACCAGAGAGGACGAGTCCCCAGACGATTGCAATGGCAACGATCACGGAGGTCATTGTGAGGAAGCTCACATTAAGTTGCTTGGAAGCCGCCGAAGCAGGAGAAGTTTTGAGTGCCAGAAAGTAGTAGGTGAATGTGAGACCCGCGGAGACGAACACTGTGAGGACTTTGAGAAGGAATCGAAGTGAGAGTTCACCCTCGAGGAGCGAGAAGATGAGCGTGATCACATCGCCCATCATTGCGCAGGCAGCAACGAAGAGCGTGATGTAGGTGAGCCACCGCCGCACACCGCTCCACGACTTCTCCGGATGTTTACGCATTTCCCCCTGGATGATTTTGGACATCCAGAGAAGCAGTGGAAAGGAGACGAGCACTGCAGCCATCCCCCAGCGAATGCCAGAGAAATTATTGATCGAGTAACTGTAATCCGTCGCGGGATCGGGGAATAATCGTTCAATGTACTGGAAGAAGAGAGCAATGGAGCTAATCACAAGCGTGTAGAGTGCTGCAAAGCTGATCAAATGGAAGAACGCATCTCTGGCTCCCCCGGCATCCGGTGGTACCGGTACCGGCATATCGAGCCCCTCTGCGGAGAGCGCTTGTGCCACATCACGCTCCTTCCAACCTGAGGAGAGGAGGAGCATCCTGATCGTTGCGTGATCCATGCCTTTCTTCCTTGCATGAGTAATGAATTCTTCGAGGGGGCGTGTTTGCATAGACGCGAAGTATATCTCCTTTCTCCGAATTTGTCGAGAGACTTGGGGCTGTTTTAATTTCATTCATTCCTCTGAGAAAAGAATGCGCTTCGATAAAAAAACACCCGGGGTTTCTACGCCCGGGTGTAAAGGATTTGCTATGGAATGATCGCCTCATTTATATAAACAATGTCGCGAGTGCGAGAGTGAGAGTGGAGAAGAGCTTGATCAAAACGTGGAGCGAGGGACCCGCTGTATCCTTAAAGGGATCACCAACGGTATCACCTGTGACTGCAGCTTGGTGAGCAAAACTCTTCTTACCGCCGTAGGCGCCTCCTTCGATGTACTTCTTCGCGTTATCCCATGCGCCACCAGCGTTATTCAGGTAGCAGGCGAGAATCACACCGACAATCGTACCGACCATCAAGAGTCCCGCAGCTGCTTCCGCACGGAATACAACGCCGACAATCACTGGAGCAACAATTGCGACGATTCCGGGGAGAATCATCTCTTTTAACGCAGCTCGTGTCGCGATATCCACACATGCGGCGTAATCAGGATCTTCGTGCCCCTCCATGATTCCCTTCTTCTCGCGGAACTGGCGGCGCACTTCCTCCACAATCACTCCTGCAGCACGACCCACGGAGCGCATAGCGAGCGAGGTGAAGAAGAACACGACCATAGCGCCGAGGAACGCGCCGATGAACACTTCTACCTTTGCAAGATCGACGACCGTAAGTTTCGCTTCCTCCAAAAATGCGGAGAAGAGGAGGAATGCTGCGAGCGCCGCGGAGCCCACCGCGTACCCTTTGGTGAGAGCCTTCGTTGTGTTACCACAGGCATCGAGTTCATCTGTTACTACTCTCATATTTTCCGGAGCTTTGCTCATCTCCACGATGCCACCTGCGTTATCCGTAATCGGTCCAAACATATCCATCGCAAGCACGTAGCCAACAACTGCGAGCATGCCCATGGTCGCAACCGCTGTTCCATAAATGCCGCCATGTAAAAGGCCAGTCTGCGAACCGAACCAGTAGGATCCGTAAAGTGCCGCGCACACCGCGAGCACCGAGAGCGCCGTGGATTCCATACCAATTGCTGTTCCCTCGATAATATTTGTCGCATGACCCGTGGTCGAGGCCTTTGCGATCGCCTGCACCGGGCGGTGCTGCTTCCCCGTGTAGTAATCTGTGATGTAGACGAAGGCGATCGAGCAGAGTACGCCGACGATTCCTGCGAAGAAGTACCATGTCTGGACGCTGAACATGGATTCACCCGAAAGAGCTTTCGACCCTGGCTCAACGAGGAGATGGGCCGTCGAAAACATGTAGTGAGAAGTGAAATATAGAGCGATCGAGGTGAGCACTGCCGTCACCCAGAATCCACGTGTCATTGCCTTCATCGGCGTATCGTTCTTCTTTACCTTCACGGTATAGACACCGATTACGGAAGCAATGAGACCGAGTGCGCGGAAGACGAGAGGGAAGAGAACTCCCTTAATGCCAAAGTACGGGTAGAGCGCAGCGCCAAGCACCATGGCGCCGATGTTTTCTGCGGAAATCGATTCAAACAAATCCGCACCGCGACCTGCGCAATCACCAACGTTATCACCGACGAGATCGGCAATCACTGCGGGATTTCTTGGGTCATCCTCTGGAATACCTGCTTCAATTTTCCCGACGAGATCTGCGCCAACGTCAGCGGCCTTCGTGTAGATCCCTCCGCCAAGCTGTGCGAAGAGCGCCACGAACGATGCGCCGAATCCATAGCCGACGATGAGTGCGGGAATGCTCTCCACTGATCGATTGAGACCAAACTTATAGAGGAGATAGAGGCCAGAGATTCCAAGTAGTGAGAGTGCCGTGATCACGATTGCGGAAACCGTGCCGCTCCGGAGCGCCATTTTGAGCGCTGCATCAATTCCATGGGTGGATGCATCAGCAGTCTTCAAATTTGCGCGCGTTGCAACAATCATCGAAACAATGCCGGAAAGCCCGGAAAGCACCGCGCCAAGGAGGAACGATCCGCCAACTTCATATCCTTTTGTCCACCCTTCCGCTCCACCCGTCACCCCGTATGCAACCGTAATTCCCACGCCGACGATCAAGCACAAAATGGCGATCGTCCTATATTGCCGTCTCACGAATGCGTTCGAGCCTTTTAAAATAGCAGCAGCAACTTTCTGCATTGCTGGCGTTCCGTTTCCCCCCTTCTTTACCCCATGCCAGAAAACGAGGCTCCAAAGGAGTCCCAAAATGCCAATAGCGGGAGCAAAGAGTTCGAGGGTGAGTGCCATGATGAAAGGAAAGGAAGGTAAGTAAAGAAAAACTGCAGAGGAGTGGCTCTCCTCCATTTAAAACTGGCATTAGCCTAGGGAAGCACCGATCAAAGTCAAGGAGGGTGACCCCTCTCGCCATTTTCGTATTGTAAGTTTCTGCCCTCCTGATCACCTGAGGAGAGAATAGCAATTTTGTGACAAAAGTGTTATAATGTAATTAACACATACCCATGAAACAGAAGCCAAAAATGGATCAGCGGAGGCTTGGTTTGATGCTCGCATTTGGAGCATTGATGTGGGGTGGGACGTACAGTGCTCTTGCCAAAGGTCTCACGCCGTTCCTTTCGCCGGTGACGCTCCTCATATTGAGCGAAGCACTCACTGCGGTTTTCATCATCATGACATTTGGTCTTGCGCCACTTCTTAAAAAGTTACTGGAAATGGATACCCGATCGCTCTGGTTTTCTGCCCTTATTGGTATTTTAAATTCCGTCATTGCGCCGTTCCTCTGGTTCTCTGGACTTGCCCGCACCTCGGCAATCAATGCTTCTATTCTGTCTTCGATGGAAATCATTTTCATCATTGTCCTTGCAAGGTTGTTCCTCCGGGAAACACTCACGCGGACCCAGGTTGTAGGTGCAGCGACGGTGCTTTTTGGTGTCGCGATCATTAATTTGATCCCGATGGATGGGACTTCTGCAATGCATGTGGGAGATCTCCTCATTCTGCTTGGGTCCTTTACCTATGCATTGGGCGCCATTCTCTTTAAGAAGCACCTTTCGCACGTCATGCCCGAGCTCACAATTGTGATCAGGAATATCGTCGGGATTGCAGCAGCGTTCTTCATCAGCCTCTTCTTCCACTATTCCTTTCTTGCAGAGGTCAAAGCGTTCCCCTTGGAAAAGGTGGCGCTCCTCGTGGCATTCGCTTTCTTCTCTCGCTACTTAAATCTCACGTTTTTCTACGAAGCGATTGAGCGCCTCCCTGCAACTACACTCTCACTCATTGATATCGGTAATCCACTCTCTGGCATTATCTTTGCTCACTTGATCTTGGGTGAGCAGATCGCTTCGTATCAGATAGTGGGAGGGATCTTCATTCTCTGTGGGCTGATGATTGAGCAACTCTCGATTCCGGCGGCACTCCAGCATCCACTGGATTTCTTAAAGTTAAGGAAACGTATCATGCCGATTCCTGTCATTCATTCGATTCCGAGGCACGTCTAAGAGGAGGGTTTCCAAAGGGTGTCCCTAGAAATACCCCTCCCTGCGCTCCCCAAGGTCTTCTCCACTGACCCTTGATTTTTTCCTACGGAGGACGTACACTTCACAAAATTGCATTTTATGTTACTACATACTATTCCTACCCCCTCACAACCATTGGAAAAACCACTCCTCAAGGGTCTTACTATTCTTTTGGTGAATATAGGATCTGCCAAGAAAGCCTTTATTCCACGCATTATGAAGGAATTGGGGCTTCGGGTTGTTGTGCTCCACACAGAGGTTGCAGACTGGGCCAGGCCCTACGTGGATGAGTGGATCATTGTCCCGGAAAAAGCCCCCCAGGACTTTATTATAGAGGCTCTGCGAGAGTCCTTTGCCAGGATGAAGAACCCTCCGAATGGTGCGATTACATTCTGGGAGGAGGAGATTCCGCTCCATGCAAGGATTTGCAAGGAGTTTGGATTTGTGGGGAACAGTATCGAAACCGGATTTCTCACGAGGAGCAAATACGCAATGCACGAGACCTTCCGTAAAAAAGGATGCAACGGTGTGCGCCAGAAGCTCATCCGCTCGAATGAAGATCTCCATGAGGCCATGCGGACAGTCGGATTCCCCGCAATCATGAAACCTCTCTATGGCTCCGATAGTCTCTACGTGGTCTATGTACCGAATGCGTTGAAGGCCATCGAGCAGTACGATTACATTTCGAAGAGCTACAAAGAGCACCCCTACGAAGGAATGCAGACTGTGGAGTGCGGCACATTCGTCTACCAGGAGTACGTGGATGGTACCGAGTTCAGCGTGGAATGCGTGATCCAGAACAGTGTTCCAAATGTGATCTGCATTCACGAGAAGACCAAGATGCAACTCCCGTTCTTTGTGGAGACAGGGGATATCACCCCACCGCGCGTCCCTCTCGAAGTCCGCACAGCAATCGAAGAGGAAACGAAGAGCGCGCTCATTGCACTCGGAGTGCGCGATAGCCTTGCGCACGTCGAGATCAAGATGAGTAGCCGCGGACCACAGGTGATTGAGATTGCCTCCCGCATGGGTGGCGACGATATCTTCAGTAGCGTGCTTGCATCCACGGGATTCAACATGGTGAAGGCTGGTTGTGAGGTAGCGCTTGGAAAACCGTTTTCCGAGCGACTGGCGGAGAAGCCCCTCGCCGCATTTGCCAAGTACTTCATCCCCCAGATCAGTGGAACGATCACCGCGATGGAAGGGTTCGAAGAGCTCCGCGCGCAGCCGGATGTGTTTGATATGTTTGTCGGGAGCAAGGTGGGCGATTCGATCGCCGTTCCCCCGGATGGCTACGAGGTGGCAGGATGGGTGCTCGTCACGGGCGAAACTCCTACCGCAGTTGTTCGTCGCATGGAGGAACTCTTTAAGACCTTGGTTCTCGATGTCTGCCCCCTGGGGGAAGAGTTCCAGACTGCAAATACCCCCGCATTCACTGCGTCGAGGCTCGCTCTCGTCTAAGGAGAGCTAGAGTGCGTACGCGTTCACTTCTGGGTATGAAGGAGCTTCGTAATAGGCATCGTGTTCGTCTTTGGTGTGGGTGAGCTTGATGAGTTCTTTAATAAGTTGCTTCGCCTTCCTAAGGCTCATCGTACTATGAATCGGCAGCATCATGGCAGAGGCTCCTCGCTCGCCTTGGAGGAGTTCTTGATGGAGGTAGAGGTAGGCGAGAGTTCCGCTCTCCGTAAGGTGAGCCCTGCTCCAGCAGCCATCGTAGAGGTGAATATTTTTTCGTCTCAGTGCACGTCGCATTCGTTCCGCACCAGGGAGAAAGATGGGGAATTTCTGCAAGGGAAGATTGTCTGTAATTGAGGAGGGGAATATCCAGTGATTCAGCTCTGCCTGCTCCCGGTAGTAGCGGGTGAGATTTCTCCGGAGGTCATTGATTTCCGCGCGTTGTTCCCATTGATCAAGTGCCAGGAATGCGCAGGCATTCGGGATGCGGTAGGTTGTCTCGCCAACCTTCCACCCAAGTTCATCGGGTGTGGAACCAATGAGGAGGATATGGAACTTTTTGCAGAGCCAGAGCCCGAGTGTGCCAATACCTATCCCAATGAATGGGCGCGCAAGGGGGAAGAGAATAGGGTAGAGGAGGAGCCTCGCAATCACCGATTGCTCAATCATGAGCGAGTTTTTTTGGATTTCCCGCACCTTTGCTGCGAGTGCGCTGTCGTTACAGATCACGGCACCACCCGCCATACCAGAAATCGCCTTGTACCTCCCAAAACTCAAAATCACTGCATGGCCGTAGGTTCCAATGGAATGCACCTCTCCATCGGGAACAAGGTGCGCGCAGTCCTCGATAAGAAGAATCTTCCTGCGGTCACAGAGATCACGCAGGGCCGCCATCTCTTCCGCGGGGATACCAAAAGTGTGCTGGGCAATGATTGCGCGTGTTTTCGAGGAAAGCGATTTCTCGATCGCGGAGAAGGAGAGCGAGAGAGTGTGCGGGGAGACATCGGTAAAGACCACCGTTCCCCCTGCAGCAGTGACGGCGCCCCCTGGTGAGAAACAGGTGTAAGCGGGCACAATCAATTCATCTTCTTTCTGGAGGTTCAGAGTTTTGAGTATTGCGACGAGTGCATCTGTTCCCGTACAGAAGAGGAACGCATCGTGGTGGAAAGTTTTTGCAATGCTCTGTTCTAGCTTTTCAATGCTTCCTCCATACTGATACTTTGGAATTGCAAAGAGCATTCCTAAAGCTCTAAAAAATTGATGACGATCTGCTTGAGGAGCAAAGAAGTGATGGATGGGGGAGAAGATGCGGCACATACCATTAGGAATGGGAGCTCTTACGGTACACAGCGGCATAGACCATCCACACCTTATGGTTTCTCCTGTGGGAATAGGTGCGCCACGGAATATTTCTTTCCTCGACCCGCTCGAAGCCATTCCTCATAAGGAGCTCACTCAAGGCAACCTCTGCTTTACCCTTGTTTGTTCCGAATGCCCCATGGCCAAGCCAGAATTCTTCCTTTGAATATTCGGGATTCCAATCGAATGGATCTGTGATAACAAGGAATCCTCCACTACGCACGAGCGGATACACTCTCTTGAGGAAAACTTCCGCATTCGGAACCCGGTCAATCACAGATGAGCAGCAGACCACATCAAAGGTCTCGGGTGCAAAAGGATGAGATGCGTCATCGCCCACAATAAATTCAGAGTGTGACGACGCAAATTCAGGAACAGAAATTTCCCCGAGGGGGATCGCAAATGATCCTGTTTTTGCGATTGTTTTTGCGGCATCGATGCAGGCAGGAGACGGATCAATGCCGTATGCATGCTTCACATGGTTTCCAAGCTCCAGGGCGAGTCTACCAACTGCACACCCCATATCGAGGAAGAGGGAATCTTCTGTGAGGTGCGGCAGGAGGAGATCAAGGAGCTCCGCGTAGTAGTGATCCTTTGCATCAAAAAATCCTGTGAGATCGTGTTCTTGAAGAGCTTCCTTGGAGATTGAGCGAGAGATTGCTTCCGGAAAGTGAGTATAGAGCCAACTCTCCACCGAGCGATCGGTATCACTCACGTATGACTCGATGAGGGAAGAATGATTCATAGGGAAGAGTGGAGCATACGCCTACAGGCTTTTTGAAGAGAGGCGCGAAGAGGAGCTGGAACATAGAAAAAATCCGTGTGCTCTTCCATGAGTTCTTTCCCAATCTTCTTCATTCTGGATCGCACCTTTGGGTATACGTCCGAGAGGAAGTAATTCATTGTAGGGGAACTTTGGTCCTTCTTCTCCTTATAGATCTTCTCGAGCGCAAACCACACCTCTTTCTTCTCTCCCACGCATTCTAAGGGTTTGGGAGAATCGTTATATTCAAACAGGGGCTTCGTGAGTGGGAGATCAAGTGTGGGATCTTTCCAGAAGTACGCTTCTAAAAACTTCTTACTCGTGAATGCGAGGAGCATCATGTAGGTGAACGCGCACTTGGGGCATTCGCAGCAGAATTTCTTCTCCGTGGTTCCGCGGTTACAGGAATTCCAGACATCAAAGTAGCGCCGGTTCACCGTGAACATCTTCGCGATCGGATACTCGTAATATCCAAAGAAAGGGGAGAAGTAGGTGAAATCCTTATGGAGGTAGGTATGGATGTAATGATTGATATCCTTCGCGAGATCCATAGATTTTACATACTGGTGGTTCACCTCTCTCCCCCCATAGAGGCAGTTCCCAAAGTTTGCACTGAGTTCGTTCCCGATCACAATGGAGCTATAGCGATCCGCGTAAAGGAGTGAGCCAAAGATGATTTCTCCCATATCGAACCCATCGGCATGAGTACATTTGAAGCGACGTCGAATGGGGAGGGTATTCGTAATATCCGAGCGATGCCGAATTCCTTCGTACTTCTTCGTGAGTTCCTTCTGTACTTTCTTCCTCCAGAATCCTGTGGGTTCGATGGCAGAGAGGGGATACTGAAGAAAGAAGAGAGTAGGTTTCAGCTTCATTTCCTCAAAAATCTTGAGCGCGGTGAGGGATTCCTTCCCCCCACTCATTGCAAGCAAAATGCCCTCACTCCTTTTTGCCTTGATAGGTCGAAGGTTCCTCTTCGCTTTATTCCCACTCTTCCATGTGCTCTGTAAGACGGAGAGTGGAAGTTGTTCCACGTACAGACGCTCCATCGCCATCCTGCTATAGACCTTCTTCCAGAATGCGAGGGCCGGAGCAGGTAACTTCACCGTCTCGATCACCACGTTTTTAGGCAGGCAGGTGAGGGAGATATCGATCAAAAACGAGAGTCCGATGTGGGTAGAGATGAGTTCTGCATCTTCTTTCTGTAACTTCACTTTTTTCCAATTGAGCGAGTGGAAGAAGGAGTACTTCTTGCCATCGATCGTGTAGAAAAACCGCACCCCCACGGGGGTCGTTTTCATATCGGAGAAAGTGAGAGTAGATGCCCTTTTCATGAAAAAAGAGAGTGCTAAATATGGTACTTCTTCAGATCTTTTCTTGCAAGGGTCAGTGCATCATTTTTTAAAATGATGAACTACACGCGTTACCGGAGTCATTCCTCTTCACACTATTCTTCGATACCACCCCACTCCTCCTCTACGCGGTCGTGAGCACATTTTCCACCATATACTGCAACGCCACTCGCACCCATTTTCTGGAATGTGTGACCTGGATTTCCTGTGTACTGAAACACTTCCGTTCCTTGTCTCCTGTACAGTTGTTCCCCCGTTCGTATGTCGTGGTAATAGGGTCCATGTTCACTGTGCCAATGTTCACCACCATCTGCCGGATTCTCTCCACTATAGAACGTTGCACCAAGATGATTAAAGAGATGGTAATGGATGCGTTTTGCTCCTCGCAGGATTTTCCAGTCCTGCCAGGAGAAATTATCCGGATCAAACCCCATACGTGTCACCCAAGTTCGCAGAAGCGGATCGTGCTCTGCTCCTGAAATGCGCTTACGGTAGGAATCGAAATTCTTATCATTCTCCAGGTAATCCAACGCTGATTCCACACCGACGTAATCCATGGGTGATGCAGCCAGAGGCACCCATTTACCATTTCGCTTCTTCTGTAAGAGGCCATCCACTGCAGAGGCACCGGCATGCGGGTTATTCTCGTAGTTGAATGTGAGCTCTGCATATTTTGCAAGGCCCGTTTTTGCATTGGCGGAAATTGCGATGTATTCAAAGAGGATCTGACTCACCTCTTCAGGAGTTGGATCTTGTCCTAATTTGGCTTGCTGTGCGATAGTTTCGATAGTACTTATGAATTCTCTATTTCTCCTGAGCTCCGTAACGACTAAGTTGTATTCTTGAGTATCTCTGTGTGGAGGAACCCATGAACAAATCTGGCTCGCTGCTTTCCCTATCAGATAGATCTGCTCTGTTGTTAATTCACCTTCTACCTTGTATCTCTTTTTTGCTGCTTCGAAATCCCCCTCATAGGCACTCATCTGTCTCCTATAATGCCGGAACGTATCGTGTCCAACGTATCGATAATCACCTCCAAAGTGACGATAGAGATCTTCATCTGCTTGCTCAAACTGACGTGCTACAGAAGTACGCACCAGAAGGATTTTTCCTTTCACACCGCCACCAAGAACACGACGAGTTTCTCTCCCGCCAAATTCATCTACCCCATCGTAGAGTGGTTCCTGAGTAAGGGGGAACTGGGTAAGGCGCTCTCCACAATCTCGGACTTCTACCTTTTGAAAGCCGTCGTCAGCCCACCATAACTGACCGGTATTTTGGTTTTTCTCGCGGGTAATAGGTGTCTCCGGATAGTCTTCGGGTTGGGTGCTGAGGAGTTTCATAGTTGTGACTATAAACTATTACTATAATTCTGTCAAAACTATCCCCTCAAAAAAACAGCCACCCTTGCCATTTTTGCGCCCCTCCTGTATCTAGGCGCTGCATTCACTCCTTTTTCTATGAATCCCCACGGATCATCACACGGTTCTATCGCACAAGTTATCGGCGCGGTCGTCGACTGCGAATTCCCAGAGGGTACGGCGCTCCCTCCTATCTACACAGCGCTCGAAGTCGCAATCAGCGATCGAACACTCACACTCGAGGTGCAGCAGCACTTAAGTAAGGGAATGGTGAGGACAGTCGCAATGGGATCCACCGATGGCTTACGACGCGGTTCAGAGGTAAAAAACACAGGAGAGGTGATCATGGTGCCGGTGGGGCCAGAGACTCTCGGTCGCATGTTCAATGTTCTAGGTCAGCCGATTGATGGACTCCCGAATGTGAAAGCAAAGAAGTACTACCCAATCCACCGCGAGGCTCCCAAGTTCACCGATCAATCCACCACGACGGAAATCCTGGAAACCGGAATCAAAGTCATTGATCTCATCTGCCCCATCCTTAAAGGAGGAAAAGTAGGACTCTTTGGTGGAGCAGGCGTGGGGAAGACCGTCATCGTGAAGGAGCTGATTCGAAACATTGCAGCGGAGCATGGCGGATACTCAGTATTTGCAGGAGTAGGGGAGCGGAGCCGCGAAGGAAACGATCTCTACTACGAAATGAAGGAATCCGGAGTTCTGGAAAAAACATCGCTCGTCTTTGGGCAGATGAACGAACCCCCAGGACCCCGCCTTCGGGTGGCACTCGCCGGACTCTCGATCGCGGAATACTTCCGTGATGAAGAGCAGCGTGATGTGCTCGTGTTCATCGATAACATCTTCCGCTTTACGCAGGCTGGATCCGAAGTTTCCGCACTTCTTGGACGTATTCCCTCCGCTGTCGGCTACCAGCCGACCTTGGCGCAGGAAATGGGTGCAGTGCAGGAGCGCATTGCTTCCACGAACAAGGGATCGATCACCTCGGTACAGGCGATCTATGTTCCCGCTGATGACTTCACCGATCCCGCTCCTGCAACAACGTTCGGGCATCTCGATTCCACGATCGTGCTCACACGCAGCCTTGCGGAGCTCGGTATCTATCCGGCTGTGGATCCTCTCGATTCCACATCCACGATCCTCGCACCGGAAATCGTAGGGGAAGAGCACTACAACACCGCACGTGCTGTGCAGAAAGTTCTCCAGCGCTACAAGGAGCTCCAGGACATCATCGCGATTCTCGGTATGGATGAGCTCTCCGAAGATGATAAGAAGACCGTGCAGCGCGCACGCAAGATTCAGAAGTTCCTCTCGCAGCCATTCTTCGTCGCTGAGACCTTCACCGGTACGCCCGGAAAATTTGTGACGAGAGAGCAGACCGTGAAGAGTTTCAAGATGATCCTCGATGGCGAACTTGATTCTGTCCCAGAGCAATCCTTCTATATGAAAGGCGGGATTGATGAAGTTCATGCCTAATTTTCAATTCTCAATTTTCCATTTCGATGCTTCACCTCGCCATCATCACTCCGGAAAAAACCGCCTACGAAGGAGACGTGGAGAGCGTCACGGTGGAGACAGGCGATGGGGAAATCACTGTACTCCCAAAGCACATTCCCCTCGTCTCCACGATTCTCCCCGGCAGTTTGATCGCACGGGAGAAAGGGGGAGAGCATCTCTTCGCGGTCTCCCGCGGTCTCATCGAAGTCGATTCGACGGGGGTGCAGGTGCTCGTCCGAACAGCAGATAGTGCTGATGAACTTGCCGATGAGGAAGCCGTGATTCGCGCAAAGGAGGCAGCGGAAAAACTCATGCAGGAGAAGCGCACAGATGCCGAAGCATTCGCAGATGCCACTGCCGCTCTTGAGCGTGAACTTGCACGCTTGAAGAGTGTGCGAAGACGCCCCTCAATCCGAAGATCACCGTCCTCTCTTCCTCCATCACAGGCAGCATGATGGTTGCAACATTTCCACCCTCGGCCGAAAAGAAGGAGCCCATGAATGCGTTCCAAATGCTTGGACTTGTAGGGGAAATTGGCACCATGATCGCGGTTCCCGCATTCCTCCTTGGATTCGGTGGCGCATACCTCGATAAGAACTTTGGCACCTCTCCTCTCTTTGTGATTGTTGGCCTCGCTGTTGCACTCATCTCATCCTCTCTTGCAGTGTGGCACCGTGTTCAGCCGCTTCTCGATTCAGTCGCTGCGGCTCCTTCGCTCGAAGAGAACGCCGAGCCCCAGCCCAAGCCCTAGCCCCTTCCCATGGCCACCATCCACGCACCCACACTGGCTTCCGAAACGGTGTTCCACATTGGGAACTTCGGAGTCCGAAACACCCTCATCATGGCGTGGATCACGATGGCTATCCTCATCGCGGTTGCACTCATCGGGAAGCTCCGCGGCTATAAACTTGTGCCAAATCGCTTTCAATCGTTCCTGGAGCTCATCATCGAAGGTCTCCTCTCCCTCATCGATTCCGTGATGCAGGATCGGGTGCTCACACGACGCGTGTTCCCGATGATCGCAACGTTCTTCCTCTTTATCATCCTCGCAAACTGGCTTGGCATCGTTCCAGGAGTAGGGAGCATTACCGTGCAGGGAATCCATAACGGCGAAGAAGTGGCGATTCCGATTCTCCGCTCCATGAATGCAGATGCAAACGTCACCCTGGCATTCACACTCATCTCCGTCATCGCAACACAGATTCTGGGGATCGCCTCTGTAGGAATGATTGGTCATATGAAAAAATACCTCGTCGCTCCGTGGCAAAAACCTTACGGCATTGGTACGGTGGTTGGCATTCTTGAGTTCGTAGGAGAGTTTGCACGCCTTGTCTCCTTTGTCTTCCGTCTCTTTGGCAATATCTTTGCAGGGGAGGTTCTGCTCGTGGTGATTTCGTTCCTTGTCCCATACCTTCTGCCTGTGCCGTTCTTGGGGCTCGAGGTCTTCGTCGGATTCATTCAGGCGCTGGTGTTCTCGCTTTTGACGGTTGCATTCATCAAGATGGCAACGATGGCGCACGGCGATCATGATTCTCAGCCTGCTCACGCTTAATTATTCTCTTCACTTTTCTTCCCCTTCTTATCCTATGGAAAATCTTACCGACGCAGTCACGACGGCTCTCCTCGATCCGCAATCCGTGAAGGATCTCGGCATGGCACTCGCCATGGGACTCGGTGCCATCGGTCCTGGTATTGGCATTGGTATCATCGGTGGCAAGTCTGCAGAAGCCGTTGGGCGTAATCCCGAGGCAGCTGCAAAG
>Ga0209542_10003327_pt1 | contig 34487 bp, 33 predicted proteins | sample RifCSPhighO2_01_FD_184028 | JGI IMG/M metagenome (GOLD analysis project Ga0209542, IMG submission 184028) | Soil microbial communities from Rifle, Colorado - Rifle CSP2_plank highO2_0.1 (SPAdes) (version 2) | ecosystem: Environmental > Terrestrial > Deep subsurface > Rock core/Sediment ...
CTCGCATTCGCTCGTCGATGCGAGGCGGGTTCCAGATCCGGTTCCAAAATAGGCTTTATATATTCGTCAAAAAATAATCTGCGAACACCTTTGGTAGACCTGGAATATCGCGAAGCCAAAGCACCTAAAACTTCACTGGGTAAATATTTCGCAGCAAAAATATTTTTGTCTATATTTGTAAAAAACGGGGAGACAAAATAAGCCTCTTCCTTGGAAAATTTTTCTTTTATCTGATTACTCATTTAGTCTGTCATAAAAACCCTTTAAGGGTCCGTCCTTATTATAGGTTTAGAATCTGCAAAACTTTTTCGTGAATCGTTTCTTTTCCAAGTAGTTTGCCTTTTTCAAAACACTTGATAGTCTTCCAGTGTTTGCTGCTTTTTGCCAAACTCTCAAAAACTTTGGCAACAGTGGAAAGATACATTTCATTTTTCTCGTGAATATCCAGCTTTCTTCCTTTCATTAATTTTTGACTCACGTTAACAGGAACAGAAAAATAAATCACCAGATTTTCTTTAGGAATTTTGTTTTGCACGTATTCAAAATTTTCTACCCAATCAATAAATTTTTGCTTCCCGCTTTTTATCTTTGCTGCCTGATGGGCAATATTCGAAGCAGTGTACCGATCACAAACCACGTACTTTCCCCCGTTTAACCATTTGGAAATTTTTTTAGAGGCAAGCAGTCTGTCGCCTGCATAAAGAATTGATGCCAAATATGGATCAACTTCTGTTGCACTTCCAAATTCACCTTTTAAATATTTTGTAATAACTTTCCCCCAAGTAGATTTGTAATTCGGAAAAGAAATTAATGCCGTGGGGACTTTTCGCTTTTGAAAAAATTTATATAGAAGTTTTGCTTGCGTTGCTTTTCCGCTACCGTCAATCCCCTCAAAAACTATTAAGCGCCCTTTTCTAATTGACTTATTTATTACTGTCATCGATTCAAAATTCCACCCACAAGCATTTACTGAAATTGACCTAATTATTCTAATTAACCTAATTCCTAATTTGGAAATTTATTAATTGGTAATTGATTAGAAATTAGACATTAGAAATTAGAAATTTTATTTCTTATGTTTTTCAATTCGAGAAACAACCGGTGTTTTCGATCCACTATACCTGTCACTCCTGCTACCTTCGTATTTCATCCTTACGGGTAATGCCAATTTTTCAAAAGTAAATGCGCAGATCGGCATGCCGCAGTAAAGTATTGCAGGTTTTGGCCCCAAATTCCCAAGCTCCAGAACCGGCGCCCCGTTCCAACCAGGGTCGAATCTTGCGGCAGTTGAATGAACTAAAATCCCAAGCCTTGCAAGCGAACTTTTGCCTTCAAGTCTCCCTAAAATATCGGCCGGTAACCTCAAAACCTCGCGGGTGGAAGCGATAGCAAACGCTCCCGGCTCTAAAATAAACGGATCGCCGTCTTGTAAATTAACCTCTTCCATCGCATCATCCGGCAACCCCCTTTTTGTATCAACGAACCTGTAAGTTCCTGCGCGAAAAAGTTTTAACTTGTTTCCTAAATGAAAATCTATTGAAACCTGGTCAATATTTTCGCGCCAGTTTTTATCTAAGGGAGAAATCTGAATTTTGTTTTTAGAAATATGTTCGGCAATTATCCAGTCAGGTAAAATTCCGATGATGGAATCATCACCCTTCCGTAGCTTACCAGCGAAGGAGGGCAACCTTTGCCCATCTTGTCTCCTTTGACTACTATTCACCTTTCGCCCCCTCTGACCTTTCAAGAAATCATAAACAATTTGTGACCATGTTTCCATATTTTTGTAATAGCCACCAAGTCGAGACAACGGTTCTAACCTGCCAAGCTTATGCTCATCGCGTACCGTGATATTCTCCAAGTCCCCTGATATCTTAATTACCAGACCAATATGCACCAAACCAACATCGTTCGAGTCATCATTAATCAACCCCAAAAATTCACTCTTATATTTTCCGCTATAATCAACCTCTTCTTTAAACTCTCGATCCGCCCAATCCATGATACTTTTACTGCCAATATCGCTCTTATTGATGTGGCCTCCAATCCCAATCGAAAATTTATTAGCTAGGCGCAAATCGGTATGATCTGTGCGTCTCTGCATTACAAAATATTTGCCACCTGCCTCAAAAAATAAATAAGGAATTATCTGCTGCCAGCTCGGGTCTTCTTCGGCTTTGTTTCTTGCTAAAAATTTGTGCTTCCTGTTAATTACGCTTAAATATTTTTTAAGGTCATCGGTTTTTAAACCATACCAACCGCCGAAAGAAAACATATCACTGCGTGCAATAACCATCACCCGCTCTTCTTGCTTGTCCTTCGGAGCTTTAGCGAAGGAGGACTTGCCCCTCAAAGCTTTCTTGTCCACCGCAGCTTTAGCGAAGGTGGAAGCGGCGTGGGGTTTTTTGCGCGATTTAATAATTTTTTGAGGTCTCTTCGGCATCAGGATTTTAAAGGGGCAGTTGAATTTAAACTATTTTAGCATGTAGAGTTACTGTTTAATAACCGTAACCAAAGTACTACCCAAATTTCCAGCAGCATCAAAAGCTCTTGCCTCGATTAAATGGGCACCGGAAGCGATTTTCTTTGGGGCAATATTCCATGTGTAATATACACTAGTTGCATCGTCAAGTGATATCATTATTTCACCGTCAATTAAAATTTGCACTCTGGTAACGGCTATATTGTCTGTTGCTTGGGCATTGATAATAACTTTACCGGGCTTCCCCTCAATTACAGCTCCGTCTGGGGGGGATGTAATAACAACATTGGGGCTCTCATCATCAACAATACTTTCTATAGGTGAGGATGAGGGTGAGGGTGACGCCACAGGGCTTTCGGACGGGCTAGGCGACTGCTGGGAAGAATCCGCAAATGGTGCCTTGTAGATTAATAGTCTTCCACGGTTTGCATCACCCGCATATAAATTATCATTTTCATCAAATGCGGCCGAAAACCCCATTGAAAAGAAGTCATTAAACAAAAATTCAGGGGAGGTACCAGATCCCAAGGGATCATTATAAGCAGCAAAAAATGCTCCCGGATCTCCAGGGTTTGATGGATAGTATTGATTGAAACCCATGACCATACGGTTTTGGGAGTCAAACGCCATTTCCCAAGCCGCAACGTTTTCGAACACTTTTACAGGATTTTGGGCTAATACAACTTCTGAATTATTAGTTGGAAACGTCGAGTTGTCAAAAATCAACATTCTCCTATTCCCCCGAATCTCAAGTGAATGATCCTGAACATATAAATTACCGAAATTATCAAGGGCTACATGACCAGGATAACAAAGAGTATTTAATTGAGCGTCATCAATCTCTTCCCCAGCTTTACCGTCACCATCCAGATCAACCCCTCGATTACACGCAGTGCCGTTGATATCAGTTTGGCCCAGAACCACATCAACCACAGGATTAGTTAGAGGGTTTCTCACCCTAAATACCCTGCTAGTATTTGGATGTGAAATCCATAAGAATTCACTGTTCTCAGTTACAGCCACACCATAAAAGGTACCTCTGTCACCGTCAATCTGACCTCCACCCAAAACTGGAATCGGATAGTTTATCCAAAAATCCGGTTCCTCACCAATACTTAAAGGTAAATTGTAGTGTTCAACCCTGGTTGGAGCAAAACCTGCAGTATGCGCCGCACTAACCCACAAATTATTATTTTTGTCTGCCTTCATCACACTACAGCAACCGCTAATAAACTGACTAAAGCTGGTAGACCCCAAACCCGCGTAACCATCTGCCGGTTGGCCATTTGAAAGTGATCCCGGATTATTCCAAAACATTATTCTACCCGCATCTCCGACAATAAGCTGATTATTAGAAATTGCTATACCCCGAGCGTTTACAAGCCCAAAAGCATCTTTTTGATTACCTGCCACACTTGAGCCAAACAGTCTTCGCGTCCAAGTATGGGCGGGCTGGCCCTGAGCAAAAAGCAAAACATCGTATCTTCTTGCACCAGCCCCTGGTGTCAGAAGCATATTACCATCCTTATCAATACCTATAGAACCTATCACATTACCTAAAACATTACCGTTACCCCTAGTACCAACCTCGCGAACTTTTGATTCTGTATTCATATCCCACAGTTCTACTACCGAATTTCCGAAATTTGATACCCAAATGCCCGACTGAAACGGATCAATTTCCAAACTAGTAGGATTCTTAAACCCCGTACCGAAGTTTCGCCCACTCATTCCGTTTGTGAACGGTGGATCATATACTAAAACCCGGTTGTTCACCTTATCAGCTACATAAACCTGACCCTCATCATTAACTCTCACTGCGGCTGGATGATTTAGCTCATCGAGAGCACTACCAGCACCTCTAGAAGTGAAATCGTCCTGTCCTAGTACCAAATTGGCCTGCTTTGAACCTTGAGGGAATCTTAAAACTCGGTTGTTAACTGTATCCGTCACCCAGAGATTTCCACTTGAATCAACATGGACTCCTGCAAGTCGGCCTTGATTGGATTTAAAACACAATGTTGAGGCATCAATAACGGATTGGCCCTTGTTGCAATCATTCCCACTAAAATCATTTTGACCCCACGCATCGTCAGCCACCTTATCTGTAGCAAAGGGGTCTATGTACTTCAACACACGATTGTTATGGATATCAGTTACATACAAATTACTCGCCGAATCAATATACATGTTCGATGCAGAACCTGCTTCTGATATACTCAATTGATCCTCATTTAAACCGCATAAAGTTGCCGCACTAGCAGGCGCACGATTCGGAAAATTTTGGAAACCCGAATCTCCATTACAAGCAGTCGAATTCATATTTGGCTGACCAATAACGATATCGGCAGAGCAGTTAGCAGGATCGGTAGTTTTTGATAGACAATTTTCCCAATTAAAGCCTAGTATTCTGCTATTACTCCCGTCCCACACATACATTCGTTGAGGCGAACTATTTCTGTCAATTATGACACCCCTCGAGCCCCACAGTCTGTTAGGTACTACTGTATTGGGAACTATCTCAGAGAATTCCGGTTTCCCAATTATAATGTCTGCCCACTTATCACCAGCCGCTCCTCTAACAACCTCCCCAGCTTGAGCTTCTTGATCACCTTTTTTTTGACCTATTAAACCCAAATCTTCAAGTCCACCTAATGGCCCTAAATATATTAAAGAAAGAAAGATAAAAATAGCGGCAATTCCCAGAGAAGTATATTGTTTTCTGTTGTCATTAAATTTCTTAATGAAATTAGACTGTGTATCCGAAAAGTTTGTTCCTAGCAACTTTGCCACCTATTTTCACAATAAGATTTTAGGCAGTTAATGTCAATTAACGTACATAAAAATTGTAAAAAAGTAAGTTTATCTTTAATCTTAAGGTAAGATGACACTACAGGTTAAGTACATTTTAGGTTTATCCAGCTTTATATTTTTCCTATTAATCGGCTATATTTCAATCTTTATATTAAGGGCCGACACTACCCTTCAAAGTTTGATGCAGATTTTTTACATACTGGCTATTATTATTGGAATTTCTTTAAAAACATTTCTCCCAAAAATTCCCAAAGATAAAAAAATATATTTCTATATAATAGCCTTGACTCCGGTAGTGGCTTTTATTTATTTATTGATATTTTCCACAGGTTCTATATTTAGCCCTTATTTAATCCTTACCCATTTTTTTACTATAGCTGTTTCTTTTTTAATATCACCTTTAATAGCTGTTTCTTTCGTTTTTGCAACAATCTCGCTGCTTGTTTACAACTCGGTACTCGATACAGCACTTAAAACCCTCTCCTCGCAAAACCCTTTTTTAGGGATTTTATATGTAATTAGTTACCTAGGCCTAATACCGTTATCATACATTTTGGCTAAAGAATATAAAGTTAAAGAGGAATGGGCCAAAATTCTCGAAAAACAAATTGCCACATCAAAAACCCAGGAAGAAGAGTTTCTCAAAAACATCAGTGAAGTAATTATTGTCATTGATGTTAATTTTAAAATCTTATATATAAATAAAAAAGCTGAAGAATATTTCAACTTAAATAATGACGCAATAAACAAAAATATTTATGAATTGTTTAAATTTAAAAATAAAGACGGTATAGATATATATTCTTATTCCCTGCCATTCACCCAAACTATACAAAGCAAACAACCTCAAAAACTATTAGATCTTCAAATAAAAACCAATGTGGGAAGCTTTAAAAAAATAGATATGAAAATAATCCCCGCAATAGAATCAGAAAAATCAATAGGGTTGATTTTAATAATACAAGATAGATCCAATATGGACACAATGCTGACCCAAAAAGAGGAAACTTCTACTTCCGCACTCCGCAAATTTTTAGAACTAATTTCAAATCAAAAAGATACAATTCAAACATTAACTCTTCCTCCTTCTGAACAACAAAAATTGGATTCATTAAAGAAACAAAACCAAACACTCATACAAGCTGCAGAAGACCTAATGTATACAATAAGGATTGAATCAGGAGAAATTGGTGTAATTTCAAATATATTCGATATAGGAAAATTATTGGATGAGATAATAATCAAAGAAAACAAAAAGGGCAACAGTACAGGTGTATTGTTATACCCCCGAATCTCCGAAAACAAAAAGGACATCCTTATGCCTAAACTAAAAAAGGTCGAGCTGAAATTTGCAAAAAGAAATTTCCCGGAAATATTTATAATTGGTGACGAAACCTCTGTTGAACAAAGTGTTACAAGGGTTCTAAAACTTCTTTATCTGACTAGTTCTAACAGTAGCCCAATTACCGTCGATGTGTTAAGAGACAAAGAATTAGCCACAATCAATTTAATTAGCCATAAAAGCGTTGTTCCCGACAAACAAGCTATGAATTTATTTGAAAAATATTACGGACAATTATCAGGGTTGCCCGAACTTAAACTTGGTTCAGGATTAGAAGGATTTATTGCTAAAACTATTTTAGAAAGAATGGGAGCAAATGTAACAACGTCTACAACTGGTGAAAAATCGCTGACTGTTATAATAAGATTTGGCGTTTATACAAAAGCACCCCCAACCTAATTTTTAGATTATTTTTCCGCGGCATTAATTTCTTGGGGCAGATGAATTTAAACTATTGTATCATGACTGATTATGCTACAGATTCGTGCTCGACTTTAAATCTATCATCCATCCAAGCTGGGGTTGGTGGAATAAACTTTGAGCCTTTTTCAGCAGGTAATTTCTCAATTAAAGTTTCTAAGCCCGATACTAATAAACGGGGGTTAGGATCATTTTTACCAATATCTTTAGCTAAGTCACCTAGATATTTTTTAACACCGCTGTAATCACCATCTTGCCTTGCCGCAAATAGCGCTATTCCTGCTTCACCTCTCAAACTCTGAACAACACTAAAATTAATTTTTCTTGTCGGCGCAGCTTCATGCCTTGCTCTTGCTAGATCCTCAGAACGCAACCAATATTCTAACCAATAAGCAGTATATCTCGAACCTAACTCAGCTGCACTCTCTTGCTCAAATCCATCAATATGTTTCTTCTTGATCTCCGTTTCGCAAAAATCTAAAGCTTTTTCAGTTGCATCCATCATCTCTTCGATTCTAATTACTCTAAGATCTCGGGCTTCCAGTTCCATTCTTTTATCCACTTTTTTCTCCTTGAGGCTTCTTCCAACTTGCAAATTTACAAGTGGGTCGCCACATGGCGAACCTCGCCTGCGAATCAATATAGCTACTTTCCTTTGTACTTGTCATTTTTAGCAGCATGATTAGGTCGTTTCCAACTTGCGTATTTGCAGGCGGGCCAGTTTTCGCAGCCCCAAAATGGCTTGCCTTTTTTGGTCCGCTTCATTACAACCTTCCCGCCGTCATCCGGACAAACTATGCCGGCATCAGCAGCCAGTGCTTTGGTATTTTTACAATCAGGAAAGCCACTGCACGCCAAAAACTTTCCGTACCTACCGTAGCGAACAACCATATCTTTCCCGCACTTATCACATTTTTCGTCAGTTTTCTCAACATCCACTTTCATTTTTTCAGCTTCTTCCAAAACCTTATCAACCTGCTTTTTAAACGGTTCCCAGAATTCTTGCATCATAGGTTTCATTTCTTTTTCTCCCCGGGCAATTTCATCCAGCTCTCCCTCCATTTTGGCAGTAAATGAAAGATCCACAATATTAGGAAAATACTTAACTAAAAAATCCACTGTGGTTTTACCAATAGGGGTCGGGCCGATTTTTCTATTTTCTAATTTTTCAATATAAAATCTGTCATACAAAGTTGAAATTGTCGGTGCATATGTGCTGGGTCTGCCGATTTCGTGCTTTTCCAAATCCCGAATTAATGTCGCCTCAGTGTACCTTGCAGGCGGTTCGGTAAATTTTTGAGTTGGAATTACCTTATTCAATTTTAGATTTTCATCTTTTCTAATTTCCGGCAAAACCTGTTCTTTTATTGGCGCTTTGCCGTAAACCTTGTACCAGCCGTCAAACTTTATTTTCTGTCCGCTTGCCCGAAACAGATATTTTCCGTCTCCTAAAGCTTCAATGTCAATTGTGGTCTCAGCGACAACTGCTTCTGCCATTTGGCAAACTACCGTTCTGTTGTAGATTAATTTATAAAGTTTTTGCTCATCCCCAACCTCCACCGAATCACTTACTGTATTCATATTTGTAGGCCTAATTGCTTCGTGTGCCTCCTGGGCAAGACGTGATTTAACTTTATATCGCCTCTCCTTTTCCGGCAAATAATCTTTGCCATATGTTTTTTCAATATATTTTCTAACCGAAGTAACTGCAGCCGATGCCAGATTCACACTATCTGTTCGCATATAGGTTATAAGCCCTTTTTCATAAAGCTTTTGCGCAGCGCGCATCGTACGCTTGGCACTAAACCCCAAATTATTCGAAGCCGCCTGCTGCATGGTCGAAGTTGTAAAAGGAGGATTAGGATATTTTCTGGCATCTTTGGCTTTTACCTCGATTACTTTGTAGTTTGCTTTCTCTAAATCGCCTACTACTTTATCCGATTCTTTTTTGTTACCAATCTCTGCCTTTTTCTCGTCTACCTTTACTAGATTTGCGCTGAACTCTTTTTTCACATCCCCCTCCAAATTTACTTCAACTGTCCAGTATTCTTCCGCCTTAAACGCTTCAATCTCCCGTTCCCGGTCAACTACAAGTCTTAGTGCAACTGATTGAACTCTTCCTGCACTAAGTTTGCTTTTGACCTTTTTCCACAGAAGCGGTGAAAGCTTATACCCAACAAGCCGGTCCAAAACTCTTCGGGCTTGCTGGGCTTCAACTAAATCACCGTCGATTTTCCTGGGGTGATTAAACGCATCCGTTACCGCATCCTTAGTTATTTCGTGAAACACTACCCTTTGGTAATTTTTATCCTTAATCTTTTCCTTTTGCTCAATAACTTTTAAAAGATTCCAGGCAATCGCTTCCCCCTCTCGATCCGGGTCTGTTGCCAAAAATAAATTCTCGGCAGCAGCTGTTGATTTCGTAAGCGCATTTACCATCTTTATTTTTTCTTTTGGAATAACGTACTTTGGTTCAAAATCTTTTTCCGTGTCCACACCGAATTCTCCACGCGGCAAATCCCGCACGTGTCCCATAGAGGCTATCAATTCGTAGTCTTTCCCCAAAAACTGCCCCAGGGTACGGGCTTTAGTTGGACTTTCTACTATTACCAGATTTTTCACAATTTATGTTTCTCCATAATTATTTAAATGTCACATGTCAACTATCAGTTGTCAATTGCAGATTTATGCCATCCCTCTTTTGTATCACGTCTGTCAAGATACTCATCAAAAATATAATCAATTTTTGCCAAAAAGCTTATAACCAAATAATATCTTGACTTTAGTAATTTAAATCATTAAAGTAATACTATCAATGTCACAAGTCTCCAAAAGATTCGTCCACAAACAAGTAGAATCAAAAATGTACGAAACGCTATTTGAAGCTCTTAAACACTTAAAATCCAAAGAAGAAATTCAATCATTCCTTGCGGACTTACTATCACCAATAGAAAAAACCATGCTTGCCAAAAGATTAGCAATCGCTGCGCTTCTCATGAGAAATTACGATTACCAAACAATCATGGACATGCTAAAGGTTTCAAGTACAACCATTTCAAGAGTCTCTTTAACTCTCAACTATAATCAAGGTTACAAAGATACTATAAACAAAATAGCCCGAAGCGAATCAACAAAGGAATTCTGGCAAGGAGTTGAACGATTGGCAAGTAGACTTATCTCAAGTAAAAATTACTCCGCACATGATGAATTTTTGAAGAAAAAGTTTGCCCACGAAAAGAAAATCCTGCTTTAGTAATTTAAATCATTAAAGTAGAGAATAGCCGGAAAATGAGAATTAACAACTCCTAGATCCCCCACATTCCTGCTCCGTAGTTTTTAACGAAACCCTTAATTTCCATTAGACCTAAAGCACTGTTTACTTTATCAATAGAAAATCCTGTTTCGCGTGCAATTAAATCTATATGCTTCGACTGACCGTCCAAGATTTCTAAAATTTTTGCCTGCATTTTATCATTTGGCTTTATACGTAAAGGAGAATCCTTTGCGTCAAGGATTCTCCTTTTTCTTTCTATATTAAGAATTTCTAGAATATCGACCGCTTCTGTTACCGGATGAACACCTTCCTTAATTAAATTATTGGCGCCCTCGCTCATCTTACCGGTAATCGGTCCGGGCACGGCAAAAACTTCTCTACCTTGTTCCGCTGCCTGTCCGGCGGTAATCATCGAACCGGAATCAATAGCTCCTTCGGTTACCAAAACACCAAGAGATAAACCCGAAATTATTCTGTTTCTTGCCGGAAAATTAGAAGGGACTGATGGAAATCCTAAAGGAAATTCGCTAACTATTGCTCCGTTTTCAACAATTTCTTCCGCCAGTCTTTTATTTTCCGGCGGATAGATTGTATCCAGACCATTTCCTAAAACGGCTATGGTTCTGCCGCCGGCATCAAGCGCTGCTCTATGTGCAATAGAGTCAATTCCTCTAGCCAACCCGCTGACAATAACTAAACCACTCATAACTAAACTGCTAACCAGCTTTTCGGTAACTTGCCTGCCGTAAATTGTTGCTCTACGCGAGCCAACAACTGCAATTGCCAAATCGTCTTGGGAAAGCAATGTACCTTTATAATATAAAACTGGAGGGCAATCTTGAATTTGCCGCAAATTAGCAGGATAATCACGGTCAATAGCTATAACAACCTTAATCCCGGCTTCATATACTTTTTCCAGATAAATTTTAGGGTCAACTTTGCTGCGAAACTCCAAAATCGAATCACGCGTTTTTAAATCAACCTTTAGTTTCTTGATATCCTCTGACGAAGCATTCCAAAATCTCTTGAGAGTTTTAAATTTTTTTAGAAGATAATTAAACGTCTGCGTCCCAACGCCAGGTATTGCGGAAGTTGCAACCCAATATGGAAGTTCTTTGGTCATATAAATAAACTATCTTCGAGTTTTCCTCTACTTGCAATAAACTCTGCTGCTTTTTGGGCTTGTTTTTTGCGGAAAGATAAAGTAGTCGAACCTTTATTACTAATCAGCTCACGAACTAAACTCGCTAAACTGCTCGCGTCAAACGCCAGCGCTACATTTTTATAATTCTTAATCGCCGCGCGAATTAAGGCTTGCCCGCCAATATCCATACTTTCCGGGAAGTTTTTTTTATCAAGCGGATAAAGATTAACGATAACCAGGTCAAAAGGCTGCCAATCCCCCACACCCGGTGTGTCTTCAAGATGACTCCCAGACTCCACACCGGGTGTGAGCCCTGACACACCTAGCTTGTTCACCTCCGAGGAGTCAAAGTCCACCTCGGAGGTGTATCTTGCAAGTTTTTTTAGTTCACTTAAGTGCTTCCTCTTAGATCTATCCGCCAAAATTGCGGCAAAAACTTTCCTGTCAAGAGTCTTCACCCTTCCGTCAAAATCAAAACCACTGACAACAGAATTAGCCTTAAAACCCTTTTGTTTTAAGTATTCAACAGTCCCTTCTGTCCCCCAAAACCTAACATTGTCCAGCCCAAGGCCAGACCTTGTACCAGACTTTCGCCCAGAAAAAGGTCTGGCCTTTTGTCCAGCTTTCAGAATTTCCAATATTGGATCCAAAACTTTTTTATCAAAAACAGCCGCAAAAATATTACGTACGAAAATATTGTCCATTTTCTAAATTTCTAATTATTCTAATTTTTAATTGACCTAAAAAATTCTCAAGCTCCAAATTCTAAATTTTAGAAATTAGAGCAATTAGGTCAATTAGGTCAATTTTGTTAATGCCTAAAGTGCCTTACTCCAGTAAATATCATCGTTATCCCAAGTTTTTTGGCAGTTGCAATCACTCTCTCGTCGCGGATTGAACCGCCCGGCTGAAGGATAATAGAAATTCCTGATTTGGCTGCCAACTTAACACTGTCGTCAAACGGAAAAAACGCGTCGCTTGCAAGAACCGCCCCTTTGGTTTTCTTACCGGCTTGTCTTGTGGCAAGGTCGACACTATTAACCCGATTCGGCTGGCCAATCCCGACCCCTACAAGCGCCAAGTCACGGGCTATAACTATCGCATTGCTCTTTACGTGTTTGACAATTTTGTTGGCAAACACACAATCATCCAAAGTTTTTTTATCCGGCTTTTTACCGCTAACTACCTTCCAACGGTAAGGAGTCTCCTTGACATTATCAGGAGTTTGCACCAAAAAGCCTTCAAATATCCTTTTTATTTCAAGCCTATTGTGCGGTTTTTTGGCTTTAATAACTCTCATTTTTGTGCTTCTTTTTTTAAGTCTTTCCAAAACAGCCTTTGAATAATCCGATGCAATAATTAACTCATAAAATTTGCCGCGCATTACCTCAATCATTTCCAGAGTCGGCTCGCGATTGACTGCAACTATTCCACCATATGCACTGACCGGATCCGCTTCGTAAGCTAATTTATATGCTTCAGTTAAATTTTTTCTCGAGGCAATCCCGCCTGGATTACCGTGTTTAATTATGGCAACCGTTGGTTCTTTAAATTCACTCACCAACCTCCACGCACCATATGCGTCTTCTAAATTGTTGTAAGAAAGATCGATGCCCCACAATTTTTCAAAACCACTCTCCGTGCCCTCAACATAAAATGCTCCTTGCTGATGCGGATTTTCGCCGTAACGGAGATCATGAAACTTTAGTAATTTAATATTTAATTGTTTTGGAAGTTTCATAGTTAGTAAATAGTCGCCAGTTGCCAGAGACCAGTTCTCTCCCCTTGACTCTGGTCACTTGACTCTAGATCCTGTTTTCCATCCACCAATCAACGATTTCTTTGGCAACAGGTGCTGCAACACTAGAACCTTCTCCCCCATCTTCTACTAAAACTGTCACGGCAATTTGAGGAAAATCAAACGGTGCAAAAACCGTAAACCATGCATGGGGATTTCCAAGCTCTCTCTCGGCAGTTCCTGTTTTACACCCAACATCGTAGTTTGCACTAAAAAACGGCGCCCCGGTACCGCCAAGCTTACATGCATCGCGCATCCCGGCTTTTACAAATTCTAAATTATGACTTGCAACAATGCTATCTCCTAAAATTTTTCCGCCAATTTCCACAAAATCTTCATCCCGACTGGCAATTTTGGAAACCAAATAAGGCCTGGTCAATTTCCCAGAAGCAACAAAGGATGTTACTACATTCATTTGAATTGGTGTCGTTAACATAAATCCTTGCCCTATTCCAAGATGCATAGTATCACCAAGATACCAATTGTCAGAAAAAGCGCTTTGCTTCCAAACTTCATCTGGAACTAAACCAACCGCTTCACTCGGAAGATCAATGCCTGTCTTTTGCCCCAAGCCCAATTCTTTAGCCATTTCCCGAAGCGCTCGCAGCCCAATTTTCTCAGCGACTCGATAAAAGAAAATGTCATTACTTCTTGCAATCGCTTTTTGGATTTTAAGTATGCCATCCTTTTTCCCGTACTGATTAAAATACCAGTTGGAAAAAGTACTGCCACCGAGTTCAAATTGCCCCACATCCTCTATTTCTGTATTCTCATCAATTAATTCTGATTCAAGACCGGCAAGTGCGGTAACAATTTTAAAAACCGATCCTGGCGGGTAGCTACCCTGTGTAACCCTGTTAAAAAAAGGTTTTTCAAGATCAGAAACGGATTTACCGATATCTTCTGGGTCAAAAGAAGGTGAAGACGCCAGCGCCAAAACTTCTCCGGTATTTGGGTTTTGAACTACAACCGCCCCCTTTTTTGTACCCACCGATTTTGCTTGGTTATGTAGTGATTCAAACACAACTCTCTGCAAATCCCCATCTAGCGTTGTGTAGAGATCTTGACCAGGATTTGATTCTTCCTCTCCCAGTATAGAAATTTTTTTGCCGAACGTATCTACTTCTATTAACTTCTTGCCAACTCTGCCTGTTAAAAAATTGTTGTAGGTTTGTTCCAAACCGAGTCTACCTATTGATTGAGCAGAAGATAAATTAGCGTTTACCCTCAAATCTTTTTCCTGTATTTCGCTCGTATAACCCAAAACATGAGCTGCAGCTTCTCTCAACGTATACTCCCTTCTCACCTCTTGCTTCACTCGTCCCAGTTCTCCCTCGAAGTTTTCACTTGCTAATCCTTCTCTTTCTAAATCCTGTGCTTGATCTTTTGTAATCTCTTTTTCCTCGCCATTTTTAAATAGTAAATAAATTCTGTTTGATCTTGTCAAAATTTTTCCCTCCCGGTCGTAAATTACCCCTCTCTCTGCTTCTCTCTCTATGAGTTGAATACGGTTACTTTCCGCAAGTTCCTGATTTTCTCTTCCCGAAATAATCGTCAGTTGAAAAAGCCGCGCCAGAAAAACTAATAAAATTAAAAAGGCCGTAATATAAAAAATGTAAAGCCTATTAACACTTACTCTTTGAATTAAACTACCACTGAAGCGATGCTCTTCAAATTCGCCTTCCCGGATCCACCGCTTTTTCCCTGTGTCTCTACCGATCGACTCCCCAAGCCACGGCAATCGAATTTTGGTCTTTCGCATTTTATTTAGGATTTTTGCTAATTAGTGCGGGCAATCTTAACTCTTTCTAAAAGTTCATTGTCGTTGAGCAAGTTTGCACAACCTAAAACTACACAAGAAAGAGGCTCATTTGCAACGCTTACAGGCATTTTAACTTCCGCGGAAATTAGTTTCGGCAAACCATAAATCAGTGATCCGCCACCACAAATTACAATCCCTCTCTCAGCAATATCCGCCGCAAGTTCCGGTGGTGCATCATTAATTGTGTCGCGAATATTCTCAACTATCGTGTTGATCGTTAACGACAGAGCTTCTCTGATTTGAGCAGATGTAAGTCTGATTGACTTTGGCAAACCTTTCTCCAAGTCTCGTCCTCTTACTATTACCTGCTTTTCGACTGGCATTGGGTATGCGCTTCCAAGCAGCAACTTAACATCTTCGGCTGTCTTCTCCCCCAACGCTAAACCATACCGTGTCCTTACATAATTAATAATGTCTCGATCCATTTCGTCTCCCGCAAGCCTCAAAGATCTTCCCACTACAACTCCTCCTAAAGAAATTACGGCAATTTCACTTGTTCCACCACCAATATCAACTATCATCGAACCAACCGGTTCATCCACACCAATACCGGCGCCAATCGCAGCTGCCATTGGCTCTTCTACAAGATATGCCACTCTTGCTCCGGATTCGCTTGCTACATCCAGTATCGCTCTTCTTTCTACCTCTGTAATTTGCGACGGCACCCCAATCACCATCTTTGGCCTCGGCAAATTAAACTGTTGTCCGGGTTTTTTATGAACTTTTTTAACAAAATACGAAAGCATCGCAAGAGTCGTATCGTAATCGGAAATTACTCCGTCTTTTAAGGGTTTAACGCAAATAATAGAAAGCGGAGTTTTGCCAATCATTTTCTTGGCATCTTCACCGATTGCCACAACCTGTTTGCTCTTTTTATGCTGGGCAACAATAGAGGGTTCCCGAATAACTAACCCCTTACCGCCAACATAAATGAGAGTATTGGCAGTACCTAAATCAACTCCTAAATCTCGAGAAAACTGGCCTAGAATATGATCTACTAGTGGAATCATTGTTTTATTGCATAATGCAAAACGCTAAAAGCTTAAAGCTTTTTAATTAAAGCATTGATTCTAGCGTTTAGTTTCTGAGAAAAATCGTAAACCTGATCAAATTGACTCTTATTAACAAATTCCTGATCTGAAGCAATATAAAATCCTGCAATTACTTCATGTAAAGATCCTTGCGCCATTTTAAGGAATCTCTTAAAATCCGCATCTGATCTTCCTGCCGATCCTTCAGCAATATTAAGCACTATAGATATAGCAGCTCTTCTTATTTGATCTATTAGTCCAAATTTTTCTTTTGAAGGAAAATTTCCGGTAATTTTATAAACTAAAGTCACAAACTCTCTCGCGTCTTTCCAAACATCTAATTTCTCAAACCTATAATATCTTGCGTTCGGCATTCAGCTTTAAGCTTGAAGCTTATATTCGGCTGCCAAAAAGTATAGCTTAAATTCCACTCTTACTCAATTGCCATAAATAAATTTAAATTGAAACTAATCTCGACTCACGAGGTAATTACTGAACCAATTTTATTCTTCTGTTCCTCTGTCGCATACTTGGCAATATCATCGACGATTTCCGATATGACTTCGTCCGTTACTTTATTGATTTGAGATTGTAATTTAGGATTCTGGGAAATTTTAGATACTATACGCTTAACTTCCTCGCTATCTAACTTATCAGCATTTATTCTCATAATTTTTTCTGAATTTTCTGGATCTTCCTTCTGAACTTCAGAAACCAATTTCATAAAAAGATACTGATAAAAAGTGTCCACAAAATCCTGACGTCTTTCTTCTGGAAACTGGGAAATTTCCAAAACTTTAACTAAAATCTCATCAAAAGTCATTAAATTTCCTATGACCTCGTAGATTTTGACTTAGGAGAAAACATCTTTCGGTGCACTAACCCAACTGCATCAAGACCATTTCTTAAAGCCGCAAGCATTCTATCACCACCAATTAAAACTGGAGCCATTCTCCGCCACAATCGAGCATCAGCTGTGTTGTGCAAATTTAATAAAAAACCATGGTCTTGCTGTGCCCTGCTATCTTTAAAAGCTAGCAATCGACTGTGCCAATCTTCTAACCCAACACTCCATCTACTTCTAGTTTGCTCGAGTGCATCACTCAATCCTGATTCTGTATCAGCAGCCTCTCGATCTTGAGTCTGCACCTCACTCGCTTCCGACATAACACCATTATATTAAATATTGGTAAGTTTAACAAAAAGTAAATATGATAAGATTTGCGATGGTGATTTTTAAAGTAACAGAAAAACTTCCAAAAAATCTTGACCAAATCATTTGGTCTATTTTTTTAATTCTTGCCATTGCTACTCCGCTAATATTCTCTACATTTAACACCGAACTTTTCGAAGTACCAAAAATGCACTTCGTTTACGCACTGTCCACACTTTTGCTTTTCCTGACAATTGCAAAATTTGTTTTGCTTGAGAAAATTCTCATCCCCAAAAGCTTAGTTTTAAATTTATTCGCTGTTTTTGTAGCAGTCCAAATATTTTCCGCCTTCTTCTCAATTGACAAATACACGTCGATATTTGGATTCCCTTCTCGCCTGAACGGAGGTTTGATTTCCCAATTTGCTTACTTAATAATTTTCGCCACAGCACTAATCAACTTAACTAAAGAACACGTTAAGATTATTTTTGTAACCTTAACTATATCCGCATTCGCAGTTTCGCTTTGGGGCATTCCCGGCCATTTTGGCAAAGACCCTTCTTGTTTTGTCTTAACCGGAGAATTGACATCCACCTGTTGGAAAGTTGACTTTCAACCAACGCTCAGAATTTTCTCAACACTCGGTCAGCCTAACTGGCTTGCTTCGTACTTAGTTTTAATCCTTCCGCTTTCACTTAGCTTATTTTTAAAATCCCAAACCACCAATCATAAGTTATTATTTCTCACTGGATCCACAGCAATTTATTGGGCAATATTTTTAACAAACTCGCGCGCAGGAATAATCGGCTTAATTTTATCTGCGGTAATTTTTTTATTTTTATTAGAAAAAAAATACTATCGCAAGCTCACAGTTATCGCCATAATTTTCATTCTCATTTCTTTCATATTTTCAAGTACTTTGCAATCACGTTTACAAAACGCAGTAAGCAATCAGCAATCACCGAATACACCCCCTACCACACAAACAGCTCAAACACAGCCTTCCCAAACAGCACTGGAAACTGGCGGCACAGAATCCGGACAAATTAGATTAATTATTTGGCAAGGTGCACTAAATATAGTTAAAAAATGGCCAATTTTAGGCAGCGGCCCCGAGACTTTTGTATCGTCATATTTTATATACAGACCAGAAACCCATAACCAAACCAGTGAATGGGAATTTTTCTACAACAAAGCCCACAACGAATATCTAAATTATTTAGCAAATAATGGTGTCATCGGCTTCGGCACTTATATAGCTTTCATAATCGCAGTATTTTGGAGTCTTTTCAAATTCCGCACTCACTCTTTATTTACCAATGCAGCTTTTGCTTCACTCGCAGGTTATCTCGCTACAATCTTCTTTGGCTTTTCAACTGTTGCCACCCAAACCGCCGCACATTTAATAATCGCTTCTGCTTTGATTTACTCAAAACCTCCCCCTTTGGCCCAGTTAAAATTCAAGCTTAAAGAAAATTACCGCCTCCCCATACTTTTACTTATCGCTTTACTTGGTTTGTATGTCTTAAGTTTTACATTTCGCTCTTATATGTCCAATGTTTTCGAAAAACGTGCCGAAAACTTTAAAGGTCAAAACTCTGGGAAAGAACTAACAGCTTACGCTAATGCACAAAACGCCCATTTTGTAAAAAACCCTTATCTTCTCGCGGATTACTCCTCCGCCTTGGCAACTGCGTCAACAGCAACAGAAGCTATTGAAAACTCAACTAAATTAGCCAGCGAAGCAAGCAGCCTGGCCGCTCAAGCCTTAAAACTGTCACCCAATAATTTCTTAATCGCTCAAAGAGTTGCGCGCGCCTATGCCCTTCTTGCTACCCAAAGCGATGAATATAACGCTGAAGCCCAAAATATTGAAGATAAATTGATTGAACTTGCCCCAAATTACCCGATTACATACCTGACAAATGCAAAAATAGAAATTATTTTAGACAACAATAAAAAAGCTATTGAATATTTAGAAAAAACCTTGGAGCTAAAACCGGATTATTTGGAAGCCCGCAAGTTACTTGATCAAGTAGTGTATAGTAGCCAGAGTCAAGAGTCAAAGAAATCCAGTGAACAAATACCATAAGGGTTACAGAAATCTTAAGGCTTGGGAATTTTCAAATAAATTAGCGCATGCCATCTATGATGTAACGGAAAAATTCCCAAAATCTGAGATATTTGGTCTCGTCAGCCAAATGCGCAGAAGTGCGGTTTCTGTACCAGCTAATATCGCAGAAGGTTACTCAAGAAATGGCAGCAAAGAAAGAAGACAATTTTATAGAATTGCTCTGTCTTCTTTAACGGAACTGGAATTCTACATTGATTTTTCATTTGAAAGAATCTTCTATTCAGATACAATATATAAAAGTCTTTCAGAGAAACAGGTTGAAACGGCGAAAGTTTTAACAGGACTAATTAAATCTGTAAAATAATTAACTAATCCCTGGTCTCTGGAAACTGGCAACTATATGACTAGTCTAAAAAAAACCGATCCTGAAACAAAGTCAATTATCGACTCGGAGATACAGAGACAATCCGACGTTCTCCAGCTGATCCCTTCGGAAAATTACACAAGTCGCGCTGTCTTAGAAGCACTCGGTAGCGAATTTACAAACAAGTATTCCGAAGGCTACCCCAAAAAGCGCTATTATCAAGGCAATAAATTCGTCGACGACGTTGAAATCTTGGCACAAGTTAGAGCTAAAAAAATATTCGGCGTTCCCCACGCCAATGTACAACCATACTCCGGCTCGCCGGCAAACACTGCCGTTTATTTAGCGCTTCTCGAACCACTGAAAAACAAAATTATGGGGCTTTCGCTTGCCTTCGGCGGTCACTTAACGCACGGCTCGCCGGTTTCCATAAGCGGCAAATATTTTAAGGCTGTTCCTTACGAACTAGGCCGTGATGGCAAACTGGATTTTAATGCTATCGAAAAAATTGCCAAACGCGAAAGACCGAAAATAATTGTCTGCGGCTTTACGGCTTACCCTCGCGCATTCGAGTTCGAAAAGTTCGGCGAAATTGCCGACAGCATCAACGCTTATTTACTGGCGGATATTTCACATATTGCAGGATTAGTTGCCACGGGAGCTCACGAGTCTCCAGTTGCCTACGCTCACATTGTTATGACTACAACTCACAAAACTCTGCGCGGCCCTCGCGGAGCAATATTAATGGTGACCGAAAAAGGTTTTAAAAAAGACCCCGAGCTTGCAGAAAAAATTGATAAAGCGGTTTTCCCCGGCCTTCAAGGCGGACCGCACGACAATCAAACTGCAGCAATTGCTGTCGCCCTTCGCGAAGCTCAGGGTAAACCCTTCAAAGAATATGCAAATCAGATTGTCAGAAATTCCAAGGCTCTTGCTTCTGCACTTATTGACTTTGACTTTGACTTATCCGGCGGAGGCAGCGACAATCACCTCATCCTAATCGATCTTCAAAATCTTAACCTAAACGGCGCACCTGTTGCCTTCGCCCTGGAAGTTGCCGGAATTGTAACCAACAAGAACACTGTCCCGTTTGACCCAATGCCGCCTTTTTACCCTTCCGGAATTCGCATCGGCACACCGTCTGTAACTACTCGGGGTATGAAGGAAGCAGAAATGAAAAAAATCGCAGAATGGATCAAAGAGGTCGTAGATAAAATAAAAGATGAAAAACTCCCCAAAAAACGCGAAGACCGCGCGCCTTTTTTAAAAGAATTCAAAGCAAAATATTCCAAAAACAAAAAACTCTTGGCAATTTCTAAAGAAGTTCAACAATTAACAAAACAATTTCCAATTCCATAAATGGCAAAAATTTTAGACGGGCGTGTCGTTCGTAACATAATCGCAGCGGATTTAACCAAGAAAATTAAAAAAATAAAAACTAAACCCAAACTGGTAATTATCCAAGTTGGCGATCTTGCCCAATCCAATTCCTATATAAAACAAAAAATATTATTCGGAGAAAAAATCGGGGCTATTGTCGAGCTTAAAAAACTCAAAGAGGATTTTTCCCAATTGGACTTAGAAGTAATGATTTCTAATTTTAATTCAGACGATTCCATTCACGGAATAATTGTCCAAATGCCAATTCCAAAAGACCTGGACAAAGACACAATCATCAACAAAATCGCTCCCGAAAAAGACGTCGATGGATTGACTGCAACAAATCTCAAATTACTTCTGGAAAATAAAAAGGGTGGTTACACCCCCGCAACTACTAAGGGGATTTTAACTCTTCTCTACCATTATCAAATCCCAATCCACGGCAGAAATATCACAGTAGTCGGAAGATCATCGCTCGTTGGAAAACCAACAGCAATGGCGCTCATGAATTTAGATGCAACCGTAACCGTTTGCCATAGCAAAACCAAAAAACTGCCCCACATAACTAAAAATGCAGATATATTAATTGTAGCAACAGGCAAAGCAAAACTAATTAAAGATTTTCATGTCAATAAAGACCAAGTAGTTATAGACGTTGGGATTAATACAACAACCCAAAACAAGGTCCGACCTTCAAGCGGCCTATTAGAAAAGCCTGAATCAGAATTGCCAAAAATAAAACTTACCGGTGACGTAGACTTTAAAGAAGTTTCTAAAATCGTTTCCGCGATTTCCCCTGTCCCCGGCGGGATTGGTCCAATGACTGTCGCCTCACTTTTCCAAAATCTCCTCGAAGCATATAAACAACAATCAAAATAGATTCCCAAGGCCTGAAGGCCGTGGTTCTCTGATCTTCGCTCAAGGTTCACTTCATCTCCGGCTTAAAAGCCGGAGATTTTCGCTCAGAATAATCTATATTTGAAAAATCTAATAATCCGAATTACCGAAGTATATTCTTAACTTTAATAATTTAAATCATTAAAGTAATCTGAACCCGTTTCAAAACTCCCTGCGTCATCCTCACGAAAGTGAGGATCTGATTCTTGAGTCCCTTCGATAAAACTCAGGGCAGGCAAGCTGAGAATGACGAACGTGATGTGTTTTGAAACCAGTTCTCTTTTCCTTCCACCAACTATTTACTTAGACCCGCAGTTAAATTATTATTTGACAAGGATCGCAAGCTTTGCTTATTAACCATTAACCATTTACTATTTATGGCAATATGTACGCTCAAGTTGTTGTCCTCACCTATCAATCTCCGGATATTGATTCCTATACTTACGAAATTCCTAAAGAATTAAAAGTAGAAGTTGGCCAACTTGTCGAAGTTCCATTTGGCAAGAGAAATCCAACAGGTATTGTGCTAAGCATAAGCCCGGAAATTCGAAATTCGAAATTCGAAATTCGAAATTTAAAAAAGATCTCAAAAATTATTTTTAATCAGCCCCTACTACTTCCCTACCAGATTGAACTCCTTAAATGGATGAGTGAATATTACATGGCTCCGATGGTTAATTGTTTTGAGGCGGCGATGCCGCCGCTTAATGCTAAAAGCTTAAAGCTTAACGCAAAATTAGTCAGCAGCGTTCAGCTTTCAGCGTTCAGCGTTCAGCAAACTCTCGTCCTCGTTCCCACAATTAACCAAATTCCCGAAACTCTGGCAAAATTTCCGAGAGCCAAAAATTACGTTGTTTACCATAACGAGCTTAAACTTAGCGAAAAATTTGCTGCATGGCAAAAAATCCAGTCCGGCAAGGCCGACTACATCTTTGGTTCCCGCTCGGCAATTTTTTCACCCTGCCCAAATCTTAAAGAAATTATCATTTACGATGAACACGATGGTGCCTACAAAGACGAACGCTCACCATATTTTGACACTTTAACTGTAGCCCAAAAAATTTCCGCGCTGACAAAAGCCCAAATTAAAATCGTAGACGCGTCCCCCAAAATCACAACCTACTTTCAACTTAAAAGCTATATTAAAATGCAAATGTTTGGCGTGAATACAAAAATAATTTCTATGAGGGACGAAAAACTTCGGGGAAATTTCTCACCAATTTCTTCACACCTTCAGGAAGAACTTCGAAAAAAGCAGCATATTCTTCTTTTCTTAAACAAGAAAAAGGAATCCGGTAGTATGTTTTGTAAAAATTGCAAATTTAACGACTATTTCGAAAAACATCCTGAACATTGCCCCAAATGCAAATCTCAGGACATTTACTTTAATGTTTTAAACGTCGACTCACTGCGTGCTGAGGTTAAAAAGATTACCAAACGTTTAGCGTTCCCGCCAGAGGCGAGGCTCCCACTTCGCAGCGAGGCGAGCGCCAAAGGCGGCAGCGTTCAGCGTTCAGAAATTGATATCCAAACCGCGACAGTATTTTATTCACCAAAAATCAATAAATACGATACAGCAGTTTATATTCAACCCGACTCACTATTAAACCGAGCCGATTTAGAGAGTGTAGAAACGCTTTACTCACACATAACAAATCTCAAAAAAATACTCCCGGAAAACGGTACTTTAATAATACAAACTTATAATCCAGACGACGAAACGTTAAAATATTCTGCTAGCGGAAACTATGATTCATACTTTAAATCACAGCTGGAAAATCGCCGCCTCCTCTCTTACCCACCGTTTGCTTTACTTGTGAAACTCACAATAAAAGGTAAAGACAAGGAAAAAATTGGGGAAATAGCCCGCAAAACATTCAGCAATCTCAATTCAACAATTCAACCCGCTTCGCCCGCGACTTGCGTCGACGCGGGCGCGAAGCGAGGCGAGCGATTCAACCCGCTTCGCCCGCGACTTGCGTCGACGCGGGCGCGAAGCGAGGCGAGCGATTCAACAATTAGTCTTCTTGGCCCATATAATCCTATATTCTTTTCTAAAAATCCCACATTTAATATAATCATTAAATACAAACTAGGCTTATATAATTTACAAGAAAGGCAAAAGGCAATAAAAAAACTTTCGCCAATATTTCACGCAATTGATAAGGGGTTCCAAATTACCGTAGAGCCAGCAAGTTTAAATTAACCTAATTGACGTAAATTTATGAATTGGGAATTTTTTAGATCAATGAGAATAATTAGGAATCAGAAATTACATGAAACGTCAAGTAATCACAACTGCTAACGAAGACAAAAGGTTAAGACAAGTTTCCAAAGAAGTTAAATCCTTCGACAAGAATCTTGATCAGTTAATCATTGATCTTAGCGAAACACTTGAAGCCCAAACCGATCCGCCCGGCCTTGGAATTTCTGCCCCTCAAATCGGCGTTCTAAAAAGAGTTTTCGTGGCAAAAATCGTAAATAACAGACAAAATCTTTCAGGTAAAAAAGTCAAGAGTTTCGTAAATCCAAAAATAATTAAGTTCTCCCAAAAAGAAGTCACAATCTTGGAAGGCTGTCTTTCTGTCCCCGAACTCTACGGCCATGTAATTAGACCCGCAGAACTCGATTTTGAAAGTCAAAACAAGAACGGCAGAAAAACAACTGCGCACTACAAAGGTCTACCCGCTCGCATAATCCAACACGAGATAGATCACTTGAATGGCATTTTATTTATCGATCATGTCCACGACCAAAACGGAAAGATGTTTAAAGTAGAAAAAGATAAAAAGGGTCAAGAGCAATTTATAGAACTGGCATATGCATGAAAATAGTTTTTCTGGGAACCCCACGCCTGGCGCAAATAGTACTGGAAAATCTTGCTAACTCACCATTCAAACCTCAATTAGTTATTACAGGCCAAAACAACAAGGCTGGACGAGGCCTGGCCTTGAGCGCAAGTTTGGTAAAACAGGAGGCGGTAAAACATCATATAGCAGTTGACTATGAGTTGGCGGCTATCGATAAAAGTTTTGATCTGGCAATTCTGGTTGCCTTTGGCCGCATTATCCCTAAAGAAATTTTAGAAAAGCCAAAGCATGGGTTTATAAACGTTCACCCTTCGCTACTTCCAAAATACAGAGGTCCTTCACCTATCCAGTCTGCAATATTAGATGGAGAGAAAAAAACCGGTGTCACAATTATTAAACTCGACCAAGAAGTTGACCATGGCGCAATTTTAAATCAACAAGAAATTGAAATAGAAAACCAAGATACTCACGAATCACTAATCGAAAAGACAGGAATGATTGGATCTAATTTATTGATAGAGACTCTACCCAACTATCTTAAAGGAAAAATCAAACCTGAAGAGCAAAACCACAAAACCGCAACGTTTACAAAAAAAATTACTAAAACAAACGGCCAAATTGATCTTAATAATCCACCATCGAAACAAAAACTACAGCGAATGATTAACGCTTACTACCCTTGGCCGACCGTCTGGACGGAAGTAGAAACCAGAAACCAGAAACCCGCTTCGCAAGCGAAGCGAGGCGAGCCAGAAACCAGAAACTTAAGAATCAAATTCTTACCAAAAGGGCTCATTCAGCCAGAAGGCAAGCGTCCTATGTCAGTCAATGAAGTCAAAAACGGATTCCCCCAAATTTACGAACGAATAAAGCATTTTATCGGCACAGCATAATCACAGGAAGAATTCTTAAACGCCTGCCCCGCTAAAATTGCAGTACGAGACGTGTTTGAATAAAACTGAAAAGTCGAGTACTAAAATTAGTGGGGGGCTATTTTCTTCATTTCTTCCTTAACTCGCCTTAAACATTTTGTACAAAGCCGCATAGTTCTGCGCACACCTTTGTAAGTCACTTTAGCACTGTGTAAATTTACGCGTTTTTCAAAGCGCTTTTTAGTCGCTCTCATTGCCCAGCCTCCACCGTATTGGTGGGCACCGGACTTTTGTATTAAAGATTTTTTACCGCAAATTTCGCAAACTCGCATGATAAATACGCTTTAGCGACTAACGTCTAAGGTCTAATGCTCATACTTGCGTTAGTCATTAGTCTTTTTGCGTTAGCCGCCAAAGCTGTTAGAATATACCATAACACCTAAAGTCCAAACAACCGTTGATAGCCGAATATCTATCTTATGCTTATCTTAGCCTTGCTTCAAGGAAATCCAATCGTAGCTTTTGCTTTTATTGTAGGTCTTATAACAGCAATAACTATTCACGAAGCTTCACACGCCTTTGTCGCCTACCGGCTTGGTGACCCTACGGCAAAAATTGCCGGCCGACTAACCTTGAATCCTCAATCTCACCTTGACCCCGTTGGTACTATCGCCCTTTTAATTGTTGGCTTTGGTTGGGGCAGACCTACACCTTTTGACCCGTTTAACCTGCGAAATGTCAAAAGGGATTCAGCTCTTATTTCTGTTGCCGGTGCCCTGTCCAACTTTATACTGGCTTTTCTTCTTTCCCTACCATATTTAATTGCTTTTTACACTAATAATTTGAACGCTACCGTCAATGCCTTTTACCAAACTATTTCAATCGTCATCTGGATCAATATTATTTTAGGAGTCTTTAATCTAATTCCTGTACACCCTCTCGACGGCTTTAAAGTTTTAGCAGGACTCATGCCCAAAGATTGGTATCACGATTTTATTCAAACCGAAAGATATGGCATTTTTATTCTTTTATTTCTGCTTATTACGGGCATGATTGGTAGAATCTTATTCCCAATTGTTTCAGTAATCTTTGGAACATTGATACCCGGATTTAGGACGCCATTCTGAGTCTGTTGAAAACCTCTATGTCATTGCGAGGGAACGCTAGTGACCGAAGCAATCTTGCCTAAAGACAGATTGCCACTCCCTCGACTCGCTTCGCTCGCCTCGATTCCGAGTCGGAGCGGGCTCGCTCGGGATCGCAATGTCAAAAAGTTCGTTTGTTGCAACAGTCTTTTCCTGCAAACGCAAGGCTGATAGGTTTTCAACAAGCTCGCCATTCTGATTTCTTGATGATTGTGGTAAAATACTAATTAGATCACAGGATATTCCCTACTTCTGGATCGCACATTAAAACTTTAGTTAAAATCTTCACTTACAAGATAGTTTTCTAGGATCATCCCGTATTTCAATTATTCATTGAATAGTTGTTGAGGGTATCCACCTGGTACTAACTGAAGTAAAACTAAAGCAGCGCCTCAAGTAGGGTGGAATTATTTATACAAATAAACCAAGCAATCGCTTGGTTTTTCTTTTGAAAAATTCGGGAAATTATTCAGTTCCGACAATTACTTCAATATCGGCTTCGTCGGAAGCTTCTAATAAATCACTACTTACCTTAACTGAGTATTTCGCCGATAGATCAGTAACTAAAGCGTCTTCAAAATTCTCGAATCCCTCTTTAAAAGTAATAGTGGTGCTATCAAATTCATAGCTTTCGGCGTTGCCGATTGAAAGTACTCTCCAACCTAAATCTTCAAGAAAATCTTTAATACTCGAAGCGATTCCCGCTTCTCCGCTTCCGTTTAAAACTCTAATCCCTGGTTCACCCCTATCAACTTCTTTTACCTCTGGTGAAGGCTCCGGTGAAGACTCTATTCTGGCCTCCGGTGTTGGAGAAACTGTTTTTTCTCCTCCATTTGAAAACTGAGCAAATGGACCTAATCCTTTAAAAAAAGCAAATACTAATGCGCCAATAATAATTAGCACAATCAAAAGCCATAACCACTTGGCATTTTTCTCTTGTGATTCCTGGTAAATCGGACTTTGGGCAGAAGATCCAGCTGATGGCGAATTTTGCTCGTCCATAAAAAGTAGCCCAAATTGTATCAGATAATGTCAACCCAGCACAATATCTAGTAATTAATCCAAAATTCCATAAACCATTATGCTGGGTTAACCCCTCAAAATCGCTCTTTGAGCCGTGTATAAATAATACTGTAAAGGCGAAAAGTAAGATTCGTGGGGTCAAGTGGCACAAATGCAGCGAATCGTCTGTAGCTTTAGCGAAAGACGGGAATCGTCTGTAGCTTTAGCGAAAGACGGGAGCCGACGATGGGAATCCCATTCGTCGTTACACTCCTCAGGGTAAACTTCTCATCCCATCACCATTATGTTTCGTCAGCCTCACGCGAATGGTGAGCCTGTCGAACCAGAGCCGACGATGGGAATCGAACCCATGACCTTTCCCTTACCAAGGGAACGCTCTGCCACTGAGCCACGTCGGCGTGCAAATTAGGATCTTCGATTTGCTTCGCAAATCCGCATATTGTTTCGCTAACTATTCCAATCGGTTGTTGGAATAGTACTCCACAATAACGAACCTGAAGTTTCTCCCCAATCCTCAAGCACAAAATTCCTGCCATTTTTGACAGTAATTTTGTGCTGGGAGCAGGATTCGAACCTGCGTAGCCCGAACGGGCGACGGTTTTACAGACCGTTACAATTGTCCACTCTGTCATCCCAGCACGTCGAAACTAAATTTACTACCAATTCTTCTTGTTACACAAGGAAGAATTTACTCTGTAAATTTGTTTCTCCTTTTCAAAATTCTTCGAATTTTGAGACTGATATTCGGCTTACTTTATATTTTGTGAGCCAAGTCAGGCTTGGTGAGCCGTCCGTCGGACTCGAACCGACAACCTGCTGTTTACAAAACAGCTGCTCTACCATTGAGCTAGGACGGCACACAAACGAAAAATAAGCCCTCTTTCAAAACGATTGCTCTGCCACTCAAGCTATCTCGGCAAGAACCTGCTTATTTTACTCTTTTTGGCCTTCCTACTCAAGAAACCTCCTCATATCCATTTAGGCTATTACAACAAATCTTTAAGGGTCCGTCCTTACTATAAGTTAAATTAATCTATAGTGATGTCTTCCAGCTCTGCTCTAGAATCCCCAATGTAGTCTTCCACAAACTTTTTATATGACAAATTCCCATTGAGGTATTTAGATTGTTTAAAAAAATTTAAGATCAGCTCAGAATCAAGCCAAGAATCCACATTCTTCCCCAAAAAGTTCTTATAACTGGAATATCGATAATCTTGCCAGTCGCTAACTAAACCCACAGGATTAAGATGTATATAACGCGAGAGATGCAAAAAATAAGGCTCACTCTCTACTAAAGCCGCTTTATACCTTCCCTGAAACAGGGTACCCGACCGCTCATATCTCTTGTTAAAATACATCGCATAACTTGTGCACAGTGACCGCATAAACTGAACTATCCCCTTCTTGTCTTTTTGAAAAACAAACAGATGAAAGTGGTTAGGCATCAGACAGTAAGCCAAAAGTTTTATTTTATCGCGGAGCGATGTGGCAGATTTTGGATCTAAGTACTTCTCTAAATAATGCAAGAAAACATTATAGTCCTGATTATCTTTAAATATTTTGCTCTTGCCTGCCCCCCTATTGTAAATATGGTAATAACCGTTTTCCAGATAAATTTTCAAAGAATTCTTAGCCGGCATACAAACAAAATAAGCTTATTACGACAACCTGTCAAGGGTCCGTCCTTATTATAGGGCTTTTTGTCGGGCTATTCACTTTTGTCACGTTTTGTGCTTATATATATGTAATGCCTAAGCTAAAGAAAAATTCGGGATTTAGTTTAATAGAAATTCTCATATCATTACTTTTCATCGGTGCCCTGGTAACAATACTGCTTACTACAACCGGATCACTTTTTACCCGTAGGCAATCAGACCTGCAGTCAGTCGCTGCCAAAATTGCTACCAAGGAAATTGAAAGATTAAGAGGACTTGACTTTGACCCGTTAATAAACCAAGGCGATTGGTCATTACCTAATTGCGACACGACATTCTATGCAACCGAACTCCAGAGCTTGAGGGCAGGTAAAGTCTGTCGGGATCTTTCTGACTATAACAGCCTGCCAAACGATCCGGTTATCGGAACCACACAAATAGTACAAGTAGCAATTACTGTTTATTGGGAAAACGATAATGGCGTTGAGAAAAGCCTGCCAATGGACACCCTAATTTCCGAAAATGGACTGTGAGCTGGTTACTGGTTGCCAGTTGCTGGTAACTAGTCAAGTTACATGAATGAAACTACCAACTACCAGATACCAACCACCAGATACCAACTAAAGCCCGGCCTAAGTTTAATAGAATTTCTCACTGGCTTCGCCATAATCGGCGTCATCGCAATAATGATCGGCTCCGTGTGGCTGGCCCACAGTAAAATATATTCAACCCAATCCGCCACAATCGACGCCCAAAGCGCCAGCACCATCGCCATTGACGAAATAGCCAATCAAATACGCGAAAGTAATGGCGTAGTATATTCTTGTCTGATTCAAAATCCATGTGAAAGCGATACGAGTGGTATAACCTTAGTACTGCAGGTTTGGCCACTCAACGCCAGTGGCGTACCTTTTGACCCCGGCTCCAATGACCCTGACTATATCGTTTATAGACTGAACGATCCTCCAAATGACAAAAATTTTGTTAAAAGTGTCTACGCTAATAACACAACCGGAAGCACCCGAAAAGAACTTAATAAAAAAATCTTAGCCTCAAATGTCGACTCAATAAATTTCACATATTTAGCAAACGACGGTACTACTGAAATTGCGCCGGGCCCCGGACTTACCGAGACCGCCCAAGTAATCATCACCGTATATTTCAAAGCCGAAACCATTTATGACCGGACAGAACCGGAGCCTATACCAAAAGCTAAAAAAGTAATATTGAGAAATAAGGAGTAAAGTTAGTTAATAGTTAATGGTTAATAGTTAATAGTTTATGGTTATTAGAATTAAAAAAATTTACAAATTACCATTTACAATTTACCATTTGCGCGCGAAGCGCCCGGGCCTTTCCCTAATCGAGCTGCAAATCGTTGTGGCTATTTTGGGCGGCATTGCTCTTGTCACCGGAGCGGTTTATTATACCTATACCCGCCTGATAAATGAAGAAAGGATAACTATCGAAATTGCCAGCCAAAACAGAAACGCCATTGATGAAATGACCAACCAAATCCGCGAAGCTCAAAGCGTTGCCATGGGCTGTACAATTTGCGGCTCTGTCACCGATAGTACGTCGCAAGTTTTAATCCTTTCACTCTGGCCAATCGACGCAGGCGGCGATCTTTTTGCGCCAACGGGCAATGAGTACGATTACATGGTTTACAGACTGGACAGTGCCCCAAACGACACCAATCTCCTCAAAGAAATCATCGGAAACGGAACCGGCAGCAGCCGCATCAACACTTCTAAAATTTTGGCAAGCAATGTCGATAGCCTTGAGTTTGCCTATGACAATGCCGACCCCGCACAGGCAACCGAAGTGGCTGTTACCCTGACTAACCAAAAGACATCTTTTGTCAAAACCCATACATTGTCGCAAAGCAGTAAAGCACTTTTAAGGAATAAATGAGGTTGATAATTTTAAATTTTAAATTTACAATTTTTAATGAATTAATTTTTAAATTTCAAACATTTAGATTTCAATGAAAATTAAGAATTTACCATTTGCCATTTGCCATTTACGCGCGAAGCGCCCGGGCCTTTCCCTCATCGAACTCTTAATCGGCGTTGCGATCTTTGGGGCAGTTTCCATCCTTTTTGTAACCATCGTCCTCATCAACTCCCGCTTATTTAGCGACCAAAAAACCAGTATCCACATTGCTTCCCAGAACAGACTGGCTTTAGATGAGATAACCAATCAAATCAGGGAAAGCGCGGGAGTAGTTGACACATGTTCGGGTTGCGGCAGTAGTTCATCTGGTATTTCTACATTAGTCCTTGCGGTTTGGCCACTTGATATTAATGGTCAACCGTACCAACCGACAAGTATGTGCATTTTCGACTATATTATTTATACAAGAGATACAGACGAATTAGAAATTACCAAAGAAATCATTGTCCCGGATCAAACTAATTCGTCCCGAAAACCATCTGCAAAAATCTTAGCATCCGACGCCACCAATTTAACTTTTGACTACGACGACCTAGGCAACCCCGCAAACACAACCGAAGTCACTATCTCTGTTGAAAATGTAGCTAGCTCTATCCACAAAACCCACACCGTCTCTCAAGATACTAAGGCAAGTTTAAGAACTATAGCCCAACCTGTTGTTAATAATAACGGAATTATTTACGCAATCCACTCAGGCAATTCTGATAGTGAGCTTAGGATAGGGTCTTCGTCACAAATTGTTGGTGATATCCATTCCAATTATACTATTTGTACGATAGATAACTGTCCTGCTACCCCCACTGTAACAATCAACGGCAATGTTTCGGCTGTAGACAATATTGCCGATGGCGTTAATGTTGCCGCACCTTATACAAAGACCGAAGGCGCACCCTTTGTACCGCTTCCCAGCATTAACCATTACGATTGGGTAAATGAAGCAGACGCAGGCACTAATATGGGAACAACTAATTGGGACGGCGGCCCAAGAGAGCTTGGACCAGCTAAAATCACCGGCAACTTGACTTTATCCAATAAGATAGACCTCACCTTAAACGGCCCGGTCCATATTACGGGTAATTTGATACTTAATGGAGGAACTGGAGGAAACATGGCTAAAATCCGTCTTAACGAAGCTCTTGGCTCTCAGGGAACTGCCATTGTCGTTGACGGATCAATGGGCACCTTCTCAACGGGGGGCACCTTCAAAAATGTAACTATTTACCCGACAAGCTCGAACCCTAAAGGTTTTCTTTTTCTGGTCTCAACTAAAACAGGCACTACCTCTGAATTAATGCCAGCCGAAAATGTACAAGGCCACGCTGTATATTTGTCAAGAGGCAATGCTTACATTTCAGTTTATTCAACTACGAACCTAACCGGTGCCCTTATTGGTGGTAGGGTAGGAACAGGCGGAGCCATTACTTACGATGACGATTTGGCAGAGTTTAGCAGTTCCGGGTCTGGTGCTGAAAGCTGCGTCCCATAAGTGAAATAGTTTGATTCTTTTTTAAAAGGTCGGACCTTAAATGTTCTTAAATGTTAATCCGAAATGCCTTATTGTTTCACCTTATTTCTTGACGAAATATACATTTAAATGTATATTTAAATAGCTATGGAATATATTACTACGACTCAGTTGCGAACCAAATCTTCGCAGCTTGTTAACTCTCTTAAAAAGGGCGATTCAATTCCCTTAATCCACCGCTCTCAGGTTATCGGAGAAATTAAACCTGTTAAAAAAAAGTTAAAAACAATTAAAGATGTCGAGGAGTTTAAGAAAGCGATGGGAGCAATTGGGCGCAATATTCCGACAACTTATGCACAAAGAGAAAAAATATACAGAGCGCATCTAATGAAAAAGTATGGCAAAGGTTTACCTGGACGCTAATATCTTAATTGATATTGCTAAAAGAAGAAAACCTCTTGATTTCGCAAACTTCAAAGGCCATGATCTTTTCACGTCACCCCTGTCGTTTCATATTTTAATATACGTTGCTAAGTATAAAATTCCCAGCCAGAAAATAAATAATCTTAAAGAGTATTTAGAACTTGTAGATTTCAACGAAAAGATAGTAGACGCAGCCCTCACCGGCCCGACTGTCGATTTTGAGGATAATGTCCAGCTTCATAGCGCGGCCGAAGAAGACTGTAATTTATTTTTAACAAGCGATAAAAAAATACTGGCAATGAAATTCTTCGGCAAAGTAAAAATTGCCGGCGAAATTAGTTTGGATGGGTAGAGTTGTCAGTGAGCTTGCTGAAAACCTCTCCCTAAGTCATTGCGAGGAGTCAGCGACGAAGCAATCTTAGACTTAAATAGATTGCCGCTCCCTCGACTCGCTTCTCTCGCTCGGGATCGCAATGACAAAAAGTCCGTTTGTTGCAACAATCTTTTCAAGGGTCCGACCTCCTAAACTTCGAATATTTAATCATTAAGATTTGATTTAAAATTGAAAATTAAATATGCCCTAGACCCTAGACCCTAAACCCCGGCCCCTGCTAAACTATAATCAATGCCCGGTATTAAAGTAAATAGTAACAAGCCCGGCTCTATTTTCGTCATTGCCATTGTTTTCCTGCTTTTTGTCCTGATTTTCTCCGTTGCCATCTTTACCAATGTCGCCAACTTCTCCCGTTTTGGCTCCAACCAAACCAGGCAGGAACAGGCAGTAAACTTGGTTGAAGCCGGTATTGACTATGCCATCTGGCAAATCAATCAGGACGAAAATTATTTCATAAGTCGTGGTGGTTTTGAGGAAGTCGAATTTGGCCCCGGTGATTTCCATGTCAAGGAAGAAGACCCGGGTAATGGAAATAAAAATATAATCGTGACCGGTTATATCCCCTCATTCGGCGCATTCGAACAAAAAGCCACGGCGCAGGTGGAGATTACCAATGCGTCAAGTACAACTGAACCTGTTAACTTGCTTTACGCAATCCACTCAGGCAATTCTGATAGTGAGCTTAGGGTAGGGTCTTCGTCACAAATTGTTGGTGATGTCCATTCCAATTATACTATTTGTACGATAGA
>Ga0209542_10003328_pt1 | contig 34487 bp, 39 predicted proteins | sample RifCSPhighO2_01_FD_184028 | JGI IMG/M metagenome (GOLD analysis project Ga0209542, IMG submission 184028) | Soil microbial communities from Rifle, Colorado - Rifle CSP2_plank highO2_0.1 (SPAdes) (version 2) | ecosystem: Environmental > Terrestrial > Deep subsurface > Rock core/Sediment ...
CTTTAGCGACGACGAAGCAATCTTATATAAGATCGCCACGCGCCTACAAAGCTAGCGCTTAAATAAAACAGCGCTCGCGATGGGTTTCTGTTTATATTACTTTTTTAATCTCTGTTTCACTAATTGGACCGACTCTTAGTATTTTAACATTGTTTTTACTAATTGCCACCACCGTGGAAGGTTTTGTTTTGGGCAATTTACCCCCGTCCAGGTAGAAAATAGGTACATACCCAGGTACGTACCTAAATTGTCTTTGAACTTCCGCGATAGAATAGCAATTGTTAAATCCTGAAATATTAGCCGAGGTTGTAGTTATGGGGTTTTTCAACGCCTCAACCAGTGCTTGAGCCGTTGAGTTATCCGGGTATCTGATGCCAAGGGTTTTTGTTCCCGCAGAAAGTATCTGCCAAGCCTTGCCTCGGGCCTTAAGCGGCAAAATAATCGTCAGCGGCCCGGGCCAAAATTTTTTCATAAGCCGATTTGCATCTTCACTATCATACACGACTGTATGATGGTGACCAAACGGCACGATGACATGAACCGGCTTTTTAAAATCCCGGCCTTTGAGAGCGTAAAGTTTTTTGACTGCCGTGACATTGGTCGCGTCCACAGCCAAACCATAAGCGGTGTCAGTAGGATAAACCACGACACCGCCTTGTTTGAGAATGTTGATTGCCTGGTCAAGTTGCTTCATTTGATCACAAAGTTAATCAGTTTATAAACGTAAATTTCATTCACAATTTGTTTACCCTCCAAATATTTTCTAACATTTGGGTCAGATTTAGCTCTCTCTATTATATCTGCCGGTTTTGTTCCAGCGGGTACATCTAATATTGCACGCTTACGTCCTGCAACCTGTACAACAACTTTGAGTATTTCATCTGTAGCAAAATACTCATCATGCTTTGGCCAGGGTTGCGAATGAATGGAATCTTTGTGTCCCAAATTGTGCCACAACTCTTCAGTTAGATGCGGTGCAAACGGTGCCAGAAGAATCAAAAAGGTTTCCCAATTTTCTTTGGACATTTCTTTATTCTCATTCAAAAATTCCATGAACGCCGCGATCGCGGTATTAAACTTAAAGTTCTCAATATCGGAACTAATTTTTTTGATAAGTTTATGAATTGTATTCTTACTGTCGCCTTTTGCCTCAAACTTTGCGACCTTATCCAAAAATCTTTTTACGCCCACGATGCCGTTGGTCTGCCAGGGCTTGGCTTCTTCCAAAGGACCCATAAACATTTCATACATGCGGAACGCATCCGCGCCATGCGCCTCAATGATCTCGTCAGGATTAATCACGTTCCCGCGCGATTTGCTCATCTTCTCCCCGTCAGGACCTAAAATTAGTCCTTGGTTGCGAAGTTTCAGAAATGGCTCTTCAAAGTCAATAAAACCCAAATCATGAAGAGCTTTCGTAAAAAATCTGGCGTAAAGTAAGTGCAAAACGGCGTGTTCAGCGCCGCCGACATAAGTGTCCACCGGCAACCAACTATTCACGGCTTTTTTGTCAGCGAATGCCAGCGCGTTTAGCGGATCTGTAAAGCGGAAAAAATACCAAGAAGAATCCACAAAAGTGTCCATGGTATCATGATCCCGCCTAGCAGGGCCATCACACTTCGGACATTTCACCTGGTTAAATTTTTTTGAACGAGCCAAAGGGGATTCACCTGTTGGTAAAAAATCCACATCATTTGGAAGCAGAACCGGCAAATCCTTTTCCGGAACCGCTTGCCTGCCACATTTGTCACAATTAATAATTGGAATTGGCGCGCCCCAATATCTCTGTCTGGAAACCAGCCAGTCACGAATTTTATATTGAATCTTTTTCGTGCCAAACTTTTTAATCGCTTCTGGGATCGGAATCAAAGGCTTGTCCACAATCGGCAGTTTATATTTCTGTGCAAATGCTTGGTCGCGTTCGTCATGTTGTGGCACAGCCATAATTGCTCCAGTGCCGTAAGTCGCGAGCACGTAATCCGCGATCCAAACAGGAATTTTTTCTTTAGTCGCCGGATTTATCGCCATAACACCTTTTAATTGCACACCAGATTTATCTTTTTCCAGAGCTGTGCGTTGCATTTCAGTTTTCTTTTTCGTATCTTCAGCATACTTTCTGACCTCTTCTGGATTCAAGATTCCAGATTCTAGATTCTTTACTAGCGGATGCTCTGGTGCCAAAACCATATACGTTGCGCCAAAAATGGTATCCGGTCTGGTTGTGAAGACTTTTATATTGGCCAAAAGTGCGTCTAAAATTGCTGGCTCTTCAGCTCCACAAAAATGTGGCTCACTCCCAACAAACGATTGTTTGAGCGAATTCAATTTTCCTGCTAAAATTTCGCCGTCTTGAAGTCGAACTACCGTATCAGTGGAATCCACCAAAATTTTAAAATAATTTGCTTGCTGTTTAATTTTTTCGAAATCAAATCCGCGGTCGATGGCTGCGGCAACGGTTGTACGGACTTTTCCATCCAAAAATTTACCTGACATCGGAGTCGCAGCGAAAACCACTCCATGAACTTTTATACCCTGCTCCAACAACCGCAATGCTATAATCCCACCAAATGAATGTCCGAGGATGACCGTGCTGTCGTCCAGCTTACAATTTTTTTGTACAAAATCCGCTTGTTCTATATCATTTGGTTCTTCGGTATTCGGCATATCCGGTGTTTGGACTTCGTATCCTTTTTTCTCCAGACTTGCTTTTAACCACGGTATAAAATTTCGTTTTGAAGTCCCATGTTTCCCATGCAGAATTATAAATCGCCTGACCCTCGGGTTATCTACCATAAACTCAATCTCGGCCCCTTCGGATCGGCCGATCCAGTTTCGTTGCATAAGCTTGATCGGCTCCGGCCAGTCCAGCTTATCTAAATCGTTGAGCAAGCGATCGGCGTAATCCGTAATCTTGAAAAACCATTGCGATAAAAGTTTCTGGATGACTTTTGTCCCGCATCGTTCACAGCAACCATCCACTACCTGCTCGTTGGCCAGAACAGTCTGATCCTTCGGGCACCAGTTCACATACGCTTCTTTTTTGTAAGCTAGCCCCTTTTTGTATAGTTGCAAAAACAGCCACTGCGTCCATCGGTAATAACTAGGGTCAGAAGTGTTTACCTCACGCGACCAATCATACGAAAGCCCAATAGATTTTATCTGTTGGCGAAAGCGGTCAATATTTTTCGCAGTTGATTCGGCCGGCGGAATCCCTTCTTTAATCGCGTAATTTTCCGCCGGCAAACCAAACGCATCCCAGCCCATGGGGTGCAGGACGTCATACCCGTTCATCCTCAAAAAACGCGCCAGAATGTCCGTGGCCGTATATCCTTCCGGGTGCCCCACATGCAAACCCGCCCCCGATGGATACGGGAACATATCTAAAATATACTGCTTCTTCTTGCCTGCCTGCCGAAGCCGTGGCGAAGGCAGGGGCTTATCGGAAGTTTTATAAAGCTTCTCTTTCTCCCAAACTTCCTGCCACTTTTTCTCAATATCTTTGTGATTATACATATTTCCTTGCCTGTCCGCCGAAGCTTTATGCGTAGGCGGATGATCGTAAATTTCGGGCATAACAAGCTTATTCTAGCATTGTTTACTTTTTTGATAAATTGGGTTAAACTGCTTGCAACTTCAGACTCCTTGAGGAGGATCCTGTGAGTGAGACGAAGACTCCACGTGACCTGGCTCTAGAGAAAGTTGGCATCTTCCGGAGCATGCTGGAGAATGCGATCCGGAGAGCAGAACGACCGAAGATTCAAAAGCACAAGATCATGGGTCTCCCCCAAGACCGCCGGCCAATCCTGATTCCTATCATTGCCCTGGAGGGCAAAGGACTGGGAGATGGGTGCGCGCTTCTTGAAGAAAAGTCCTGGAACGAATATGCGAATGAAGTCTGGGAATCGATGGTGGACAATTATGGCTGGGATGAAATTGCCAAGGTGGAACACCTCATCCGCCGGCAGTTTCCAAATCTCCGCTATACGATCATTGCAACAACACCCCAGCAACAGCTCGCCGCATTACGCTCTTCAGCGTTGCTAGTCCAGACTCAGCCAGCTGCCGACTCTGGCACGGACGCCGACATCCTGCGCTCGCTTCAAATCAGCCCTGACTAGTTATTTGGTCCGGGTTTTTTATTTGAAATAACTTACAAGCATTCGCAAAAGTTTGTTCCCCGACTTCCTCGACACTCATTTTCTTGATCGCCGCGATTTTTTCTGCCACATACTGGACAAACGCAGGCTCATTGCGCTTCCCTCGATGTGGCGGCGGCGCCAGAAACGGGGCATCAGTCTCAATCAGTAACTTCTCAAAAGGCATTTTTTCCACCACTTCTGCTAATTTACCGGATTTATCAAAAGTTAAAATGCCATTTAGTGCAATATACAAACCCTGATCCAAAATTTTCTTTGCAGTTTCCCAAGTCTCGGTAAACGAATGGGCAACAGCCGGCAGTCCCGCGTATTCGGATTTTAAAATCGCGAGCAAATCTTCGTAAGCATCACGACAATGAATAATCAGGGGCAAACCATATTTCTTCGCAAATTGAATTTGCTTTATAAACTCCTTCTTCTGCTTACTGATTACTGTTTCCTGATTACTGTCCTTAGGTATCCTATAGTAATCCAAACCGCACTCGCCTATGGCGACGACTTTATCCGACAACAGAGTCTCATAAACCTCTTCCTCAAAGCTTTCTGACTCAGTCGGATGCTGACCGATGCTCGCAAAGACCCCTTCCGGATATTTTTTAGCCAAATCAACACATTCTCTTGAAGCCTTCAAGCCAGTCCCCACGTTGATCAACCAGGTCTTGGCATCCAAAGCCCGCTTGATCGTCGCGTCCGTTTCAGACTTGAAATCCGAAAAATTTACGTGAGTATGGGTGTCGAAAAATCTCATTAGTTTTCTATCGAGCCATTGCGAGGAGCCGCTTTATCTAGATGAATTAGTCTGGGCGGCGACGTGGCAATCACTCACGAGAGAGATCGCCACCCGCCCGAACGTTCCGTTCAGGAACGGGCAGGCGCGACTGCCAAGATTTGAGCTTATTGGCAAAGCAGTCGCTCGCGATGGAGTTAGCTAATCTTTTTAAACAATGGTTCTGGTTTCCGAATATCTCCGGATTCTAAAATTTCCTTAATCTTCTGCGCGGTTTCAGGTAAGACCGGCGCAAGCTTCTTCGCGATGTCATACAAAAGTGCCGTCAAATTCAAAAGCAGTTCTTTTACCTTTTCCGGATCGGTTTTTACTAATTCCCAGGGCTTGGCTTTATCAATCAGTTGGTTGGCCCAGGCAATTTCTTTCCAAATCAAAACCAAGCCTTCGGAAAAATCCAAATTATAGAACGCATCTGATGCCCCGGACAAATCTTTAGGGGGACTTACAAATTCGCCCACATCCCCGTCCAGATATTTTTCAATCATATTGGTGGTGCGAGAAAATAAATTTCCTAAACCGTCAGCCAAATCCGAATTGTAGCGAACCTTAAGCTTTTCTTCGCTGACATCCCCATCTTGGCCAAATGGCACTTCGCGCAAAACAAAATATCTGACCGCATCCGAGCCGTATTTCGCCACCCAATCATTCGGATCAATGATATTGCCCACAGTTTTGCTAATTTTTTCTCCACCTAAGGTAAAAAAACCATTGGCAAAAATCGCTTTTGGTAATTCTTCTTTTATAGCCAAAAGTAAGGCCGGCCCAATAATACAGTGGAATTTAATTATCTCTTTGCCTAGCAGCTGTAAATCCGCTGGCCAGTATCGCTGAAAATTCTCTGGATCAGAAACATACCCAATCGCTGAACAATAATTAAACAAAGCTTCAACCCAAACATACACAGTTTGGCTTTTATCCCATGGGAGTGGAATCCCCCACTTCACATTCGGACGAGAGATAGCAATATCTTCCAATCCTTGTCTGATAAAAGACAATACTTCGTTTTTCCTTGTCGGTGGGCGAATTATTAAATCATCATGGGAAATTCTTTCTTCCAAAATTTTCTGATATTCGGAAAGTTTAAAAAACCAATTCTGTTCTCTAATTTTTTCCGGCTTGGTTTTATGATCCAGGCAAACGCCGTTTACTAATTCTGATTCTTTGATAAACGCTTCATGACCTACACAATACAAACCCTCATACTCGCCTTCGTAAATTTTTCCTGAAGCCTTCAATTTTTCTAAAAATACCTTCACGGCATCTTTATGCTCGGGATCTGTGGTTCGGATAAATTTATCCGGCGCAATCCCCAGCTGGTCCCAAGTCAGAGAATATTTAGCGGAGATTTCGTCGACAAACGCCTGTGGGGATTTTCCCGCTTTTTCCGCCGAAGCGGCAATTTTCGCCCCATGCTCGTCGGTCCCGGTCAAAAAGAAAACATCCTCACCCAGTTGTCTGTGAAGCCTGGCAACAACATCCGCCGCAATCGTAGTATAAGCATGGCCAATATGTGGCTTGTCGTTCACATAATATATCGGCGTCGTGATATAGAATTTTTTTCGTTCATCAGTCATGGTCGTCAAATGAAAAAAGCCTTATTCAGGCTTATTAATTATAGCATACCCAGTAATACAACTTCGATGCTTTTGCTTTTAATGGTTTTTGTTATCAATCTTTAATCTGACTGATCGAGGTAATATTAATTAATATTTTTATCTATGTACAAAAGCAAATACAAAAACCATTATCGAAGTTGATATACTGGGCATATTAAGCTTACAATTAAGTTAGCCTTGCTCTTCTTCAAACGCATGGCCTTCCATCAAATCTTCCACAAATACCGAAATCCCGCTCATGACAGGAATGGCGATCAGGGCGCCGATAATACCACCCAAGGTGGTTCCCACAATAATTCCCAAAATTACCAATACCGGATTTAAGCCAACACTGCGACTCATGACGATGGGCACAATGATATGACTTTCCAACTGTTGGGTCACGATCCATAAAATCAGCACGGCCAGTGCCAACGCCGGCGCTTGAATGAAAGCAAAAAATACGGCGAAAGTGCCGGAAACAAACGGCCCGATATATGGAATGATTTCAAATATTCCGGCCAATAATGCCAAAACCAAAGCATATTCCACTTTCAAAACCGTCAAACCAATAAATACCAACCCGAAGATCACGGCGGATAAAATTAACTGCCCCAAAACCCAAGCCCCCATTTTGCGCTGAATTTTATTTACCAATCGGAACACATAAGCCTGGTGCTTATAAGGCGCCAAATGCTTCACGAAATTCTTCATGCCGTTTTCTTCAATCGTCAAATAAAAAGAAATAACCAACACAGTAATGACCGAGACCACACCGTTAACCACTCCCTTGGTAGTGGCAAACAAAGTACCACCAAAATTATTTGCCAGTTCCTTAAAACTGTTATCAATCGCCTGGCCAATGGTGGACTGACTCAAAGTATCGCGATAAATCCCAACCTGCGAAATAAAGCCTTGGTAGACATCCGCGTTTTTGATTTCTTCAAACTGTTGGGTCAAGGGCGGGACCAGCAGGAACCCAATCAGCGTGATGACTCCGAAAAATATTACGTAAACCACAAGCACGCTTAGAACTCTGGGAATATGGCGCTTCGAAAGATAATCAGCCAGCGGGTCAATGGCCGAGGACACGATCACGGCAATTATGAAAATGAGGAGAACGTCGCGGATCAACCAAAACAACCACAGCAAAAGCACGATGAAGACAATCTTCAAAAGTGTGACGGAGGAAATATTTATGTTGCGGCTATCTTCGCTCATATGGTTAGTATATGTGGATTTACGAATAAGTACAATATATAATTTTACTCCTTTTTGGTGATTTTGTCAACCCTTACGCAGTTTTTTCAAAATTGCGATGTTCTTCGGATCGTCTTTGGGATCATCTTTGGGTGTTTCCAAAATCCAATCCAATTTGCCTAAAATTTTGTGATGAGCCAGCGCTTTAAATCCCTCTAGTCCAATCTTGCCGACTCCTATATGCTCGTGGCGGTCCAAATGCCCTCCAAACTCGCCTTTGGAATCATTGACGTGCACCATGACCAACTTTTTCCAACCAATAATCTTATCAAATTGCTTAAGTGTCTCATCCACGGATTTTTTATCGCGGACATCATAGCCCGACGCAAACGCGTGGCAAGTGTCAAAACAAACCCCCACCTTGTGTTTTTTCACATCCTTGTGATCTAAAATTTTCGCAATTTCCTCAAACTTATCGCCCACTACCCTACCACTTCCGGCAGAAATTTCCAAAAGCAACTGGGTGGTCCCCTTATAACCTTTCATAATTTTGCCAACTGACACTCCTACCTTTTCCAACCCTTCCTTATCCCCTAATTCGCCAAAACTTCCCAAATGTGTCATCACAGCCTTGCAGGAAAGCTTACTTCCACGCTCCAACTCCTCCCGAATCACGGCAATGGAACCGTAATAAATATTATTTTTGACAGAAGAGAGATTAATAAAGTATGGCGTATGGATATAAAACGTATCCAGCTTATGTTTTTTCATTTCCGCCGCAAATTTCTTTACCACATCAGGCGTGATGGGTTTGACTGGGCCGCCATGCGGCGAACGCGAAAAAATCTGAAAACACTCGGCTCCGACTTTCGCCGCGTTGCCTGGGGCTTTTTCGATCCCACCCGCGATTGAAACATGTGTACCGATTCGCATATGTTTAGCTTGATGTAAGTGGCGAGGGGTGACGCGATTTTGGGGACCCCGCTGGTGCGCAACGATAGTGAGCACCTGCGGGGTGAAAATCGCGGCAGGACCCCGCGCCGTTATAACTTTAATTTCTTCTCAAATATACTCTTGTCCGAAAAGGGACCAATCAAGGCCAGGTTTAAACGGTTATTGTGAATAATTTCCTTGGCCACACGATCCACATCCTCACTTGTCACCGCATCCAAAAGAGCAAAAACCTCTTCAATCATTTTAATTTTGCCGATGAAGGCCTCCTGGCCTAAATACCAATCCATCTTCTCGTGCGGGTCTTCCGTGGATAGTGCCAATTTGCCTTTCAAATATTCTTTGGCTTTGGCTAATTCTTTTTTCGTCACACCGTTTTCTACAACCAACTGTAATTCTTCCAAAATCATATCCAACGCTTTGGGTGCGGCGGAAACCTTCAGTCCGGCCCGCACTAGAAAATTTCCAGTTCCCAAATAATTGTTAAGCGAGCAGGCCACATAATAGGCCAAACCCTGCCGTTCCCGGATTTTTAAGAATAACCGGGAACTCATGCCCCCACCCAAAATCGCGGCCAAAATTTGCAACGCGTAATTCCTCTTGTCGCCATACCCATAGGCCGGGAATCCCACGATCATATGCGCCTGTTCCGTGCCTTTGTTTTCCACGGATAAGGCTGGTGCAGTTTGCTTGCTCTGTAGTTTTTCAAAAGTAAAACCTTTTTTTGTTAACAATTTGTCCCAATGAGCTTCGATCATTTTCGCGGTCAGAGCTTGATCAAAATTTCCAGACATGGCCGCGATCATGTTCGCCGGCTGATAGAATCTTTGTCGATAATCTAGAATGTCTTGGCGTTTGATTGATCGGATGACTTCCGCGGTCCCGGCAATATCCCGACCTAAGGCAGAATTTGGCCACATGGTTTGCTCAAACAAAGACTCCACATGAATTTGTGGGTTGTCTTTGTACATATTGATTTCTTCGATGATCACGCCTTTTTCCCGTTCCAGTTCCCGTTCATCAAACAAGGGATTTTGCATCATGTCGGACAAAACATCGAAAATCAATGGCAGGTGTTGGCTGGCTGCACGAATATAGTATTGGGTGTGCTCTTTGCCAGTGTTGGCATTAAACTCGCCGCCGATTGAGTCCACAGTCTCGGATAATTTTTTGGCGGTTGGATATTTTTTGGAACCTTTGAAATGCAGGTGCTCCAGAAAATGCGACAAACCATTGATCCGCTTATCCTCGTAGCGCGAGCCGGCTTTGACAAAAAATGAGATCGTGACTGACGCGGCAGTTTCTATGGGCACCGTCAGTAAGATTAAGCCGTTTTTGAGAATTTTTTTTCCGTAAGACTTTAGCACGGCAATTTTTCCCTAAAGTAATCCATCAAATCAGAAATTTTCACCCGATCCTGTTTCATAGTGTCGCGGTCGCGAACGGTCACGGCCTGGTCATTCACGGTTTCGAAGTCCACAGTCACACAGTAAGGCGTGCCGATTTCGTCTTGCCGACGATATCGTTTGCCGATTGATGCGGTTTCGTCATACTGGCACATCCAATGCTTGTGCAATTGTTGCAAAATCTTTTCCGCGGGTTTAATCAATTCGTCTTTGCGTGAAAGCGGCAAAATCGCAATCTTAATGGGCGCCAATTCTTTCGATAAGCGGAGCGTCACTTCCGTTTCGTGCACGGCGTCCTCTTTGCCGGATCTGGCTTCGGATTCGGAATATGCGTCGATTAAAACCGCAAGCATTATCCGATCCAATCCAAAAGTTGGTTCCACAACATAGGGAATATACTCTGTTTGGCTTTCCTCGTCTTTAACTTTCAGATTGGCACCAGACATATCAATGTGATTTTTTAAATCATAATCAGTTCTGTTGGCAATTCCTGCAATTTCGTCCCAACCAAATGGAAAATTGTAATAAGTATCTACAGTGCGCTTAGAATAATGAGCGAGTTCGTCTTTTGGTAATTCAACTTTTTTAATATTTTCTTGTTTTAATTTCAAATCTTTTACGAAAAAGTCCTGTTGATAATCAAGCCATTCTTCGTAAGCTTTATCGTCCTCACCGGGTTTAACAAAATATTCCAATTCAGCGATTGTAAACTCCTTCGTCCGGAAAATTAGATTACCAGTCGTAATCTCGTTGCGGAATGAGCGACCAATTTGCGCAATCCCAAATGGCAGTTTTTTGCGCATAGTTTCCAAAACTAATTTAAAATCCGTGAACATGGTTTGTGCTGTTTCGCCTCGTAAGTAAACCGTAGACTTACTGTCTTCTGTGGTACCGATAAAAGTTTTAAATAGTAGATTAAAATTCTTGGCTTCAGTCCACTCTACTTTTTTACCGGCGTGGGTTTTTTCGTGTTCGGCAATATCTTTCAGTTTATCCGCGCGCATTCGAACGTGACAAATCTTGCACTCCACCAAAGGATCAGTAAAATTTTTCACATGTCCTGATGCTTCCCAAACTTTAGCATTCATTATGATCGGACCTCTGATACCGACCATGTCTGGTCTTTCTTGCACAATTTTTTTCCACCACAAATTCTGAATATTTCTAAATAATTCAGTTCCTAGTGGTCCATAATCATAACTATTCGCGAGTCCCCCGTAAATTTCGGACCCTGGAAATATAAAACCACGCCGTTTGGCGAGGCTAATGATTTTATCCATAAGATTATCTTCTTGTTTCTTCATATTTTTAACAACACTGGATGCGTGGGTTGAATCCCATGCTGGCTGTGTTGCCCTTTCTGTAAACCAATCTTAACATAATTTTGACAAAAAAAGAAGACCCGCCCGAACGACTATATCGTTTGGGCGGGCGGGCCGCTTATACACTAAACGGTCTGGGCACTGATGTGGGCCAGGGCCGCGGCTTCATCTGGAAAAATGTCGAGTCTGGACTCCGCGTTCTTTAAAGCTACTCGCACGTTGTCAACGCCTGTGAGAGCCAGAGACCCATTCGCGCTACGAATGGTGTTTGAAAACACCGTGATGTAGCCAACGCCGGCCTCATCAATCTGGGCCAGGTCATTCATGCGCAAGATGATCCTGGTGACAGCCTGATCCAGCTCACGCTGAATCGCAGCAGCCAGCACGTGCCGATCAGATGCGCTGAGACAGTCGCCAATCAGATCCAAACTGACAACACCCCGTGGATGCGCGTTTCGGATTACCTTCATGCTTCCTCCAATCCGAGTTTGCCTCAATATATCACATTTTGTGCTCTTTGTATTGTGTTACAAACTCCCCGAATTTTTCTGTTTCGATGTTCTCTCGGATCCGTTGCATGAGATTTAGATAAAATCGCAGGTTGTGCATGGTGGCAAGGCGGATTCCCAAAGGTTCGTCTGACATAAACAAATGCCGGATATAAGCGCGCGTAAAATTACCGCAAGCATAGCAGTTGCAAGTGTTATCAATTGGAGAAAAGTCTTCTTTAAATTTTTCATTCATGATATTTAAAGTGTAGTACCCCTCCCCATCTTGGGGTTTTAGGTTCGCATAAAATTTCCCATGCCGCGCCTCGCGTGTTGGGATCACGCAATCAAAACTGTCGCAACCAAGGGCCACGGCGGCAACAATTTGCGCTGGTGTTCCGACCCCAAGCAAATGCTTGGGTGAATCTTCGGGCAAGTGTGGAATCGCATCATTGACGGCCTGAAACATCTGTTCTTCTGGCTCACCCACGGCCACCCCGCCAATACAAAAACCTTTAAATCCTAAACCCACAATTTCTTCGGCCGCTTGCTTTCGTAAATGTTTATAAGTTGAACCTTGCACAATGCCCCATTGCATTTGCCCTGGGTTGATTGAACCTGCCAAAAGTTTTACGTGCTCGTGAATCGCGCGCTTGGCCCACGCGGTTGTACGCTTCACGGAAAGCTCAGCCTGTTTTTCGGTCGCGGGAAATCCCGGAAACTCATCCAACACCACCGCAATGTCTGATCCCAAATTCAGCTGAATCTGAACGGAAATTTCGGGAGTAAGAATGTGGGTCGAGCCATCCAGGTCAGATTGAAATTTGACGCCTTGTTCGTTTACTTTCACCATTTTGCCAAGTGAAAAAACTTGAAAGCCGCCGGAGTCCGTAAAAATCGCGTCTTTCCAATTCATAAATTTATGTAAGCCCCCGGCTTTCGCAATCAAAGCATCCCCAGGCCTAAGCCAGAGATGATACGTGTTGGCCAAAATCATTTCCGCGCCCCAGAATTTGAGTTCCTCGGCCGCGATGGATTTGATCGCCCCTTTCGTGCCAATTGGTAAAAACACGGGTGTCTGGACTTCCCCATGCGCGGTTTTGATGACACCGGTCCGCGCTTTAGACTGCGGATCTTTTTTAGTAATGGTAAACATTGAGCATAGTATATCAGCAAAACGAGACAATTAGTATTTACACAGGCCCACTATTCTGATAAACTTCCTGCTAACCAGTAGGAGGTTTCATGCCGGGTGTCAGAAGACGGATTCCCACGTTCGTGACGCAAGATGAGCTCAAGTATCAAGCCACCAACGGCAATCACTCACCGAAGACACGCGTCAAAGCCATACGTCGCATTGACGATCTCAAGTTTCTGCAGACTTTCGCGACGAGCAATACCCTGCATGAGACGTATCGCCAAGCCGCGCAAGCAAGAATCGCGGAACTTGAGCAACAGGCACGCACCCAAGCCGGACCATGAGTCTGGCTTTTTTTTCCAAAAAGAAAAGGAGCCGGTAATTGCCCCTTTTCTGATCTTAAATTATTAGTACAGCGTCTGGATGCCGGCAATGTCGCCGGTATTTAGTGTCCGCTTCTTCGTCTCACCATTGTCTGCAAACCGGAACATGGTTTCCTCGGGACACGAATCGGACGGATGCCCCATGCCCGCGGCATGCCCCAATTCATGAGTTATGATATTTTCAAAATCCATTTTACCAGCCTCACCGCTGCTTGACCAGTCAAAATCCGTATCATCAATCACCATGTCCCATTCAACTAACCGGCGATTGAATGTGGGACCAGAGAATATTCCCCAGACCGTGGTGACTGCAATTACTCCCTGGGTGCTCACATCAGCGAAATAAACTTCGTTCGATCCATCAGGACTGGTCGTGTCGACCGCAAGAGTGTCTGAAGTGCTGCTCCCGGTGCCTAAAATCGTGACTCCAGCTGAAACATTCCATTTCGCAATATCAGTTTGTGTATTATTGAACACAAACGTTTGATCTAAGCCCCGACTATTAGTGGGATTCACAAGCCAAGGCTCAACGGTTTTCCATTTCGCACCCTTGGCCAAAAAGGCATAGCAACTATTGCCGGATGGTTGGTTGGATCGGGCATTGCCGGATTTGGCATTTTCATTCTGATAATCCACAAACATAAATCCTTCTACCACACTTCCAGTTTTGGGGTCAATGGCGCTGCCCAAAGCAATCACTGCCGAGTGTTCAGCCGCCTCTGGCAAAGTTAAAGTTCTTCCGGTGGATTGAGCAAGAGTGGGAAAAGCCACTAAAAATGAGAAAAGACAAGCAAAGATAGAGAGTTTTTTTATCATAAATTGTGTCATTATATATATAAAATATGCCAACAAAATCCGATTGTCAACCTGTTGGCATACAAAAAGAAAGAGCGAGTTGCGCAGCAACCCGCTCTTTGAAAACCTGGCGCCGACCGGCTGTCTTAGAGGCTGGTCAGGGCCAACAGATGCCGGTGCACTCCTGGAAGCCGGCGGCGGATGACTTCGAGGCTCTCGCGGACCATCTGGGTCTCGAAAGCTCTGATCGCGTCTTGCCGAGTCCGGCTGTGCAAATCGCCGATCATGATCCCAATCGCCTTCAAGTTGAAATCCTGTCGGCTGGCCTCGTACGCGATGCCGTTGATGAATGAGGCGACGTGGAATGCGCCCTCTGGGAGCGCAATCACCTCTACCTCAACCTCGCTTGTCTCGGACTGACTCTCGTAGACCATACTGTCTCCTCCTCAAAAAAAACCGCGTTGAATTGCTGCCCTAATACCTTTGACATGCAACTGCACAGTCTACACCTCTACCGAAGATTTGTCAATACTAAAAACGACCATTGACAAATATAGATAAAAATAATAGATTATTGTTGGAAGCAATCCTGCTTCCAATTCGTAAACCCATATTGATACCCCCTAAGGAGGGTCATCATGGGAAAGACAGTCGAACACCACGGCGACGGCTCGCACACGGACCGGAACGACTCCGGCCACTCGGTCACGTACAACCCGGACAACTCGGTCCGGGAGTCCTCCCGACCGGAAACCAGCTGGCCTGTGCCAAACGGCATGGGACCCAACGACATCCAGGTCACGCGTGATGGCGACGGCAACGTCACCAACGTTCAGCGTCGAGGATAGACTGAACAAACCGCAACAATCACCAAGGAGGTGAACGCAGGTAGAACCAAAAACGCAGACATCGGGTCTGTTAGTTTCCGGGGACAACCCCGGTTTTCCTGAGACAAGTATCAATTATTGTCGGCGGACTATTATCTACTATTACAAATTTACATTGCGAGGCTCGAGCCAGTTTCGAGCCTTTTGGATTTTATAAGCTTTAATTTTTCCTTGCGGGATAATTGTTTGATTCGATATTCGGCCTTCAGGGCGGGAGATTTAGTTCTAAATCTTTTTGAGTAAACAAGTTTTACGGGCCTTCTGCTGAAGGTATATTTGGCGCCGAGCTTGGTTGAGTTGTGTTCTCTGACTCGACGCGCAAGATCAACTGTGATGCCAGTATATAAAGTCCGATCCACACACTTGAGAATATAGAGATGGTACATTTAATGGCTCAACCGTGTGGTTGAGGCTTTAAACTGCTTTATAAATAACATATTTGCCGCGCTGGCCGACTTGGGTCAATTTGCCCTGACTTTCCAGTTCCTGCAAATATCGCTCGGCTGTCGCGTCCGAAACCCCGAGCGCTTTCTCAACAATATCATTCGTCAGTTCGTCATGTTGTTTGAGTAATTCCAAAATCTTCTCCAAATTCTCCTGCCGGCTTTCCATTTGAGCCGGGTTGATAATTTTATGTTTAACGGCAGGATGCGCTCGCATCTGGGAATCAAACCGCCACTTGGCAAATGCTACCCCAAACAAAAACCCAATTGCAATATAAATTATTGGTGCCATAAAATTAGTTAATTACAAGCATAAATCAGCAACAGAACAAAAGCTATCCCCCAATATGCTGTCCAAAATATTGTATAATTTTTTCGATTATTCGGCACCGGCCAATAATAGGAAAATATATTCCTCCGAGGGACAAAGAACCTTTGCCACCCCATCAATTCTATAAAATGTAAAGAAAAGTCATAAAAAATCATAACTAACAAAACATATGAGGCAAAGTCAAGCAACATAAAATACAATGATTGTTTTCATATTACTTGTTCTAGTAATTCTTTGAATCCGGCGGTGTTAACAAAGTAGTTATTTTCGTTCTGTCGAAGAGCCTTTTTTATATTTGCAACTTGGGTTGGGACTTTACTCTTTTTCTTGAAAGTTCTGTTAAGCAGATTAAAATATAAACCGTCTAGAAATGTGATGTAATGGATCCTCTTGCTTGACCTAGGCTCAGAGTAACTAATAAATTTTATTACTTCATTTATCTGTTTATTCTGTCCACCTCCCCCTTCCTTCATATGTTTGTGTTCAACAATAAAAAAATGGTTTTTAATTTTAAATAGAATATCAGGCATCTTATCATCTGATTTTTTACCCCACATAAAACTAATACTATATTGTTTTATAATTTCTTTAAACAACTTTTTACCAGTTTTATCAGTACTTATATAAACTAAATTTTTTGCCTTCAAATTCTTAAGGCTTAAATCCCCTAAAGCATGAAATCTTTTTTTATTTAGAATGCTGCAAACTTTTTTAATTCCCAAAACGCCGCTCTGTTTATGAGCCTTTGCGTCCTTGCCAACCTGTAAAGTGCTGTGAGTATAGCCGTACCCTGAATATATTGGATGCCTGTGTTTAATGTACTTCTTTAGAACATTTTCAAGAAATTCTATTTGTTCGCTCTCTGACAACTTCTTATAACTACTGTGGGATACATCAGTAACCGCCCAAAAACTAGGAAATTCTGAATAATTGATACCAGTTGTTTTTAGACATACACGAATATTATCGATAGCTTCTCTTAATGCTTTTGAATTCCCGGACTTGAGGGCAACCTTATAAGCTACAATATTCTCCAAGAGCTCAATATTAGTGACCATTAATTTATTAGGTTTTTTTCCATATTTTGCAAGAATTATATTCTCTGACTTAACATAAGCCTCATCAATGAGAGGCTCTGGATTTTTTAGGGAGTATTCAAACAGCTCAAGATTTGTCATTAAAATAGTCTCTCATTACTTACTGCTTGTTCAAGAATCGCTCTAGCAGTGGCATAATCTAGACGCCTTCTTCGTTCGCCATTTTTTTTATTCCCTTTAAATGGAGAAAGTAAAACATCATGAGTTTTTTTGCGGAACTCGGTTAAGATCTGATTGCTCTTTTTAATTATGTAATGCATACCATGTTTATTAGTGGGCATGTCAATAATTGTAATCAAGCGGGAACTATGCTTGATTCCTTTCAAATCATAATCTAGCTCATTTTTCGGCATAAAAGAAATTGGTCTGTGTGGATCAGTGGTGTCCACTGCTCGAAGTCCGATTTTTCCATTAACAATATTAAATTTAATATCTATTGAATTATTGGGTGCAATACGAAATTTTTCAAAGTATCCAAGAGTGCCTAATAATTTATCATTTTTATAAACAGAAACTTTATCTAAAGATTTTAATTTATTATCAAAACAAACCACACAAACAGGAGTTTCAGTATCATCAAATGGGTTATCTTCTAGGATTGTAATGCTGACTAGTCGATTTTTAGGAAAACTAGAATTGATAAATGTTTCAGGAATGATTACAACCCCATAATCGTTAGTCAAACATTTTTCTAAAGCAAGTTGGTATAAGTCATCATAATTACAAGCTTCAAAATATTGACTCACTTTATCATATATTTTTTTTCTTTGAGCGCTATAATTTGTCAAGTACGGCGGATTAGTAATGATGATAGATTTATGGATTTTTGGAATTGATATCAAACTATCATTCTTCTTCCAACCAAGGGCTGGATCAATATCCAAACCAAAAACTTTTTTTAAGCCAAAACTTTGGGCAATGCCTAATAAGTCCCCGTTGCCAGCAAAGGGATCATAAGCAATTTTTGCCCCACTAGATTTGATAAATTGAGTAATTTGGGGCCTAAGCCATGTGTTTTGTTTCGTAAAGAATTGTCCTAGACTTCTTTTTTTTGTTTGAGCATTCATATCCATATTATATCAAATAATTGTAAACAAAAATAGCGGCGTTTTGCCGCTATTGAGTTATTCACATGTGAATTAATTGTACTCCCATTTCCCAAAAAGTCAAATTTTACTTATTTATATGATTGTCTTGTGACTGACAAATGGCATCCTCAAACTCTCGGATATAAGAAGTCCTGATTATTTTAAACCAACCGAATAAGACGAATAAAATTAAAGAAATTAACCAGAAGCATGACGGTTTATTTGCAACTACAGAAAAAATAAAATACCAAAAACTTGCGGCAAAAAATAAAAACAAAATCACTTCAGCATATATTTCTCTTTCCCAATATTGTCTTAAATCATCATGTCTATATTCACCTAAGTATTCATGTAGTATTTTGGCACGTTCGCCGCGATAAAATGGAAAAAAATTTTGACTTTTCTTATTATCTTTAACGATACGGGAAAGAAAATAGAATAGCATTTTTCCGGTTAAAAGAAGTAGTCGACCAACAAAATATGAAATAATAACTAAAACAGTTAAATTTAATTTGTCCCACGTCCACTCTTTTGCAAGGTTCTCAACGAATAAAAGTTCAAAAATTGTTTGATTATGAAATACAAATTGGCCATAGTATAAAACAAGCAAAAAACCAAACCCTCCAAATAACATTATAAAATCACGAAACAAATTTTCAAGCTTAATATAATTCATATTAGTATTCTTAATTATTCCACGAATCGCTTAATAAATCAACGCCTCAACCGTGCGGTTGAGCCATTAAAAACAGCTATTTCTGGCCGTTTTTTATTCAATCTCATCTAGATTATCCTGGACGGAGTGGTAGTTGATCCAGGGGGCGTCGGAATTTTTCAGATCAGTTTCTAGATTTTGATTGTACTGGTTCTGGGCATCGGCCGCGTCTTGCGCGGCATCCACCGCGCTACGTCCAGCCTCAATCTGATTTTGCTTCTGCTCACCATTATAATAGTATCCGCCGAACGCCAGCAGGGCGATAATCGCCATGGTAATAAGCAGCCCAATTAATCCAAATCCTTTGGTCATCCTTGTATCTTTCATAAAGACAAATTATCTGCTAAAATATGTTCTGTCAAACTCCCCAAAGGAGGGGTGCGAGTGGCACACAAATCCAAACGGAAGACCAAGATCCCATTCGTGATCAAAGACGAAAAAGGCCGCGTCATCGGCGGCACGCAGGCAGTTTCCCCAGGTCAGGCCCGGACTAACTTCTGGTGGCGGCATGACGCCAGATCCAACCGTGAGCTTGCGTCAGAAGTCAAAGAAAAACGAGCCGGCTATTTCGCGGCTCCCGTTATGTCCAATCGCGGTCCAGCCCTGCCCAAGAAACCCTATCGGAGGCGGACAATCCCCGGGCAAGGAAAACTCTTTCGTCTCTAGCAACAAAACAGACCTAATCGCTTAGGTCTATTTTTTTCGGATAGATTCTTCGCTTCGCTCAGAATGACAAGCTAACTAGTGTCTTGGTCGGAAACCACCACGACCGCCGTGGTCGTCTCGACGAGGTCCTCGGTCATGCGGCCGGTCGTCAAAGCTGCCACCTTCGGGGCGAGGCAGTAAAATTTTGTGTGAAAGATTAATCCGTCCCATGTGATCGATTTCCACCACTTTCACTTCCAGCTCATCCCCGACTTTCACCACGTCTTCGACTTTCCCAATTCGATGCCAAGCCAGTTCCGAAATATGACATAAGCCATCGTGACCGGGAGTCAACTCCACAAAAGCACCGAAGTCCATGATGCGGTTAACTTTGCCTTTGAACACTTCGCCAATTTTTATCTCACGAGTCAGGTTATGAATCCAATCTAAGGCTTTTTTCATGCCCTCGGCATTGTTGGAGGCAACCATCACGAGGCCTGAATCCTCGATGTCAATTTTCACGCCAGTTTCCGCAATGATTTTGTTGATGATCTTGCCGCCAGTACCGATAACATCGCGGATTTTCTCCGGATTAATCTGCATGGTTTCAATTCTTGGAGCGAGCGGGGACATTTCCGCGCGCGGCGCCGAGATTGTCTTTTTCATGACATCTAAAATGTGCATCCGACCATCGCGAGCTTGCATGAGCGCTTTATCCAAAATTTCCACAGTCAATCCTTTGGTCTTGTTATCCATTTGCATGGCCGTAATCCCTTTTTCCGAACCAGTGACTTTAAAATCCATGTCGCCGTTTCCATCTTCGATGCCCTGAATGTCAGTCAGCACCTTGTACTTACCGGATTCCGGATCCAGGATCAGGCCCATAGCCACTCCGCCGATCATGGCTTCGATCGGCACTCCCGCATCCATCAACGCGAGAGTTGAACCACAGGTCGAACCCATGGAGGTAGAGCCGTTCGAACCAAGCGCTTCGGAAACTAGTCGCAGAGTGTAGGGGAATTTCTCTTTTTCTGGGATCACGACTTCTACGGCGCGTTCAGCTAAAGCGCCATGGCCGATTTCTCGGCGACCCGGGCCCCGGATAGGAGCCACTTCGCCAACACTGAAACCTGGAAAATTATAATGATGAATGTATCGCTTGGTTGTGCCATCCACGCCAAAATCTTCCATGCCATCCAAAATCTGCGCATCGCCAGAGGAACCTAAGGTCACGGTGGTTAAAATTTGAGTTTCGCCGCGGTTAAACAGCGCGGAGCCGTGGGTGCGAGGCAGCACGCCAACTTGGCAAGACACTGGTCTCGTGACATCAAGCGCGCGCATATCCACCCGTTGTTCTTTTTCCAGAATATTTTTACGAATGGTTTTCTTGAGCAATTTATCAAAGGCCATTTTCGCGTGTTTCTCGCCGTTGATTTCTTTATTGTCCTTATAACTTTCCACAATCGCGGCAACAATTTCTTTTTTCACAGCCTCCACCTGATTTTCACGAGTTTCTTTGCTGAAAGTTCCATATAGCGCTTTTTCAAGCTGGGGTTGGGACTTTAAGACTTCGGCCAAAACATCCTTATCCGGCAAGACATAAGTCGCTTCCGCTTTCGGCACGGCGAGTTGTTTGATGATGCCTTGTTGAAGTTTATACAGTTGTTTGAGATAAGTTTGGGCGAATTTGATTGCTTGGACCATGTCGCTTTCCGTGATTTGTTTCGCACCGGCTTCCACCATCATGATGTGCTCATCTGTGCCGGACACGACCAAATCCAAATCCCCTTGTTCGCGATCCTGATAATTTGGGTTGGCGACAAATTTCCCGTCCACGCGGCCAACTCGCATCGCCGCGATCGGGCCTTCAAATGGAATATCGGATGCGGTAAGCGCTACGGATGCGGCGTTGATCGCCACGATATCCGGATCATTAATTTCATCTACAGACAGGATCGTAGCCACGACCTGCACGTCGTTCCGCATGCCATCTGGAAAAAGTGGCCGCAAGGATCGGTCAATCAAACGGCCGGAAAGAATGGCTTCGTCGGTTGCTCGGCCTTCACGTTTGATAAATCTGGAGCCTTTAATTTTCCCAGCGGCATAAAGCCTTTCCTCATAATCCACGAGGAGTGGAAAATAATCCATGCCTTCGCGCACGGTCTTACCCATCACGGCGGTGACGAGCACGACTGTGTCGCCAAGTTTAGCCAAGACAGAACCGTTGGCTTGCATGGCTAACTCACCGGTTTCCATAGAAAATGGTTTACCGGCTAGATCTAACTCTACCTTTGCTTTCTTCATTTAGTCCCTTTTTGTTTCCGCGGTTGTGCCTTTGAGCACAGAAGTTGTAGCAGGTGAGATTAGTATCTCAACTAGTACAGCCTCTTTGCTACTGACACTCGACGGAATTAATTATTTTTATTCGAACCATTGCGAGGAGCGATAGCGACGAAGCAATCTTACGATAGATCGCCACGGGCCTGCGGCCCTCGCGATGGTAAAAATTTTATTTATTCAATTTGAGCTTATCGGTGAGCTTGTCCCAGCGCTTTTCGTCTTCAGCTTTCAGATACCGAAGCAATCGGCGGCGATTGCCAACCATTTTCAGAAGTCCGCGGCGAGAGTGGTTGTCCTTTTTGTGCTCGTATAAGTGTTCGGACACTTTCTCGATTTCTCGAGTTAAGATAGCGACCTGCACTTCCGGGGAACCAGTGTCGTCTTTATGAACCTGGAACTTCTTAATAATTTGCTCTTTTTCCTTAGGAGTAAGCATGAATTTCCTTGGTCACAAAATAGCCAGGATAAGCTATTCGTCGAGTTTAATAACAAAGTGATTTTACCACGATTTTAGGCTCTTTGCAAGGTTTGGAAAAATCGAAAAAATGTGTATAATACGTCCAGACTACAATCACTGTTAGTTACAAACAAGAGGCCAAGCCCTCTTTTAAGGAGGAAACTGTGATCATCAAAGTCAACGCTCTCACAGCCGGTCAATTTGCATCGCTTGGAAAGTTTCTGGCAAGCACGGCCAATCGGCCGCCGAAACCAGAGATTGCTGAATTCGCAGATCTCAAGAACCGTTTCCTGGAATCTGAAAACACAGCTGAAGGGACCCGGATTCTGGATCATTTTTGCACGTTGGTTTCCGCAAGATCGTCAAAAGAAATTCTCGGTGGTATGGACGTTGTTCTGCGGGTCGCTACCTGCTTGAAGGGGACCCCTGGGATCAATGGCGTGATCATTAAAAAGAAAAGGACAGACATACTCAAAAAACCACGACGCAGGGTCCATGCCGCACTGATGCTCAAACTCTGCAATTCGGTCGGATTGTTTGAGACCTGACAATAACCTATCTATCTCACAGCGTTTGGAACGAATCCCGACGCTCTTTTTTTTGATATTCTACCCTGCTATACTATAGTCGCACATTATTGAGATTAACGCATTGTGAGACACAAATGAAAATAAGCGACAATCTACTTTTAGCCTCAAGAAGCCTTAGAAAAAACCAAACCCCTTGGGAAGCTAAAATTTGGTATTACTTGCGCCGGAAACAGTTCAAGGGCTTCAGATTTCGTAGGCAATTCGTGATTGGGCACTATATTGTGGATTTTTGTTGCTTTGAAAAAAAATTGGTTATTGAATTGGATGGTGGCCAGCATAATGAAAAATATAATAAGTTAAACGATACTGAACGAACTAGGATCCTTGAGTCACAAGGTTTTAAGGTGCTTCGATTTTGGAATAACGAAGTAGATGATAATTTTGATGGGGTCTTAGAAACAATTTTAAATAATCTTAACTAACTACCTCTCTCGACCGCCAATACAAATTCTCAATAAAGCGGTCGGTCTCTCCTGGAAGGAGAGACGAACTGCCGGCTGACACTAAGAGTTAGGCGGCGGTTCACCTCCCCTCCCAGGGGAGGTCGGCCGATTAGGCCGGGAGGGGTAACGAAACCATATGCCTGAAACTAAAAGCAAGCTCCAAAAATACTACATCCAATTCCTAGAATACCTGGAAGTTGAGCGCAATCGCTCCAGGCTCACTTTACGTAACTATGACCACTATCTAAAACGATTTGTGGAGTTTTGTGCAAAACAGGGCGTCACGGATCCATCTGACGTGGACTTGGAACTAGTTCGATCGTTTCGGCTACATCTGAATCGCCTGTTACAGAAAGAAAAAAATCTGAAAATCATCACGCAAAATTATCATTTGATTGCGCTTCGAAGTTTCCTCAAATACCTGGCGAAACGAGACGTTAAATCTTTAGCTGCGGAAAAAATTGAACTGCCCAAGACACCAGCTCGCACTGTAGAATTTCTAGACATTGAAGATGTGGAACGACTAATCAAAGCTACTGATGATGAAGAAAGCAAACTGACCCGGCTTCGCGATCGGGCAATTTTAGAAACCCTATTCTCCACTGGCCTTCGGATTTCCGAACTGGTGGCACTCAAACGCGATAATCTAAACCTCAAACGAGGCGAATTTGCCGTGCGCGGCAAGGGCGACAAGATGCGCCTAGTATTTCTGTCTCATCGGGCAATCGAAACTATTAACCAGTATCTAAAAGAGCGGCAAGATAACTCCAAGGCCCTATTTATCCGACATGATGCGAAAGAATCGGTAGAAAAACAGCTGGAATCCATGAGCGAGCAAATGTCTGGTCTGACTGCCCGATCCATTCAGCGCGTGATCAAGAAATATGCCAAGCTGGCAGGCATTATGAAAAAAATAACACCCCATACTTTACGGCATAGCTTTGCCACGGACCTGCTGACCAACGGCGCGGACCTGCGATCCGTCCAGGAACTGCTTGGCCACTCATCAATCTCAACAACGCAAATCTACACTCACCTCACCAACAAGCGCCTACGGGACGTTTACGAAAACTTTCATCGAACAGGCAAATAGGCTATACTAAAAACGTACACGTTCGACCAACAACATCAAGGAGGCACTATGAGCGTAGTCTCACAGGTTAGCCGGGTTGTCGTGGTCAACGGCAACAATGAAGACTTCGAACCCTTTGAAAAGACAATACCGCTCCGCGGGTACTTCGTTGACTACATCAAGTCAACTGACGGCGCCTTCGCAAAGGTCAAAAAGTGGCAACCGGCACTCGTCGTCCTGTTCTTGAGCTTTGATCAGCCGGAATGGTTTCAAGTACTGACCATGCTCCAGCTCGACCCTGACACACGCAAGATTCCAGTCCTTAGTTTCGTTGATGAACTCGACGACGTACTCGACGGTTGGAGCGAAGATAGCTCTACCAAAAAGACCACAACGAAACCAGACCAAGCCGAAGAGGATGCCCCAGTACAACGCCCTCCTCTCCGCATGAACTAGCTTGTCAGACCAGAGCCCCCTCACTCTGGTCTTTTTTTTATTTTTATTTCTAAACTATTGCACCGTGATTTTGATTTTATAATTTTTCGCAACACCACTAGCGGGCCAGTAGGGCGTAAATTCAAACGATTGGTTGGCTTTAAACGTCACGGTCTTGCTCGTCCCGGCATAAATCGTGCCGCTGCTCACCACCGAGCTTCGAAAATCCAACCCGCCATAATAAACATTGTTGGTGCCGACACTAAATGTCAGTTGGACAATCGTCCCAGCCGCCACCGAAATTTCGGAAGGGGTGGCGCCGGAATCGTCGGCCACAATGGTCACAACTTTGATGGCCGGTTGATCAGAAGAAAAAGGCGCTGGAACTTGGGAACCGGGATTGGTGGCAGAAACATCCGCGATAAATCGAAACGTGGATAGGATCGTCGAGTAATCCGTTGCTTTGGCCAGCGTGCCGTTGGCTTGGTTATCAAAACCTTTGGAATAGCCATCCACAAACACGTCATACTCTTTGCCGGTTATGTAATCATACCGGGCCGGTCCCCCTTCCCCTTCACACGAAACCGATTTGATGGAAACGAAACTGTTTGGAACTTTATGAATCTCACAAGCCACACTCAATCCTTCCGTCACTGTCGGCGGATGCAAAGCCAGCGTATAAGTAGAATTAAAATAATCCAGAGCGTCCTTCTTCAGATCCTGATCTTTCAACACCACAAACACTAAGGACCCGACATGAAAGCCTTTCACCGGCACTTGATAAGTGCCAAGCACGGAATTGCCCGACACACTCCCGGCTTTAAGGTTGGTCGGATACAGCATGAAAAATCCATGCTTGTCGTTGGTATAAGTTTTCCAGCCAGTGGTGGATGACAAGGGGTCTGAACCTTGCTCTTCCGGCAGGGTTGGGGTCTGGTTTTCATTTTGGCCGGTTTGAATATCTGTCTGTTCTTGCTGAGATTGCGGGGGTGGGGTTTTTACGCGCTTAAACATGGCTAACAAACCAATCAGCAAAGCCACCACGGCCACAGACGACATTATAATCAATGGGGTATAGCTTTTCTTAATTTTCGTAGGTCTAAACATCTTATTCATTTTACTCGCGTCAATAAAAAAAGTCCACTGGCCAACCATATCAAAAACAGCCTCACTCGGAAGCTGTTTTTAAAATTTCAAAATATCTGCTAGACCTTATTGGCGATTACCCATGCCAAGCAGTACGTAAAGAGCAGCGAGACCGACCAGAGCGTAAATAATCTTGATCACAACCATGCCTAAGCCCCAGGTGGCTATATCATAGCCCCAAATGGCCAAGCCCCAATTCAAACCGCCAACTATGAGTAAGTAATGGGCGAGCTTATTCAAACTTGCTTTATTCATTTGTTTCACCCCCTTTTTGTGGGATTTTTTGTATCCTGTTTATCAACAACGATCAACATCAGCATATGCCGAAAAAAAGAATTTGTAAACTTTCAAGCCAATTTCAGCTTTCTTAAAAGCTACGCGTTCAAAACGACAATTATCGTGCTTATTTGACATTAATCAGGCACCAATTGCTGCTGATAAAATTACTCCGAACAATCCGGCAGCCTTAAGTTTCCCGGAACAGTTGGCGAATGCCCGACGTGTTTGTCGTGAGCATGCTCGGTATGATACTTATGATCCATCAAAACAGCTTATTTTTTAATTCCATTGTAGAGCGCTGCGAAAAGCCAGACCGCCAGAAAAGCCACGACATTCCAGATGACCAGGCCGGAAAGAAAAGTATTAAAAGTCAAAACATTCTGGCCCGCATACCCGCTCATGTGCCAGCCATGCATCATCAAACCCGGACGCATTCCGGAAAACATTCCCGCCCCCGCAAAACACACGACATAGACGATGCTGATCCAGGCCGCGTTGACTTTCAGCAGATGATTAACATTGATCATAATTATTCTTTTATTTAATTGGTATTCGACCTTTGTTAAATTAAAAATCTCCGACTAATACCACGCTTTGTACCAGGCCCGCATTTGTTCGATTTCCTGGTTTTGGCTAGAGACAATGTCATTAGCCAATTTTTTCATTTCTGTTCGTTGCGTGGTGTTCAAAAGCATGCGCGCCATCATTACGGCCATTTGGTGATGCGGGATCATTTCTTCAATGAACTTTTTGTCAAAAGGTTGGGCATTTTCTAGTTCTTCCAGATCAGAGGTGTCGCCCATCATCCCCATATTCAAGCCGTGTTCAAAACCATGAGCTGAAGCTACTTTTATCAACAGTCCGCCCAATCCAAACCAATCCTTTCGCCACTGTTTCATCTGCTCAACTTCTTGATTTTGAACTGTAATGATTCTTTGGGCGAGGTCCTTAAGCTCCTGATGCTCGGCTTTGACCAATGCCAATTCTGACATAGTAACCGCATCTTCATGGTGGGGAATCATTTGGTCAATAAAGTGCTCATCAACATCACCCATATCCGTCATCATAGAATTTCTTGACCCCAACATCTGTGTCCCCGAGGACGCAACTATCCAAGTTATTATAATACCCAGCCCTAATCCCGCGACTCCATATAATAATTTTTCGTTATTCATACTGTTTGCTTAATCCTTATAACTTAATTATAACAAAAAATCGTCCGCGACGACAGTCGGGACGATTTTTTAACTTTTACTGACTTTTATTTCTGTTATAAAAATAATAAAGCGCAAGCGGAGCCGCCCAATTGGCAAAGCGCTCGATGAAATCCCATACCGGAAGTCCCATCATCGGCCGGACCAGGGCCGTCCATAGTCCCCAAAACGCTGCCCAAAGCAAAACCCAATTGACCGGTCGGAACAAGACGATTAAAGCAATCGCTATGTCTATAATTCCGACAATCATCAATAGAGTTGCCGCGGTTGCGTCCCCAGTATTAAGCAGCCGGTCTATCCAGCCAATCCAATCCTTTTTGCCTTGGATCGCAAAAACTCCATGACCCACGAACTCGCCCGCTACCCCGATTTTGAGTACCCACTCCATTTTTTGCATATTTGACATATGTTTGTTTCCAACAACTTAATTATCTGACTAATTTAATTATAACAAAAAACATTAACTTTTACTAATGCTTTTTGTTCGGGGTCAAGGATAAATAAGGCTTGAATCGAACCAAAATTCGCTCCACATCATCCGGCTGTTTGGAATAAGCGACCTTCAGTTCCACTCGGTCAAAGACATCTTTGATTTTTTTTGCCAATTTGCTGGCCAGCTGATTTTCTGTGGTGGTCACTGTCCACGCGTCTTGGCTTTCTTTCGTTACCGCGATTAAACGATGCTGGCAATTTTTTTCATAAGCTCTTTTACTAAAGGCCTTAATCAAATGCAGTAATTCATCAGCAAATTTTTTGGGAATATCTTTAATCGTTAGTGCTCCTTCGTACTGGTGGTCAGCGATCATTTGGCAGGCCGGACAACGAGTGACCCAAAGCGTGCTACGTTTTTTAATTTTCGCCACGTCGATGGCGTCAATATGATGCCAGGATTTGGTAAAATAAACCGCCCGACATTTGCTGCAAATCCGGTATGCTTTCTTGGCCCGGCCAAATTCTTGCTCCTCGGTCCGTTCCTGATATAACATAATATCTCGGGGTTTTTCAAACATCTTGCGCATAAGGGTCCTTGCAGACTATGTGTTAGTTATGTTTTCATTATACCAAAAAATGCTACCGTTTGCTCGCTTTCCGAAAAAAATATAGAGCCAAAAAAATAATGATCGCCCAGATCCAAACCAGACTGATGAGCGCGTACGTGCTGGATCTGGTGAAAGCTTCGCCGGCATATACCATGAGAAGCACAAATGGTAATTCCGCGAGCATAGAAATAATCAAATATTTGGCAAAGTCGTAATGAATGACCCCAAACGCATAACCGGTTTCTGAGGGTGTGGCTATCCGAAACAACAGCAAATAGAAAAAAGTAAGTTTTGCTTTCAAAGAATTAATCCAATTACCAACCTTGGCCTCGCCCACGATTTTATCCACCAAAAACCGGCCAAAAAATCTACCAATAAAGTACGCGATACAGTTCCCCATCAGCCAACCTAAGTAAAGCAACACTAAAGTCATGGGTAAGCCCCAAATTAAAACCGCGGGTGGGACCAACGGAAAACTGCTAAACGGACCGGCTAGCACGGAAAGACTGGCAAAAAGGACAAACAAAATCATGGCCGACCTGGGATTAAATTCTTCAAAGCCAATCAGCGAACCCGTAAATTCCCGCAAAATTTCTTGCAAAAATATGGATGACTGAAATAAAAGCGCTAGAAACAGCAGTAAAACTACGGTATAAAAAATCCTCTTGTTGTGCATACTTAAATGATATCAAAAAACCGCCCTTTGGTGAACAACAAACGTTCCAGGCGATTGATTCTGGGACAGAAAGATCGCTCCTGCAATGATAACTACGGCATCAAGACCGATGTAAAGATATTTTTCATAGGCTTTTGGTTAACTATACCTTTAATTTTGGTTCAACGCGCTTCAGCAGTACCGCATTTGTGGCAACAATGATCGAGGAAGCAGACATAAGCAAAGCGGCAATCTCCGGCCGAAGCGACCAGCCGAGCGAAGGATAAAACACCCCGGCCGCGACTGGAATAGCCAGTATGTTGTAGATAGCCGCCCAAAAGAGATTCTGCTTCATTTTGGTGACGGTGGCTTTGGATAACCTGATGGCGACCACAATATCGTAAGGATCTGACTTCATGAGCACGATGTTGCCGGTTTCGATAGCTACGTCCGTACCGGCACCGATAGCAATGCCGATATCTGCTTGCGCTAGGGCCGGAGCGTCATTGATGCCATCTCCAACCATAGCGACAAACTTACCCTCATCTTGGAGTTTTTTGACATACTTTGCCTTTTCTTCGGGAAGCACTTGAGCAAAATAGCGATCTATGCCGAGTTCGCTTGATACCACCTTGGCTACTTGTTCATGATCCCCGGTAATCATTGCGACCTCTAGTCCAAGCGACTTAAGTGCGGATATTGATTTCTTAGCTGATAGCCGAATGGTGTCAGCGACACCGATGGCACCTGCCACCTGTCCATTAATGGCTACAATGCTAATGGTATTTCCGGTATTAAGGAGACGGTCAATTTCTTTTTTGATCGGCGAGAGATTAATCTTGTTTTGTTGCATCAGGCGTTCAGTGCCCGCAATAACAGACTTGCCGTTGACCATGGCTTTGACGCCGTGCCCGCCGATGCTCTCAAACTTTTCTACTTTTTCATTTGTCTCAAGACCATTCTTTTGCGCTTCTTCGAGAATAGCGAGACTGATGGGATGATTTGAACCTCGTTCGGCCGAAGCGGCAAGCGATAAGACTTCGTGATGCTCGTATCCGGAGCGGACAACGACTTCAGTAACTTTTGGCTTGCCCTCCGTGAGCGTGCCGGTTTTATCAAGCACGATAGCTGTAAGCCTCGAGGTATTTTCAAGTGTCGCCGCATCCTTAATGAGAATATTATGTTTTGCGCCAATACCAGTCCCGACCGCAACGGCCGTCGGCGTCGCCAGCCCCAATGCATCAGGGCATGCGATAACAATTGTTGAAATAGCAAATGTCAAAGCGGTGAGAAGTCCGGCATCAGCACCAAAATACCACCCAAAGAAGGCGGCCAGACCGGAACCAATGGCCACCATAACAAGCCCACCGGCAGCTTTGTCCGCCATGCGCTGACCGGGAGCTTTGGAGTTCTGTGCGGTCTCAACCATTTTTATGATCTGTGCCAATACCGTTTCCGATCCCACTTTTGTGGCTTTAAATTGTGCAAGACCGGTAAGATTTACCGATCCTCCCACCACTTTTGCACCGACGGTTTTAGTGACCGGGATAGATTCCCCGGTGACCAGTGATTCGTCAATAGAAGTTTCGCCCAGGATTACTTCACCATCCACCGGCACCTTGTCGCCGGGCCTAAGCACAACGATATCGCCCTGAACTATTTCCGCACTGGGGATACTGATCTCTTTGCCAGAACGAATGACCTTGGCTTTGGGCGGCACCAGGTCGAAAAGCGCACGGAGCGCATCGGAAGTTCCCCGTCGCGACTTCATTTCCATCCAGTGACCAAAAAGTACGAAGGTTACCAATAAAGCCGCCGCTTCATAGAAGGTTTCCGACTCCGGACGGATAAATGTTAACAGTACGCTGAAAAGATATGCCGCCAAAACGCCGGTAGCAATAAGCACGGCCATATTGAGTTTTTTAGCTTTGAGCGAATAATAAGTACCGGTAATAAAAATGGAACCAGTCCAAAAGACAATTGGCGTGGTAAGAATAAAAAGTATCCAGTTAATAGGGATTGGCGCAGGAAGATTCAGTTTGAAAAAAATAACTCCTACCGGAGAATATAGAAAAATAGGAATGGACAGCAAAAAGGAAATCCAAAATCGGCGGCGCATGTCCGCTTCCATCTGCTTGGCCATTGCCGGATTCGTCATCGCCGCTTCATGATCCATACCGCTCATTTTTTGCATATCGTGACCCGCGCGCGGATCGGGTTTTTTTGGAATCAAATCCATCCCGCATCCCGGGCATTTGCCAGGTGCATTTTTAACTACTTCTGGATGCATAGGGCAGGTATACAAAGTTTCTTCGGGTGTGTGATGATTGTGGTTCATGATTTTAGCAACAATCTTTAAATAAATCTCCACGCACATGCTCTGCTGGTGTACCTTTGTGTGAAAAAAATGTAATACCAAGCAGAACGGTGGTAATTCCCAGACCTTCATAGAGTCCATCTGGCTGGACAAGGAAATAGATCGAGCTTATGCCAAGAAGTATCATTGCCGTTTTCCAAAGCAACCCGAATCGGCGGCCGTACTTTTCTGCTAACGCCCCCATACTTGCTCCCATAAGAATAGCGACAACGAAAGGGTTAGCCCACGAAACGCGCAGATGTATCGCCAGTAGTCCACCGACCCAAGTAATCACCGTCACCGCACAGATTGGACAAAAAGCGATAATCCGAGATCTGTATAATACCCAGAATACAAGGGTGAGAAGAAAAATTATTAAAAGATAATAGATCATGGAGTTAAAGACTTAGGATGACGAAAGCTAAGACGATCATTAAGAATCCGGCAACAACTTTCATCCATCTCTTGTTTAATTTTTGGAAGTCTTGCACCTTTTCTACCAATACTTTATTGCTGGCGATCGAGAGAATCACTACAAGCGGTGAGATAAAGATGAGATTGTAGAGAACGAGATAACCGGCACCTATCCAATAGGTCTTCATGTCGTGCAACAATCCCACGGTAGTTAAGTAGGGTCCGCCAGTGCATGGAAACTCGCACAGGCCGACCAGTGCTCCCAATGCGAACATGCCCGGCAAGCTGACTTTTTCTATCAGCTGGTTCATCTTGCTGTGAGCACTGTGGGGAATAGCAAAGCGAATCGGAAACTTTGGAAACAGCGTCTCTAAAATATTTACGATGCCGAAAAAGATCAGTAGTCCTGCTCCGACCTTTGACATGAAGTGCGGAACATTAAAAATATGGAGGACTTGGAGAAGTCCTAAGCCGATCAGTAGGTAGACCGCAAAGATTCCTAAGATATAAAACAGACCGTATTTCAAAATTTTCTCTCGAGTTTTACCCAAGCTGAACAGGAAAATAATACTGACAATTAAGATGGAGAAAGCACAAGGGTTGATGCTGTCTACCAGCGACGAAACGACAATGAGCGGCAAAAGTGCTTTACCGCCGTCGCTTATGCTCCATAGCCACTCCCCACCTAACTGAAATTTTTGGAAGAAAATAGCTCCTCCAAACAGAAGCAGGGCGGTGGCAACTAGCACAATAAGATTTCGGTATTTATTCATAAAATTTAAGGCGTAACATTAGCGGCAACCAGAAGTTCAACTGGCTGTCCGGTATTATTTTCTAGTGTTACCGTTCTTTGAATTTTTCCTACACCGGAGGGGCCGTGTGCCGCCGGATCATAGACAACTTCAATCTCTGCTTCCTCATTGGGCTGTAAAATTTCGTTGAATTTTGGGATAGGGCCATGTCCTAACATACTAAAGGGTCCCTGCGTCCTGCTTGCAACTTTGAGTGTCACTTCTGTGCACATGCATGAGGTATAGAGTTTACTTAATGTTACTGGTTCGCTTTGTATATTTTTAATTTTGAAAGTCGTGCTGACCTTCCCGTTTTTCATGGATATTGGGCCAAAGTCGTAGTTACTTGCTCCTAGTACCGAAATGGCATTTGACGGAGCATTCCTGTCAAACGTGCCAGAGGGTTGATTGCTTGATGGTTGTGCATAAAACAGCAAGGCTCCTAATGCCACAATTCCTATCCCGATACCGCCTATAATTTTTACTTGTTTGGTCATAGTGTTATTGATGTTTAGGGTCATGTTCGTGGTAATCCCGGCTAGTATCGCCATCGTGGCCTTTTAACATCACCCAGACATGTGCGACCATAAAGACCCCGACAAGAATTGGCCAGATGTCTCCGCCTAAAGATAGATTATCCCCACGAAGAAATAGAACACCCAGTAGGAGGAGACAGGAAATCATCATCCACGTCATTCCTTTATGCCCGGCATTTTTATGATTGTTTGACATGGCGTGGTACTTACTTAAAATAAGATTAATCGTTCTGCTTGCCACTTATTTCTTTTACCGACTGCGCAATGCACACAATCACTGCGATCCAAAATACGAGCATCATAATACCTCCGCCAAAACCCCAACCAAACACATTTCCATAATTACCCATCATATATTTATCTATTCGATAAGGTATACACCTTAATTAATTCCTTAATGGCCTTCTCCTCTTGTCCTTCATGCTTGATCTGATGTGTTACGTGGGTTTTAAGATGGTTTTCAAGCAAAAAGGCGTTTAAACTTTTAAGCGACTTTTGGATAGCTAAGGATCGTTCCAGTAAAATAGGACAATACTCCTCGCTCTCAATAGACTTGACCAGGCCCTCTAGTTGTCCTCCTATAATCTTTGCCCTGTGTATGGCTCGGTTCTTGAGCTTCTGATCCAGTTTGTGATTCATGATACTTAAGTTTAATAATACCCTATACCCCTATATAGTACCATAAATAAGGGTGCTGTCAAGTCCAAAACAAAAAACCGCCTATCCGGCGATTCTTTATTTGGGAGTTAAGGACCCTCTTCGGTCTCACTAACTGGGGTGAGTGACGGGAATCGGACCCGCGTAGCCGCTGCCACAGAGCGGTGCTCTACCATTGAGCTACACCCACCTCGTCGCAATTGGCATTAGTTTCGAATTTTGCTTCGCAAATAGATAAATTATAACTCAAAATTAGGCACTTAGGTAGGGGTAAAATGGGACACTTCAAAGGTGTATCACCCCGCGACTTTTCCAGGGGTCTAATTTTGAAATGTTACAAAAGTGACACATTTATGGGCTTACTAAATGTGTCACTTTTGATTAGAGTTTTAGATGAGACTAGGATATTGGATCCATCAAATTCTTGCCATTTCAGCGAGTTTGCGGTAATGGGCACCCAATGCTGTTAATTTGCACGCCTTGGAGTTAATAGCGGCATAATACATATGCTCAGCGTCTACAGGGGTTATCAATCCATGTCTATTGCACAGTTGGAGTTCTTTGAAGATTCGAGTATTATCGTCGTTTACTGGAATATGCCTGAGATTTTCTGGAATATTTTCTCTGTCCGGCT
>Ga0209542_10003329_pt1 | contig 34486 bp, 39 predicted proteins | sample RifCSPhighO2_01_FD_184028 | JGI IMG/M metagenome (GOLD analysis project Ga0209542, IMG submission 184028) | Soil microbial communities from Rifle, Colorado - Rifle CSP2_plank highO2_0.1 (SPAdes) (version 2) | ecosystem: Environmental > Terrestrial > Deep subsurface > Rock core/Sediment ...
CTTTGAGATACGTGCGACGCGATGGAAGATTGTTGTCCATCTAAATCTCGCAATCACCAATACTTGCAAACAAAACTGTTGCAAGCGTAAAGTCTCCGTACTTCGGTATGGGCCACTTTGCGTTCGCGAACGTGTAAGCTTGAGCTTCGGCTCGCTTTCCGTAGCGACGTTCTCCTTCCCCGGTTCTCATAGCGGGTAGGTAGGGCGGAATCTTCTATGAGATCGGTACCTTCCCGTCCAGGAATCGTACTCAGACTTCGGACTTAGGCAGGGGCGTTTTCGTCAGCGTCTTTATGCTCCTGCTGAAACTTCAATGCTGACTATGCGTCGTAGACTCGTCCTCAAAGCCAGGCTCGGACCGGAGTTCAACTCTCCGCGCCTCCACAAGACGTGATTTTTCAGTAGCAGAATGCTGAAAAACCATTACAGGTAAAGACAAAAGAGCGGTTTCAAACCCGCTTTTTTTGTTGTATACAAGGTTCTCCTCAAAAACCATTCTTAGCATCAATCGCTTGTCCTCAAATATGCCATTACTCCATATTTCATAAGGGCTTTTGATATATCCAAGCACCTCTTTAAGAGCGGTTTCAAAGTTCACACCACCATAGAGATTTTGCTTACCTTTATGCTCTTCTAGGAGGAGTTTCTTGTTGGTTAGTTCCTCAACCTTCTTTTCGTAGGCAGTGAGCACAGCTTCATTGGTAGCCTTCCCAATTCTCTCAACGTAGAGACTTATTTCTTTATCTGTATTCGCCACCTCTTTCTCAAGTTCAATTTCAGACCGCCTAGAATTTGATGTTCGCTCATTCCAAATATCGAGAGCTACCGCTTCTGTGAGAAGCAAGGTTTCTTTATGGGCATGAATCTTTTTGAGTACTTTACCTAGCGCACCCTCTAGTTGGTCTTTAGGGATACTTTTATTCTTTTCGACACAACCAGGATGGTTGCATCGGTAGTATGCTCGCTGGTAACCCTTTCTCGGCTTTGTCGTCCAGCTTGCCGTAAATGGTTGGAGACATTCTGAACACAGCACCCAGCCGCGTGCAGGAAAATCTAAGTGCAAATCCTTTCTCGCTTTCGTCTTTGAGGTACCGTTGAGTTTTTCCTGGATTCTTTCGTAAATACTTAAATCAATCAGACCTTGGTGCTGTCCCTTTAGTCTTTTTAATTTGCGAATTGGAAGTTCAATATATCCAGTATAGAGAATCTGGGTAAGTATTCTTCGGACTTGTTCAAGATGTACTCTCTTTGGTTTCTTGCGATGATAAAATCCTTTTCTTTCCAAGAACGCTTGTACGTCCACTTGATTAGGGAATCTGTCGTATGCAAAGCCATTAAGTACTTCTCTCACTATACTTGCTTTCGGTTCATCAGGAACCAACAGCTTTCCATGGATAGGGTCTTTTATGTATTTTAAGCCAGGTGGTGCATCGAAACACCAATACCCACGCTCAAGTCTGGCTTGCTGCTTTTGCACTACCTGTCTTCGATTTTGTTTTCTTTCCAATTCATTTCCAGCCGCTAAAATTGTCTCAACATATTCTCCTTCGGGAGAATCTTCAAAATTGAAATTTAAGCATTCAATCTTTACGTTTCTGCTCCTAAATTCTTTTCTTAATCGGATATGAAATTCCGTATCACGAGCAAATCTTTTTAGGTCATCGAAAATTACTACATATCTTTTATATGGATGCTCGTCTATGTAATCCAGCAATCCTCTCATTTGTGGACGGTTCCAAAAATCTCCACCACCAGTGAATTTGTCTCGGAAAACTTCTTCTACTGGGTAACCTTTAAGCTCTGCGTGTTGCTTGCATCTATGCACCTGCCCGTCTGACTCCTGGCTAACAGAAGAAACGCGAGCATAAACAAGAGCAATTAGGTCTTCTTTCTGGGGTGTTAAGTTTTTGTCTATGTCCATCATATTATTTTTTGAATACCAACGTATCTACGGCGGTGCGTAGTTCGTCCTGGTTGACGTGAAGATAGCGTCGTGTGGTTTCGAGCTTTGTATGCCCTAGAAGCTCTTGAATCACGACAAGGTTCACTTTCTTATTTAAGAGAGATGCACCAAAACTGTGACGTAGAGAGTGCACGCCTAACTTTTCTTTTTTGATACCAGCCTTCTCTAGGTAGCGCTTAATCAAATGGTAAACACTTCGACCAGAAAGACCTGTACCTAGCTTGCTCACGAAGAGACTGTTATTAGAAACACTAGGGCGCTTGGTGAGATACTTTTCAATAACCAGTGCCACCTCATCATTGAGCGGGATGGTGCGCTCCTTATCGCCTTTGCCATGTATTACAATTTTTCTCTCGCTCAAATCAAAGCTATCTAACGTCAGGCTAACCAGCTCCGACAAGCGGATACCTGTGTGCAAAAAGATAGTGACTATCGCCAAATCTCTTTGCCAGAAATATGGCGTGGCTACATCTCTCACTGTTTGCATGAGCCTCTGATACTCCTCACTGTTCAAATAAGAAGCCTCACGTTGTGAGATTTTAGGAGCAATTACATGTGTCGCGGGATTACTCTCTAACACATCAGCCTGTGCGAGGTAATTAAAAAATGATTTTATCGTTGAGAGCTTTCTCGCTTTTGTAACTCCAGCACTCTTTGTAAGACTGGAGATAAAACTACCAATATCTGCCCGTGTCACTTCCGAGATTTCCGTTTTCTGAATTGAACGCATAAAACTAGAGAATTTGCCCAAGTCATGTCTATACGCCTCAATGGTACGCAGAGAAAATTTGCGTTCAGTATCAAGATAAATTAAGAATTTGTTTATGTAGTTATCCATGAAATTCAATTTCAAACCCCATTACGAGACCGAGTAGTTTAAGTACCAACGCTAAGACTAGAGGTACTCCAATAAAGATGATTAAGAAAGTGCGCACCATACTCTCTCCGCACCAGCTCATCATCTTGCCGAAAATGTTTTCGAGCGCATTCTTTTGCGTCTCTGGTTTCGATTGCCACAATTCTCTTCCACCACACTTAGAGCAGCAAGCCTGTTCCGATATATTACGAACTGCCTCACAGTGCCGACATTTCACTACATCATTTGATTTAGCATTATTCATTTTGTTTTTGAGTAACTTCACCAGAGACCTGTTTACCGATATAGGCTTCGTAGTCTGATTTCCTAATCAGCCAGCGCCGACCAACGCGAAAGAAGCCTGGTATCTTTTCTGCTTTAAGCCAGCGCAACAAAGTCGCGTCTGAAATACGCAACATTGTCGCCACTTCACTTGTAGTGAAGGTAGCCTCGGGCAAATTGTTTTTATTTTCGTCCTGGTTCATTGGTTTATAATTGGCTATTTAATGTAAGATAATGATGGCTATGTAGTGCTATTGATGCTTACGTGAGGATAATCTTGGTGGAATTACCAGAAAACCTATCTTTACGTCGGCTTTATTGCCTTAAGTAGCCATTTAATGCAAAAGAATCTGTGGATATCTTTTATTGTCAGTCTTATACCAGTGCTTTGTCATGTAGTTCTATGACTGGTACTGTCATGCCATGTTCCTCTTGTTGTCTCTATTGCTATCTAATGACACTCAATGACATGCTAATCATGCTTAAAGGGTGTCATCCGCTTTCTCACTTTGCGATTTCGACGTGGTGGTAGTTTCCTTTTTCAACTTTTTTCCTGTTGGGGGGATGCCCTATCCTAATTTGAGTTTTCAGACCAAAATCTTTTGGCTTCTGGGGCTAGATATGTGGCTCCTCCTGCAACAGGACAACGTGGGTTAGGACACCTAAAGTGATACTCAAAATAGAATGCCCTACGTCCTCGTGGTTGATTCTTTGAAGTAACTTTCACCACTGGGGTGTCGCAATGCCGACACGGCTGTCCAGCTTTAGTTATTTTTTCCATCTTCTTTTTTGTGTCCATATTTTTTATAGAGACTAAGTAGTAATACGATAAAGAGATTCCATGATTTATTAGACTTGAGCCGCCTCTCTTTTAGGTTGTCCCAGGTTTTATCTGCAATCCTCATGGTCTTGTTCTTGTAATGCAGGTCTCTTTCTTTTTTATCTGTCATAGAGTTAATTTTTTAGTTAATAATTTTCGACCTTTGATGGCATTTGCCATTGCTAAACCCCAAACCACTCTGGTATCGCTCCTGCTGAAAGTGTAATGTCGTCCTCCGAGCTACGTGGTGGCTTTTCCAACTCGTGCTAACAGCACTTTGCTGTGTTTTTGGCTACATTTACCTGTTTGCAATGAACTTTTACTTCACTTCCGAGCTATCGCTGACCCTTTCGACGGTTGCCCCAGCACAATTTGTGTCCGCTGGTATCATCACCGCAAGATTTTGGTAGACATGGGCTATTCGCCCACAACGTGAGAGGATGTTTCCTCTATCGTTGTGGAAGAACTGCTCTCTTGTTTAATTGTCTTTTTTTCGATGTTGTCGAAAATCAAGTTAATGATTCCGTACAGTGAGTCGCGCAAAGTTAATACCTGCTCATCACTTAGTTGAGTTCCTCGTTCACCAAGTATTTCTTTGCAACGTTCTGCGGTTATCATTTTGATACGGAAGCCTTCTGTGGTTGGCTAGCGTGTCCTAATTGTCCCGCGGTTGACTGTTACCGTGAATTTCTGGTTCAGGATTTTGAACGTAACAAAAGAGGCTAAACAATAAGAAAAAAGACAACCTTATTTGGTTGTCCACAAGAAATCACAAGAAATCTTCTTTTATAGTTTTGGGTTATTCAGTTGCAGTCCTTTTCCTCGTATCACTTTTATAAGTAGGTTCCCGTCTAGTGTTTTGTTTTTGAGCGATTTACCATTCACTTTAGCGTATCGAAAAAAGCCGTCCTGCTCATTTTTCAACACATTATTTATGCGCTTATTCCTAGTCTTTTCATTCTCTGCTTCGGGAACACCGCTCTTTACAAGCGCTTTTTCAATATCTGCGTAAGAGAGGAAGCCATCCTGGTCTGCATTAGAAAGTAAAATATCAAAGGCTTTGTAGTACATCGGTTCTTTGCTAACCTCGATTTTTTGTCCATCATATAAATAATTTCCTCTCACGTCTTTTTCAACAAGGCGACTGCCGCTGTTACCGCCACCAACTGACTTCTGTTTATCTCGTAATTTGCGGGCTTGTTCAAATAGAGGAATTATTTTCTTCCTATTTACTTGCAGAATGTAATCAACCTGGTTGTATTCGCGCGTGCGCATTGAGGTGTGCGTAGCATATCCAACTCCCTTTTTTGATTGTGTTACTTCTGGCGCGTATCCTATTTCATTTTGAGCAATATCATTTTCCAGTAGATACTTTAAGCAGTTCTTAATACCTTGCTTGTCCAAGCCTTTCTTTAGCATGTTTACTTCTGGCAGGACAACTCGGTTGTCTACTGACTTGAGATACTGCAACGAGTCCTCAATGAGACCAAGGAAAGTTGCCATGTCTATTGTCATGCTTATTTTCATGTAAAGGTATTATATCCCTTTGGACACTTTTTGACTATATTGTACTCAAGGTGTAAAATTGCTTATGTAGATTCTATGTCTGAAAAATTCCTCACAATAGACGAAGCCGCGAAGAAATTAGGTCTCAACTACAAGACCGTCTTTCGATATATTCACAGCAAGAAGCTCGAAGCCACCAAGATAGGTCGTTGGAGGATTAGAGAAAAGGAGCTGGAAGAGTTTATTAAAAGAAGCTCGAACCTTCGCAAAAAATAATGACCAAGCAAATCCAAACTAAAGAAAGTATGGGCAGCCTCTTATTTATTAAAGAGGTTGCTAAGTATTTCATGGATTTCTTGGAAACAGATTTTCATAAACACAAACTTCCGCGTCGCGCTATTAAATTTAGGAATAACGACAATTTGCTTATTGGTCTGAATCTCCAAAAGTATCCCTCTTTTAGTAAGTTGACCTCGAAGCTCATCACTAAAGCTTTCAATAAAGAAGTTCTAAATAATGTAGGAAAAGGAGTCTATAAAACAAATCTTCCTAAAAATCTCCTTGATTTAATTAAGCTGCAAATCGGCAAGATTAGTAATGCTGAAGTTAGCACTCTCACAGAGCGAATTGCCACTGAAATCGAGAAAGCAGGCACACTTCACGCAAAGGAATATGATGTAGCCCTCACTAATTCGGTGGAAGAGGCTGCAAAAATCATCCGCAGCGAGTTAGTACATCCTTTTGTTGAGAGTGTTGAAAAGCCACTACAGAATCTTAATCTGGGTGATGAGGACAATGTGTATCTTATCGAAGAAGAGCTGACCGCCGTTATTCTTCGATTGCTTGAGAATAAAATTTCAGAAGTTTTGAATCTTATCATTGCAGAAGAAAAGGTTAATCTCGCAAAAGAACTTAAATCAGTATTTGCACCTCAAGATGTAAAAGGTAATCTCATATCCTTCTTTGAAAATCTACAGGTAGCTGATTTATTCTTGGAATTATTCGAGATGGAGCGCAATAAGACCATCTTAGACAAGCAAGATTTCTACCTTTATTTCGGAGATATTTCTTTCAACAATAATAAATATCCGATTTTCTATATTCCCTTTGCAACAACCAGAGAGGGAGACACTTTAAATATCGAGTTTGATTCTCAGGTTTATATAAATAAAAAGGCTCTTGAGTTCATTGTGCAGGAGCACAATAACCAAAAAGGAACGAAGGGTAGTTTGCAAACGATTGCAGAGCGCATTGTTTATCTATCTCAACATCAAGAAGATTTCCCTCAAGTAATCAACGGTGTATTGAACGAGCTTTCCCACTTCTTTGAACTTGAAGGCGCTGTGGATTTTTCAAGCGGTGAACCCGCTATTGCACGAGGTGCATCCGTGCGCATTTCCAACAGCAGCTACATCTGCTTGTTTGATAAGTCAGACGAGGCACTGGTAAATGATTACGAAGAAATTTTACAGCAGTTAAGCCAGGAAGGTGGAGACCTCGCGGAAATTTTCAATAAGTTAATTGAGGACTTCATTCAGAAAAATCCACAGCCATATAACCCAGAAGTTGAGGGTGAATGGGACGACACAGGAACGTCAGACAGATTGGTATACCCAAGTCCAATACCACTCAACAGTGAGCAGCGCCAAATCTTGTCGGCAGTCCATAAAGATGGCTGTAACTACATCGTAGTTTCGGGACCGCCAGGAACAGGAAAGAGTCATACCATTACCGCAATTATTTTCGATGCGATTTTGAAGAATCAATCTGTGCTGGTGCTTTCCGATAAAAAGGAGGCGCTAGATGTTGTTGAAGACAAGATTACCCAAACGATGAATAAGGTGCGGTACGATAAGAATTTTCAAAACCCTATTTTACGTCTTGGCAAAACTGGCAATACCTACAACTCAATTCTTGCCCAGAGTGCCATTGAAGGAATAAAAACTCATCATCGCGCAGTACGGCAGGATTACGAAACGATAGAAGAAACTATCACCAAGTCAGGCAACTCCTTGCGGGAAGACCTTGAAGCAGAAATTGTCGCCTACGGCGATATCAACATCAAAGAGATACACGAGTTTTTCGACTTAGAAGTTTATTTCAGAGAGAAAGATTTAATCTTCGACATTGAGGAATTGGCGCAGCAAGACGAAGCTGCGATTGAACTCGGCGACCTGCGAACTTCGCTACAGCAAATCAAGGGCACTCTTGTCTCTAATGAGACACAGAAACTATTTGAACTCCTCGGAACAAATACAAAGGCAATAAAATCCCTCGATGACTGCGAGAGTTTTATCCGTTTTCTTACACTTGCTCTCGAAGGAGTGGAAAAAATCAAAGCATCGTTCTCTAATAAAATTGATGTAGTAAATCGCTTTTCGCAATTTAACTCAAAAGATTTAAAGGGACTTCAACATTTTATTGAAGAGTATTCAAAATTAAAACTTTGGGCAGTCGGGTACATGTTCAGCAAGAAGCAGGCAGAAGAACTTGATATAAAGTTTAAACAGAGCTTCATTCATAGCACGCTCTCGACTCCCCACACACAGCTTCAAGAAGTAAAAGATTTATATGAGATTTTTAGTTTTGCTGAAAAAATTGGCGATGATATAAACGGAAAGAATAAGGAGGATTTTGACTACACCGCATTGGCTCATAGACTCATTACCGATACCACACTTGCTCAAGCAGTCCAGGAAGTTCTTGTGTTAAACGAAGACGTAGAATATCTCAAAGAGATTGCTGAAAAATATCCAAAGACAACAAAGAAAGTTGGCATCAACATCGAGCAGTTCAATACGGTGATGAACAATGGTGTCCTCGATATTGCTGAACTGGAATTTGATAAACAAATTAGGTACTTGAATTTGAAGCAAAAAGTAAGCAGGGACTTCTCAAATATCCATGAGTTGAATTACGCAGCACGCATGAAGCAAATTGAAGACTTGGTTACCACACAGGTAACGTATCTTCTCGATGGACGACTTATAGATTTCTACGAGAATAACCGTAGCGATGCCCAAACGCTGCGTAATATCATCAAGAATAAGCAGAGGTTCCCTAGAGATGAGTTTAAGAAGCTTAAAGAGGCGTTCCCTTGTATCCTGGCGGGAATCAGAGACTATGCCGAATATATCCCCTTGGAATCAGAATTGTTTGATTTGGTGGTGATTGATGAAGCCTCACAGGTAAGCATTGCGCAAGCTTTTCCTGCGCTTTTACGAGCAAAGAAAGTTTTAATTCTTGGAGACAAAAAGCAATTCAGCAACATCAAGGCTGCACAGGCACGTGGTGATACTAACCGTGAGTATCTCAACGGGTTGAGCGCAAACTTCAAGGCAAATGTCTCTACTGATGCGATAAAGCTAGAGCGACTTAATAAATTCAATATCAAGACTTCCATCCTTGAGTTCTTTGAGTTCATCAGCAACTACAATATCCAGTTGCTAAAACATTTCAGAGGCTACAAGGAAATCATTTCGTACTCAAATAAATACTTTTACCGTGACAGTTTGCAGGTGATGAAGATTCGCGGGAAATCCGTGGATGAGGTGCTAAAATTTTCGTACGTCGAACCTACCCCAGAAGATGAGCTGTATCCAAACACCAACGCAAAGGAAGTAGAGTTTATTATCTCTGAACTCAAGCGCTTAAAAGACGAAGACAAGGCGGTGAGTGTAGGTATCATCACACCACATACAAATCAGCAAAAACTGCTGGTAGAAATGATTGGCAAAATGCCAGAGTGGGATTATTTCCAGGAAAAGCTACAGCTAAAGATTATGACGTTCGACACCTGTCAGGGTGAGGAACGAGACATCATTTACTACTCCATGGTAGCTTCGGCTCATAGCGATAAGCTCTGGGGCGTGTTCATAAAGGACTTGAGCAATGTAGACATCGAGGAAGACGGTCAGATAAAAGCACAGCGTTTGAACGTGGGCTTTAGTCGTGCTAAAGAGTGCGCTCATTTCGTCCTTAGTAAGCCTCTTGAGGACTTCAATGGCTCTGCTGGAGAAGCTTTGAGGCACTACCACTATATGCTGGAAGAAGCTCGAAAAGAGCGTGATATTTCCGAAGTGGATAAGAACTCCAAGATGGAGGTCGAGGTATTGAATTGGTTTTATCAGACAAAATTTTGGAACCAACACAAAGACTCTATTGAGTTTATGCCACAGTTTGAGATAGGAAAATATCTCAAGCAATTAGACCGTACATACACACATCCAGCATACAAAGTTGATTTCCTTCTTATCTATACCGATGAGCGTCACAAGGAGCATAAAATAATAATTGAATATGATGGTTTCAAGGAGCACTTCAAAGATGCCGATGAAGTCAATGAATATAACTACGAATACTATTATTCTGATGAGGATGTATACCGTCAGAAAGTATTGGAGAGCTACGGCTATAAGTTCCTGCGCATCAATAAGTTTAATAGCGGAGAGAATCCCATAGCGAGCTTAGATGACAGAATTACGCGCCTACTCAAGAACCCAGAGAACGCTAATTCTCTTCTTGCCAACATACACGGCACCATTGAAGGACTCCAAAACGGAGACATGCGAGAATGCCCAAAGTGCAAAGAGGTCAAATCAACAGGCGAATTTAAGGACTCCTCTTTGATTACGGGGTATGGAAGGTTCTGCAATACCTGCAAAGGGAGGAGAAATTACCAAACATCTACTAGCCCTAAACCTGCTCCTGTATTAAGTGACTTAACGTGTCCGCGCTGTAACGCTCGTATGATTTTACGAAATGGGCGTAGAGGTAAGTTCTACGGCTGTTCTCGTTTCCCTTACTGCAAAGGCACAAGAAGCGCATAAAGATTATTAGTTAATATACAAATATATGCTCAAATTCGTAACAAATTATTTAGCAAAAAGAGAAGGAAAAGGTGAATACCAAGAAGCTCTTACAAAGTTTCTTGCTGATGGAAAGCTCGATGAGAACGAGAAAGCACAGCTAGAAAAACTAGCAGCTCAACATGGCTTTTCAAAAGAAGATTTGCAGGATGCCCATAAGCGAGCTGCCTCGATAATGTTTAAGGGTATCTCAACCGACGAGCGTATTACTGACGAAGAAAAGAAGGAGCTAGAAGCTCTCATGGGATACTTTGATTTGAAGCAGACCGATTTTGAATTTAATCAGTCTAACTTTAATAAGTTCTACTCCCTTGCTCTTATTGATAAAGGTATTCTGCCAACTCCGCAGCATAGTGGACTCAATGTAATCTTTAAGAAAGACGAAGTAGTACATTGGCTTTGTGGCGCAACCATTAAAAAGCAGAAGAAAGTCACAACCAGTATGAGCTATAGTGGTTTATCAGGGTCAGTTAAATTGATGAAGGGTGTACGCTATCGCGTAGGTTCAATTAAGCTCGCTCCCCAAACTCGTGAAGTCATGGTTGATGAGGACACGGGTAACTTTTGGATGAGCAATCAACGTGTTGGTTTTCTGGGAAGCAGAAAGAGCTTTGCGTTTCCTTATAGTAAAATCCATTCTTTTGAACTCTATAAAGATGGAATCGGTATACACAAAGAAGGAAAAGAAAAACCTTATATCATCGGCTTAGACGAGGTTGAAGTACCTGCTGCAATTCTGTCTGCCGTTCTTAATCAATAAAATTATTAGAATAAATGAAAATGTAATTATGAAAACCGTAGAAGTATTTGATGAAGAAAATTCGATTATCGTAGACGACGAATACGATACGACTGACTTTAACTTCTTGCCCGAAGAAAAGAAGTTTACGGTTGAATCAAGCGTCAAAGATGATTATTTTAGAAATACCCAAACCTTTGAATATAAGATTTCTGCAGACCCATTAGAAATTTACGTTAGGTTGCTGGAGAGTGGTAGTTCGTCTACTGATGGACGGCAAAATGATGTTAAAGATGGGGTTGTTTTAGAATCGGCGATAATGGAAACTCCTCATTATAAGAACGCTATTTATAAAGCAAAGGAGCATATCGAAGAGTTAAAGAAACAAATTGAGTGGAGTAAGGTTGACATATTTGGACATTACGAAACCAATCTCTATATTTTATCCAAGCACCAAGAAATAATTTCAAAAGAAGACTATAGGAAATTTTTGAGACAATCCATCGAGAGAGTAAAACTTGGTGTATCAAACGTGGAGGAGGCTATAAAAAATGATACCCACGGACTGCAAATCATTACAGGTGATTACGGCAAAAGTATATGGTATCCCGACTCTGAATCAGAAAAGAAAGGGAGTGAAGAATACTGGAATTTGCCAGAAGAAAAGAGGGAGGAATCTAAATACGGCAAAAAACTTGAGTATGTAGAAAAATTCAATGAGTCATTGTTTAAAAAAGATTCGCCAAAATATGTTGGTATATCTGACCTTGAATTCAAGAACAGCAAGGCGCTCGTGGAATATATAGAAAATCTATTAGAGAAGAAGGAAACAGTTTCTGCTAAAAAAGAAGGGACGGTATCACAAGAAGGCAAACAAACAAATAAGACAATCAGCGTCCTTATTTATCTTCTGACCGTCTTTTTTATAATCCTAAAATTGACTGATAGCGTTGATTGGAATTGGTTTGCAGTAATATCTCCTGTCCTTATCTGGGAAGGATTCGGGTTTGTCTTGGGTTTCCTTAAAGCACTTGCTAAATAATTTATGGAAATCAACATTGAAAAATTTGCTGAAGACGAAGGAAAGAAAATCGCTGATGCGATTGCTTCAAAGTACGGAGAAGACCCAGTAGTAGAACATAAGTCATTTTTTGCATCCTTTTGGGATGGTTTCTTTGGAGGCGGGCTTTCACGCTTGAAAGTAGAGAAAGAAATTTATGATAGAGCGCTCCATGAAGCTACAGTATTTTTTCTGAAAAATGGAGATGCGAAGTTTAACGATAAGATAGCTGAAACTTTGAAATATCGTGTTTCTATTCGCACAGCAGAACCGAAGAAACTTAAAAGCGCGACCCCAGAAGAAATGCTTGCGAACGTCATAAAGATTGAGGCGTTAGATTCTTTATTGGAACAAAACGTCGTAATTTAGAAACTCCATCCATGAACAAAAAGAAAATCACAATTCTAATAGCCATCATCGCTCTCCTCGCTTTTGTTGGTGGTGCGTATCTCTTTAGTGGAGATTACGAAGAACTAGCTGAATCAGCTATCCCAGAAAATTGTAATGTTATGGCGTTTTCGATTAAGGGTTACTTGAGTACCTATACCCCACTACAGCCAGCGGGTGAAGAAGTGGACATATCTTCTTCGGAAGAGATAGTTGATGGGATTTTACTTGCGCAAAATAACCCGAACATAAAAGCGATTATGCTCTCGATTGATTCGGGTGGCGGTGATGCTGTAGCTGGCGAGGAGATAGCACACGCACTTAAAAGCACAGAGAAGCCAACCATAGCTGTCATAAGAGGATTGGGTGCATCATCTGCATACTGGGCAGCAACTGGAGCGGACAAGATATATTCCTCAAAGATTTCTGATGTCGGTAGTATCGGTATCACAGCTTCCTATCTTGATGAATCAGGCAAGAATGCAAAAGAGGGTTACACCTATACAGAACTCTCATCTGCAAAATACAAGAATGTTGGTGACCCTGGTAGACCGCTTTCAGCGGAAGAGAAAGCTATTGTGATGGCAGACCTTCGCAAAGCTCACAATGTTTTCGTTCAAGATGTGGCGACAAACAGAAAGCTGGAGATTGGTGCCGTTGAAAAACTCGCTAGCGGTCTCACCTTTGTTGGAGAGGATGCTTTGAAAAATGGACTGATTGATGAGATTGGAGATTTAATCACTGCTACCAAATACGTCGAGGAACAGATAGGCGAAAAAGCAGAGCTTTGTTGGTACTAAAAATATGATTAAACTTTATATATTAGCGGGCATCATCTTTGCTATCGGAATAATTCTCACAATCTTAAAAGCCAAGTTTGAAGGTGGCGAGAAAGAAAAAGCGAAGTATCAATATAAAAAGAAACAATTTTTCCTCACCCGTGCGGAGCATGAGTGCTATGACACTCTTATTGCAGCAGTTGGAAATGATTACCACATCTTTGCGCAGGTGCATCTTCCAACCTTGCTAGATAATAAAGTCGTGGGACAAGACTGGCGAGCAGCACTCGCACATATCAATCGAAAGTCTGTGGATTTCGTGCTTTGCGACAAGGCGTATCTTTCTCCTAAACTAGCAATCGAGCTAGACGATAAAACACACGAGCGACCAGACCGCCAGGAGCGCGATAAGGAAGTAGAACGAATCTTGAAAGATGCAGGGGTTCCACTACTTCGCCTAGAAAATCATGGTGTATTCAATGTTGAAGACTTTAGCCAGAAGATAAAACTAGCTCTTGAGACCTTTGGCAAAACAAACTAAGCCTGTGTGGAATGAGGAAGAGAAACAAAGAATCGTAGGCTTTTTCGCGCTACTCTTGAAAGTAGATAAACGCGTAAATCCTCACCTTTATAAGAAGCCAAAAGCCTCCCTAACCGATACGGGCAAGTCTAGGCAACCTTCGTCCGAATAGACACAATCTCGCCCGTGAGAGCCAATTTCTGGGCTTCTAGGCGTTTCTCTTCTAGGGCTTTGATGAGAGGATACCAAGCCTCTACATACTCCACTAAGGAGTTCCAACTTTCAGACACCATCTCCACCAACATTACAAAGAAGCCGTCTTTATAAGACGGCTTCTTTGTTACTTTGCTATCTTCCAAAGCACTTCGAATAATGCACGCTGACTCTGAACGGCCCCCCGATTCTTCACACGCACCGTAAGAACCTCAGGTTCGTAAATATTGAAGGACACGCTGTCTGGACGAATTGAAACATTCACGATGTCTCCAATGCCAGGGATGGACCTCGACTCATTCTCGATAATGCTCTCCTCTTGGTTATGTCGAACATCCTCTCCGCTGCCTATATACCGAAGCTGAATGCTCTTTTCCTTGCGACGCGCTTCCCACTCTGGAATCCGTTCGGCAAATAACTCAACCCATCTCATGCCTGCGCCTCCGACGATATCAAGGAAGTCGCCTTCATTGGCTTCTTCAAGAAGCCTAAATTCACTCTCAATAACTGCCCGCCTTCCTCGAATTACTTCCACTACCCCAGCAGGAGACTTATCGTAGAGCTGCATTAGGCCCTGTACTCCTTCGAGAGTATCGATGCGCTTTTTCTCGACTTCCTGTACCAGCTTGTCAGGACTGCCTGCTTGGTATTTCACTGCCCTATCCTTCCCAGTAGTCCATACCAGATCGGATCCCTGCAGCTCATGGAGAGCATCGTATACATACTGCCTATGGAGACTAGTTTTAGCTATAAGTCCCTTGGGGCTAAGAGGAACCCCGGCTTCAAGTAATGCGACATATACGGCTGCAGCTTTTGAGGACATTCCTACCTGAAAAGCCGCCTGTATATAGGCCGTTTTTTGATTGTTGCTGGTATCTATAGTCATACTATTCTGACTATAATCTCACGAATACGTCGTAGAATCAAGGTATTCAGTCATAGATGTGTATAAATATATCTATGACTATCTATTGACTATTTGCTATAGAATCAGCATTATCACGGAAGTTCAATCGCACCTTCAAATAGGGAGACAAATCATGAGCGGTAAGACGTATCTCAGGAAAGCCACTTCAGCCGATATCCGTCTCAAGAAAGCTCGCAAGGTCGTGGCCGTAGCGCATAAGGAACGGGAGCAATTGCTCGACAAGGCGCTCATCTTTACCACCACCGTCAGTGATGCAATGCGCATCTACGAGACTACCGACCGCAAGGAGCTCAAGACTCTTTCGTGGCTTAAGGCAGTACTTCTTCTCGGATCCACTCGGAGTGAAGTAGAAAACTTGCTTCTAATCATCGCTTGCAAGTACTCCCCGACGCAGAAGGAGAGAGAGGTCGCCGAGCACCTTAGGGTAAAGATGAAGGCTATTCTCGAGTGCGCAACCGCCGAACAGCTGTACCACCTCTATCAGGTAGGTGACTACAGTGATCAGCAACTTGCAAAGAGGAGGCTCGAGGAAGTGTTCAAAAATGTCCAGGATTTGTCAGAACTCCAGCAGCTACACGATAAGTACAGCGGTGTAAGTGGATTCTGGGATTCCTGGAACTATAAACGCACGCACGAGCGGCTCGCAGGCTCACCCGAATAGCCTCTAACGGGAACCCCAGGTAATTTGGCCTGGGGTTTTGTGGTATGTATTTCCGGTTCTATTACCCTCCTGTGAGTCTCTACGCTGCAACTTCCTTAAGAATAGTTGGTATTCCTGCGCTCCGTATAAGCTCGTACGATCGCAGAACATAGCTTTCAAGCTGGTTCCAACTTTCCGACAGGGTGTCCACCCAATTTCACTCAAAGGCACTTTTGTGCCTTTGAGTGTATATATTCTTTACCTTCTACTTCTTGAGTAACTTCCTAATAGCGTTAATATTCGGCACGTATACGTTTTTATTCCCTTTCTTAATTTCTGCGAGTAAACCTTTGGTTGTTAGACCCATAAGATCACGCCTAGCCGTCTCATACACAACGGCACTTCTATTTTTATGAGTTGTTACATCTACGGTCTCGTCTGGATGCGTATCTAGGTAAACCATGAGAGCAACCTGCCGCTCGTTTAGATCGGAATAAATTCTTGCGACTTTCTTGTATTGTTCTGCTTCTTTAACCTTTCTTTCGTAATGTTCCATCATGTCGCCAATCGCACGACAGGTGACATCTGTGATGTAGAGAAGAAAATAAGTTAAATCGTTTTCATCTAGTTCTGTATAGAGAAATGCATCATCGTACTTTTTCTTACTTAACTTTATGATCCGAGATACAGATAGGTACTGGAACAACCAATAACCCTTCCTCATTAGGTACCAATAGAAGATTGCTCTAGCAGTGCGCCCATTCCCATCCACAAAGGGATGCATATATGCCAGCCAGAAATGGAGCACAATCGCCTTAATAACTGGGTGCAGGAAGTTTTGTTCGTCTTCCCCGTCGTTATTTGCGAAGTCTAAGAAGCGGGCAAGTTCTGCTCGCATTAATTTCTCGTCAGGTGGAACAAAAGCAATCTCTCCTGTAAGTCTGTTGGTTACTACGATATCGTCAGCATCGGTTCTAAATCTCCCTGCGTCATTAGAATCCTCAAGGGTACCTTTGGTAATTCGGTCCTGAATTTCAAGAAGAATCTCTTCAGTTAGGTCCAAGTCCTTTAGATTATCCAGAAGTTGCATTGCCTGATAATTATTCACAATCATCTGCTCGCTTCGATTACGCGGCTTACGACCTGAGTAGATCATTTCTTTTGCAACCTTCCTCGAAGTGTTTGCGCCCTCGATTTGCGAAGAGGCTATTGCCTCTTCTGAAAGACCGCTAATAATTAATTGCTCCTTTTGATTTGCAGTTGGTTTTGCAGCTAAAGTTTGAATTAGCCCGGCCGCATTTGTGTCAATAATATTGAGACGCCTATAGAGAGCTTTGGTATAGGAAAATCCAAAATGTTTTCCATCAATTGATTTTGCTGGAGTACGTTCCTGCCTAACGCGTTGAGTCAGTTTTAAAAAAGCCCATGCTTCATCCGCCTTTACTCCCTTTGGAAAGGTGTAGTGACGGAACGTATCCCAATATACGTATTTCTCCTGTGCACGACTGAAAATAGCTTCTACTTCTGATGAAGAGTAAAGCTTTGAAAAGATTTTGGAACTCTTTTCTTGAAGTACTTTCTGCCAATCTGGTGGTTTCTGCAGCATGAAGATAAGTTACTACTAATTTACTACTAATTTAGCATAAATTAGTAGTAGCACAAGTAGCTACTAATTAGGCGAATATTAGTAAGTAATTAGTAGCTATACGCATTCATTAGGTTTTTACGTCACTATTTCGTCCTAGACGATTTTACAGAACCGATGGATTTAAATGAGTTCTATCGGATATACGTCAGTTGCCGGCTCTTCATATGGATGCGTCTCTTTAATAGCCCCAAGGACGGCCTGTAGTTTGTCTCCAGAACAAACGGTCTCAATTCGGTCTTCTGTCACTTCTTCAAGCTTCCCAACTTCTCCGATTGTAGGGCTTGCTCCTTCCTCAGGCTTAAAGCGTCCGGTTCCTTTAAGGGTGAACGTGCAGTGCGAGTAGTTCCCAATCTTTCCCGCACCGGCGTTTCCTATCGCCTCGCGCAACTTTGTTGCATGACTCTCTGGGACGTATACAACAATCTTGTATCGCTTCTCCATGGCTATTTCTTTTCCTTCTTCGCTTTTTCTCTAGCGACCTTCCCTTCCGCAAGAGCCAGGAGCACAAAAAAGATAACGTTTACGTACGGTATGAGTCCAAGAATGAACCAGTGGGACGAATATCCTATGTCCCGAAGGCGCGCTACTGATGCTGCGCAGTAGACGAGAATCATGACAATGGCCACTGCAATGCCAACTGCCGCTATTGGAAGCTCAAGGAAGTCGCTGTTGAAGTCAGGGAGTAGGAAGATGATAAAGAATGGAGCAAAAATGACCGTGAAGCCGGCAAGCGCGGTAAGAATCACTACCTCCACATATCTACGGCGCCCGAGGCACTCCTTGAGTATCCAGTTCTGAAGCTGCTTCCAGCCCTCCTGTACGTCCCAGTCCATGGATACAGTTCTGCACGATAGAACCTAAAGAGTCAATGAGCGCCTTGTTTTTGGCCGTTATTGCTGATATCATCAGGACACCAGTGGCTGAGAAGATATACATCAACCGGGAGATACGCGCACCCGAGCTGCGCGTCATAGGCGCCGAGGGAGAGAACCTCGGCGTTCTCTCCTTATCCGACGCCCTCAAAGCTGCGGAGGCGGCCGGCCTCGATCTCATCGAGATCTCGCCAAACGCCAAGCCCCCCGTTGCGAAGGTTACAGATTATGGTAAATTCCAATACGAGCTGAAGAAAAAGGAGGGGGCCGCTCGGGCGAAGGCTAAGGTCTCGGAAACTAAGGAGGTCCAGATCAAGGTCGGCACTGGTGAGAATGATATGCGGCTCAAAGCCAATAAGGCGGCCGAGTGGCTCGGAGACGGCCACCGAGTCCGAGCCGAACTCTTCCTCAAGGGCCGATACAAGGGTATGGATGAGGCGTTCCTCAAAAGCCGCCTCGAGAAGTTTATACTCCTCATCCCCTATCCGTACAGGATAGCTGAGCCGGTCGCTCGCGCTCCCAAGGGCTTCGCAGCCATCCTCGAGCGAGACCCCAAAGCAGCTGCAAAGCCCCTGAAAGAATCTAGTGAGACACCGGCAGTTCCGGAAACAACTTAATTATGAAAACCAACAAGTCATACACGAAGCGCATACGCGTCACAAAGAAAGGAAAGCTGGTTGCTCGCGCACCCGGTCAGGACCACTTTAATGCCAAGGAGCGCGGGCGCACCAAGGGGGTTAAGAAGCGCGGGCAGACACTCATGAACGTACCGAAGGCAATCCGCCGGAGGTTCCTCTCAACGGTAAGCAAGTAATCAATTTAAATAGTCACGTATGGCACGAGTAAAAGGAGGCATCATAGCTGCAAAGCGCCGCAGGAACGTATTGAAGCGCGCGAAGGGATTCCGTCACGGACGGAGCACGAAGGAACGCCTTGCAAAGGAGTCTTTGGTGCACGCCGGCAAGAACGCCTTCAACCACCGCAAAGATAAGAAGACCGACTTTAGGCAGCTCTGGATCGTACGCCTGAACGCTGCTATCCGCGAGAACGGATACCAGTCGTACAGCACGTTCATCAACGCTCTCAAGAAGAAAGGCTTCGGACTCGACCGCAAGGTCCTCTCCGAGATGGCTCAGAAGCATCCTGAGTCATTCACGCGGGTTGCGAAGCAGGTGCAGGGTTAACCTCCTCAATACAAAAACCGCCCTGCAAACCAAGGCGGTTTTTGTATTACTTATATCTTATAGAAGACTGTGTGACTTCAATTTTGCCGTCAACGTACGCTTTTATAAAGAGTCTCAAGACTGCTGAAAGAGTAGTTCCCTCCTTTCGAGCTTTCTTCATAGCAAGTTCCTTGAGCTTAGAGTCAATCGTAAACGATACCTGCGTCGTCATGTACTTAAAACATATATCTAGACTACATGAGCGTCAAGGCCGCATTATCAAAAGCTGCAAAGATTCTAACGAATTTCTTTAGCTCCTCCCTTCGTAATCTCCCACCTCTGCTCTGCCGTCGGCACTATTGCCTTCACTCCAAGGAAGTCGTGTATGCGCTGCGCAAGAAAGCGCGCACTGGCTGGTTCACCAAGTGCAGCAAAGATGGTCTTTGCTCGAGGAAGAGTTTTCTCTGCAAATGCGAGGAGTCCGTTCCGATCTGCGTGAGCGGACCACCCGGTGAACGTTCCAACCTTTGCTCGTACCGGAACAGTGCGCCCATTCACCCGTATGGAGTGGGCTCCGTCCTGAAGCATGCGCCCCGGACTTCCCGGTGCCTGGTATCCCACGATCATAAGCGTGGTGTTCGGATTAGGAAGATACTTCTCCTCCCAACGAGCAATGCGTCCGCCATGAGACATACCGGCCCCTGCGATGATGATCTTTGGACCGCGCGTGTTCTCGATCTCTTCCGATTCGCTTCTTGAAGGGGTCTGTGTCAGGAACGGAAAACGGAAGATGTCATGCTCTCGGTGGAGTTCGTCCTCAACTGCGTCCTTGAAGTATTTCTCTCCCCACTTGGCGTATACGTTCGTAACTTTTATTGCGAGAGGTGAGTCGAGGAATACCGGGATCTTCGGTATCTCCCCGGCTTCCATAAAGTTCGAGATCTCGTACAGCATGAGCTGTGTACGTTCTATGGAAAAAGCAGGAATGAGTATCGTCCCTCCCCGCGCAATGGCCGCTTTCAGAGCCTTTCTCATCTCATCCACTCTTCCCTCCTGGGGGTTTACCCTATCGCCATACACGCTCTCCATGACGAGCACGTCAGCGTCAGGTATGGGTTCGGGATCGGGAAGAAAGGGAGACGGGGCGTTTCCAATATCGCCTGTGATAGCGAGTGTCGTGTCGTCTTCGGCCTTGATACGTACGCTTGCGGACCCGAGTATGTGCCCAGTCTGGCGAAGCACGCAAGAAAGTCCAGGTGCAGCTTCCCACTCCTCTCCGTACTCGACGGTCTTCACACGGGACATGAGGGCTTCTACATCATTCTCGTTGTATAAAGGCTCACTCTGCCTGCGTCGCGCTTCTTGGAAGAGAATGCGTGCGGAATCAAGAAGGATGAGGACCATGAGATCACGTGTCGGAGGAGTGCAGTACACGCTTCCTTTAAAGCCCTCGCGAATCAGTTTCGGCGCCCGCCCTATGTGGTCAAGATGTGAGTGCGTAATGATAAGTGCGTCTATAGAGAACACATCATACGGAAATGGGTCGTACATGCACTCTTGGCAATAGTCCTGGCCCTGCTCAATGCCGCAGTCAACAAGAATCTTCCCCTTCTCTCCCTCAACCAGGAAGTTTGAGCCGGTAACGGTCTCTGCACCACCATGAAAAGTGAGAGTCAGCGCCATATGGTGAGTCGCGCAGCTACATACGCAAGCACGATGCCGAGCACGTCCATGAGAAGATCAAGTGAGGTATCGAAGAGAAAGTTCTTCTCGCGTTCGACATTTATGAGAAGTTCAAAAAACTCCCAGCCGACGGCTCCAGCGACAACTATCAAAAGAAAAGTCTTCGGTCTAAAATTCTTCAACACTCCGACGACTGCAGTTGCCATGAAGGCCCCGCCCAGGAAGTGGACCGGCACATCAAGCCAGGGAAAGTACCAGTACCAATAGTGCAGAAGAGCGTAGAGGTGTACACCCGCAAGCAGGGACGCAAGCACGAGCGCAGCAAGGAGCCAGACGAGACGCATGTGTTCCTAGCGTACCATGCACGCAAAAGGCCGATCTTGTGGGATCGGCCTGTTGTGTGAGCCGCCTTCGGGTAGCAACTTTATATGCCACGTGGGTTTCCGCACGGCGCGGGTGGAGCAAGGCTCGCCACGCCTGGATATAAGAATCCCTGATGAGAATTAAGTTGACTTTTGAAGTACGGCTCTAAGAAAAGTATACACCCTTAGTCGAGGATGCCGTCCATGTTGACATCGTAGATTATGCCTTCCTGTACAAGGCGGTAGTCAACAAGCTCACTTGGGTTAAACCAATGAGCTATTTCCTTGTTCGCTTCATCAACAGAGCCTGAAGCGTGGATGACGTTACGAATTGCTCTGTTGTCCATGTCCGACATCTGGTATGAGTCGAGGACAAAGTCACCACGAATGGTACCAACGTCTGAGGTGAGGGGTTCGGTCCCGCCAGTGAGCTTGCGGATGATCTTAATAGCATGTGCGCCCTGCCACACCATGAAGATTGCGGGGCCCGAGGTCATGTACGTCCTGAGATTCTGAAGAATAACGCCCGTGATCTCCTGCGGATCCTCGGACGGAGGCTGCATTCCCTTTGAACGATAGCTTTCAATGGTCTTTTCTCCTGTTATGCGCCGCCACTCAGGATCGAGGGTGTAGTGCTGTTCGATCTTGTCAGCAGTAGGAACTAGTATCTTTATGCCGACCAACTTGAGGCCAACACTTTCATAGCGCTTGATGACCTCGCCGATGAGGCCACGCTGGACACCGTCCGGCTTTACGATGACGAGCGTACGTTCGGTGCTTGGATGAGAGGTAGACATGACTTTAAAGTAAAAAATCGCCAGTGGCGCTTGTATGAAGGGAGTATAGCAGAAAAGGCGGAGCTGGGAAGCGGCTCCACCTTTTCTTGATAGCTTATTGGGTTCCGCTTCCGGTATCCCCGCCTCCCCCACCTACGTCAGGCGTAGGGACCGTTACATCGATGTTGGTGTCTCCTCCTCCACCCCCGCCGATGAAACCTCTTCCCCAAAGAAGAAATGCTCCTACCAGGACAACGAGAAGAATGATTACTGCGACCGCCCAGCCACCTCCTCCCTCATCACTCCCGCTGGGCATGTTTACGATAGTTGCCATATAGAGTTCAGTCGTTAGTTCAATTACTGCCTAGTAACCAAGACAGTATCGAACTCTTCTCCTGAAGAGCTTATGAACTCCTTTGTGTAAGGATAGTGGTTCCTTCTTCCTCTATCAATATTGAGTGCTCGAAATGTGCGCTTCGGGAGCCGTCCCGCGTGCGATACGTGTACCCGTCGTTATCAATCATCACACTCGCCTTCCCGGCATTTGCTATGGGCTCAAGGGCAAGCACCATACCCGGCACTATCTCGGGTCCAGTTCCTGGATGCCCGTCATTGGCTATCCAGGGCTCCTCATGCACGCTTCGGCCGACACCATGCCCTCCTAGCACTTTTACGACTGAGAAGCCTGTATTTCTGAATGCCTGTCCTGTTGCGTATGAAATGTCCCCGATGCGGTTGCCGGGACGCGCGGCTTCGATGGCGCGGTCAAGCGCCGTACGCGTAGCATCGATGAGTTTTCTCGAGGTTCCGTCTATGCTTCCCACGGGCACGCTAACTGCAGCATCTACCACAAAGCCTTTATGGATAAGTCCGAGGTCAAGAGCAACGATGTCTCCCTCCTTGAGCACCCGGTCTCCAGGAATGCCGTGCACAACCTCGTCGTTCACTGAGACGCAGAGAGACGCGGGAAACGGATATCGTGCGCCGTCAGGGGTATATCCCTTAAATGCAGAAGTATCTCCTCCTTCGCGTATAAGCCTTTCCGCGAGTTCGTCGAGCTCGCGAGTTGTGATACCGGGACGCACAGCCTCCTCAGCAATTCGAAGCACCTCTCCAAGCCGTTTCCCCGCTTCTATGAAGCCCTCTCGTTCTTCGGCAGTCTTTACAATCATTTCTTCAAAGCAGCTTCGATCGAAGCTGCGACCTCCTCGGGCGATACCTCTCCGTCTATGTCCGTTACAAACCCGCACTTCCTGAAGTACTCGATGGCGGGCGCGGTCTGTTGATCAAACTGTGTGATACGCTCGCGTACGTTCGTTTCTGAATCGCTGTCTGGGCGGTGTTCGACCTTTGCACGCTCCGCCATGCGCCTTATAACTTCTCCTTCCGATACCTGGAGGTTCACTACCACAAGGTTACGCTCAAGCCAGGAAATGATCTCACAGAAGTGCTTTGCCTGGCTCTCAGTGCGCCCGAAGCCTTCAAGCACTACTCCCACGTACGGCTCAAGATCGAGAAGAGCTTGTTCAAGAAGATAGTCTGCGAACCAGTCAGGAAGAAGAGTTCCCTTGTCATACATCTCACGCACACGAGGGGAGAAGGGCTCATTCCCGTCGCGTATCTGCTTGATACGATCACCGGTCGACAAGCGCGTCCAGCCGAGGCGTTGCGCGATTATTTTGGCTTGAGTACCTTTGCCAGAGCCGGGGCGACCGATTATTAAAATGGTGTCGATGAATTGCATGGTGGTTATGTATTTGAAATGGCTTCTGATATCACGGCTTCAAACGCTTGGTCCGCTTTTTCTCGCTCCCCTGTCCTGTTCTCGATTATGAGATCGGCTTCGGGCATAAAGGTAACTTCATCATCGTACCGCTCCTTACGGCGTGCAAGCTCCTCTTCGCTCATGTGGTCGCGCTTTATGGCCCGGTCCTTAAGCTCTTCCCAGGGTCCTGCGTTGATGAAGATGGTGATGAGGTCCTCTTTCGGTAGAAGTTGTTTCACTTGACGCACTCCCTGAACCTCCATCTCCTTGATAACGACCTTTCCTTTGGTAAGGCAGTCTTCGAGGTCCTGCTTGCGGGTGCCGTAGTAGTTATCGCTGAACGTCGCCCGTTCAAGAAATTCATCCCGTTCGATCATGGCTTTGAACTCGTCTAGTGAAATGAAGCGGTAGTGGCTTCCTTCGACATGATCAGGCCTCTTTGGGCGGCTCGTGTACGAAGGAAGGATGCCGAGGTCCGGAAAGTGCTCGCTTGCGTGACGAATAAGGGAGCCCTTGCCGCTCCCCATGGGACCAATAACTATTATGAGCTTCCCGCGCGCCATGATGAGTCTCTACTCTACCACGGCTTGTTTGTTGGATAAACTACGCAATCAATGAGAATTGAACTAGTACTCCCTCAGCGTCACCTGTGCCTCTATCTTCCTAATAAGGTCAATAAGCACCTGGACTGCAATAAGGAGAGCCGTACCGCCGATAAGGAGAGCAGTGATGCCCGTAATCCCTTGGATTATGAAAGGTATGACCGCAACCAGGCCGAGGAACACGGCTCCAGGAAGCGTAATGCGGTTCACGACAGAGGCGATATAGTTCTCAGTCTCACGACCAGGACGCACACCTGGAATAAAGGCTCCCGACTTCTGGAGGTTGTCAGCAACGCGCTTCGGTTCGAAGGTGATACCGGTATAGAAGAAGGTGAACATGACGACGAGAAGGAAGTATGCGGCTGCGTATGCCCACAGGTTTGCTGCAAACGCCGCGTACCATGCAGACGCAGTTGTCACCCATGAGATACCGGCAGCCGAAAGGCCTGCAAGTATCATCTGCGGAAGGAGGAGGAGCGAGAGCGCGAAGATGAGCGGGATAACACCAGCCTGAAGGAGGCGTATTGGAAGATATGTGTTCCCTCCTTGGCCGCGTACCTGGCGGGCATACGCGATGGGCACCGAGCGTTCCGACTCCGACACCACAACCACTGCCCACGTCACAAGAAGCGCAGCTACAGTAAAGGCGAGGTATGTCGGAATGGATGCTGCGGTTGCAGTGAAGAGAAGCTGCGAGATGCCGGCAGGTACTGCGGCTATGATGCCGGAGAAGATGAGGAGTGAGACACCGTTCCCGATACCGAACTCAGTGATAAGCTCGCCGATCCACATGAGGAGCATGGAGCCTGCAGCAACGAGGAAGACGTTCAGCGCAAACGCGAACGGCGTGAGCGTAACAAGAATGCCCTGCGTCTCAAGAAGGGAAAGGAACGCAACTCCCTGAAGAATGGCGATCGGGATAGTGATCATGCGAGAGATGGAGATGAACTGTGTGCGTCCTGCTTCCCCTTCTTCCTGATACATGGCCTTCACCTTTGGGAAGATGACGGTCATAAGCTGCATGAAAATGGACGCCGTGATGTATGGTCCCACGCCAAGAAGTACGAGCGAGATATTCGAGAAGCCACCTCCCGAGAAGATATTCAAAAGACCGAGGAACTGGTTCCCCGCAAAGAACTGATCAAGCGCGATCTTGTTCACTCCTGGTATCGGAATGGCCGCAAGGAAGCGGAAAAGCGCAATAGCGCCGACCAGAAAGAGGATCCGGTTCCGGAGAGCCTCGTCTGCGAAGATAATCTTCAATTTCCGGAAGAATTCTCCGAGCATATTAGGATTGTGTGACTGAGCCGCCGGCCTTTTCAATGGCTTCTTTCGCGTTAGTTGATGCAAAGCAATCAACGCACGCAAGCTTCTTCGTGATCGTGCCGGTGCCGAGAAGCTTCACCGGAAGTATGTACCCTCCACGACTCCCTACGAGGCCCTTCTCGCGAAGCGTGAGTGGAGAGACTGTGTCGCCTGCATTGAAGAACTTTTCAAGGGCGGCGAGGTTCACCGGAGAGTAGATGACCTGCGGGCGCACGGTGCGCGAGCGGTTCTTACCGAATCCGCGGCGCTTCGGAAGCTTCTTCAAGATATCGCGCATCTCAGGACGCTTTTTGTGTCCTGCGCGCGCGTTCTGGCCCTTCATACCACGGCCGGAAGTCTTTCCACGCTTTCCTCCACGTCCGACGCGAGGAGTCGTAATGCGTTTGGTCTTTGGTTTAAGGGTATTGGTCTGCATATAAATTTAGGCGCTCTTGAGAGACTTCAGAGCTTCAACGGTTGCGCGCGCAATCGTGAGCTTATTCTTCGTGCGGGTCTGGATCTTTGCGACAACGTCAGTCACACCTGCGTACTCAAGCACGCTGCGCATTGCGCTTCCGGCAACAAGACCACGGCCCGGACTGGGAATGATCTCAACGGTCGAAGACGCATACTTAGCGCGCACGTCGTGCCTAATCGAGCGGGACTTCGTGAGCGGGATGGTGACGAGTGCCTTCTTTGCAGAGCGAACTGCTTTGTCGATAGCAAGTGCGGTGTCAGCTCCCTTTCCAAGGCCAACCCCTACGCGCCCCTTCTTGTCGCCAATGACAACCGTGACGCTAAAGGAGAAACGGCGACCTCCGGCCATAACGCGGGCAACGCGACGCACATCAAGCGTCAACTGATCGAACTCACTCCTTTCGCGGGGCGTGCGCTCGCGGGGACGTCCCCGTCCGCGCATGCCACCACGGTCTCCACGTCCGCGCTGCGGGGGGCGCTCTTCCGGAGCTTTCTCGGGAGTAGCTTCAACGGCAGGCGCGTCAGCGACCGGAGCTTCGGTCTTCTCAATGTCGGTATCGGTTACGGTAGTTGTATCAGTCATGTATTAGAAAGTGAGTCCGCCCTCTCGTGCTGCATCTGCGAGCGAGCGCACCTGTGCAGCGTACGAGTATCCTCCGCGATCAAAGACCACTGCAGACACTCCGGCCTTCTTTCCGCGCTCGGCAATTGCTTTCCCGACGGCAGCAGCCTGTAGGGACTGCGCTCCCGGGAACTCGCGACCGTGCGCCTGTGCAAGAGTCTTCCCTACGTTGTCGTCTATAAGCTGCGCGGACACGAAACGATTAGAGCGGTATATCGCAAGGCGAGGGCGCTCGGCCGTTCCCGAGATCTTAGAGCGTACGCGCGCATGGCGACGATCGCGCAGGTTCTTCTTGCTAGTTCCAAGTATTGCCATACGCTATACAGCCTTCTTGCCCTGCTTGCGGCGGACAACCTCGCCCTCGTACGCAATGCCCTTGCCGAGATACGGCTCAGGGCGCTTCACGTCGCGAATCTCCGCTGCAAACTGTCCAACAGCCTGCTTGTCAGCGCCGGTGATGGTGATGATGTTCTTCTCGGCAGTTGCCGTGAGACCCTCGGGAACGGTGAGTGTTACTTGATGCGAGAAGCCAACGTTAAAGACGAGGTCTTTGCCTCGAAGTTCTACCTTGTATCCGACTCCCTTAAGAATAAGGACCTTCTTCCAAGGAGTTTCAACACCCGAAACCATCGCGCGTACGTGCGCTGCAAATGTACCGGTGAGAGAACGGGCGAGCTTTGAGTTGTTCTTGGGAGTGACCATGACACCCTCCGGAGTCACGTCTATGGAAATGCTCGGGTGTATAGAGCGCGCAAGCGTCTCCTTGCCGCCTTTGACGGTGAGCGTGCTGTTTGCAGTATCGACTGATACTTTCGCAGGAACAACGATGGGCTTTTTAGCGAGGCGGGACATATGCGTTACCAGATCTTAAAAAGGTCCTCTCCTCCGGCGCGCACCTTGCGTGCTTCCGAGTCAGAAAGCACGCCCTTCGGAGTGGAAATGATACGCGCTCCCTCTCCCTGCTTCACTGAGTGCGCTTCACGAGTGGATACATACAGGCGTCGACCGGGCTTGGATGTGCGCTTCACACCGCGGATCTTGTGCTGTCCGCGCTCATCGTACGCAAGTGTTACCTCCATGGTTGCAGGCATCTTCTTAGACACTTCTACGCGCTCAACAAAGCCGAGATCCTTCAACTTGTTCGCAATCTCTTCGATGTGCTTGGAGTGCGGCAAGGAAACGCTCTTGGAGTTGATGGCTCCGGCGTTCTTCAAGCGAATTATGAAATCTCCTACCCGGTCCGTTACCATGATGCTTTCTTTACGCCAGGGATCTTCCCTTCGCGTGCGAGTTCCCTGAACTTGATGCGGGAGAGTCCAAAGGCACGGAGATACCCGCGGCTCCGGCCGGTCACGGCACAACGGCTCTTGATGCGGGTCGGGGAGGAGTTCCTAGGAAGCTTCTGAAGGCCCACAGAGTCACCGGCAGCCTTAAGAGCCGCGCGCTTCTCAGCGAAGCGAGCGACGAGCCTTTCCTTTTTCAGGTTACGGGCGAGTTGTGAGGCTTTGGCCATATATACGAAAAAAAGCGCCCCGAGGGAGCGTGCAAGTAATGTATCAGTAAGGAAATACGGTGTCAAACAGCGGAATGAGACCCCGATATTGATTTGAGGTTTCTTAATTAAGACCTTTCTTTCTAAGCCATCTAGTTTGTAGCTCGTCAATAGTTTTTGTGGTATACCCCAAGTCAGATGCTCTATACAACAAGCGGAGAATTGCGATGGAAAACCCATTCAAAGAGATCCTTCCGATTGACGCTCTTCGCTCCACTATCGAGCAGGCCGTTCAGTCGCACAGGGTCGTAGTGATTCAGACAAAGACCGGCTCTGGAAAGAGTACGCGCGTACCGCAATATCTTTTGCAGTTCGCAGATCGCGTCGTGGTTACTCAACCACGACGCATCGCTGCGGCAACAATTGCGAAACGGGTTGCGGAAGAAATGGATGTAGAACTCGGCACGACAGTGGGATACCGAACCGGGACTGGATCTAAAGCTACGGACAATACCCGTCTTCTCTACTGCACCGACGGTCTTGAGGTCTTACGACAGCTTTTTGATGGCGAGACGCGTGAAAACGCGATTGTCGTCATCGACGAAGCACATGAGTGGAGCCTTAATCTGGAGCTGCTCATCGCATGGTTCAAATATCGTATGGACCAGGGACTGAACATACGCCTAGTGATCCTCTCTGCGACTATCGAGGCGAAACTTCTTACGTCGTACTTCGATGACGTCGAGGTAATATCGGCGGCCGGCCATACCTTCTCCATTACCGATATCTCATCTAAAGGTGGGGTTGTTGAATCGGCAAGGATGCTTCTCGACCAAGAATGCAACGTTCTCGTATTTATGCCTGGGAAGGTTGAGATACGTAGGGTCGTTGCACGCCTTCGAAAAGAAAGGCCGAGAGCGATTGTTCTGCCCCTTTACGCAGATCTGTCTTTGGAGGAGCAGGAGGCCTGTTTTGCGTCGTATGACTTCCCTAAGTGCGTCGTAGCAACTAACGTCGCGCAAACTTCTATCACCATTCCGGATATCGATGCGGTTGTTGATAGCGGTATTGAGCGGCGACCTGAGATGGTGGACTGTGTTGAGGGCCTATACGTACGTCCGATTTCCTTGGCCGACCGCGAACAGCGGCGCGGGCGCGGGGGTCGGGTCCGGCCCGGAGTCTATGTCGACTGCTGTCCTACTCCTATCGCCGAGCGTAGGATGTTTTCTCTTCCTGCGATTCGGACTCAGGGGCTGGAAGGACTGGTGCTGCAACTGGCATACGCAGGTCTTGCTCCTGAAGATCTCGTTTTCTTCCACCGTCCTGAGCCTGATCGCATTGACTCAGCACGACGTACGCTGCAAAAGCTGCGCTGCCTTGATGCAAGCAATCAGGTTACGGAAATTGGAAGAAGAGTCGCGTCCATCCCCCTTAGCGTACGTTATGCACGTATGGTAGTTGAGACGTATGAGGAAGAGGGCGGACACAATTATGTCGATACTGACACACTCATGCTGGCCGTTATTCTTGAAGAAGGCGGCGTTTTAACCGGCAAGAGCGATGCCTGGAAGGAGCGTGCGCCGGTATTCCCACCTGGGGGTGATTCCGACGCATATGCTGAACTTGCAGCGTTCCGGGCGGCACGTTCAATGTCGGATGTCGTCCGTGAACGTTTTGGGATTGACGATCTGGCGTGCGAACGGGTCTTGGATAGTTACCGTCGGGTCCGTCGAGGTCTGCGTAACCGCGGCTTACACCTGCACAGGGCGCAGTCTAATGTGTTACAACGCGCCGTTGCTGCAGGGCTCGCTGATCAAGTCTACCAACGATCGCTCGTTGGAAAGGCGTATAAGCGAGTTGGGAGCACTAGTACGCCTCGCCACCTCCCCTCGACTTCTGTGGTTAAGGATGCCACTTTAATTGTCGGGATGCCGTGGAGCTTCCAGGTTATGACGGGGCTCGGGCCACAAACGAAGCGGTTCATACGCGCCGCAACTGAAGTGACTCCAGAATTGCTCCGCAGAGTTTCTGGATAAAAAACGGGCCGCAACTCTCAGAGTTGCGGCCCTCTTTCTATTCGACAGCGACAGTCTTGCCGGCAAGTTTCTCAAGCTCGGCAATACGATCGTATTCCTCAAATAAGCTTTCGTAATCCATATCAATGCCGTTGAGCTGGAGTTTCTCCCAGCACGTAGCAATGATCTGGCGGATGCGCTCCCGAGTCATGTCGTACTTATCACCCATATGTTCAAGAGTGCGCTTCTTGAACGAACCATTAAGGCCGTGAAGTTCTACAAAGATTTCGCGATCCCGTTCCGAGATTCTTTCGTTGTTGTAGAGAGCTTCAGTAAGACAATTGACGCGTTCGCATGCTTCGTCAAGCTCTTCCCGTGCAAGCATGATGGTCTCAGCTGACACGAATGACTTGTCTGCAAGCAGCTCATGCCAACCAGCTTCCGCATCAAAGCGGCCGCCCGTCTCTCGTGTGTCTAAGGGGGCATCGATGGACATAACGGACGACATACGCATAACCTTGAACAGGTACTTAACTATGCTTGGTTCAAGTTCTGTCGCAGCAGCAATCTCATGGACCGTGGGAGGTCTAATCTCCCTAGCTGCGATTATGGCCATAGCTCGCCGCACTTTTGTTAACTTTTCTTGCAGATGGACCGGGATTCGAATCAAGTCTCCCTTATCGAGAATGGCTCGGGTTATCGCTTGCCGAATCCACCACGTCGCGTACGTCGAGAATGAGAAGCCTTTTGTGTAATCGAACTTCTCAATCGCAGTCATGAGCCCAATCACACCTTCCTGTACAAGGTCGGCGAGTTCGAGCTTCGACCAGATATAACGTGATGCGACCTTGCGAACGAGACGAAGGTTGTGAGATACGAGAAGATTGCGAGCCTCTTGGTCATCCTCGTCGCGCACCCGTCGTGTAAGCGCTATTTGCTCCTCAAATTTAAGGAGTTTGTGACGACGCATATGCTGGGTCAAGAGAGCTATTGGATCTGAGGGCTGGCTTGGCATCGCTGCATAAACCCGTTCGTCTTCCGTTAGCGCATCCTCCACGCGCATGTCTCGCTTCTTAAGCGCGGGCTTGAGTTCGATAACCGTAGCCGGACCATCTGCTTTTTTTGGCAGAGGCTCCCGGCCCTTAAGCGCTTCTCTTACTTCAGCAAGCGCTTTCTCGATACGGCTTGTCGCACTTGCCGACTTCCCGAGCGCTTCGCTCAGGCGTTTCTTGAAGTCTGCTGAATCGTGTGAGTCAAGGTCGGAGATGGTTGCCACTCCGATCGACCACAATTGCATCAATGTCGCGCCCGAAAGGCCCAGGGTTTCGATAGCATCGTCACCCGTGCTTTCAAGTGCGGCAGATGTTGGTGTCACGGCGTGCATACGCACCTCCATTGCCTAATGTGAATGTTCTACCTGTTAGAGAGATACCATGCCGAAGATACATTGACAATAAGTCACTTTTCTATAAGAATCCCGACAGACTCTAGTTCCATGATATTCAGTTTCTAGGAGAACAAACCGTGACCGATATCTCGATCAAGGGAGCTGGTGAGACTTCAGTGTTTTGCCAAATCACGGGCCGAGAGATTGGCCCTGAATCATGCTCAAGAACTCAAGGTCAAGCCGGCTGCTTCGGCTGTGCCGCCTCGACGCGCATATGTGAAGAATGCAACAAGAACTTTGTTGTTGTCGCAGCGACGGGTACTTGCTCCGAATGCACGACTCGGCTTGTGAAAGCCGAGAAGCGTACTGCCGGCTTAAAGCAGGACTGGCCAAATCAGATTAAGTGCCAATCCCTCAAGCGTTCAATAACATGGACGATGTGCAGGGGTCTTGAAGGACAGGAGTCCTGCAGGGGGTGTGCTTCCCCCTATCGGACCTGTGAAAACTGCAAGGAGAAACCCGTTAGATTCCCACTTTACGGACTTTGCTTCGGCTGCACCGTGCAACAACTTGGGGAAGGATGGGAATCCGGCATGCCGGACCGCCCCGTTGCGACCCCACATCTGCAAGTCGTTACGAACGTGTCCTCAACAGAACCGGGAGGCGAAGTTGCAGGGATACAGACCATCGCTCGAGATTTTCGGCGCGTCCCGCTCAATCAGATTCGGGAACCTGAACTTCTCCTGCGAGAAGTCCAGGAGGATGATGAGCTTGATAGCCTCGGCGAATCCATGCTCAATGATGGGATGATCTATCCCGTCATTCTCGAACAAGTCGAAGAAGATACGTTTGAGGTCGTCATCGGCTCCAGGCGCGTCCGAGCGGCGAAGCATCAAGAAGCTCTCGATATCCCTGCATTCATCTTCGAGCCGCAGAGTCCGCTTACCAAGCTGATCCTGATGCTCGCAGAGAACCTACATCGTGTGGATCTCGATCCATTCGAGGAAGGCCGAGTCTTTCTTAGACTCATGCGAGAATATAGTCTTGGGACTACGGAAGTAGCAGAAAGGGTACGACGCCCTACGTCCTATGTGACTGAACGCGTTCAACTCCTTTCCCTACCTACGGAAATCCAGCAGCTTGTGGCCAATCGGGTGTTGGCCTTCAAAAAAGCCGTGCTTCTTGCTCGACTTCCCTCTGAAGAGCTGCAGACCGTATTTGCTCAGGAGTCGGTGGCACACGCTCTTGAGCCGGCTGAACTGCGGCGACGCATAAGCATGGAGCTTGGTACGACCCGCGATAGTAGTCGTGCCACGTCTACTAACGTTACGTTTCCGAAGCTGACCGCTAAAGTTGAGGGATATACCGTGTGGCTTAAAGGCGTTCAAAATCGTTTAGATTCGGAGAGCGCAAGCCCCAAAAATCGACAAATGGCCATTAAGGCTTTGGATAACCTATGGCTCCAAGTCAAAGAAATGCGTCAACACATCGAACCTCCGGTGCTGCCTTCCCACTCCATCAGACCGACTCGGGGAGATGGCCGTAGGAAAAGATGGTCTTCGTCATAGAATTCTTCTAAGAGAACGAGTTGTACAAAAATAAGGCCTGCCATGGCAACATGGCAGGCCTCTTTTGTTTTGGTATTCGCTACGGCTAACCCGCAGACAGACGAGGTGGCCGAGAGCTCTTCTTCTCGTCCGTGGACTGAGGTGACGGGTCGCGCAGAAGCGCAGTCTCAGCCCTCGCAAGGCTCTGGCGGACGAGGGCGACCTGCTTGCGCAGCATTTCCCGATCCTTTAAGCCCTTTTCGTTCCCGCCGAGTTCATCGAAGTCGAAGCCTTCCAGATCCTCGTAGACCGTGACCAGCGAGGATGAGAGACGCTTGAAGGTCGTGGCTTTGCGTTCGCTGCTCTCGGAGTTCCCGCCTCTCTTTTTCGCAATGTGCTGTTGAAGCCTGCCGCGAAGCTGGTTGGCCGACAGGCCGAGACGTTGGGCGAGCATGGCACCATGGATCTTCTTGTCATCACCTTCGACTTCGAGCAGAACCCGAGCTTGAGCGACGTTGAGTTCCCGCGACTCGAGCAGGTCCTGAACTTCCTTCGGGAGCGTCAGTAGCTCGAGGGCCTGATACACATACTGATCAGGTTTGCCGATCTTGCGCGCCGCTGCGGCTTTGTTGCCCTCGTAAACTTCTACAAGAGACAGGATAGACCGAGCCTCGTCCATCGGCGTGAGGTCGTCACGCTGAAGGTTCTCAATGAGCGCGATCTCCCGAGCCTCCTCATCGGAAAGATCTTCGATCAGGCTGCGTATGGCACTGATGCCAGCCTTGCGACTTGCACGCCACCGGCGCTCGCCCATCACCAGCTCATACGGCATTGCCTTGCCTTCCACCGGACGAACAGTGATGGGCTGCAGAACGCCTTTTTCCTTGATCGAAGCAGCCAGCTCATCGAGCTTAACCTCATCGAAATAGGTGCGTGGTTGGTAGGGACTGGGGCTGATGTCGTCGATCGAGATCAGGACGACCTCGCCGGAATTGGTTTTATCCTCACTCATGCGAAATCTCCCTTTCAGAGATGTGGTGTACAACCATCAAGAATATAGCTATATCTCATACGTATTGTCAATGCATTATTGACATAAGCCATGAAATATCATTATATGCATCTGGCTGAGTTCATTGAAACTCTTACTCAAACCTTACGAGGTCTCAGATGGTCCAGAGAAAATGGAACGCTGAGATTGTCGTCTCA
>Ga0209542_10003332_pt1 | contig 34458 bp, 25 predicted proteins | sample RifCSPhighO2_01_FD_184028 | JGI IMG/M metagenome (GOLD analysis project Ga0209542, IMG submission 184028) | Soil microbial communities from Rifle, Colorado - Rifle CSP2_plank highO2_0.1 (SPAdes) (version 2) | ecosystem: Environmental > Terrestrial > Deep subsurface > Rock core/Sediment ...
ACACAAGTTGTAGAAACCTTCCTTGAAAGATATCATTACCATACCATAGGCCACACATAGGCTTGGGAATGAGACCGCCACTTAGAAGATAGAGTGTCGGATATTTACGGAAACATACCGGAGGTAAGGGGTTTACCAGCGCGGTGGAAGAAACGGCGACCGTGTTCCTGAACCTTTTGGACCGGATGTGGGGCATCCTCGCCTAATAATAACGCAGCTCTTTGCCTAAACTGTGCTTCTTCATCTTCCATTGACGTAGAAGACTCCCACGATTCTTTTTGAGAACTGTGTTCCGTGGATTCAACTGTCTGTTGTTTACTCATGAGGGCATTGGTAAAGTCAATTACACTTTTAATATTTCTCGCTCCTTCAACCAAATGGGTCAAGCCCTGTACGGGGCGGGCGACAGCGTTTGTTAAAACTTGTGCATCTTCCAAAAACTGATTTAACTTTTTAACAGAGCGTTTAAGATCAAGCAGAATTAAAAATGCCTGAGTTCCAACTGCGACAAGAAGACCTGTTAAGAGCGAGACTACAACAAAGAGGAGGATGCGAACAGGATCCATTTGATTAATTCAGGTTAAACCATTAAACTTTATTAGTCAACCAGCCGATCTATGACCGTACTTTTGCCGGAGCGAGAGGTAGCACGGATCTCTACTTTTTCTCCCAAATTCCCGCGGTCAAGTTCTACAGAAAAAGAGCCATCTTTCTCAAGAAGAATTAGTCTTTTATCTACTTCCACAATTGCTGAGGGCAAAGTTTTACCCGAAACTAATACATTTTCTCCCTGAGTTTTGGTTTGCACTGACAAAGATGGCGGCGCCACAAAAAGAAGATATTGGCGAAACAAATACCCACCAACTAAAAGTAGTGTTGCCAAAACAGAGGCGGTAATAGTCGCTTTGGGCGTCCAGATAAAACGTCCGCTTACCGGCATTTCCTGCCGTTTAGATTCCTTGGCGCCAGTGGAAGTAAAATCTCTCCTTAACAAGGCTAAGGCTACCTTTGTGTCCACCCCCACATGTTGGGCGTAGCTTTTAACAAACCCTGCAGCTATGGAAAAATTTGGCAAACCCGCCCAAAATGACTCTTCCAAGGCAATCAAAAACTTTTCTTTAATTTTAGTCGTCTGGGCAACATCTGATAAAGTTAAGTCTTTTTCTTCACGAGCATTTTTAAGCAAACTTCCGACAGTACGCATATATCACTTATTGTGCAGCCTGCTGCGCTAAAAATTCTTCCGGGTTATTTATCAAAACATCGCGCGGCTTTGAACCATCAGCTCTCCCCACAACTCCTGAAGCTTCCAACTGATCAAGCATTCTGGCTGCCCGAGCATACCCCACAGAAAGCCTTCTTTGTAAAAGTGAAGCTGAGGCTTTGTCACTTCCACAAACTATTCTGACCGCTTCAGCAAAAAGATTATCCCGTTCTTCTGTGCCCCCACCCGCAACACCATTTGTCCTATGAACAGGCATATTGGTTACTTCTTCTGTATACTGCGGTGCAACTCCGTTTCTTCTCAAGAATTCAATTAACCGGCTGGTATCGGGGTCTGAAACATAGGCGCCTTGAATACGACGTGGCTTAGCCTCATCGGGAGGCAAGTACAACATATCTCCACGGCCAAGTAATTTTTCGGCTCCAGGAGAATCTAAAATAACCCGGGAATCAACAAGTGAAGAGACGGCAAAAGCAATACGTGCTGGAATATTAGCCTTAATAAGTCCAGTTAAAACATCAACTGAGGGCCGTTGTGTCGCCAGGAGCATGTGAATCCCAACCGCCCGCGACATTTGAGCAAGTCGGGTAACCGCGTCTTCAACCTCAGCAGGCGAAAAAAGCATAATATCGGCCAACTCATCAATAACTAATACTATATAAGGTAAGGCTTGGAAACCTGACATTTCGTTATAGGCGGCAATATTTCTTGCTCCAACTTCGGCAAACATCTTATATCTCTGGTCCATTTCAGCCGCCAGATATTTCAAAGCTGATACAACCTTTTCAGGGTCTGTGATAACCGGAGCCAGAAGATGAGGAATTCCGTTATAGCCTGTTAGCTCAACTCTTTTTGGGTCTACGAAAATAAATTTAACCTCATTGGGAGAAGCTCTAAAAAGAATTGAACAGATAAACGAATTTAAAGCCACAGATTTCCCGGAGCCAGTTTGTCCTGCAATCAGCGAATGCGGCATTTTGGCCAAATCCGCAATAACTGGCTTGCCTGCCACGTCTAATCCCAAAGCCACAGCAAGTTTGGACTTGGCTTCGCGCATCAAATCAGACTCCAAAATTTGCCTTAGAGAAACAAATTCCGGGGAACGGTTTGGTAATTCAATGCCCACAAGGGATCTTCCAGGAATTGGGGCTTCAATGCGAATTTGCCCCGAGGGAGCCGCTAAAGCCAGCGCCAAGTCGTTTGATAAGTTGGTAATTCTTGACAGTTTTGTCCCCAATGCAACTTCCAAAGCGTATTGCGTAACTGCCGGGCCGCCGTTTATTTCTTTAACTTGAGATTTAATCCCAAAAGAGTCAAGAGTTCTTTCGATAATATCCGCATTGGCCTTAATATCTCCACGGTCGGCCTTTCCACCATGCGTATCCGAAACCAGAGAAAGAGGTGGGTAATCCCAAACTCCGGCCTGACCTGGGAGGTTAACTGCGGGGGCAGCAATTGCTACTTCCTTAACCGGTATCGGCAGTGTCGGTTTGCCTGCGCCAGGTGAAGAGGCAACTCCGCTGACTTTAATATTTTTAGCCAAATTAAACGACGAAGCAGGAGTCGTTCCCAAAATTCTGTGGCGGAAACCGACCAAAAGTGAGATAAAGAAGGCAATCACGCGGTCTAGAGAAGTGTTAAAAAAGACCAAAATTCCGATTACCATTCCGCCAAAAAAAACCATGGCAGCGCCAATTCCCGTTATTAAAACTGCAATAGCCTGCCAAATCTGGTCCCCAAAACTTCCCGCGCGTGTCAAAGCCGCCGCGCAAAGTGCAAAAAGTACGCTGCCTAATAAAACCGCAGGTTGATTTAAGGGAGTTTTTAGTCGGGACATCATCATTCCCGATACAATCAAAAAAAATGGAATAAAAAGAGCAGTCCAGGAAAAACGCAAAACTAAAGCACTGTTTAGAGAATTTAAGATAAAACCTTGTCTTGAAAATGAAACAATAATTAAACCAGCAATGGCAAAACAGAGGATTTGGGCAATAGACACAAGGGTGTGTTTTTTAAGTTTTAAGTTAAAGGAGCTTTTTAAAAAACCGCGTCTTCTTCTGGGCATGTTAGGGAAAGTATACCATAGCTCGAGTTGAACTCAAGCGTACACATCCATATTATAGGTTTTTTGTAGGTTTGTCAACTTTTCCCTACTTTTCAACAATAACGGGGAGTATCATGGGCCGGCGGCCGGTTTCTTCAAAGAAGAAGCGTTCCAAAAATTCAACAGAAAGGTGTTTCATATCCCTGCCTTCTTTTCTCCTTGACCTAGCTCTAATCTCATTAGCCACAGCCCCACCGGCTCTTTCCAAAAAGGATTTATTTTCTTTCATAAACACAAAGCCGCGGGAGATAAGTTCTGGCTCCCCAACCAAGTTCCCTGAAGTTTTATCTGTCTGCATAACTACAATAACCACTCCCTCTTTTGCCAACGTTTTGCGGTCTGACAAAACAACCTCGCCCACATCTCCCAATCCCAAACCATCAACCAGCAAACTCTTGACCGGAATATGTTCCCCATTTTTAACTTTTCCATCCCTGGTAAATTCCACGACATCCCCATGTTTTAACTCCAAAGTCTGTTCTTTCTCCCAACCCATCTTTTGCGCCAAGGCGCTATATAGGCGATTATGCCTAATTGTTCCGCCAATAGGTACTAAATACTTCGGGCGAACCAGCGCCAAAAGCATCTCAATATCCTTTTGCGAACCGTGGCCGGAAACGTGTAAGTCTTCCTGGGTATCGTAGTAGTGAACCTCAGCACCTCTCTCTATTAGATTGTCAACCACATAATTTGTAGTTTGACCTGTCCCAGGAGGCGCCGGATCTGCCGAGAAAACAACCACGTCCCCCGGCTTTACTTTCAAAAATTGATGTTCGTCTATGCTAACTCTATATAAAGCTGAACCCACTTGCCCATAGCAACCAGAAATTAGATATAAAATTTTATCAGGAGGTAGAGAGTCAGCTTGCTTAATCGAAACAACAGTTTTGTTGTCATATGTTAAATGCCCCAAGGTTCGGGCAATTTCTGCTTTTCTTTCAATTGACCTGCCAATAAAAATTGCTTTTTTGCCCAAGTTTTGGCAAATATTTATCGCCTGCTGCATTCTTGAGATGTTGGAAGAAATCGTGGTGAAAAATATTCTTCCTTTTGCCTCTTTAATAATTGCGGCGATATTTTTTTCGATGTCTATTTCAGACATCGTGTACCCTTCAGAAGTTGCTCCTAAAGAATCGGAAGCCATAAATAAAACCCCGCCTTTGGCCAAATTGGCAGCTTTGGCTATATCAAAAGGTTTCCCATCAACCGGAGTCCAGTCGAATTTAAAATCCGGGACGTGGAATGCCCGGCCTACAGGCGTAGTGATACTAAACCCTAAAGAATCCGGAACTGAGTGGGTAATTCTAAAAGCGTCAATAATAAAACTTCCGGCGGCAACCGGTCCACTTTCGGGATCAATAATATTGACCTTTTTACCGCGAATTCCATAATCCAAAAGTTTATCTTCGATAAAACCAGCCACTAATTGGGAAGAATATATTTTAACGTCGGGCAAAACGTCCAAAAGAAAGGGGATGGCGCCAAAATGGTCCTCATGAGCGTGAGAGATAAAAACTCCTTTAATTTTCTCCTTATTTTTGACAAGATAAGAAAAGTCAGGAATTACCAAATCGACTCCAAAGGTTGCCTCTTCAGGAAAACCCACTCCGCAATCGAGCACAATAATCTCCGCCGATCCACGATCGGGTTGATACTCGTATATATACAAATTTTCAGTGACGTCGATCGTCCCCGAAATTGCAATGAAGCGTAATTTATCCATTTTTTATCGTCATTGCGAGACCCCGCTTGGCGGGGCTCCTCGCGATGACATAATAATCACTTACACCAACCCCATCTGCTCTGGTTTTGGCTGATTCTTTTCTTTAATCTTTTCCAAAATTTGGGGTAGTTTTTTAAAGTCTTCCACAAACTGCTGCATTACCGCTCCGGCGCGAAGAGCCGCGGCGGGATGGTACATTGGTACAATTGTAACATCCTTTCCGTTCCATTTCAGCTCGTAGGGCTTTCCGTGGATTTGTGATATTCTCTCCCCAGGCAAAAACTTACCCATAGAAAACCGTCCCAAGGTTACAATTACCGGTGGATTGATAATCTCAATTTCCCGATCAACATAAGGTTGAAACGCCGCAATCTCGTGAGGCTCCGGATCGCGATTTCCTGGTGGACGGAAACGAACGACATTTGAAATATAAACATCTTCCCGCTTGAGCCCAATCGTTTCCAGAGTACGATTCAAAAGTTTCCCTGCCTGCCCGACAAACGGCCTGCCTTGCAAGTTTTCGTTAAAACCTGGCCCTTCCCCAATAAAATATAATTCTGCGTCAGGATTCCCCTCGCCAAACACCAAACGTGTTTCATTTGTTCTTAAAGGGAGACTTGTGTCCTCCTCCATCTCTTGTTTCAACCTTGCTAATTCTTCAACTTTGCTCATGATATCTAACAACTTTATTCCACTGACCTGAAACCTAATTCTTTGGCTTGCTGGGCAAAAAAAGCCCTTAGCTGTTCTAATGTTAGCGGTTTTAGCATTTTGGGCAAGGTAGTAAAGTTTTCAACCTCAGTAAAGTCTGTTGCTGCCAAATATGGGTCAAGGTCTACATTAAACTTTATCCTCACTCCTTCTCTCAAATCCCAAAAGTTAAATTTCTGAAGAAGGAAATAAAGATCCACAAAATCTTTCACCTCTACCCTCTGGTTTACCGTAAGCAGTTTGTTCACTGCAATATCAAGAAGGCTATTTGTAGAAATTCCGTTATATAGCACTGTGTTCTCGAGGTGCCGATAGGGATAATACGCAAAATCAACTTTTAACTCAACGCCATCGGAAAACTTGAGTATACATATATAAACAGGCCATACAACCCGCGGAGTAATCGTAAAACCGGTAGTTATAGACCAGTCATTTAATATTGCCAATATGTGCTGTGTGTCAAGTTTCTCCGGAGTAAAAAGATCCACGTCGACACTTTCCCTGTGCCTTAAATATACCTCGCTTAAGGCCGTGCCACCGGTAAAGTAGAAAGTCGATTTAATATAATCGCTTCCTTCCACTAAATCCAGAATTTGTTTTTGTTCTTTGGTGAGGATTGAACCTTGCCCCATATCAACAGTTCCATTAGCCTTTTGGTTTGCGGAAACAAATTAAGCCTATCCCAGTATTTTTTGACATCAGCGAGCTTAATTTTTTCTTCCCCCGGGCCGTAATTGATCATTCTCTCCAAGATCAAAATACGTCCCTGTTCGGTCTTTTCCAACTCTTTTCTATCATAGTCCCAAAGAAACATGCTTACAGTATACCATCTTCCAAAGAAGTTCGGCCAGAAGGATTATTGGGTGAATGTGAAAGTAGAAAGGATACTTTTTATCAATTCTGGTGAAATTCTAACAACAGGGATCTCCTGTAGATTTCCGAGCTCACTTTGGGCTTGCACGTCTAAAATGAAACCATAACCATTACCAGTAAACCACGCTTCGAAGCCATCTTCTCCTTTGTTGACAGGATTGTGTGTTACATACCAAACGGCATCTTTTCCACCCACTTTAAAACTATTCTTAGCTTCAATTAAAGAATAATCGCCAACATTGTAAGGAAATGTTTTATCATAACGATTAGCTTTGTGTAATTTTATCAATTCATCTAAATTACCTGGAAAAGGGAACATTGATAACAGAAAGCTTTTGCCAGAATTTTCAAAAATTAGAATATCGTTAGTTTCTTTGCCACTTACTGATTCCCCCGGTGGCTTCACTAGATCGAGATAATCACTTGGGTATTTGAGTGAAAAGCCTATTGTGGTATTCCTGTACACTTTCCAATTTGCTGCTTCGTCAATTTTATCTGTTGGAGTAGGACAAACCAGTATCGGATCGCAGGGAGTAGTAAAACATTCAACTTGGTGGTAATAACAACCTGGCGGAGGAGTTGGGGTAGGAGTTGGCCTGGGCCAGGTTAATTGTCTTTTGATATATTCAACTCCGCCTGGCTTGGGAATTAAAACATATCCCACAATCCCAGCGACAGCAATAAGAATCAAAATTAAAATCGGTGCAAAACCACGCTGAGAGGAGGTTCTCGACATTAATTAATACTAGGCTTTTTTGTAAGAATTGTCAAATAGGGGACACTCTCAAGCGGAGGCAAAAATTTCTTTTTTTAGCTTTTTGGGAAGAGATTTCCCAATATCCTTTATCAGCTTGGAAGCAAAAAGTACCTCAATGTAAACAGGCTCTCCACCCTTGGTAAAGTGCACAATCATCCCTTCTTTGGTTTCTTCAGCGTGGTCAATTTTTTTCTGTGAAAACCAAATGTTTAGAACATCATCCTCGGGTTCGTAATATATACCTTTATTGATTGTGTGTTTAGCCATAGCGCCCTTTCGTTACTGGGTAAAAAGTGATCACGGTAATTATATCATCACCTTGCACATATATTATTCGCAAATCATGTTTGTCATCTAAACTACCTACAACTATCCTTGTACCGTATCGTCCTTGTGAAGAAAGACTGTAAACTTTATTCGCACTGTTAGTAATTATTATCGAACTTTTTGAAAAATTGTCGCAACTTTTTATTAGCTCTTCTGCGCAACCATTTACCCACATGTTTATTCCAACCGGCACCTCCAGCTCCTTGCCCCCACTTTAGGTATTTTGCAGAAATAATATACATACTCCTATCTACTCCTCGTAGTTAAATTACAAGGGTATTTCTATTAGTTCCGCGGAGTTGGTTACTGTGTCATAAACGGCAAACGAGGGCTTGGTAGTATTGCCCAAAGCGCCGGGATTTACCACCAAAGTCTGGTCGTAATACTCAACCCGTGCACCCAAGTGTAGGTGCCCATGGAACACCGCATCGTACTCGCCTGACGCGATCTGTTCTCTGACTTTCCCAGGCTGATGGACCATAACAATCTTTTTCCCATCCAAAGTGAATTCCAAGATATCAGGCGCGCAGGCAGTTGCGCTATTACTAGTTAAAAGGTTCCAAATATCATTGTAACGCGCCTCGTCTGCGTTGCCGGTTATGGCATATAGCGGAAGACCGGCACGGAGTACTTCACTTACATCTTGAGCTGTGGAAAAATCACCACAATGGAAGATTGCCTCCATATTTTGAGATTTGGCAAAACCCAAAACATGCCGAATCATGTTAATGTTGCCATGGGTGTCTGAAATAACGAGGACTTTCATTCAGCAAAGTGTAGTAGCAGAATTTATTCTGCGCAATCTTGCGCGAATTAAAATTCGCTAATACAACGGAAGATACTGCTTTATATTCTCCGGTGTCAAGGCCACCTGTCTGATTTTTCCTTCCACATACTCTCTGGCAATTTTGCGAACCACACCTTCAACAGTTCTTTCCAAAGTCCTCATCCCAGCATCATACCCCAAGGGGCGAACAATCATTGGCCACACTTCGTCCTGGAATACCAGGACTTCGCGTGGCAGGCCACTTTCCCCCAACACACGGGGCAACATATAGCTTTTTGCAACCTGAATTTTCTCCTCATCGGTGTAGGAAGGCATGTGTATTACCTCTAACCTATCCAAAACGGCCGTGGCGATATTTGTTGTATTGTTGGCTGTGGCAATAAACATGACCTCTGAAAGGTTGAAAGGATAATCAACGTAATAATCCAAGAAGGCGCTATTTTGATCAGGGTCCAAAAGCTCAACTAAAACTCCCATTATTGACGACCGGCCTTCTTCTGCAACACGATCAATTTCGTCCAGCAGAATAACAGGGTTTTTTGTGCCAACTTTTCGCAAGGCCTTAATAATTTGTCCTGGCTCGGCCTCAGGATGAACTCGAGACTGGCCGCGCAAATCTAAAGGTCCTCCCATTCCCCCAAAAGGAACTCTTGCAATTTTCCTGCCTAATGCTTCGGCAATTGAGTAAGCAACTGTTGTTTTGCCTGTACCCACAAGCCCCACAAAACATAAAATCGGTGCTCGAGACAGTCTTTTATTTTCCAACCCTTTTTGTTGGTTTAATTTCATTACCGAAATAAACTCCAATACTCTGTCTTTAATATCCCCTAAACCAAAATGGTTTTTATCCAAAGCTGCCTTTGCGTGTTCCAAATCCAAAATATCTCCAGAATGTTTATCCCAAGGGAGAGTCGTTATCCAGTCAATATAATTTCCCAAATGCTCAAGCTCGTCAAAAACTGCGCTTGAATCAACTCGGGACAAGCGCTCCAGACGAGCCTTCGCGCGGTCTCTTAACTCCTGAGGAACCGGAGTTGAAGTGAGTTTTTGGGCAATCGCGGCAACTTGTTGAATAACATTCTGAGCAGCCATTATACTTTTTAGTATATCAGAACCCTGTTCCCATTTTGCCAGTTGACAAAAGGTATAAGCTTTGCCCAATAATAGGTTGCCCTCTTTAACAACATGACATTAAAGACCCTCGCCCAAGGTCTGGTGTTCGTCGCAATTACCGCGATCGTTTTCTTTCGGCCTCAAGAAGCCTTGGCAATAGACAACCCTTCTTCTTATTATGACTGGAATTCTTATCAACCCCAAGAAAAAGTCTTGGGCACAGAAGTGCGTGCCCAGGAAGAAGCCAACCCTACAGAAGATATAAAAGGCCAAGAAGCACAAGAGGATCATAAAAAGTATAAGCAGCATGATTACTTCTTGGATTTTACTTCATCGCTGACACCTTCTAGCCCACTCTATTTTGCCAAGAAGTTTGAGGAAAACATCACACTCGCGTTCACTTTTAATGGCCAAAGAAAAGAAGAATTGAGGGTAGAGATTGCCGGCGAGAGATTGGAGGAAATCGAGAAAGCAACCGCGGACGGCAAAATAAGCGCTGTCGAAAGTGCAACCAACTCTTACCAGACGACAGTAAACAAGCTTGCAGAAGAGTTAAGTGATTTGAAGGCGGGCGGTAGTGATATTACTAACTTATCCACCTCAATTGACGAAGAAATAAGCAAGCACAAGTTGATTTTGGATGAAGTTGCTATGCAGCTGCCGGAAAACGCTGAAGATTCTCTCAAAGAAGCCATCGTGGCAAGCGAAAAGGCAATTGATGCTGTCGCAGACGTACAAGGAAAACCTGCGGTTCCTGAGGAGGTAGCAGAACGACTTCAAGCTCTGAAGGCGGTGGGCATTTTAAGCCAAGAGGAAGTGGCAAAGCTTGTGGGCGCTGCAACAAGGCAGCAAGCCCGTGAAGAAATGCGAAAATATGTTGAAGAAAGTCTAATCCCCGAGTCTGATTTTATAAAATTTGACCAAACCGCAGCGGTAAAATTTCCAAGAGCGTTCTATGTAAATCTCGAAGTTAAAAAATTCAAGGAGTTAAAAACGCTTGAGACAGAGAAGCCTGATGAGCAAACATTGAATCGCGTCCAACAGTTTGCCAAGGAATACAAACCCGGAGAAAGTGTTCCGCCAGATATCAGACGGTGGTGGGTACCCATGGTCAGGCTTGAGGAACTACAAAATACAATAAGGCCCGATCTTATCCCTCAAAACTTTTTAAGAAACCGCCCCGAGGAATACCAAAAATACCAGGAAGTAGTTGAAAGAGTAAAGCCAAAGAAAGAGGACTTGGAATATGTAAATAAAATGATACAGCAAAATCCCAATCTTCTTAACGACCCTTCATATGCTCGAATCAAGGCTTTGGCAGACAAATTCGGCTCCACAGAAGGAGGAGTTCAGGATAACAGTGGCAGGGCGGTAGAGTACTGCGGCACAGATTCCCACTGGGTCAATATTCCATACATGCCTCAGGGAGGATATTGTGTACCCAACTACGACTTTCCTGCACCAGGAAATGGTTCTGAAAAAGCATGTCCTTCAGGCTATCACAAGCCCTTCCCCGGAGCCGCTTGTTATTCGGATAACCCTAATCAAAGCCGTGGAGGTATTAGTACAGCTCCAGGAACTTGCCCGGCCGGATATAACTGGGTTACCGGTTCCAGGGGGAGCGATGATGGCTATTGTGCTCCCAAAGCAATAACTGATGGAGGAGGATTCCCAAGTCCCATTTATACTGTTGGTTACTGTCTACCAGGTCAGACTTTTGTTGACGGAAAATGCGAAACATATAATTCACCGCCTAAGGAAGGTTGTACGTCCGGCAGATGGTGGAATGGGAGTCAGTGTATTCAACAAAAAGATTGCGGCCAGGGTAGTTATCAAGACCGCAACGGAGAGTGCAAACAGTCAACCTCAAATGCAGGAGCAGGGAGAGTTTGCCCAGCACCGCCAGGCGGATGCGGATTTAATTCTCTTTGGGATTCGGTAAACTGTAGCTGCCGATCAACATTGGATCCGCGACCAGATGGAAACAGGGATCAATCTGGCACACCCGGTCGCGATCAACAGGAAGCAAACTGCAGAGCAGGCGGTGGAACTTGTGTCAGCTGGGTTAATGGCGCTTGTGGTTGTGAACGCTCATCTGGAAGCACAGGGGGAAATTCTACAGGAGGTTCCAGGTGCGGCGATGGATATGACTGGAATGGCAGTTATTGCTACCCAAGAGGAGGCTCTGGTGGAGGAGCTTATTCTAGTGGCAATTACACAGGAGGAAGCAATTACTCCGGAACCGGAAGCGGCAATTATTCAGGAGGTGGCTCGTACTCGGGTTCAGGTAGCGGAGGGTCTTATTCGGGAGGCGGTTACAGCGGTGGCAGTTATTCTGGAGGCAATTATAGCGTGGGCTCTTCAGGAAGCGGTAGTTATTCCCCACCAACTGGCTACAACCCGCCAGCAGAATCACAGCCTGTTTCTCAACCAGTACAACAGTCCGCAGCACCCGCGCCTGTAGAATCCGCACCTGCTCCACAGCCAGTACAAGAATCCGCACCTGCTCCGGCACCAGCCGAAAGCCAACCTGCACCTGCCACAACACAGTGATGCTACAAATTTGCTTCTGCCTAAAGACCACTGGTTTGAATCCGGTCGGGGTCACAAACCATTGCAATCTGTCTAATATTCGTCTATAATACGTCTACCCTCCTAAGCTTACTTTGTAGCTTTTCAGTATTATTCATACACGCTACAAAGAGCGCTTGAATCGGCGGGCACAGTATGTTTAATCCTCACTATACAATTACAGATCATCTCCTGATCTAATCCTAAGGATTCAAAAGCAAGCGACCGTTGGACTATTACCTAAATTTGAATCCGGAAAATTGAGAGAAAGACCGGTAGTTGTAAATGATCCTAGAACCAGAAAAGTTATATATTTACCTCCAGATGCAAAAGATGTAAAGATACTGGTAGAGGATCTAGATGGGTTTGTAGATAGTAGCCGAAACGAAATTGACCCCCTTATTTTAGCTGGTATCTTTCATAAACAAATGGTCATTATCCACCCGTTTATGGATGGGAATGGCAGAACTACAAGACTTGCTACAAAAGTATTGCTTGCTGAAATGGGATTAAATACTTTTAACCTTTTCAGTTTTGAAAATTACTATAACAAAAATGTTACTAAATATTTTCAGACTGTTGGAGAATTCGGTAATTATTATGAATTAACAAGTAAAATTGATTTTACTTCATGGCTAGAATATTTTACTGAAGGAGTTATTGATGAACTGCTAAGAGTGCAGAAACTACTTCCGGAAGTTGGAATAAGTCCTGAAACCAAATTACAACTTTATCACATAAAAATACTTAAGTTTATCCGAGAAAAAGGATTTATTGCTGACCGTGACTGCGCAAAATTAGTTGACCGTGCAAAAGCAACCAGGGCATTGGATTTTAAGAAATTAATAGATTTAGGTCTAATTGATAGGAAAGGTCAAGGTAAAGCAACCTACTATGTTTTAAAAGAGAAGTAGCTATTGTACTTTGCTCTGTTAAAGATACTAAGCGGCTCACCAAAAAATTGACCATGCCACTGAAACCTGCCACAATAAATACAAGATGCAAAAGGGGTTTGCTCACCTGTCTTTCATTTTTAAAATACTTATCGGTATCGGAGTTTTGATCCTGATTTTCGTAGGAGCATCGCTTTTTTCTATCTTTTCCAGCCAAAATACACCTCCCCCACAGATTACGGCAAATTTCGTCAACTTAGATAAAGTAGAAAAGATCTCCAAGTTTAGAAGCTGCACTGGACATGTCGTCGTACCCCAAAACGAAAAAGAAAGCAAAAGAAATATGAAGCATTATTTGTGGGAAAAGGAAGAAAACCGTGGAGCAGATAAAGTGGTTGAGATCTACGCTCCTTTCGATGGGTATATTACATTGATTTTTTCATTAAATGATAATGAACAGGAGTTATGGATTTCTCCCCGGCGCATGTTTGCCAATATCCCGCCAGTTGGAATGTGGAGTTTTAGCGTTGAGCATATTAAGGTTAAAGACGGGTTAAAAACCGGGGATAGAGTTAAAGCTGGTGAGTTGGTTGGTTTTACGGGATTCCTGGATGGTTATTACTCATTTGATGCGATCTATGGCAAGATCGGGCTGCCACCCAAGAAAATTGACAACTGGTTATCACCGTTTGCAGATTTGGATTCGGTATTCAATCATATGAGTGACGAAGTTTTTGCGCAGTTTCAGCAAAAAGGAGTTGTTTCAAAAAAGCAAGTGATAATTAGTAAAGAAGAAAGAGACCAAAACCCTTGTGATTACCGTGGTGAAAGACCTGAGCTTATGGAAGTTAATTCCGATAATAGTTGGGTAGAGCTGCATTAAGCGGTTCCAAACACGGGGAAGGTGGCTCACCTAAAAAGATGTTGGGGTTTGATGCATTCTTTCTGTAAGCGTATGGCCATTATTAATACTATAAATTGGAAGATCCTCTTCCAGCTTTTGTCTTAAGCGATACATAAGTGCTCTTAAAGCAAATGTTTTATCGTCTGTTTTTGAGGTATACCCGTGTTTTTCTACAATATTAATAAACATATCTTTGGGAAGTATAGAGTGTGGATGACGCATCAATGCTTCCAGGACATCTGCTTCCAGCGTTGATAAATATTTATATGGGTTTGTTGCCGAATCTGGCACAATTGCAATTCCCCTTGCGACATCAAGAAACACTTGTTTTGGCTGTCTATTTCTTCCAGGAATAGTAGCGCTTGCAATATGTAAATCTTTTCTTTCCTGTGGGGTTAGGCGGATAATTTGGTCAACAGCAAGATGATCTGTTAAAGAAATACCTTCTTCAAAGGTGTGAATGAATTTGAATTTTCTTGCAGAAGCCACACCTTCTCCACTATCTCCTAATAATTGGCGAAGAACATATACTCGGGTTCTTACCATTTTTAGGTCTGTTCTCTTATTATAGCTTTCATATTTCCAGACATTTTTAATTAAATCTTCATAGTTAACTACGACACGCGGATCTTTTGCGAGAGTTTCTAGTATTTCAAATACTACATCAGGCAGTCTAACTGCCCCCTCTTCTTTTGGAAGAAGAGGGGAGGCTGCTTCTTTTCTTTTAGGATAAAGAGTAAGTTCCCCCATAGGCGTTTGTACAGTTCTTTTTTCTAGTGTTGGAGTGCCTTCCGGTTCTTTTAATACAGGTTGAGAAGTACTTGATAATTTTTCAGAGAATCCAGTTAAAACTTCACCCAAAAACGGACCGCCAGCTTTTGCTGCTTTTTGCGCATGAAGACGAACTAATGTGCGCAGCTCTTCTGGAGTTCTAGCCAAACTTGCCAGTGCAGCAAAATATCTTATTCCTGCTTCCTCTACCGATTCCCTAGCAAGTTCCGTATCAGTTGGTTTGTAAAGTACAGGTCTGTCCGATACTGCTGGTGGAGCTTCCATTAAAACTATTCTAACAACCCTTTTTTGAAAAGTAAAAGGCGCTGTTTAGTATACTTACAAACGTCGGCTTACTCTTTTGGCGAGGCGGGAATAAAAGCCAAAGGCTGATATGGTTGACAAAATCATTGCCGCTAAAGTTATCTGCAAGACCCGATTCTCTGGGCTTTTGGAAGAAGCAGAGACAGGAGCAAGTTCGTTCGCTGCCGAACCCAACACACCTTCAGTAAATCCTGAAGCAGGCTGCCTAATTACACTTCCGCCAACTGTTGCAGACAGCTCATTGGAGAATTCCCCTGGCATGCAGTTATTTCCAGCTCTGACTTTAAAATAATAAGTAGTTCCGCCGGATAAGCCATTAACTACATATGAGGTTGTGTCAGGTCCACCTACATTAGGATTACCAAATTGGGGGTTGTTAGAAGAAGTTCCATAAGCTACTAAGTAATAAGCAACAGGATTTTGAGCTTTACTCCAAGTTAAAGTGACCTGGTTAGGGCCGGTAACCGTTGCTGAAAGCAAGGCTGGAGCACTGCCTGGTTTACTATCAGTACAAACAGGAGCAGAAGCGTTAGAAGGCGTGGAGGAACCGTTGCTTGAGAAAGAGTTAAAGGAATTAGAACTGGATGAAGTTGTATTAGTGTTAGTAGCAGTATTAGATGTGTTTGCGGGTGTATTACTACTATTATTGTTATCTGTTGGGGAAGCATTGCCAGTTGTTCCCCCAGCACTAGCTACAGTTTTGGCAGCTATATAAACTGAGGCTTTTGTGGCCTGAAATGAACATATACTATTTACCACCGCACAAGTACCAGGAGCCACAATCCCCTCACTGGTCCAATTACCAGTACCTGTTTCTGAACGCAAAACATCCAAAGTCTGGCCATTTAAATCAGCACCAACAAATATATCTAATGTAATAGGATTGCTGAACAACAACCCCTGGTTAGGAATCCCCCACTGCAGCTTGCCATTAACCACCACCCCAATATTTATTCCTGTTAAGGAATCTATAGGAGGCACTGCTGCTGTTAAGGCAGTAATATCAATGTCTTCACCATTGGTTTTGGTAATCTCTGTCCCATCCGGTACAGTCACAGAATGTACTCCCTTGCCATCTTCCACTGAAACAACAGAGGTTCCCTGGGAAACAACTTTAGGTGTAATAGTTTGCCCGTTTGTGGAAGTAAACTTGCCTTGTCCAAAAACAGAGAAAATCCTTGGAGCAACTGTTATATTTGCTAAAACAGACAGACTGTTAGCCGGCCTAAAATTAAATGAACGGAGAAATACCTGGTGTGAAGGATGCGAAGTGTAAGTTTGATTTTGGTCAACAAAAGGCGAAGTCTGGTTAGTATGTTCATGTATATCATCCAAGGTGCCTAACACACCATCTGGGCCAGGCTGGTTTGTTGCTCTGGTTAAGACCATAAAATTAGACTGGCTAAGCGGGTTAAAAAGCGGGTCATCCTGAGCAAGCGGGATAAATACTGTACCGCTGCCGCCTTTGTTGACTAAATCCAACCCATGATCAAAAAACTGTCCAAACAAGGTAAAGTAAGAATTAAAAGGCGCAGACAAGCCTAAATCCGGGGCAACATTAGGGATAAATAATGTATTAGTATCAGAATTTGGCAGAGTCAATCCGCCGGCAGCTAAAGCAGCAGGGTTATTAGCAGTCTGGTCAACAATCAGATTACTGATTAATCTTGGCTGTGAATCAAACACAAAACCTTTGGTTTGAGAATAAGAGGTTGGCTGACCGGATTTATTTTCTGCTTCCCTAAAAATTGGAGTGGTAAGGCGGGGGAACAAACGGTCTGCTGCGCCAAAACCTGATCGGCCTATGCCAATGTTATTAAATGAACCGTCAACTGTCCGCAAACCCCAGGGTAAAACATCTTTGGGAATCAGGCTGGAAAAAGGCTTGCCGTTTGCATGTGCTTCAGAAATCTTAATTTGATCCAGTATAAAATCTAAATCAGACTTGATAAGAGACAGTCCTCCCTGAACAGGCAGTCCTTGAGAAAACGTAAATGTGTTTGCAACAAGCACAGGAGCAGCCACTTTATTTGACGCAGCTAAATCCACAGTCTGGTCAGCAAACTGCAAGCGTTCAACATTGCACAGGGTGTCTGTATCATCACTACTTCTGCCTCCTCCTCCATCTGCTCTCCTGTTATCTGTCACTGTAATCCTGCCTAAAGCATCTGGTTGGCTAATAGTGTAATCAGACAAATTACCTGAAAACACAACTGTATCAATATCATCTGCTGTTTGGGATGTTAATATTTCACGGATAATTTTTATTTGTCCAGGATTGATCTTACCCTCAAACATGGCAGCTTGAAGCTCGGTCATGCTGTCAGCACTAATATCCCCCACACTTAAACGCACATTAAGCCAGGCATCACCGTCTATCAAATCATCACCGCCCCTGCCTTCAATAATATCACTACCTCCCCCGCCTAAAATGATGTTGCCTGAAGAAAAAGATGTCACCCCATCTCCCAACAGGCTTTGCAAACCATTAATCAAGGCAATTTGGGCAGGGTTATTTAAAGCATGGTTTAAACCAACGCTGGTGCGGTTATCGCCTCTTAAAATATCATCAAGGCTGCCTCCGGACAAGCCTTCCACCAAATCAAACCGGTCACGCAAATCATTTACTGTTGGCGGCAGCAAGCCTGTGATAAACATATCAGCATTGGCAGGCTGTGGGTCATTTTTATATATCACCCAGTCAAAACCTAACATTCCCTCATTACGTTCAATTCCCGAATCAGCCAGCATAATATCATCACCGGATTCTGCATCATAATCATCATTGCCCCCGCCTCCTATGATCACATCATTGCCAATGGTGGGTGAGCTTTGGAAAGGATCGCCATTATCACCCTGAAGCAAATCAGCCTGGTTGCCTCCTTCTATCCAATCATCCCCTTCATTGCCAAACACTGTATCAGCCCCGTCCCCTGCTATAATAAAATCATTGCCAGCCCCTCCAAAAGTCTCTTTTGAATCCCTACCTGCCACCACAAAATCACTGCCATCCCCTCCTAAAATCAAATCAACACCCGCTCCTCCGTTGATCACATCATTACCTTCACCACCCTTGATATTATCATCGCCAAAAATATCAGTTAAAATATCATCACCTGCTCCGCCTAAAATTGCATCATTGCCTGCCCCACCTTCCAGCCTATCATTGCCCTCATCACCCCAAAGAGTATCATCGCCTTCGCTTGAATGCATCCTATCATTGCCCGCAGTGCCTCCCATCACAATATGCTCCACCCCTGTGTAGCGGATAGTACCATCAGGCATAAGGATTGTGTCAGGAGGCAACGTTGACAAATCCAAAGGATTAATATCGCTAGCTTCAATATTAAAGGCAGGATGCGAGAAAATGTCATGGGGCGGGTGTTTAACTCCGCTGGTGTTACGCATCAAAAGTTCCGCGAATGAGTTTTGTTCAAGTTGGGTTAAAAAGTTTAAGCCGGCATTTCTGGATAAATAATAAAGCCTGTCCCCGTCCTGCAGTTTTTCCATCTGCGTTTCAAATACAAAGTTAAAGCTGGGTCCAAGCAAACCACCAAAAGGCATTTGTTTTTCAGCCAGGCCTCCGATCCAAAAATCAATAGCATCCACTCCTGTGGTAGTCAATCCTCCGACAGTATTTACCCAATTGCCTGTGCTGTTTAGAAAACCGGTCCTGTCTTCTGGAGCACCTTCTCCTCCATTAACTAACAAAGCAGCAGCAGCCCGTTTTTCTTGTAAGCCGGCTGCATTTAAAACAGCAGGATGAGTACCATAAGCTGCGATAAAATTAACAAGCGACTCCGGGTGTTTAATGCTTAAACCAAAATCTGTCCAACTGAGGTAAGGCTTTAAAGCAGAATCACCGCCTGTGGATACAAAAAACTGCTTTCTGGCTGCATTAAGCGGAGGAATGCCTGTATCACGTCCCCTGGCCAAATTAATGGTAGCCAAATCCAAAGGTAAACCCAATAAGTTATTCCGCAAAGACTCTGTGACAAACTCATCAATCTCACTTCCAACTTGTTTAACCATACCAGCTGCAATGGCGCCTGCTGCTATGTTTGGAGTAGCTCCGCTTGCTACAAATTCTAAAGGGTTTAAAAAAGCCTGGATCAAACCAATATCATTGGTTGTTCCATCAGCATTAGTCCTTCCGATAATGTCTGTTAACATAGTATGGCCAAAACGGTAAACAGTGTGGGCAAATTCAGCCATGATGGCTGGATCAATGCTATCGTCATAGCCTGAAAATATATTGACTTGCGGTTGAACTTTGCGGGCAAATTCCTCAAATACCAAATGCTGGTATTGCATTTCAGTGCCGAATTTGGCTACCTGAAACAAACGTTCCCCATTCCAGGAAAGCAAGGCTATCTTTGAAGGAGTGTCAGGAAATGTTAGAAGCTCTGTGCCAGGCATTAACCACTGGTTTAAGAAAACCAGATCACCTGTGTCCAAAATCACCTTCTTATCATATTCAACTAACCTGTTATGCTCTGAATGGAAAATATGGTGGACAGAAGTTAAACCTATGTTCTCATTAACCCGGCCATCCCCTGCTATAAAGTGGGCATCTAACAGCTCATTGTCGTATGTGCCTGGTTCTGACAAGCCTATCACATTATCTGAATCAGCTTTAAGGGACACACCTCTTGTGTTAACAGGATTAGCATTGTGGCTGATATCTGCCAAAAACGGGTGGTGGGTCCGGACTGCTTTTGAAGCGTCAACAGGAGAGGCTGGATTACCTTCCAGCAGACCATCTGCAATCACCAATTGGGGAAAACCATTGGGGCCTTTGATAAAGTTGCCATACGCATCAGTTGCCAAAAGAGGCAAATCAAGCGCATCCATGTCATCTAATAATATACCTAAAAAGTCCCTGGCTTGGGCTTTGACCATTCCCCAGGTAGCCATTCCGCCAATGAAAATATCATCTGCTGTGCCTAAAATATCATCAGGTCCTAAGTTCCGGTTCTCAATCAAATGCCCGGTGGTAACCGGAGTATTAACACCATCAGAAACCAGAATATCAAAGTTTGTTGTACCCAATACTTGCGGCAGCCAGGAAAAAACTCCTGTCTTAGGATCAATTGTTGCACCTACCGGAGCATTAGGGCCTAAAGAAAAAATTAAGGGATCTCCATCTGGATCAGTGGCTATCACTTTAAAGGAGACTGGTGCGCCAACAGTGATGGTTTGCTGTTGTATGGGTTCAACCACTGGAGGAGAGTTTTTGGAAGCTGACCCCGTACCGTCTGGTGCTGGAGCTGGAGGTGTTGGAGGTTGAGGTGCAGGTAACTCTGGTGCAGGAGGTTCTGGGGCTGGGGCAGGAGGCGGAGGCACCGGGGCAGGTGGTGCTACCACATTCACAGTCCTGATAGCAGGAACAGAAGTATTACCTGCGCTATCAGTAGCTTTGTAAATCACAGAATATCCTCCTAAAACAGCAGTATTCACTGCATTGGTTGTCTCAACAGAAACAGCACCGTCAATATTATCTTGGGCGGTAGCGCCAGCATCTATATAAGTAGAGCCTAAAAAGACTGTTACAGGATTGTCACCCAAAATAGTAATCACAGGGGCAGTAGTATCTGCAGGAGGTGTTGGAGGTTGAGGTGCAGGAGGTTCTGGGGCTGGGGCAGGAGGCGGGGGCACAGGTTCATTGCTGCCAGCAGAGACAAATAATGGTGTTTCTATCCTGGTCTGAGTTGTTCCGGTTGAACCATCTTCAAAAACTGTCATGATTTTCCCGCCATTGCAGCCAGATTTACAATGGTCAAGAAGCTGCACTACCAAATATGCATTATTAAGTTCAAATTGGCTCAAGGCAGATGTAGAAAAATTAAGCTGCTCATCACTTGATGTCCACCAGTCAGGCCCTTCCACATCAAAAAGAAAAGTAGCCTGATCTAAACTGGTATTGCTGGGACTTGAGTAAATATTAAAATGGGGAACTGAAACCTCACCTTTGATATTGTCATTTTTATGGACTATAAATCTCCAACTGCCTGATTGGAATGCTCCGTTAAGCGGTGTATCAGAAATCCAGGATGCTGAGTCTGCTGGCGGATTATGAGCTGGTTCAGTAGTAAAAATATGCTGGGGATTGGTTGTTCCTGGATGAAAATGCCGGAATGTTGGAGAGTCAGTGCTGGCAATAGAAGTAACCTGAGAGTTCCCTGCTAATGGAGGAGTTGTGCTTAAAATATGGCTATCAGCCAGTTGAGCGCTTTGATTTCGAAAATAAAACGTTTTATTTTCACCAGTTGGAGCAGCCAAAGCAATCTGTGCCAAAGTTAAAAATCCATTCGAAAAAACAATAACTAAAATCAAAAATACTGATAAGACTTTGCTACCCATTTAACCTTTTCTTGTAGAAGAACTTAAAATAAACAACACCCAAAGCTGCTAAAGCTGCCAACATTAGCTGTATTGCCCAGGTTCCTTTGCTCTTTGAAGCAAGTCCATTTACGTTGGCACCTAAGACTCCAGACTCGTTAGTCTTCGTTTCTTCTTCAGTCTGAGCACCCAATAACCCCCGGGTAAATCCTATTGCAGGACTATTTATTGTTCCTCCGTCCGGTGCGGCAGACAGTTCATTTGAATATTCACTGCCATTGCAGCCATTGCTTGCCCTGACTTTGAAGTAATAAGTTGTTCCGCCAGACAAACCGCCAACTACATATGAGGTAGTACCCTTCCCCCCAACATTAGTATTTCCATAAATAGGATTGCCTGCCAACAAGCCATAAACTATGGAATAATGGGAAACAGGATCAGATGCTTTTGACCAGGTTAATGTCACCTGGTTAGGACCGCTGGTGACTGCAGAAAGCAAGATAGGAGCACTGCCTGGTTTGGAATCAGAACAAACAGGAGCAGAAGGGTTGTTAGAAGTATTGTTTGAGGAAGAGTTAGAGAGATTAGAATTGGATGAAGTTGTATTAGTGTTAGTGGCTGTATTAGATGAGTTTGCTACTACAATAGCTGGTGTTGGGGTTGGGGTGGAAGCAGGGGGAATTTCCTGTAAATTGGCAAAAGAAGTTAAATGATATGTGTAGATTTTGGTATCTACTCCATTAGAAATTGCGCATTCCCCAGGAAAAACTGGCTTAAGCGGACTGTCAAAAGTGCCCAAGCAATTTGCCATCTTAACCCAAGTGTCAGAGCCTGAGGGTTTATATCCGACAGGACCATTGACGCCTGATAAAAGGATGGTGACTGGTTGGTCAAAAAGCAGGATTCCTTCCGGATAACCGACCTCAATTGCAAAATTACCGAGTTTGAACCCGCTAGGCGCAGTACCGGTATTTGTAACAGTAGAAGGAGGATTGACCTTGCCGTTCCAGCTACTTTCTCCTAATACTGTTGTTCCACTTACTATAGATAACTTAACAGTTGACAGGTTTTTATTGAATAAGGTAATTAATGAACCGCTGGGGCCGGAGTTTAACCTGACTGCCTTACTTACCATAACCAATTTATCACCAATAATTTGAGGTAAGGTTAGATTTTGATTCACCAGATCACCATTAGAAAATATACTTAGCAGTTTTGGCAAACCAGCAATAGTGATTACACCATCTGTTGTGGCTACGCTTAAATTACCGGCCAAGTCCAAAGCAGCGCCGCTGTCCAGCTCCAACAAGCTATCCACGTCAGCCTGGCCTAGCCTAATATCAACAACAGTTCCACCTAAATTTGTGGTATCTGCAGGAGGATTTGACCCAACCACATTAACAGTTCTTTGGGCAATAGCAGTATTACCTGCTCTATCAGAAACAGTATAGGTGATGGTTTTTGCACCCAGTATAGAGGTATCAACTGGTAAACCAGTCACTTGAATACTGGCAGTTAAATTTCCATCAAAGTCATCTAAAGCAGTTGCCCCTGCATCTTGATAAACTCCCCCTTGTATGACCACAACAGGGTTGTCACCACTTAAAGTAATAATTGGAGACTGGAAATCTGCCAATCTTCCACTAACAGTAAACAGCTCAGTAAAGGCTTTAATTCCACCAGGACCAGTAATTTCAAAGAAGTTTTGGCCAACAGGGCTGCCTTTGATGGCATGATCTACTAAAGGATTACCCACATATCTTCTGTTAGGATTGCCAGAATTAGTAAGTTGAGGATCAGTCAAAGCAGGATCGCTACTGAATGTATCCCAAGTTAGGAATGGTCCAATCTGGCTTTGTAGGGCTAAGCTGAAATTATTGGGATTGCAAACAAAGCAGCCAAAATCTGGTTCTCCCCCGCCAATGCCAGCATTACGGATTTCCGGGCCTGGGCCAACTGCATCCACCACAAACGTTTCAGTGCCAAAAGGATGTTTAACAGTGTAAGTGCCAGGAGTTGGCACATCAATTCTAAACCTGACCCTGCCAAAAGCAGACTGCTCCCCATCCACTGCAAACTCTCCAGCAAAAGCGGCTTCCATAGCATTCACCACCAAAGCATTAATGCCATCTTGATTAACAGCTGCCTCAGCCGACCACCAGAAAGCTTCGGCATTAAAACCAATCTGCTGTGAGAAAGGGTTAGCTGGATCAACTGGGTCAGAGATACTAAAACCATCAGATGCTTCCATTAAGTCCAATGCCAAACCATTAGAATCTTTGTACCAGGATGGAAAACCTGTGTTTGGATTAACCGGGCCTGTTTCAGAAAGGCCGGCAGGCAAACTCTCTGCCACCTTAACAATTCTTTTGGCAATAGCAGGATTACCAGCTTGATCAACTACTTCATAAGTAATAGTAAAAGTAGCTGCAATTGAAGTATCAACAGGCAATCCTGTGGTAACAATACTTCCGGTAATATCTCCGTCAACATCATCTAAAGCTGTAGCACCGCTATCTGCGTAAAGAGCGCCTGTAAAGATATTGACAGGATTTGACCCCAGTATGGTAATTACAGGAGCAGTGGTATCTGCTACCACCTTAATTATCCTTATTGCTGGAGTTGCTGCATTACCTGCTGCGTCTGACACATTATAAGTAACTGTAAATGTGCCAACCGCAGAGGTATTGACAGGTAGACCAGTGGTGGCAATACTCCCGGAAATATTCCCGTCAACATTATCTAAGGCTGTTGCTCCACTGTCAGTATAAGGTGTGCCAACAGTGACAAAGGCTAGATTGTCTCCAAGAACTGTGATAACAGGAGCAGTAGTGTCTAAAACCGGCGTTTCAACTACATTGACTGTTCTGGTTGCTTGAGATGTGCGTCCTGCGCTGTCAGTTACAGTATAAGTCACTGTTTTTGCTCCAGGAGTTGAAGTATCAACAGGCAAACCGCTAACTTCAAGGCTTCCGGTTAAATTACCGCCCAGGTCATCAATTGCTGTTGCGCCAGCATCAGTATAAACAGCATTTTGATTTACGTTTACCGGACTAGTACCAAACAGGGTAATCACAGGAGCGTTTGCATCTGCCAGTCTTCCTGAGACTGCAAATAAACTTGTTTCAATTTGGTTAACCCCAGGACCACCTACATCCTTGCCCTGGACTCTGAAGAAGTTATTGCCTGTCGGGCTGCCTGTTACAATGTGTTCAATACTGGGATTGCCCACATATCTTCTGCCTAAGTTGGCAGGATTAATAAGTTGAGGATCAGTTAAAGCTGGATTAGTATTAAATGTATCCCAGGTTAAGAATGGCCCAACAGAACCATTAAGCGCTGTAGCAAAGTTAGGAACAGCTGTTTGGTTGCAGGTCACCCCGCCTCCTGCAAAGCATCCAATATCATCAGTGACATTAATTGTCCCATCATCCTCAGCAACTTCTTTTACATCACCAAAAGGATGGGTTATGGTATAAGTTTCACCAGGCACCAGCCCATCAATCCTGTACCTGAGCCTGTTTTGCACTGATTGTTCCCCATCAACTGCTGCTTCTCCTGCAAAGGCAGCCTCAACTGCCAACACCAGTATGGTGCGTGTGCCAATGGGGCGGTCAATTGATGCCTCAGCTGACCACCAGAATCCTTCAGCGTTAAAGCCGATCTGCTCTGAAAAAGGATTGCTAGGATCAACAGGATCAGAGATGCCAAAACCATCAGCTGCTTCCATTAAGTCAATGGCCAAACCACGAGAGTCTTTATACCAGGATGGAAAACCTGTGTTTGGATTAACCGGGCCTGTTTCAGAAAGGCCAGTATCTGCTTTAGGCAAAACATTAGCTGTGCCTTTGGTGGGAGCAGTAAAGATAGTCCACTGCGCAACTCCATCTGTTTTCCTTCCAACTGATTCGTTAGCCAAAGGATAATGGTCAATGGCAAAACCTTGGGAGGTTAAAGATATGGTCACTGAGTCAACCACAGTCCCTAATTCATTTGACAAAGTGATGGTTTCTGGAGCAGTATTGCTTAACCAATTAGCAGGAGCCTCAAAAACCACCCTGCCCGCAGCAGGAATAGTGCCTAAAGAGCTTAAAGACTGAGTATCACCTAAAGAGTTTCTGATAGTCCAACCGCTTCCCACCCCTAAGTTTGTAGCTTGAGTGCTGTTATTAAAAAGCTCAACCCATTCTGCCCCATTCAGAGGATTTGGGACTACTTCATTTATCAAAACCTTTTGAGTAGTGTCAGGGTCTGGGGTGGTGATAACAAAGACTGTAAAATGATTTAAGTCTTTAATAGTAATGGTATCCACTTTTTCTTCTTTGGTTTCATTGACTTTTTCCGCTGTTAATAATTCATCAGTATTTTCAGCAGATTTAATTTCTATTTTTTTGCCTTTGGCTTGCTCTGGTAAAGGCAGGGTTAAATCATAAGCAAAAGTACCATCAGCCATAGTAGAAGTTATGTCATAAGCTGTATCTGAAACTGCTTCAAGTTGCTCTACTTGACCTTGGGACAATTTAATTTCTTTAATAGTTAGTTTCCCCACAGTCTCAGTCAATTTGGTAAAGTTAATTTTCACCTTATCATTTTGAGGAGCAGTATAATCTTTACTAATTTCTACATTATTAATAGTCTCAAAAACCGGGCTTACCCCGCCTAGGCGGGATAAACCTAAATCTTTCCAAACTGATGGAGCAGGGGCACTTGGGACAACAGTGGATGAAGGAATCAAGCTTGGAAGAGGAGTAGCAGTTGGAGCAGGAACTTCACTGGCTGTTGGTATTGGACTGGGATTTTCTGAAGGAACCGCAGCTTCAGATGGAGACTCTGTTGGAGTTGAAACAGGAGTTGGAACGACAGTTGGATTAGTATCAGGGGTAGCAATTACAGTAAGTTCTGGAGTAGCTGACGCTTGAACGGCTGGTGTTTCTTGAGCATAGACTTGTACTGCAAATACATAAGGCAATACTAAATTAACAACACTGACAATTGATAATGCTAAAACAAGCCCTTTCAATTTTTTGCTTGACTTCACAAATTCGCGACTCATCAACTGTTAAGTTAATAGAGACGATTAAGAAAGAAGCGAGTCTAACGTAAGAATAAAGTAAAAGAGGGGCTATTGAACCGTAACGGTTCCTTTTTCGCCAGGATTGAGGTGGTCGTGATATTCAAAAGTTCCGGCTTTGTCAAAAACTAAGGAAAGGGAATCTCCTGGATTAAATTTGCCTAAATTAAGCGGCGGGTAATCCGTATGTGTTGGGTGAGGGCCCGAACTGACAGTCGCTATTTTATCAGTTTTATTCACCCAAGTTACCTTCATTCCAAACTTAATTGTTATTGCCTTTGGCTCAAACCCATTATTTGTATAGTTAACTGTAATCACATTTATTTGTTCGCTTGAAGAAGCTGTGGGGTTTGTTGTTGAGGAAGAAACCGTGGGAGAACTTGGGTTGCTATCCCTGAGATAATTGTACCCTACATACCCGCCACCTAAAACCAGTGCTGCAATAACAAACCACAGTAGAGTTTTATTATCCATGCGATAATGTTTACACCTCTTCTTTTGTAAAGGGTATTAGGAAAGTAAGAGAAAAGCAAGGATTAGAATCTTCTTTTAGAAGGAACTAGACGGGAAGCTGGGAAATGAGGACCACCAACTCCACCTTCTTGTCGAGAGCCACGCTCTCCTTCAGATCGCTCGCGTCTAGGGCCAGCTGGCCTTCTGGGGCCTCGGTCATCGCCACGACCTCTTGCGCTTCCTCCACGTCTGTCGTCAAACACACTTGGTCCACGTCTGGGACCAAAGCTTCGCCTACCCACTTCACCAGCCTCGCGTCTAGGTGGGCCAAAGCGCGAGCGGGGCGAGTCGTCTCGACCTCTACCGCCTCTTTCTTCTCTTGGCTTATCTGTCGCCGGATCCATCCTCATTGACAAGTTAATTCTTCCCAAATTATCAACTTCTTTAACCCTAACTTGAACTTTATCTCCAATTGAGACAACATCTTCAGGATTTTGGACAAAACCTTCAGCCATATCGGAAACGTGCACTAAACCGTCTTTACCCGGCAAAACCTGGACAAATGCACCAAACGGCTGAATGCGCACAACTTCTCCTTCGTAAATCTCCCCGGGTTGGACATCTTTGACTAACCCCTCCACCCATTCGCGGGCATGGGCAACTCCCTCCGGATCAACACCGGTAATAGTGACAGATCCGTCATCTTCAACATCCAATTGGGTTCCCGTTTCAACCATAATTTTTTTAATAACTCGTCCACCTGGACCAATAACTTCACCGATTTTCTCAACTGGTATGCGGACAAGTACAACCTTTGGTGCATATTGAGAGATAGAGCCCCGAGGCTGGTCAATAGCAGCGGTCATGACTTCCAAAATTTGTATTCTTCCCTCTCGTGCCTGCTTGAGTGCTCGCTCCAAAATAGGCAAAGTCAAAGCAGAAGTTTTAACGTCTAATTGAATGGCTGTTACTCCTTCTTTCGATCCCGTAACTTTAAAGTCCATATCGCCGTTTCCGTCTTCTATCCCCATGATATCTGACAATATCGCAACATTTTCTCCCTCAATTACCAAACCCATGGCAATACCTGAAATCGGAGCCTTCAGCGGCACACCGGCATCCATCAAGCTCAGTGTTGAACCACAGGTTGAAGCCATAGAAGTCGAACCATTGGAAGACATAACCTCAGAAACCAGATGAATGGTATACGGAAACTCTTCCTCAGAGGGAATAACCGGAATAAGAGCGCGCTCAGCTAAGGCTCCATGTCCAATTTCGCGCCGCCCCGGGGCGCCAACTCTCCCTGTTTCACCGGTCGAATACGGAGGGAAATTATAATGATGTATGTAATGTTTTGTTTCTTCTCCTTCTGCCGTTTCTAGAAGTTGGGACATTCTTGGAGAACCCAAGGTCGCCACAGTCACAACTTGGGTTTGACCGCGAGCAAAAACTGCCGATCCATGAGTTCTGGGTAAAATGCCAACTTCTGCAGAGAGAGGACGAATTTGGTCGTGTTTTCTCCCATCAAGGCGGGTTCCGGACAAAATTTGCTCGCGGATTTTTTTCTTCATTACTTTCTCCACAGCTCCAGCAATCAAAGGAGTCTTTTCCACTCCTACTTCTTTGGTTACAGCATCAATTAATTCCGTGTCGCGGCTGCCGCCTTCTTTAACCGCGTTAACGCGGGCGAACTCCAAAATCTGATCACCGTATTTTTTGTAAACTAAATCGATAAGCTCTTCATCTTCTGTTTGGGTAAATTCATCTTTTTTCTTACCCGCTTTTTTGGTCAATTCTTCGATTCCTCCGATTATGCTTTGAGCCTCGTTGAAGCCAAAGTCCAAAGCTCCCAGAATTTTTTCTTCCGGCACCTGTTGGGCTCCTGCCTCAATCATGAAGATGCTTTCTTTGTTGGCAGTCATAACCAAATCCATATCAGAGAAGGTAAGCTCTGAATCTGTCGGATTGGCAAAATAAATCCCATCTTTTTCTCCAATTCGCAAAGAGCCAACCGGCCCTTTCCATGGAATTGAGGAAGTAGCAAGCGCAGCAGATACAGCCACCATGCTCAACACAGCCGGATCATTTTCTCCATCAACCGACAAAACCATGGTAATAACTTGAACTTCTTTTTTATAACTCTTGGGGAACAGGGGGCGAATTGAACGGTCAATAAGGCGGCTGGTTAAAATTTCTTCATCCGATGGACGTCCTTCGCGCTTGACCCAACGGCTGCCTTTTATTCTTCCGCCTGCATAAAGCCGCATCGTGTAGTCAACTGTAAGTGGAAAATAATCAAGATTGGTATCGTTTTGTGAAGAAACCACGCTGGCAAAAACCATTGTATCTCCAAGACGTGCCACAATAGCAGAATTTGCCTGTTCGGCAAAACGCCCGTGTTCAAGGGTAACAACTTTATCTCCAATTCTGATTTCTTGGGTAATGATTTTCCGATCTGACATAAAATAACTCGTTGTGACCGTTTACTTTGCTAAATCTAATTTTGTGACTATCTCTTTATACCTGTTGACATCTCTCTTCTCAAGGTATGACAAAAGGCGTCGGCGTTTAGCAACCATGGATAAAAGTCCGCGACGCGAATGAACGTCTTTTTTGTGCTCTGTTAAGTGCTTGCTTAACCGTTTTACCTGTTCAGTAAGAAGCGCAATTTGGACCTCAGGGCTTCCTGTATCTCCTGCCCCGCCGGAGAACTCATCAATAATTTTTTTCTTTTCGTCTGAAGTTAATGCCATACTCTAGTCATGTGATTCCAAGAAGCCCCGTGGAGCAGTTGTGGGTGCGACCTAGAATCCATCCGTTATTCCAAGTATTATACTCGAAAAATTTTCAATTTACAATTTTTAATCTTAGAAATTGAAAATTGCTGCCGTTAGGGCAGGGTATTTCCCTTTAAAATTCTGGGTTCTTCAATCCAAGAAGCAGGTGGTTTCTCTGCTTGAGGTTGGCTTTGTATCCTATTGGGTGTTGTGCCTTGAGAATCCAATCTTGCTCCGGCACTTACCAAGCGGGAAGCAGCAGAAAAGGTTTCTGCCGCAACTGCTTTTTGGAAGGAATCAGTACCAGCTCGCAAACCGGCAAGCAAGTTTGTCGCAATATCCGGGTTAAGGTGTAAATTCAAACCTTCTATGACTCTTAAGGTCGCCTCAGAAATAGAAGAGGCATCAGGAGAGATAAGCTCAGAAGCGGAAGAAAATCCGGAAACTGGGGTATTGTTGACCAAGGCCACTTTTGAGCCCTCAACAAAAAGTTCTTTTTCCTGGTTAAACTTGCCTAAAGCGTCTTTGCTAGGCGTACCAACTACGATAACCAAATCTCCGGCAACTCCACGATAGCCTACTACAACTTGATCCTTATTTGGAGCCAGTGTTCCGGTTTTTGGAGCAATAACCAGCATAAACTTGCCATTTTCAATATTGTAGGAAACCCGCTCAACGTTGGTCGCTTCATAATCTTCGAAGGAGATCGTTAAATTGCGGTTTTCAATAGAATCGGTAACTTTTTGCACACCAACCAGGCGATTAAACTCAACAAGCATAGGAGAAGGACAAGCAACCGTAACTTCTTTGTTGTCTTGGCTTAAAACCAGGCTCAAAGCTGTAGCAGAGGCTACAGTATCAAGACTAGGTTTTTCAGGCATGAGGATAACCACAGATTTAGCCTCAGAAAGTGCTTGCTGGAAACCTTTTAAGTCTAAATTTTGCATATTCGTTGGTGGCATTATACATTAACTACAGGCCAAACGCAATAGTCTGGTTTGGGAGTCCGACAATCCCGAAAAGTTGGCCGTCTTGCTGTGGGCTAATCCTGACCGTTCACTCTTTACTCCTGTTTGTCTTAAAGACAGCTTTCTGGTCACCACAACTACTCGACTGTGACACACCAGAAATGCTGCCTTTAATACTTATTTAATGTGCTCGTTTTGCAGTAGCGAATTTCAATTCGCGCAGAGCACAGAATGAATTCTGCAAATACCAAAATACTAGGCTGAGATTATATCTCAAAGCCGATAGTAAGTCAAGTCTTGGGAGCTTAGGCCTTTAGAAGTTTGAGGTCGTACCTCCAAATTTTTTCATCAGAGGTAATAAGTTTTAATTTTTCGATTTTTGCTTGCGCAATGAGCATTCGGTCAAAAGGGTCTTTGTGGTACGTTGGAAGTTTATGCAGAGTTAAAACGTGACTGAATGTAACGGGCATAACACCAAACTTTGAAAGTAGAAACGTCTTCTTGAGAGATTTTTGGAGTTTGAAGTTTGGCTTTGCTTGCAGCTTTATGCTTATTTCCCAAGCAGTTACCACACTAGCGTAGATTGTGTTTCTGGGGTTGGACAAAATTTGTCTTACTGGTTCTTTTAACCTTTTGTCATCATTCAGCCACCAAAGAAAAATTTGCGAATCCAAAAGATATTTCATCCTTCTTAGAGCAAAAGATCATCACTTTCATAAAAAAGCTTGTTTATTTCTTCGTCTTCGTCATTAAAATCATCAGGGACAGAAATTTTCCCTTTCAGGGCACCCGGCATACGAGGCTGGAGTTCTTCTTTGTGCGGCACAAGCCTAGCAACTGGCTTGCCAGCTTTAGCTATGATTACCTCTTTTCCTTGCGCTACTTGCTCAAGAAGCTTAGAAAGGTTGGTTTTGGCTTCGTGGATGTTGGCTATTATCATATCCACTCAATCTTAGCTAAGTTAGCTAACTTTGTCAACAATCTAATTTGCTAAGGCTTTTGGAGGTATGTAGGCTTCGAAGGTGTCGCCGACACGGAAGTCCATCTGAGGCTCGAAATACGTCCCGAACTCCTCGCCAATTTGGTCGATCTTATCAACTTCCTGTCTTTGCTTCTTTAAAGAAGAGATACGCACATTGCCTAAATTCTTGTCTTCGCGAACTAGCCTTACTTTGTCTGTTTTAGTTATCCTGCCATCCAAAAGCCTGCATCCGGCAATTTTTGAAACTTTGTCATGTGTAAATTGGGCAATAACTTGCGCTTTACCTATTATTTTTTCACTTTGGGATTCCTCTAATTCTTTTTGCCACTTCTCCACATCTGATAGCAGTTCATAAATTATCCTATATGTATAAACTTTTACATTTTCCTCGTCGGCCAATTTTTGAATATCTTTTGAAACCTTAACACTAAACCCGATTACGGGACATCGGGTCGAAAACGCTAATGCGATATCTGAATCAGCTATATCCCCCACACCCGAGAAGGTTATGCCAACTTTGCTCCCCAACTGTCCTTGGATAGCCTCCAGGGAACCAGCTGTGTCAGCCTTCAAAATAATCCAAAACCCCTGTTTCTTTCTAGTGATGGGGGACAGGTGATGGGGGGCAGGAACCAGACCGAGAGAGGGAGTAAGGGTAACTTGGCCAGTGGTAAGCATAGAACCCACAGAAGGAAGATGCTTAAAACCCAAAATTTCAATAGGTAAACCAGGTTGGGCTTCTTTAACAGATCTACCTTGCTCATCAAACAAACCTCTTACTCTAGTTCTGATATTTGACTCAGCCACAATATCGCTTCCCACCTTTAAAGTCCCGTTTCTGACAACACAGGAAACTACCGGCCCGCGCCGGCTATCACGCTCGGTTTCTATCACCACAGCCTCCACCGGCCCTTCTGGATCAGCACTAATTTCCTGTAAATCCGCCGTTAGGGTAATCAGCTCCAAAAGCTCCTCAATGCCCTGCCCGGTTACTGAAGAAACCTCAACTGCCGTGACATCTCCTCCCCGACCTTCCAGGTATACGCCCTCTTGAGCTAATTGACCTCTCACCATCTCCGGCTGAGCCGAAGGCAAATCAATCTTGGTTATAGTCACAATAAATGGAGTGTTAGCCTCACGAAGATGCGTTAAAGATTCTTTCGTTTGGGGCATAACCGCATCATCTGCCGCCACTACTAATATAGCCAAGTCCGCCACTTTCGCTCCTCGGGAACGCATGGCATTAAAAGTCGCATGCCCGGGAGTATCAATAAATGTGATTTTCTTTCCGCCTTTGGTAGTTACCATCCAAGCCCCAATGCTTTGGGTAATTCCGCCGGCCTCGCGGGAAGCCACTGAGGTATTTCGAATTCGATCAAGAAGGCTGGTTTTGCCGTGGTCAACGTGACCCAGTACTGAAACAATAGGTGGTCTTTGCTGTAACGCCATAGTTGGTATAGAGAAGATTACTGCTTCTCATTGTTCTCGGATTCTACGGATTCTGAATTGATTTCCGCAGATTCTGCTTCCTCGATTTTTTCTGCTTGTTCTATCGGATGCACAGTCTCCTCTACTTGTGCTGCTCTCTCCACAGAAGTTCCCTCAATGTTTATCCTCCAGTTTGTCAAACGTGAGGCCAAGCGTACATTTTGACCTTCTTTCCCTATCGCCAGCGACAACTGATCTTCAGGAACTTTTACTCTAGCTTCTTTATTTTTCTCGTCTAGTTTGACCGAGATGCCTTCAGCAGGCGATAGCGACGCGGCGATAAATTGTTCTTGGTCTTCTGAAAAAGGAATAACATCAATCTTTTCTTCGTTAAGTTCCCCGATAACCGCCTGAACACGAACTCCCTTTTGTCCAACGCAAGAACCAACCGGATCAACTCCAGATTGCGTGGAATGGACGGCGACTTTAGTTCTGTTTCCTGCCTCCCGGGCAATGGCACGAATTTCGACGCTACCTGAACCAATTTCCGGAACTTCGCGGGCAAAGAGTTTAACGACAATTTCCGGATCAGAGCGGGAAAGAATAAGCTCCCGGCCGCGCTCGGTTTCTCTGATTTCTTTTAATAAAAAGGTTAGACGCTGATTTAAATTAAACTTTTCATTTGGAATTCGCTCTTGGGGAGGAAGAATAGCCTCAGTTCTGCCAATATCAATTCTAACATTAGGTCCGTCAAAGCGAAGTACAGTTCCAGAGACTAAAGTCCCAATTCTTTTCTCATATTGAGCCAAAATTGCATCTTTTTCAGCTTCACGAATCTTTTGCAAGATAACTTGTTTTGCAGTTTGGACCGCGATGCGTCCAAATCCCGGAGGGGTTATATCTTCTTTTTTGCCATCCTCTATCAAAAATACCCGTGCTTCTCCGGTTTCTGGATCAAGCGTGGCGTCAAATTCTTTTTCTTCGACGTCTTCACCGCGTTCGCGCGCATCGCGTCTGTAGGCTGCAATAATTGCTTGCTTAATAGTATCCAGAATCAGGCTTGCACCCAAACCTGATTCTTGCACTATCGCATTTAATGCTGATGAAAATTCTGTTCTTGCTAAAGCTGCCATTATTTACAAAAAACGGCGGGAGCAGTCCCACCGGTTACCTTCCATCTCTAACCTGATCTCTAGTTTAACTCGTGGTGTATAATTAGTCAAGTTCTCGCAATATTCTCCGTACAAATCCGACACTTCCAGTAGAATATGGAAGTGAACCAATTAACAAAGATAAGTCTTGCCTGGGAACTGTTTGAATGTGGGGTTCCCAAAGCCCACATTGCCATGCAACT
>Ga0209542_10003335_pt1 | contig 34420 bp, 38 predicted proteins | sample RifCSPhighO2_01_FD_184028 | JGI IMG/M metagenome (GOLD analysis project Ga0209542, IMG submission 184028) | Soil microbial communities from Rifle, Colorado - Rifle CSP2_plank highO2_0.1 (SPAdes) (version 2) | ecosystem: Environmental > Terrestrial > Deep subsurface > Rock core/Sediment ...
TTGGCGGAAGGGGTGGGATTCGAACCCACAAACGGCTTTTTAGACCGTCACGGTTTAGCAAACCGCTCGCTTGACCATTTGCATACCCTTCCTTAATTATTCTTTATAAAAATGTTGTCTTAATTCCGTCGCGGAAATATATTTTAAAGACTGGTTAAATATTGCCTTGAGAGTTCCTCTGTCTATTTCCAAATGGTCGGGAACTGTTAGTGTCTGTTTGGCACCATCTAACAAGCGACGAAGTTTTTTATGGCTTCCTTTTTGACCGACAACTTCAAAACCAAAAGATTCAAGTATCTTTATAACATCCTTACACGATAAGACCTTAAGTTTAGGCATGAATTTGAGAGGGAAGCTCAAAATTCATAAGAACCGACGGATTTGGCGCAATGTCAAAATCGGCCAAATTCTCGTCTTCCAGATGCAGTTCAACTGCCTCTTTTATATTATCCACTAATTCATCCAGGGTCTTACCTTGAGTGACAATCGGAAGATTAACACCTTCTGCCACGTAATACTTTTCTCCTTTTGATATATTTACTTGTATTATATGTTTCATATAGCTAAATTATAGCAACTAAAACGGCAAAATACAATGGTTTAGAAAATGAGAGCTAAAAATTTTTTCAGCCTCTCGCAACAACTAAAGCCATAATTTTTGAAGCCCCATTGGCTTTCAAAACCCTCGCGCATTCATTTAGTGTCGCTCCTGTTGTGCAGACATCATCTATCAATAAAACATTCCGCCCTATTATTTTTTCTTTGTTTTTAATTTTGAATATGCCGTTCAGATTTTTTAACCTTTCTTCTCTTTCTTTAATATCGGCTTGGGGAACGGCATTGCCTACACGCTCAATAATATCTGTCGCCATTTCCATTTGAAATGTATCGGCAATATTTTTTGCCAACAATTCAGATTGATTAAAACCGCGCCAATTCAAACGCCTCGGATGAAGCGGTACAGGAATCAGAAGGGGACCCTGCTCAAAGACATTAAATTTTTTGTCTAAGGTAAGCCACTTCAAATACTTCTTCATTAAGACCGACAATGGCCGTTCCAAATCGGAGATAAATTTGTATTTAAAAAATTTGAGAGTTTTTTCAACCAGAGAATCTTTGTAGTCCGCCACAATCAACAATTGGTCTATAGAGTTAATTTTTGCACAAAGAAAACAAGTTTGCCCGAAAGGCGTGTTTCTCTTGCATCCTATGCATTCAAAGGTTTTCTTGATTGATATTGCCCCAAGACACCCTCGGCAGACATAATCGCCGAATTTCCCGCATTCAATGCACCTCTTTGGAAAAAAGAGGTCAGAGAGCCAGTTCTGCACTTGATGGGGATAATTGGAAAACATTATTGTGTTATACTTGACTTAGTTTATAAAGTTGAAAGTTTTTAAGGTTTATAAAGTTTCTGACTTTATGAACTTTATAACTTTACGAACTTTTAACTCTATGTATGTTTAATCTTTTCGGCGAAAAAGGCAAATTAGGAATAGACATCGGAACAGCCGCTATCAAAATCGTTGAACTTGAAAAATCAGGCGGACGTTTTACTTTGAAAAATTACGGCCTCTTTGAATTAAAAGGCACCGATGTCCAGTCCTCAGGACCGGGTATGGGTCAAAGTATTTTGAAACTACCCGACCAAGAAATTATTTGGGGCATAAAAGAACTAATAAAAAAGGGCAATATTAAATCAACAGACACAGTAGCGTCAATTCCTTCCTTCTCAACTTTTACTACCATCATTGAAATGCCATATCTTTCGGAACAGGAGTTGGCCAAGTCTCTTCCTTTTGAAGCCAGAAAATACATTCCAATACCCCTAGACGAAGTTGTGCTTGATTGGTCTATTATAGACATAACTAATCCCGCAAGTCCTAAAACCCAGGTCTCTGCTTCAAAACCAATGACGGTTCAAGTTTTCATAGCCGCTGTACCAAAAGAAGAAACGGAAAGATACAGAAGAATTATGAAAGGCGCCGGTTTAAACTTAAAGGCTCTGGAATTAGAAAATAATGCACTAATAAGAGCTCTTCTTGGAAATGATCTTTCGCCTACAGCCATCGTGAACATCGGAGGACGCAGTACTTCTATTGTAATTGTTGATAAAGGATATGAAAGAATAAGCCACAACTACGAGATAGGCGGGTTTGAAATAACCAAATCAATAGCCCGTTCTCTAAATGTAAGCCTTGAAAAAGCCGAAGAATTGAAAAGAAAAATGGGATTGCGACAGGCAGATGAAAACATCGTCAACGAAGCCATGTCCTCTTTAATAGACATGATGGTTTTTGAAACAAAAAAAACCATAAACAGCTACGAAAACTTAAAGGGTCAAAAAATATCCCGAATATTGCTTGTGGGTGGTCTTATCAATATGCCCAGTTTTGTTACTTATTTTAAACAGAAACTGAATATGGATATTTACGGCGCCAATGCCTTCGCCAGAATTATTTACCCTGAATCCTTAAAGCCCGTTATCCAAGATTTAGCAAACACATTCTCCATCGCCACAGGTCTTGCCATGAGAGAAATATAACAAAAATTTCTAATTACTAATTTCTAATTTCTAAACAAATCCAAAATCCAAATTTCAAAACTTTTAAAACCCGCTCCATGTGCATAAGTTTTATCTAATATTCAGTTATAATAAAAGAGATGCCTGATAAAAATGGATTACAACTACTTCCCGAAACAAGAAGAAAAATAGATGTAAATGTTCCGGGAGAAAACAGGCTTATTTATGCAGGAATTACACTTCTTGTTTTAATGCTTGTTTTGGTTGGCGGTCTTTATTTTTATAAAAGCGGATTAGAAGACACGAAAAACCAGTTAGACGCAAGAATATTGAAACTTGAAGATAGCAGGGACAAGAAAGTTGAGTCAAACCTCCTGACCCTGAACAAACAGTTAGCGCTGATATCCACTCTTTTGGACTCTCATACTTTGTGGTCAAAGGCATTAGGTAAAATTGAGAGTTTGTTACAGCCCCAAGTTCAATTTTTATCATTTTCCGCCGCAATGTCAGACAATCGGTTTGAATTTAAGGCCTTGGCAACCAATTACACGGTTGTAGCCAAACAAATAGCTGCTCTTGTTTCAGATGATTCAATAAAAGATGTAGCCCTTACCAATGTCCATGTTTTAACTTCCGGTAAATTAGAGTTCAGTATTAAAATAGAGTTTGATAAAAATAAATTCTTAAAAGAATGAATCCGACCAAAAACTACATCGGGGCAGGGATGATTGCCATAGCCATGCTTTTGTTTTGGGCAATGGCTCTTCCTCTATACAATAGTGTTTCTGATTTAGATGCCGCCATCAAAGAAAGAGAGGATTTGCTAAGTTCAAGAAACGCCATTGTGGACAACATAAAAAATCTAAACAAAGAGTATCAAAAAAGAATTCCTGAAATAGCCAAGCTGTCAGCTATAGTTCCATCAAAAAAGAGCGTTGCAGAAGTTTTGTCAGCTGTTAGTGATATTTCCACCAAAAACGGTGTTGAGTTGTCTGGTTCAGCAATAATCGGCCAAAAAACATCTGACGCTGATACTAATCCCTACAACCTTCTGTCTCTGGAAATAAACCTGAACGGAAACTATCCGGGCCTAACTAATTTTCTTAGAGCTCTTGAAAAAAACCTGCGACTCGTAGACATAACTTCAGTTGATGCCGCATCTAGTCTGGGAAATCTTTCATCTTTGAATTTCGTCGTTAAGGGAAATGCATATTACCTGAAGTAAGTTAAAAGTTCGTAAAGTTATAAAGTTCATAAAGTCAAAAACCTTTCTAACTTTAAAAACTTTCAACTTTATAAACTAAGATTATGGCTCCACAACAAAACAACCAACCAGTCCTAATAATAGCCTTAATAATAGTCCTCGGTTTTGCTGTCGGATATTTTTATTATTCTCAATGGGCTGTTCCAGCCAGAGTTCTGATTGAACCTCCACCAATAGCCGGTAAAGATGATCTTCAAAAATTTGAAAATCTTAAAATAGATTTTTCAATATTAGATAACAAGAAATACAAAGCATTAGAAATTTTTGGAGAATCGCCAGTTAATCCCGGAGCTACGGGCAAAAAAGATATTTTTGCTCCGATTTAAGCATTTGTCCAAAAGCGAAGCGATTGGCTACAAATGCTTACCCGCCTAAGGCGGGTGACAAGTTTATAACTATTCGCTTCGCTCATAGATAAACATGTCATGCCCATAAAAATACCCCAAACCCTCGTAGACGAACTGATTCGTCTTAATATTATCTCAACGGAAGATCTCCCCGCCTTTTCGGATTTAGCCGAAAAGGAAAGCAAAGACTTTGGCCAAATTCTAATAGACAAAAATCTGGTCTCGGATGCGGATTTACTGGCAATAAAATCAAAACTTTATCGTTTGCCGACGGTTGATTTGGAAGGATACGAATTCAGTCGCGAGGTTCTAAAAGAATTTTCGGAAGATGTAGTTACTTTTTATAAAATTGCTCCCTTTGAAAAAGCGGGGAATATTCTAAAAGTAGCAATAATCAACCCTGAGGCTATTGATGCCCTTGAAGCATTAAAATTTATAGCGGAAGACAAAAAATTAGTTCTTGAAAAATATCTGGTCAGTTATAAAGATTTTGACACCATCATCAGAAACTACAGAACACTGTCAGGTGAAGTGGGAAAGGCTCTTGAGTCCTTGGCCGAAGAAGAAGGGGATAAAGAAAAAGAAGAAGGCGGTTCCATCAAATCAATTGAAGACATTACTGCCGAAGCACCGGTATCTAAAATCGTGGCCGTCTTGGTCAAGCACGCCGTTGAATCCAGAGCATCTGATATCCATATTGAACCGTTTGAGGACAGGGTAAGAACCCGTTTCAGGATTGATGGTATTCTTACAACAACACTAACTTTGCCCAAAACCCTCCAGTCGGCCGTAGTGACCCGCATCAAAATTTTATCTGACCTAAAAATAGACGAAACAAGATTGGCTCAAGACGGAAGGTTTTCTACAAAACTTGGTACCCGCAGAGTAGATTTCCGTGTTTCTACTTTTCCGACAAAAAACGGGGAAAAGGTTGTAATGCGTATTTTAGACCCGCTTACCGGCAAAGTTGAGTTGGCGGAATTGGGATTAGATGGAAGGTCGGAAGAAGTAATACAAAAAGCAATGGATAAACCATTTGGAAGCATCTTAATAACCGGCCCGACTGGTTCAGGTAAATCTACAACCTTGGCCGGAATGCTAAAAAGAATGAATAGTGAAGATGTAAACATCGTCACCCTTGAAGATCCGATTGAGTATTTCGTAGATGGAGTTAACCAGTCACAGGTTCATGAAGAAATTGGCTACACTTTTGCCAGTGGTTTGCGCCATATTTTAAGACAGGACCCTGATATTATTATGGTGGGAGAGATAAGAGACAGGGAAACAGCCAGTTTGGCCACTCAAGCCGCTTTGACCGGCCACATCGTTCTTTCAACCTTGCACACCAATGACGCCTTGGGAGTCGTTCCTCGTTTGATAGACATGGGTATTGAAAAATATTTAATTCCCTCCACTTTAAATGTTGCTGCGGCCCAAAGATTATTACGAAGACTGTGCCAAGACTGCAAACTTGAAGTTAAAGCCAATACGGCTGAAGAAAAAATGATAAGCGAAGCCATTCTTGATATGCCCGATAGTTATCAGAAAGAACACCTCTCAAAATCAGGCTACACTATATTTAAGCCAAACATTGAAAATCCTTGTAAGAAGTGCGGAGGCAAAGCTTTCAAGGGCCGCATTGCTATTTTTGAAATGCTTGAAATGACTGATGAGCTTGAGAAAATAATCTTAGGTAATATTTCTGAAGCATCTCTCCGTGAAGAGGCAAAGAGACAGGGGATGATTACAATGTTCCAAGATGGAATTTTGAAAGTGTTGAAAGGGGTAGTATCATTAGAAGAGTTGCTTGAGATTGCTCAAGCAGGCGACTCGGCATAGTCCACATAACACAAAACACGTAACAAAATTAATTCTTGATACGTGATATGTGATATGTGATACGTGATTGATTGATTCAAAACAATATTTAGAAGAATTATTATCAGCAACCGCTCAACAGGGAGCGACTGATTTACATTTGTCTCCCGGACACTACCCGACATTAAGGATAGACAGCCGCCTGATAATGCTAAGTAATCAAAAAATCCTGGACAAAGAAACCTTGGAAGGCCTTGTCTTTGCTCTCTTGGGAGAAGAGCGTAAAGCTCGGTTTCTGTCGGAAAAGGAGCTGGATTTTTCATATGAATTAGAGGGTAAGAATAGATTTAGAGTAGATGCTTATCAAACCAAGGGCGGTCTTGCCGCTTCTTTAAGATTAATCCCAAACGAAGTAAAAACAATTGATGAGCTTAATTTGCCGCCAATAATAAAAATATTTTCAAAATTATCACAAGGTTTTGTTTTGGTAGTGGGACCAAATGGCCATGGCAAATCCACGACCTTAGCCGCCATAATAGACATAATTAACAAAGAACGGGCCGAAAAGATTGTGACAATAGAAGACCCGATAGAATATCTGTTTTCTCCCGACAAAAGCATCATAGACCAAAGAGAGGTTTATCAAGACACGTTTTCTTTTCACAGAGCCCTCCGGTCAACCTTCCGTCAAAATGCCAATGTGATTATGGTGGGGGAGGTAAGAGACTATGAAACCATGAGCGCAGTTGTAACTGCAGCCGAAACAGGACACTTGGTTATGACTTCTTTACACACCAATAGCGCTTCTCAAACAATTGAAAGAATTATTGACAGCTTTCCGCCTAATCAAGAGTTACAAATCAGAAACCAGCTCGCCAATACTATCTCGGGAATAATTTCACAAAGATTAATTCCAAGAATAAAAGGCGGTCTTATTCCTGCAGTGGAGGTTATGATAGCCACTCCTGCCATCAGAACCTTAATTAGAGATAACCGCCCAAGACAGATGGATATGGTGATAGAAACCAGTCAAGATATAGGAATGATAAGCATGGAGAGGTCACTGGCAGATTTAGTCAGAAGAAAAGAAATCAGTTGGGAAAGAGCGGAATTTTATTCTCAAAACCCAAAAGAATTAAAAAATTTAATTTAAAGTTGAATAGTTAAGCATATGAATTTTTCTTACAAAGTTAAAACTCAAAATGGCGAAATAATTGAGGGCAAGATAGAAGCTCGCGACGAAAGTGTTGCCGTTGACACTCTCCAAAACAAAGGCTATTTGATTTTATCAATTGAACAGCTAGAGGGGGATATTTTTTCAATAGATCTTAATAAATATTTTCAAAAACCAAGCAATAAAGACATCGTCATTTTTACCCGCCAACTCTCAACTCTCATTGACGCCGACATGCCATTGGCCGAAGGATTGCGAACATTGGCTCGTCAATTTGAAAAACCCACCTTAAGAAAAATAATCTCCGAAATATCGGATGATGTTGAAGGCGGTTCTGCTTTATCAAGCGCCTTATCGGTTCACCCCCAATATTTTTCTTCTTTTTATATAAAACTTGTCCAGTCGGGAGAGGTGTCCGGAAAACTGCACGAAGCTTTGTTGTATTTGGCCAACCACCTTGAAAGAAGTCAGGAAATAAATTCTAAAATAAAAGGCGCCTTAGCTTATCCGGCATTCGTGGTGTTTGCCCTTATTGTTGTCACTGGAATCATGGTGGTTTATGTCTTGCCACAATTGTTGGCTATTTTTAAAGATGTCGGAGCCAACGACCTTCCGTTAACAACTCGCATGCTTATCTGGGTAACTACTTTTGTAAACAACTATCTTTACTACCTTTTTACCCTCATCTTCGGCTCCCTGTTTTTAGGATGGCGGTATATCAAAACCTCAGAAGGTAGGGTTGTGTTTGATAATTTTAAGATAAACATGCCCGCCTTGGGAACTGTGGTAAGAAATTTATATCTCGCTAGGATATCAGAAAGCTTGTCCACTTTGATTAAATCAGGAATACCTATTCTTGATGCCATCCACATCACCTCTGACTTAGTCGGTAATGCCAATTATCAGAAAATACTTCTTGATGCTGAAGATAGTGTTCGAGGTGGGGGAAATATTTCTGATGTACTCAGCAGATACAAAGAAATTCCTCCACTTATGTCCTCTATGATAGCAATCGGAGAAAAGACCGGAAAACTGGACTTTATGCTTGAGCATATCTCCAAATTTTACAAATCAGAATCAGATACCACCATAGATAACATTGCCACACTTATTGAGCCTATCTTGGTATTGATTCTTGGTGTTGCGGTAGCAGTCTTGGTATCAGCCATTTTGCTTCCAATTTATAATTTAGTTAATGTAACTTAATGTTCTTGTTGATAACTACAATTTGTTAAAACAAGTGCTTAAGTTGTATACTTAGAGAATGAATATGAAAAATAAAAGCCAAAAAGGTTTTACATTGGTCGAATTGCTGGTCGTCATCGCCATCATCGGAATTTTAGCCACATTGCTTTTGCTTCAATTAGGTGTCGCTCGACAAAGAGCAAGAGATGCTAAGAGAATCGTTGATGTAAGCCAAGTAAGAACCGCGGCAGAACTCTACTTTGATGATGCCGGTCAATATCCTCAAGTTGCAACATGGGCTGCTTTAGGAGCACTCTTTGTTCCTAAATACATGACACAACTTCCAGTAGACCCCTTAAACAACGGTAATTATACTTATAACTATGCCTACACGGGTCTGACAAAGTATCATATGTGGGCAGAACTTGAACAATCTGCCGCCGCATTAAAAAGCGACGCCGATATTAATTCTACCGGATGGACCGGACAGGCGCGTGATGGAGCCGATGCTGCCGGTGCAAACTGTACTTCAGCCGCCATTGACTGTGTTTACGATCAAGGTCAAAATCAATAATACTCATTTAAACAAAATCCGTCCGCCAACTGGCGGACGGATTTTGTTATATACTTAAGTTAATGATTGTTTTATTTATTTTTTTAATAGGTCTGTGTATTGGTAGTTTCTTAAGTGTAGTTATTTTTAGATTAGATAAAAAAAGCGGTCTTTTAACCGGAAGGTCAGAGTGTCCGAACTGCTTAAAACAAATTAACTGGTATGACCTATTTCCTGTCTTAAGCTATTTTGTTCTTGGTGGAAAATGCCGAAACTGTAAAAATAAAATCTCTCTAATTTATCCTGCAACCGAACTCCTGACCGCGTTTTGTCTTTCATTGTTTTACTTAATATATGGACCTATCTTTGGAGTGGAAGGGTTTTATTACTCACTAATCATTGTTTCTTTTGTTGCTCTAATTTTGTTTGATTATCTGTATTTTTTAATTCCCGACAAAATAATCTTGCCATTAATCCTCGTCTCTGTTTTATTCAATTATTTTTTCAGGTCTTCTGAGTTTGTGTCCTCGTTATTATCCGCTTTAGTTCTGGGCGGTATTTTTGCTATAATGTATTTATCCTCCAAAGGAAAGTGGGTCGGTCTTGGAGACGCCAAGCTACTGTTCCTAATCGGATTGGTGCTTGGTTATCCACTGGGATTTTTGACACTGATGCTTTCTGTTTGGGTGGCGGCCTTGGTTGGAATCGGATTAATGATACTTGGAAAAGCCAACCGTAAAACCGCTTTGCCCTTCGGCTCTTTCTTGGCAGGAGTTTCAATTCTGATTATTATTTTCCAAAATGAACTACAAAAAATTATTAATGGATTTATTTAAGAAAACTGTCTTCGCGCAAATTTTACTTTTGATGGTTTTAATAGGAATAATCTATTTCTTTAGACTATCTTTGGATTTATCAAACAACAACACCTCCAGTGTGGCAACACTGTTTATAAACCTTGAAACAGAGCGAAGGCTTTTTGAGGGCGAGGTGGTCAAGGATATGACCATTTTGGATGCACTAAATGCGGCAGTTTCAATTGGAAAAATCCGATTAAATTATGCAATTGATAAGTCCGGTAATGTTAATATTTTAGAAATAGACGGTCACACCAATGGGGTTGATAATAAATACTTCACTTTTTATCTTAACTCCAAGAAAATAGCCCAAGAGGACTTAAACAGAAAAACAATCCGTGGCGGAGATAAGATAGAGATACGAAATGAATAATTTAAAAAATAAAGGGGCGGGGTTTACCTTAGTTGAAGTTCTGGTGGTAGCATCAATAACCGGAATTATTTCTACTTTTATGCTGTTAAACTTCCAAAGAAACAGGGTAGACCTTAATGAGGGGAGTAGTGTTCTTAAAGCAGACCTAAGAGCAACTCAATCAAAAGCTCTTGCAAGCACAAAACATGACAGCGGTTCTGGATTAAAAATAAGATGCGGTTATGGAGTTCACTACATAAATCCGACATCCTACTCTATCTATGTAGGACCCGACGCGACCCTAAATGATTGCAAGACATTAAACAGAAATCTTGACGGTGCAGATACAACCGTTGTCACCAAAAATTTTATAAATGAAAAAATTGAATTTAAAGCTGTTTTCAGTGATATTTTTTGGGAACCACCCAATCCAGATACTTATTTAAATAATTCATCGGCCGATGCCTCTTTAACCATTACCATCGGTAAAAAAGGCGGTGCCTGTCCGCAGGACTGTAAAACAATAAATGTATCAACTTCCGGAAAAATTGAATAAGGGGTTTACTCTAATTGAAGCCTTAGTGGCTTTGGTTATTTTAACTCTCGCCCTTGGACCGGCTTTAGTTTTGTCTAGTAGTATTTCATCTACCGCTTCCGTTCTTCAAAACAACTTAATTGCAGCCAACTTGTCCCAAGAAGGTGTTGAGATTATACGGGCATTAAGAGATGCGAATTGGCACAGTGGACTAGTTTTTGATGCTGGACTACCGGATGGAATCTATCGGATTGAATGGAATTCAAATACCCTGATCGCCCTTGGAACAAACCCTCCTCTTAAACAAAATGCTGGTCTATATAATTATTCTTTGGGAACTGACACTAAATTTAAAAGAACGATAACAATAACAAAAATTAATTCCGAAGAGTTGCGGGTGGTAAGTGATGTGACATGGACAGAAAGAGGGGAAAGAGCCAGAGATTTAAAAGTTGAGTCCCATCTTTTTGACTGGAAGTAAAATCATATAACATAAATCATGAAACATGAAACATTAAAAAAAACGATTCAAGATTCAAGATTTAAGATTCAAGAAAGGGGTTTCACAATAGTTGAAGTACTAGTAACCTCTTTGATTTTTTCAGTTATGGCCTTGGCGGTCAGTGCTATTTTTATACAAATTATAAACATAGAGCGACGAGGTTTTTCCGTCCAAAAAATTCAGGATAATTCTCTTCTTGTGCTGGAAGAGATGTCTCGGGACATGAGAGTAAGCAAAATTTCCAATCAAGAATCTCCTAATTGTACAGCATCCTCTATTACCTTGGTTCACCCTATTAAGGGAACACTAGTCTACCAGGCAATAAATGGAATTATTCAAAGAAGTGTAAGTGGAGGAAATTATCTTGATGTCAGTAGTTCTGATGTTAATTTTACCAGAATGAATTTTTGTATTTTAGGATCTTTGCCTAATGATAACCAAAGCCCACGAATAACAGTAGTAATGTCGGTGCAAAACCGAATAGGAAAAGAAATCCTGCAAATGAACATCCAAACGTCTGTTGCTTCAAGAGATGTTTTTGATGAATTTCAAAATCCTTAGCATGTCAAACAATTCAAACCAAAAAGGCTCAATATTAATTTTCTCGGTTTTAATGCTGGGTGTTATCTTAACCATAACTCTGGCTTTGGGTAATATATTTTTACCCCGCCTGAGAACTTCGTCCGAGACTATTAACTCCATATCCGCAATTTATGCGGCCGACAGCGCCCTGGAATGGTGTCTACACGAACAAAGAGGAAGACCTCCCTCCGTAAACACCTTCGCCATATCAACCGGCGCAACCTATATTGTTTATTTCGGTTCAGGAATAGCTACATGCGCCTCAACAGAAACTCCTCTAAATCACCGGGCCGTAGGCACTTATAGAGGGGTGACAAGATCGCTTGATTTAATTGAAGATTAACAAAAAAGACTCTTTCCAGAGTCTTTTTTGTTTGGTATAATAAGCCCATCTTTAAGGCAATGGCTGATAAAAACACCGTCAAAGAAAGGATAAATAAGCTCAAAAAAACGATTGACCACCATCGTTATCTTTATCATGTCTTAGACCGTCAGGAAATATCTGATGAAGCTTTGGATTCCTTAAAAAAAGAACTGTTTGATTTGGAGCAAGAATTTCCTGATTTAATTACCTCCGACTCGCCAACTCAACGCGTCGCCGGTGAACCGTTGGAAGGATTTACAAAAGTCACGCATCCGGGACGAATGATTTCACTCAATGACGCTTTCAGTTCTCAAGACTTATCTGACTGGTTAGAGCGCTTGAATAATTTCCTCGGTCAAACTTATAACGGAAGCTTCTACTGCGACCTGAAAATGGACGGCCTCGCGATTGAACTTAGATACAAAAATGGCGCGCTTACACAAGCATCCACTCGGGGCAATGGTCTCATCGGCGAAGATGTCACTCAAAATATCCGTACCGTTGATGCTGTTCCATTGCATCTCCGCAGTGAAGATCGCCCAATTCCAAAAACGCTCATAGTCCGAGGCGAAGTTTTTTTAACTAAAAAAGAATTTGCCCGAATAAACAAGCTCCAATTCAAAAAAGGTGAGAAAATCTATGCCAACCCGCGCAACTTTGCCGCCGGAACAATACGCCAACTTGATCCCCACATCACTGCCGACCGGAAACTTTCTTTTTATGCCTACAGTATCGTCGGCATAGACGGTACATATGGTGACAATTTTAAAAGTCACGCTGATGAATACAAAGCCCTCAACGAATGGGGGATTGGAACCAACCCTCACGGCAAAATTGCCAACACTCCGAATGATGTAATTTCATTCTGGGAAACATGGCAAGAAAAACGCGACAAATTAGATTACGAGTTTGATGGCATCGTCGTTTCAATAAACGACAACGGTGTCTATAGACGAGCAGGTGTCATCGGCAAATCACCCCGAGGTGCAATTGCCTTCAAGTTTTCACCAAAATCAGCCCAAACCATCGTTGAAGACATTCAAGTTCAAGTCGGCCGAACCGGTGTTCTTACTCCGGTGGCCCATCTCAAACCGGTCTCAATCGGAGGAACTACTGTTAGTAGAGCAACTCTCCACAATATGGATGAAATTAAGCGTCTTGGTGTAAAAATTGGCGATACTGTAGTGGTCGGACGGGCCGGAGATGTTATACCCGATATTCTAAGCGTTCTAACTGAACTCCGAACCGGAAAAGAAAAAAATTTCCAGCTTCCAATAAGATGTCCTGTTTGTGATACTCCGATTAAAAAAAATGCCGGGCAAGTCGCATCATATTGCCCAAACATAGATTGCCCAGCCCGACAAAGAATTACCATTTACCATTTCTGCTCCCGCAATGCCATGAACATTGACGGCGTCGGTCCAAAAATAATTGACGCCCTAATGGATGCAGGTCTTATTCAAGACTATGCAGATTTATTTACTTTAAAAATTGAAGACCTCCAAAATCTTGACCGATTTGCCGAATTATCAAGCGCAAATGTTATTAAAGCCATTGATGACCACAGAGAAGTTCCACTTGCGCGATTCATCTATGCTCTCGGTATTATGCATGTAGGAGAGGAGACCGCTCGTGTCTTAGCCCAGCATTTCCACACTCTTGATAAAATTACTGAAGCGTCAGAAGAAGAGCTCACTGTCGTTGAAGATGTTGGTCCAGTGGTAGCCCATAGTATCGCCGAGTGGTTTAAACGTCCATATCACAAAAAAATATTAAAAAAGTTTGAAAAAGCAGGATTAAAAATAATTGCCGACAAAGGAATGGTTAAGGGTAAATTTTTTGGCAAGACATTTGTCATTACGGGCACTCTTGAGTCAATGAGCCGAGAGGAAGCAGGGGCAAAAATCCGCGCCTTAGGAGGTAAGGTTTCTTCCTCGGTCAGCAAAGACACAAGTTTTGTCGTTGCTGGCTCTGATCCGGGCTCAAAGTATATTAATGCCCAAAAATTGATCGTGAAAATCTTGGACGAAAAAGAATTTCTTAAAATGATTAAGTAGTTCGCTCCACCCGAAGCCCCGACTCGACCGATAGTTCCCAGCTTCCTGCGAGTTTCGGCTATCTACATGCCACAGAGATTCCCTGGCTAAAGCACCGTGAACCTTTTCCGAGACGGCATTTCGAAGAACCAAGCCGAAATGCCTGCGCAAGTTCTCCCTGGGACTTCGGGTATTGCTCGTTATTTATTAAATAATCCTGTTAGCTTGACAAACCTACTTAAGAAGTCCAGAATACTGATAGTTCCTTTCTATAGAGGAGTGCTTACATGGTTCAAAGAATCGGCCACATTTCCAGCCTTATTGTTTTATTTATGGCTATTTTGTTTCATTGGACGTTAATTTTTATAACTGATACTCTTACTTTGCCAATGTCTCTTGTCCTACAAAGATGGGTACTTGTGATGTCTTTTTATTTAGCTGCAATTATAATTCGTTTCGTAACGAAAGAGTGATAATAATTCAAGCCCAAATCGGGCTTCTTTTTTTGCTAATTTTATGGTAATTTTTATATATGTTAACAGATAAAGAAGTCCGACATATCGCCGAATTGGCGAGAATAAAAATAAGTGCCAAAGAAGAAAAAAGTCTCAAAAAAGATCTGTCTTCAATTTTGGAATACATCAACAAATTAAACGAAGTGGATACGACTGGGGTTGAACCACTTTATCAGACAACAGGATTAGTAGGTTCTTTTCGTGACGATGAACCGAGAGGGGAGTTTAAAATGGATGAAAACTTGAATGAAAAACTTATCGGCCAAGCACCCCACTCGCAGAACAGATTTATAAAAGTTAAATCAGTCCTCTCGCACAAATAAAAACGAGACTTACATCCTGCCACGATCGTATTAATACGTAAATAATGGAGAAATCATTCACAATTCGCGATATCCGAGACGGCCTCACTAAAGGTCATTTTACGGCCGAAGAAATTTTTAAAAAATATTCTGACAAAATTAAAAAAGAGAATAAGAAGTTAAATGCCTATTTGTCGGTTTTCGACCAACGCGATACCAATATACAAATGCATACGAATGATACGAATATGCTTTTTGGAGTCCCGTCTGCAATCAAAGACAACATGCTCATTGAGGGGACTATTGCTACTGCAGGTTCAAAAATACTTAAAAACTACATCTCGGCTTATGATGCAACGGTAATCAAAAAACTTAGACAGTCAGGTGTTTCATTCCTTGGAAAAACAAACCTAGATGAATTCGCCATGGGCACCTCAACTGAAAACTCGGCTTATGGACCGACAAAAAACCCTCATGATTTAACTCGCGTCCCCGGCGGTTCTTCCGGCGGTTCTGCTGCCGCTGTAGCCGCCGACCTTTGTGTCTTTGCTCTTGGCTCTGATACGGGTGGTTCTGTTCGTCAGCCAGCTAGCATGTGCGGAGTTGTCGGATTAAAACCAACTTATGGCAGAGTTTCAAGACACGGATTAATAGCCATGGCTTCGTCTTTGGACCAGATTGGACCTCTTACAAAAAATGTTTATGACTCAGCTTTAGTTTTAAATGCAATTTGCGGACAAGATGTTTTTGATTCCACTACCGTACCACGAACAGTTCCCGATTTTACTAAAGACTTAAATAAAGAAATAAAGGGATTAAAAGTTGGTGTTCCAAAAGAATTTTTTGGAGAAGGGCTTGATAAAGAGGTCAAAGAAAAAATTGAAGAAACCATTTCCAAACTCAAAAATTTAGGCGCCGAGATAATTGAGATAAGTTTGCCAAATTTTGAATATGCTTTAGCTACTTATTACATAATCGTACCCAGCGAGGTTTCATCTAATCTTGCCAGATTTGATGGTATCCGCTATGGCCATTCCTCAAAAGACGCGAAGACTCTTCTGAATACATATCTTGAATCGCGTTCTGAAGGATTTGGAGCCGAACCCAAGAGAAGAATAATGCTTGGAACCTATGCTTTATCATCTGGCTATTATGATGCCTACTATTTGAAAGCCCAAAAAGTAAGAGCTTTGATAAAAAAAGATTTTGATGACGCATTCAAGAAGGTTGATGTGATTGTCGGCCCAACAGCACCCCATACCGCTTTTAAGTTGGGTGAAAAAATATCGGATCCTTTGTCGCTCTATATGGAGGATATTTACACGGTTCCCGTTAACCTTACCGGTCTGCCCGGAATATCCATACCCTGCGGTAATGGGACAATCAGTGGTATGCCCATAGGCTTCCAGATAATAGGCCGTTCCTTTGACGAAGAGACTGTTTTAAGGGTATCCTATCAACTCGAACAAGCTATGTCAGATAATTAACCAGACAGATGGATCCTTATTTAAATAACGACAACTTAATACAGAATACAGTCGGGAGCTTATACCAAGTTTCTGATTTTAAAATTGGAAATTTCACAGTTGCCCAAGCCTTAGAATATCTTCCCGGATTCGGAGCTGATCAGAATTGGAATATTGTAAAATTAATTCTTATAGCAGTCAGTGTATTAATCGCAATCTTGTTGGTGGTAATAATAGTAAAAACAAGAAAACTATTCGGTGCAAAAATAGACATTATCAAAGACATCTTACCACTCTCAGGAGTCACATCAGGATTGGATGCCCGATGGGTAGAAATTGAAAAACACATTAACTCTACCCGCGAAGCCGAGTGGAAATTCGCTGTTATTGAAGCCGACAAACTAACGGATGAACTACTAAAAGGAGCAGGATTCCAAGGAGACACGATGGGGGATAGATTAATGAATATCCAACCCGGCCAACTAACAACACTCCAAAATCTATGGGAGGCTCATAAAATAAGGAATCGTTTAGTCCATGATACTAATTACTTCCTGCGCTATACTGAAGCAAAAAGAGCCGTCAGTCTTTACGAAAAAACCCTAAAGGAGTTGCAGGCGCTGTAAAATTACTTCTAACAAAAAATTGCCGATATCGGCAATTTTTTGTTTTGGTGGTGTTAATCGGACAATGTTTGAACAGATAAAAGCTTGGGTAAGTTCGGGAATTCTGATGAAAAATATGAATTTATTTCAGAAAGCATATAATTTGTTAGCTATTTAATCTTATCGCGACCAAGCTATTCCTCTGGGAAGTAAGTCCTACCTGGCTTACTAGCTCCAGTAGGTGGCCTATGCACAACAACTCCAAATTTTATTCTACTAATAGTAGAATTTTTAGTTTCTGATGTTTTATCCCCGCCAGCTTCAACAAAAGATAAAACCTTAATTTTCCCACCACCTTCAGTTTTACCCGACTGTTCTACCGATACGGCAACATCAAACTCTATATGACGATGAGCGGTTGATTCAGAACCGACCAAAGAAACCTCTCTTCCAATTTGACTAGTAGCATCTTTGAGACCGTCTACTATACTGGTAATTGTCTCATTGATAAAATCTTTTAGATTCATAAGTAAAACCCTATCAAAAATGATAGCGAAACACAAATAAAAACAGACTGCGTCTTCAAATAAAGAAAGGACCCGCCGTTCGTGCAATGTTCTGCACTACTTGGCGGGCCTGTGTCTACTGAAGTTTACTACTCGGTTCTCTTAACCGAGACCAGCCGCCCGTTGCTTGTCACGCATCGGCTTCGGGTCGGTGTGGAAACCCCTTGCGAACTTCACGAGGGCGTTGCGGTCTGACTTGCCCTTGTTGTCGCTGATGAGGATGAGGTAGAGCATCTTGTCCATCTCACCCCACTCGGCGGCACTCTCGCCATAGAGGAACTCCATCGCAGCATCAGCGTCCAGCTTGAACAGGTCGGGGAAGACCCTCTTGCGAAAGTCCCAGTCGCTTTCGCCGTTGTTGCGAGCGAACCCGAACTCCTTCAAACGAAGGGTCAAGCTCTCGCCCTGATACATATGGGCGGTGGAAGCGAACCCCGTCGTTTCCTTGCCTGCGAGGATTTCCTTCGCTCTGTCCAGCATCGGCTCTGGCGTGCCGCGGTCACGTTCGTAAGAACCGTTGCCAAGAGTGAAGTGTCCGTTGCCCTCTCTCCTGATGTAGGTCTTGCACTGTCGCCCTTGGACATAGTCCATTCCGACAACCGTGCTGGTGCGACCCGTCTCGGGAGCAGGCACCAAGCCGTCCTTGGTGAACCGCTTGAACATTGTTTCGCCTTCCAAGGTGATGAACTGGTCAGCCACCTCGTCGGTTATCTGCTGACTGTCGTTGAAATGCAGAAAACCGAGACCAGCAGGACGAGCCATCTCAAACGATACCTTGACGATGGCACGCAACACCTGCTGTTCCGTTTCGCCCTCATCCAAGTAGATGTGGGTCGTTCCATCCGTCTTTTCGTGTCTCATCTCGTTCTCCTTTCCTCTTGTGAGGATATTCCGTTGTGAATTGGATTGCCATTAGGACAATCCGAACTATAAGTTAATTATATCAAAAAATGGCCGTTTTGTCAAATTCAGCTCAAATCAGTCAAAAACCTACAAAGTTTACCTAAAAATTGAACTTACCCGCCCAGTATCCAAATTCAGGTTTGTCGCAGGATATGAATACCCCTTTTGGAACATATTGAGGCACCTGAAATGTTTGACCTTTTTTGTCAGTAAACCAAACGAGAGCAACTCTGTGTTCATTTGTTTTGCTTCCTGTCGCTGTCCAGAACTCTGATTTTTCTGAATAAATAGTGTCTATTTTTCTTACAAAATCGCTATTCAATTTTACAGTGCAATCTGTCCAATCAAATTCATTGTTATTCTTTACATACATCGCTGGTGCTTTTTCCAACACATCAACCCTTACAGATAGTTTCATCTCTGTTTGCTCGCTCTTTTTCTGACTATCGGGACTGTCAGAAATTGCAACAATTAAGATTATTACCAACGCTAAAAACACGAATACGCCAATTGTGAATTTTTTTAATTTTGTCATTGAAAATTTAATTTAATTTTTTAGTTATTTTAATCGCCACCGACCAAAGCGACTAACTGAATGGCGAGTATTAAACATTAAAACCCGCCACCAGGAGCAACCTTGCGGTTGCCTATGCAAGTTTCCCTGCATAACGCACGATACGCCCTGAATGACGGGGTCTAATGTATCGTGCGATTTATGCCATACCTCACAAATAAATTTTGAGAGGGTTAGGCAACGAATTTTTAATAAATTATTATATCCCTACCATCTTATCAAATCAGATTGAAAGATGCCACAAATTGATGTATCTTGTGCTGAAATGAAAATGAAAAATGATAATGAAAAAACTAAACATAATACCCTAACAGCCAAGGAGTTTTTCAGCCAATTTTCAAAAGGAAGTCTGCTAAAAATAGTGACTTTAGCCGATATAATAAAAGGTGAGCTGGAAATAACAAAAAAACGCACCAATGAGGAGAAAGAGACCTATCGTTCTGAACTTGAGGGCATTCTTGATGAGGAACTTGAACACTGTGATTATGAAAATTCTGACTATGTATTACGGCTAAACTTTGGACGAATATCCATAAATTTAACGCCAGACGAATTTGAAAAATTATTACAAAAAGTTGGCAGTGCTTTCAGATTTCTTGACCCCATTACTACACAAGGCCATCCTTCTCTACGCAATGATTATTATATTGGAATAACAAGCAAGAAAAACTTTGAATTTTTCTGTAATCAACTAAATCAATTTCTTGCCAGTCAAAGGGAAGTAAAATTTGATGAGAAGGAGAGCCTCTTAATACTCAATGGGAGAAAGTGCGAGGTTACAAAATATAAGAACAGGTATTATTTTTGTAAAAAAATGTTTGAATATCCAATGGGCACCGAGGTTAGTTGGGATGAAATCTACGAGGAAATGCAAGGAACAAAACAAACTGGCAATAAGACCACCGAGCAAGCAAGACGCACTGTTTACGATACAATGCTTGGATTAAATGACAGGGTAAAAAACAAATACAAAATCAAAGATGATTTATTTTCAGAAAATAACAATATGTATAAACGAAATTTCTAACTTTCAGACCTCAATAAAACCTCACCGAAAGGTCACATAAACTCAACCTGCCATTTGGTAACCTTATGGAAAATAAGGTTATTTTATTTTTGCTCCGAAGCAACCGAATCTGTGCTCTTAACCATGGGTTCGGTTATCTCGGCGGCAAAAATTATATGAGATGAACCAAAAAATTATGAATGAAAAGGATTATCTGCGTTCCAGCGACTTGGCTTTGGTCGTGGCCTTGTCGCTATCGTTCCCGATTGAGTTTATTGATAAAAGTCCGAGCGGTAAGGCTTATTTCTTATTTCGCAAAGACCAAAACAATTTTGATGAAACCTTGAGGCGGTATTGGTCAAGAGAATTGCGAGTAGAACCGCAAGCTTTTTTCAACCAAATGAAAGTCATTAAGGCAAGAATTTATTCAGAAAATGAATAAGGAAACGATGGATAATTCAGAGGATAAAATAATTGACGCCATAGCGAGAGTATTACTTTTAATTGCTAAAGCCATTGCGTCAGATAATAAAAATGACAACGCCGATAACAATGAAATTAAATATCCGAGAAGCAACAATTAAGATTAAGCTTATATCCGAAACAGAGCGTAAGCACGAGAATATCCTTGCGGATGCCTTTGTGACTTTCAAAGAGGAGGAGGGCGGATATTTTACAGTGTCGGGATTCAAGATTTGGAAAAGTAAGTTTGAGGGCGGAGGATTGAATGTAACCGTTCCCAGAAACAAACACTTTGAATTCTGTAAGTTTGAACCAGCCTTCTGGAGGCGTCTAAAATTGGAAATAATTAAAGCCTATGAATATGAGGAAATACCGATAATTGGTTAACTACTATAGTAATTACTATAGTAGCAAAATAGGTGACCTTACTATAGTAATTACTTATAGTTATTACTATGAGTCTAATACTCCTCTAAACTAATACTCCTCTAAACTAATATAAACTAATATGGTTCTAAATTAGAGTTAATTGAGTAGATAGAAACGGCAAAATTTGCGAATTCGGTTATTAGAATAATTCGGTTATTAGAATTCAAAAGCGGATTATGGTAAAACCCATATCCGAGCAGAAATTTCTAAAAACAACTAAATAAGCGAGGAAAAATGCGGGATTTTGGTGAATTGAGGTTTAGAGCCAAACCCTCCACCAGCGGATAAATAAAGGTATTGATATTCAGCTTGAGGTAAGGGGTTTAGGCCTATACAATAGGACTGTGGTTAAAACCAGCCCCTATTGCAAATTAACGATAACCAGAGGGGTTTAACCAGAGCTTTTAATAGAAACCTAAAAGGACTCCCACCGTTCAAAGTAAAAGTCCTTTTAGCAAGACCTTCCAATGGCTTTCGCCATCAGTCGGTTTTTCTATTATAGCTAACAATCAAAAAATGGCAAAAGCTTTAATTTATGTCAGGGTCAGCACCGACAGGCAGGCCCAAAAGGGTCTTTCCATTCCCGCCCAAAAAGAGCGTTGCTTGGCCTATGCCAAAGAAAAAGGATACGAAGTTGATGAGCAAACGGATATTTATTCCGACGAAGGTGAGAGCGCAAGAACTACAAAGCGACCCGAATTTATGAGGTTATGGGATAGGTGCAGGAGCGATAAATCAGTCAAAGCGGTTATCGTTTACGATTTGAGCCGTTTTGCCCGTGATAGAATTGATTTTGCTCTTGTTAAAACAGATTTAGTTAAAAGTGGAATTAAATTTTGTTCAGTGACTGAAGGAATTGATGAAACGCCGTCAGGCCAGTTTCTTGAAGGTATGCTTTCAACGGTTGCAGAGTTCTATTCAAGACAGAGTGGCGAAAAAATCAGCTTGGGTATGTTAAGCAAAGCTCAAAGCGGTGTCTGGCCAAGTAAGGCGCCTTTCGGCTATAAAAATTGCCGTGATGGCTCGGGAAGCGATAAAGACAGGCGCTGGATTGAAGCTGATGACTACGAATCAATCTGGGTCAAAAAAGCGTTTCAGCTTTTTATTACAAATAAGTATTCTTTACGAAAATTGGCTGAAGTTTTATCCAAACAAGGATTTCCAATGCGTAACAGCACAAAACTTCGTTCAGGATTCTTGCATCGTATATTTAACAACCCAGTCTATACTGGAAAAATCCCCTATAAAGGCGAAACCTATAGCGGACAGCACCCCATTGTAATTGACGAGATTACCTTTCAAAAAGCACAAGATGTCTTATTTGAGCGTGGCAAGGGTGCTGACAGGTCGCAAAAACACCGATTTCCCTTGAAAGGTATCCTATACTGCGCTAAATGCGGGGCGAAGTTTACTGGGGAACAGCATAAAATAAAGAATGGGACCATAGTCAGATACTTGCGCTGTATGAAAAACATCAAAGGTGAGCGGGTGGAGTGCGCTGAAAAATACTTTCAGGAAGGCCACATAACCGAACAGTTTGAAGGGTTATTCAAACAAATACAGCTGCCGACCAGTTTGACGGAAAGATTAAGGGGGCGAATTAAAAACATATTCGGGAAAGAGCAGGATATTTATGAGAAATCACGAAAAGCGATATTAAATCGCTTGGAAACAATTAAAAAGCAGAAAAAAGAGCTCGTTCTTAATTTCATTAGCAAGGCGAAAACGGAGAGGGACGAGCTTTTTTATGAAAACATAAAAAATGAATTTGAGGTTGAGGAAACTAAATTAAGTAACCAGCTCAATGAGGTTGAGGGGAATATGTCCCAAGCACTCAAAGTTTTAGAGATTGCGCTGGTGCTATCAAACAACTGTTTTAGGGCCTATAAGAAGGCAAACCCCGAATTAAAAGGATTACTTGCCAAAGCATTCTTTGAAAAAGTGGCAATTTCTAATGGCCAAATAACTGCGGCAAAACTCAACATTCCCATTGATTTCTTGGTGAAAAATCGTATCAAAAACAATCCTTTGTTCAAACTTAACGATACTTGTGGACCTACCGAGAGTCGAACTCGGCCCTCTTCCATGCCATGGAAGCGTAATACCGATTTACTATAGGCCCAAACGAGAATGAATAAGTGCTTGCAATCAGTTCATTCGAGTGCTGGGCATATACACTTTGTATAGGCCCGAACGGCTTTTATTCTTTATTTTAATTGAAAAAATACCACAAAAATGCTATTATATCAAGAAAAGCCTGACACTAACGCCCTTGTCGTTCAACGGATAGGACGGAGGTTTCCTAAACCTTAAATCGAGGTTCGATTCCTCGCGAGGGCATAAAAATTCATGGAGCTCCCAAACGAAATACAAGAAATTATAAAAAAATTAAATAGCTCAGGTTTTCAGGGATATGCGGTAGGGGGTTGTGTCCGTGATTTGTTGTTGGGAAAAGAACCGAAAGATTGGGATATAACTACTAATGCGAAGCCTGAAGAAATACAAAAACTATTCCCTGAGCACGTCTACGAAAACACGTTCGGAACAGTAGCAATTAAAACCGGCTCGGAAAAACCTGAACTTGCTCTTGTTGAAGTCACACCCTATCGTATTGAGGGTAAATATACAGACAAACGTCATCCTGATAACGTTAAATTTGCCGACAAACTTGAAGATGATTTATCACGACGTGATTTTACAGTAAATGCTCTGGCAATGGATATAGATGGCAAAATCACAGACCTATTCAATAGCCAAAAAGACCTAAGATCAAAAGTCATAAGAACAGTAGGAGGGCCAGGGGAAAGATTCGGCGAAGACTCTTTGAGATTATTGAGGGCCGTAAGATTGGCCACAATCCTTGGTTTTAAGATAGAAAAGAAAACATTGGAAGCGATAAATAAAAATGCAGACTGGCTGTTAGCTATTTCCAAAGAGAGAGTACGGGACGAATTTATAAAAATTATTAATTCCGACAATGCCTACGACGGAATTATTCTTCTCTGGGAAACAGGATTACTCAAACACGTTGTTCCTGAATTACTGGAAGGAGTCGGTGTTGAGCAAAATCTTCATCATATCTACACTGTTTGGGAACATATTACTCGTGCCCTGAAATACGCTTCAGAAAAAAACTACTCAATCGAAGTCCGCCTCGCCTCATTATTCCACGATATTGGAAAACCTCGGTCCAAAAGAGGGGAAGGGAGAAATTCTACTTTTTACGGCCATGAAGTTATCGGGGCAAAAATGGTTGCCGAAATAATGTCTCGGCTGAAATTCCCAAAAGATCAGGCTGAAAAAATAATAAAATTGGTACGCTATCATATGTTTTATTATAATCCCGAAGAAGTGACAGAGTCTTCAGTAAGAAGGTTACTGGTAAAGATTGGATTGGAAAATATTGAAGACTTGATAAAAGTCCGTGAGGCGGACAGAATTGGGTCAGGCAGACCAAAAGCAGTTCCCTATAAATTAAGGCATTTGCAGTATATTGTAGACAAAGTCTCTCACGACCCCATATCGGTAAAAATGCTTAAAGTTGACGGAGAAGATGTTATGAAAGAACTCAACACTCAGCCAGGTCCAAAGATTGGTTTGATTTTAAATTATCTTTTGGCCGAAGTGGTGGATGATCCCACCAAAAACACCCGAGAATGCCTAGAACAAAGAATCCATGAATTAGACAAAAAATCCCCGGAAGAATTACGAGAATCATTGGAAAAAATAGAGAAAGCCATAGACGAAGAAGAGAAAGAGAGAATGAAAAAATATTACGTATAATATTCAGGCTGTAGTGTAACGGTAACACGCACCGTTCGGGTCGGTGAGACTCCGGGTTCAAATCCCGGCAGCCTGACAAGTTTAGTTCTGGGCCCGTCGTATAGTGGTAATATACGGCATTCGCATTGCCGGGACGCGGTTTCGATTACCGCCGGGTCCACAAAGCGTTAAAAAATCTAAACTGCTTTAGATTTTTAGCTTTTGGAAAGCGCAGTGATGTTTTTGTTTGAGCGATAGCGAAAGGCAAAAACCACGAGCTGGGGTCGCGAGATTTTTCCGTCAGGAAAAATACTTGTGACCACAAATAAAAAATGGAAGAGATATTCAAAAACTTAAATACAAAACAAATAGAGGCCGTCAAAGCAATTGACGGCCCTGTTTTGGTTATTTCCGGTCCCGGTTCTGGCAAAACCCGCTGTCTAACTCATCGGATTGCGTATTTAATTTCTCAAGGAATAAAACCAACTAGTATTCTAGCCATAACATTTACAAATAAAAGTGCTAACGAAATGAAGGAGAGAATTACCAAATTGCTGGGAACCGGAGATTGGGAATTGGGAATTAGATCGACCGTGCCGATGCTGGGCACATTTCATTCGGTCTGTTTAAGGATACTGAGGAAAGAAATACCTCTTCTTGGATACAGATCCAACTTTTCAATTTTTGATACCAATGACCAGTTAAGCTTGGTAAAAAAAGTGATGACTGGCATGGAAATTGATTCCAAAAAATACAACCCGCATTTGATATTAAATAAGATTTCTAAGCTTAAAACCGATTTGATTTTCCCCGAGAATTATAACCCAACCGATTTTTTCGCAAAAATTGTTTCCCGGGTTTACAACAACTATCAATCTGAGCTGAAAAAAATAAATGGTCTGGATTTTGATGATTTGATTGTCTTTACCGTTAAAATTTTCAAACAAAATCCTGAAGTATTGGAAAAATATCAGAACTTCTGGAAATACATTCTTGTAGACGAGTATCAAGACACAAGCCACGACCAATACACTCTGATAAAACTTCTCTCGGCCAAAAACAAGAACATCTTTGCTATAGGTGATGATGCTCAATCAATTTATGCCTTCCGCGACGCCGACATACGCAATATTTTAAATTTCCAAAAAGATTACCCTGATGCTCAAGTTATTTTTCTTGAACAAAATTATCGCTCAACCAAGAACATCCTCGCCGCAGCTCAAAACATAATTTCAAACAACCAAACTCAGGTTCCCAAAGAACTGTGGACCGAAAATACAAAAGGAGAAAAAATAGCCGTTAAAGAAACTCTGAACGAGAGAGCTGAAGCCGAATTTATAACCGACAAAATTGATTCTCTTTTGGAATCAGGATACAAAATTCAAGATTTCACGATTTTATACCGGACTCATGCCCAATCAAGAGCCATTGAAGAAGGTTTGATTACCAGAGGATTTCCATATCAAATCGTAGGTGGGATAAGATTTTATGAGAGAAGGGAAATAAAAGACATTCTTTCTTATTTACGATTCATGGTTAATCCAACCGACTTGATAAGTCTTGAAAGAATCTTCAATGTTCCAACAAGAGGAATCGGTGAAACCACCTTCAATAAAATCGTCGCAATTGATGCGCCTGACTTAATTCAATCAATTGGAATACTCGCGAAAGAAAAAGGTGATACCAAGCAAGCCAAATCTTTAAATGAATTTGAAAAACTCCTAACCGATCTGTCCGACAGAAAAAAAGATAAAAATCTGACCTCGGTCATAAAATATGTAATAAAAAGAGTGGGCTATGAAGATTACTTGAAAAACTTAGTCGCAAGAAAAGAATTGTACGATAACACTGAAGATAAAATGGAAAACCTGAAAGAACTCTTAACCGTGGCTAGAAAATACGACACCCTGAAAGGCGAAGAGGGGATAGAAAAATTCCTGGAAGAGATATCTTTACTTCAAGAAACCGACAAACTTAAAGACTCCGCCAATAAAATAACTTTGATGACAGTTCACTCATCAAAAGGTCTAGAATTCCCGGTTGTTTTTATTGCCGGAATGGAAGAAGGCCTCTTCCCGCATAGCCGAGCCACATTGGCACCACTGGAATTGGAAGAAGAGCGCCGACTCTGCTATGTAGCCATCACCAGAGCGAAGGACCGACTTATTTTGACTCATGCAAAATACCGTAGCATCTTCGGCTCAACGCAAACCAATTTACCCTCACGATTTATTTACGAAATGCCTCAAGAAATTCTTCATATTCAACCCCTGTTTGTAGATAATTATTTTGAAGACGAAACCATTAAATATTAAAGAGTTCCAGCAATAATCTTCCAGAAGCCCGGCTTCTGGACGTTTTTGTTCTCTTTTGCTATCGTTGACAACAATATGGGAATCCGCAAAACACCAATAACAGAAAAACAATACTATCATTTCTATAATCGAGGCAACAGCAAACAAACTATTTTTCTTGATGATCAAGATTACGACCGCTTTGCCAAACTATTATTCCTTTGCAATTCAAAAAGAAATATCAATTTTAGAACCGATGTGATTGAAAGAAATATAGATGCTTGGGACTTTGACCGAGAAAAACTCCTTATCTCCATATGTACTTGGGTTTTAATGCCAAACCATTTTCATTTATACGTCTATGTGCCTGAAACAACTAACCCAATTCATTCTATGGTAAACAATGAGGCAATTGTGTTTATGCAGAAAGTTGGAACAGCATATTCTAAGTATTTTAACACTAAGTATAACCGAACCGGTTCTTTATTTGAGGGAAGATTCAAGTCGGTATTTATAGAAGACGACGCGCAAGCCAGATATCTTTTTTCATACACACACCTAAATCCAGTAAAATTGATCCAATCCGACTGGAAGGAACGGGGAATTAGAGACAAAAAAGCGGCATTTAAATATGCTAAAGATTATAAATACTCTAGTTTAAAAGATTGGCTTGGTGTCAGTCGCAAAGAATCACTAATTATAAATAAAAATAAACTAAGAGACATACTGCCTGAAAATTTTTCGCCAAGCGAAGATCTTTTCCATTGGTTGTCCTATAACAAGGAAAATGCCTAAAAATAATACCTTCCAGAAGCCCGGCTTCTGGAAGAAAAAATCACTAGGACAAAATTTTCTGATAAACCGCAGTATATTTGATAAAATTCTAAATGCAAGCGAATTAAATAGGGAAGACACTATTATAGAAATAGGTCCTGGGACAGGCAACCTAACAGAAAAACTATCAGAAAGAGTAAGACGTGTTATTGCTGTTGAAAAGGACTCTAGACTTATAAGTTTTCTTAGAGAAAAATTTACCAACTCCAACATAGAAATTGTCGAGGGAGACATATTACACATAGGAGCCAACATCTCCAGAAGCCGGGCTTCTGGAGAATATAAGATTATTGGAAATATACCATATTATATTACTTCTCATATTTTAAGAGCCATACTTGAACAATGGCGTCAACCAAAACTGATTGTATTTATGGTGCAGAAAGAGGTCGCTAAAAGAATAATAGCCAAACCGCCCGAGATGAGTTTGCTGGCATTATCCATCCAGTTTTATTCAAACCCTGAAATAATCGGCTATGTCTCAAAAGGAAGTTTTAGGCCGATCCCAAGGGTTGATTCGGCTATAATAAAGTTTGCGCCCAAAAAAGATGCTGACCACCAAAAAATAGAAAGTGCTCTCAAATTGGCCAGGAAAGCCTTTGCGGGAAAAAGAAAACAACTCCAGAACACTCTGCCTGAAATAAATTTTGAATCTATGGGAATTAATCCCCAATCAAGACCCGAAGAACTCTCTGTTTCTGATTGGTTAAGGATTGTAGTATAATTACCCAATGAGACTCCGCATTGTTATATTCTTCGTTTTGTTGTCTTTAATATTTAGCTCTCAAACTGCTTATGCTTTTAATCCCTTCAGTATTGTAAGGATTATCACTACAATCAACAATATCAGTAAGTCCATAAAACCACCCACCGCCACTGTTCCGTTTGGAGGAAAAATTACGGAAAGCGGAACAGCATGTAAGTTGCATTATTGGGTTACAGTAATTGTTTTTGGTATTCCGGTTACCTCTCCGGGGGTTCCAATTCCCTTATTCGGAACAAAGGTCAGCGTAGGTCCTCCTGGTTTGCCGATATCAGAGGTTTACACCTTCCCCGGAATAACCCAAAACTACCCGAATCACAACCAAGACAAGGTGGGAACATGGACTCTTGGTATAGCCTCAAGGGCCGGTTTTGCCAATCCACTTATACAAAAAGTGAACTCTGCACTAAGTACACTTCCTCCAATATCCCTTGGGGTGGCGACGTTTTTTAACTTTAGCATAAGCTGTCCCGACGGAGGCATAATTCTCAAAATAGGCACCAGTTAACATATCAACACTCTTATTGTTATTTTAGTGCTATAATAAAGGCACAGAAATGGCAAATAAATTCAAACTTTTTGTCGGTTTTTTGGCATTGATTGCCCTGTTTTCGGTTTACAGTTTCCTCAATTCCTTCAGCCCCTCCTCTTCGGTCACAAAAACCGCAAATATTCTCAAAAATTCTATGTCTTTTGAGGTTGATTCCGATGCAGATAAAGACGGTCTGACAAACCGAGATGAATCTTACTGGAATACCGATTTTCAAAACCCCGACAGTGACGGCGATGGTTATTTGGATGGAGAGGAAGTCGCCTCCGGCCACGACCCGTTGATTCCCGGGCCGAATGATTTTTTGAATAATAAAAATTTGACTGACAAGTTATCCAAACTTACTCTTTCTGGTCTTTATGAGGGTTCATTAAGCCTCAATCATCCCAATTACGAAAAAAATTTGAACACCCTCACTTCTCTAATCGCAGAAGAGGCGATAATCATTCCAAAAATAGACACCTCCGATATTGGGACAATCGAGTCAAACAAAGAAAATCAGGAATTTTATATAAAGATAATAGCTACTTTGTTACAGGAAACTTCTTTGAATTTAATTGATGAGGCCGACAGATTTGTAGAGATGCTGGATTTAATCGGCAAGTTTGGGTTTGAAGGTGAAACTGTCTTCTATTTTGAGAACAAGAGACAAAAGTTTGACAAAGTTTTCAGTGAACTACAAGAAGTGCGTGTGCCCAAAACTTGGCTTCAAAACCATGTCTACCTAATGGAATTAGTCTCTGGACTGACTGAAACCAATAAAGTAATCGCCATGGGTTCAGAAGACCCAATTAGAGCGGCTACTGCTCTAAAAGATTTACCAAACTTCATAGAAAGATTTGGTCAAATCTTGGATTGGTATGATCAAAAAATAACTTCTGAAAAACTCTACCAAAAATAACCATGGTCCATTACCAAAAAAGGTTTCTAAAGATATTTCTGACCATATCAATCGTATCCGCCATTTTTGTGTTCTTGTTTTTTTTATCAACCCCTGACAGCGAGGCCGTTGTCACTCAAGCGTTAAGTCCAATAAGCTGCGTGAGTGGAAGCTTGTTGGGATCGGCGTTAGCTCCAGAGATTGAAAAAATGATGAACAATGGAATAAATTTTGTCTCAACAAAACTAGGGAAGATCCTTAAAAAAACAGTCTGCGAAAGAGACGATGCGGGTCAATGTATAGCTAAGGTATTGGGAATTGGAGGAAAAGTTCCAGTTGACGATGACGATACCCAGTCTAAAGTTGACTCGTTTAAAAACACTTGGCGTTCAAAAGAAAACGCTGGAGATATTATTGCCCGTTGCGCAGCCCGGGAAGTTCTAAATGTCATGGTTGGAAATGTTTTAAATGTTGCTCGCACAAGTGGCAGAGATGACGGACCGGCTTGGGTAAGAAACTGGAGAAATTTCCAAACAGATGCCCAATACCGAGGCGAAGGGATGTTTAGGGCAGTCTTATCAAACACTAAGCTCTGTGATTATTTTAATGATGATGTAAAGAGCCTATTCGGAGCAACTCAAAAAGTATCTTTAACCGGGAAACAAAATACTAGAATTAATAATTTTGACCCCTTTGCTTTACGGGCAAATTGCACTATGCCCTCAAATTTTAACTTAACTAATTATCAGAAAGATTTTTCCGGAAACGGCGGTTGGCAGGCTTTTTCAAGAATGCTTGAACCGCAAAACAATTACTATGGAACCCTGTTTGCTTCCCTTGATGAAGCAGCAAAACAAAGGGCATTGGAAGAATCAACCGATATTAACGAAGCTGTGTCGGGAGCTGGATTTACGTCAAGAAGAGGTGACAGTGTACAAGATAACTGTGAGCAGACAGATGATATGGGCAAGTGTATCGCATACAAAATCATAAAGACTCCCGCCAGTATAATCAGCGAGTCTGTAGCGGCAACAATGCAACAAGAACTTGCGTGGATAACAAATGTAGATGAATTAAGTGAGGTAATACAGGCTGCAACAAATTTAATTTTCAATAGATTGCTTGATCTTGGAAATCCAAATGAAGGTCCGACCGGTTTCTTTACTGAACCAACATTTCCCATGGATACACCTGTCAACAGTGAGACGTGTCCTGCCCCTTCTACTCCAGCCACCCTTTGTGAAAATGTTGATTCAACTACTGTACTTAATATCTTAAACAAGTATTCTCCTTCAAATGTCGGAATTATGGAGGCCATAGAAGAAGTGAGGGGTGTCTACCCAGATGCATATGTCATACCACACGATACCGGAAGTAGAGCTTTGGATAAAATTGATTTCGGGGGCGGTCTAATTGTTGATGTTATAGAGGGTGCTGTAGCCGAAGGTGAGGGTGTGCGTTGGATGTGGGGTATTGATTGCCCTTGCGGAGGCGGTGGAGGTGGCGAAGAAAATCCACCTCCTGAACCGGCATTTTAATGACGAAAATAAAAATATCAAAATTGAGTTTGTTGTTTATTGTAATCGCGACAAGCGCATTTGTTTTATTGCCTACAAATTCGGTTAATGCTGGGTGGTTAGCAGACTGGACCTTTGAACACACCTTCGGCTACGCTCTTTTTATTGTCATGTCAGTTGCGGGAACGATGATAGGGGCCTTGGCCACTCTCCTGAATTGGACAATACACATTCCGGTTTATCCCGATGGCGGAATAGCTGTTGTTACAAAAAGTTGGGAAATAATGAGAAACTTTGCCAACATGTTTTTTATTCTTGCTCTTATCATGATGGCATTTGCTACAATCTTTGATGTTCTTCCTGGGGCAGCAAAATATAATGCCCGAGCCATGTTTGGCAGATTTCTTTTAACAGCCCTCCTTATAAATTTCAGCTTAGTTCTGGGGGTTATGGTTATCCAAGGTACTCAAGTATTGAGTAATACATTCCTTACGGCGATAGGAGACATGGCTAACCGGTTGGGACAAGACCTCAATCCATCTAAATTATTACCGAGCCAAGATGGTATTACCGCCTCTATCTCGCCTGGCGCTGCACTTGATGCTGCTGTGTTTGGAACACTAGCAACTCTTATTTTTAGTATAATTTTAATATTTACCTATCTTTTTAGCATCCTCACCGCACTAATCTTTGCTTTCATCAGAATACCAATTCTTTGGGCATTATTAATAGTTTCTCCAATTGCTTGGATAATGAATATTTTTCCAGCTGGGCAAGGAACTTTCAAAAAGTGGTGGAGCCTGTTTATCGGTTGGAACATGTTTCTTCCAATCTATCTTTTCTTTCTCTATTTTGGTCTTTATTTTCTAAGCGACCAGAAAAATATAATTCAAAGCATCGCTTCCGAAGTTTCTGAGGCCAAAATAGGAGAGTCGCTTCCATTTAGTCTGCAGTTAGTATTTTTCTATATTATGACTGCTATTTTTATGATAGGCGGAACAATAGTCGCCATGAAAGCCTCCATGTTCTCTGGAACCGGAGTGGTGGGAATCGCCAAGTGGTCACGAGGAATTGCAGCAAGAAGATTGGGATTAACGGCAGCTGGAACAGCAGCTCAACAAAAGTTGGCTCAAGTTAAAGAAGAGGGGTTGCCAGGAAGATTCGGAAAACTTTATGGTGGAGATTATGGTCTTGCACAACAGACGAGCCGATTCGGCGCACGATTCGGTGTTCGAGGAGCAGAACTTAAAAACCAGAAGGCCTTCGTTGATAGAGCCGGCAAAGACTACGCTGATTTTGAGCGTCAGTATCAAAATGGTCAGATAACAGAAACAGAAGTGGCCAAGAGAGCTCTGCAATTTGATGCAACTGATCCCAGAGGATTTGCTTATAGAAAGTTGGCAGCAAAAATTGGGCAATTAGATCCTGGGGGGGAGATACTTACAACCACCCTACAACAATTATCCAAAAATCCATTGGCTGCTGAGGATTTCGCAAAATCGGCCGCAGCAGGCAAATTCTCCAAGATGAAGGGTAAAGATCTGGCAAGAATGGCAGCTGCCGAAAGTGGCCCGGGTTATGATTATAGTTCCCTCAAAGGTAGTGTTGCCGCAAGAAGAGAGATGTTTAGATACGTTATAACCGACCCGAAAGCGATGTCAGGATTAGACACTGGGCAGATTGAAGCTGGAATAAGCGTGTTCGGCGGACACACCACCGCAGATGGCAGAAATTTTCTAAAAGAAGTCGGGAAAATAAGTCCCAGTTTTGCTGTTGATTACAATTCCAACAGTACTCGCAATCCAGAACTTAGAAAGGAGGCGGAGGAAGGGTTTGAAAGAGCATATACTACAGACCCCGCACACCCGGTAAGGGCCGCGAATGATTTCCAATTAAAAACTCATATGTATGGAAGTTTCCTAAAAACAGGGGACATGAAAGATACGGCCAATATAAAAAAGGATACATGGGAAAATAGTCCTGAATTTAAAGAGGCTCTCAAGCTTTATATCGCCCAATTAAAAAGTGATGGGATACGAAGCCCCAGGACCAACTATATAAATCGCTTAGGAGAAGCGTTGCTTAATACCGTTGGTGGTGACAGAAAGCTTGAAATACTGCACACCGAAATACTTAGCAGTCCAACAACCACTGGAGTTATGCCAGGAGGAAGAGTACCGCCATCTGCACCAACATCACCGCTATAATAAACCAACATGGATGAAATTATAAATGAGCAGGAAAACCCAGGCTATGCAACACCCTTTAATGTGGACTTATTTGGTTCCAAACCAAAAAATTTTTATGCAGAATACACAAGAAGAGTTCTTGCTTTGCCGGAATCGGTCAGAAATATTATGATGGATTCTTCAACGGCGGAGTTTGTCGGAGAAAATTTAAGTTCAACTTATAATCTGACTGCGGAGCAAGGGACTGAGATAACTAGGATAATTCGTGACATTCTTCTGGGAGATGCTCCTTTAAATTCAATGCCCAGTTTAATATCTTCAAAATTAGATACCGATCAAGAAACATCCTCTCAAATTGCAAATAAAATCGTGAACGAATTATTCAGTCCTGCGATTGAAGACATCAAAAAACTACAGGCCGATAGGCCCCCTGAAAGACCGGATTTAAAAATAGATCCGAGTATAAATAAAAATAATATTGTAGACTTAAGAAACAGAAACAGTTAGTAATTTTTAGAACGTAGCTGACTTAGTCAAATTCAAGGCAAATCTGAGCATTGCGACGAGCCATACTAATGTATGGTGAGGAGCAAGCGGAAGTTTTAACGAAGAAGTTGACTAAGAGCGTACTGCTTAATGGCCAAAGGCCATAGCAGAGCGACCAGCAAGTTATAAATGAGATTTCAACTACCACAATTTATTGAGACCGA